>Ga0193726_1000437_pt1 | contig 44827 bp, 37 predicted proteins | sample H2c1metaG_FD_144928 | JGI IMG/M metagenome (GOLD analysis project Ga0193726, IMG submission 144928) | Soil microbial communities from a riparian zone of the East river system, Colorado, United States - H2c1 | ecosystem: Environmental > Terrestrial > Soil > Riparian zone | place: USA: East River... | reverse complement strand
TCCTGCGATTGCGCGGTAGATCTGCTTTATTTTATTTCCCGGCGAGGTTTTGACAAATTCCGTACTCGCGGCCGGATCGTCGGTTAGCCCGGCGCATGGATATCACCTGCTGAAAACTATTACGGGAGACCAGAATTGAAAAGACTGTAGCAGTTCAGGCGCGGGCTTTGTCGATCATTTCTTCCCAAATGCCTTTGGACTTCAGGATCAGCTCGATGAGTTCGCGGGCGGCGCCTTTGCCTCCGTTGGCTCGCGTGGTGTAGTGGGCGGCTCGCTTCACTTCAGCGACTCCGTCGCCTACCGAAGCGGCCAGGCCGACACGCCTCATGACCGTGAGATCGGGAAGATCGTCGCCGAGATAGGCAACTTCGTCAGCGGTGACGCCATAGGCAACTTCGTCAGCGGTGACGGCAGCTTTTTGCAGGATTTCTTCAAGCGCGGGAATTTTCTGTGGCTGCTTTTCGTAAACAAATTCGACACCCATTTCCTTCATGCGGCGGCGGAGTGCGGCGCTTTCCCGTCCGGTGATGACGCCGAGGCGAAGGCCGGCGGTGCGGCCAAGCGTCATGCCCTGGCCGTCGTGCGCGTCAAACGTTTTCATCTCTAGAGCGGAGCCGTCCGGTTGCGAGAGGAGGGACACCGAACCGTCGGTGATCGTGCCGTCAACGTCCATCAGGACGACCTTGATTTTTGCGGCTCGTTTTTTGAGCGAGGGGGGAATTTTTTCTGAAATTGCCAAGTGGCCTCCGGTGAAATGAACACCGCAAAATTGTAACAGGGAACCCGCCGTGAACTAAGAGGGCGGGCACCGCCGTTTTAGCTGTAGATGCCGGTGCGACCGAAAGTGGTAGGAAAAAGTCGCTAGATGAGTTCAAGGGTCCAGAGGTCGTGCAGGTGGACTACGCCGAGCACCGCCGCGGTTTCGTCGACCACGACGATAGAGGTGATTTTCTTTTTTTCCATCACATTGAGGGCTTCGCTGGCTAAAACATGTGGCGCAATGGTTTGCGGATTGCGGGTCATGGCTTGAGCTGCGGTCATTTCCAAGGTGGCGCCGCGGTGCACTTCCATCAGACGGCGCAGGTCACCGTCAGTTATGATGCCGGAGAGCCGGCCGTCGGCTTCGGTGACCGTCGTCATGCCGAGTTTTTTGGCGGACATTTCGTGGAAGACATCGGGCATCTTTGTTTCCGGTAAGACGCGGGGGAGCGCGCCGCCCGCGTGCATGAGATCTTCGACGCGAAGAAGTTTCCTGCCGAGGCGGCCGGCGGGATGGAGAGCGGCGAAGTCGTTCGGCTGGAAACCACGTTTGTCCAGCAGGGAAACGGCGAGAGCATCGCCGACGGCCATTGCCACTGTGGTGCTGGAGGTGGGAGCGAGATTCAGGGAGCAGGCTTCTTCTCGTACACTGACGTCCAGAACGACATCGCTGGCTTCGGCAAGGGTTGAGGAGGCGTTTCCTGTGAGTGTCAGCAGAGGCATTTCCAGACGCTTGAAAGCTTCCAGCAGCCGGACAATTTCTTCCGTTTCGCCGCCGTAGGAGACCGCCAGGAGCATGTCGCCGCGCGCGAGCATGCCCAGATCACCGTGAACGGCCTCAGCCGGGTGCAGGAAAAAAGACGGTGTACCGGTGCTGGAAAGCGTAGCTGAAATTTTCCGGGCTACCAGGCCGGATTTGCCCATGCCAGTCACGACTACGCGGCCTTTGCAGGCGAAAAGCAGGTCGACAGCGTTTTCAAAGGTGGCGTCCAGCCGAGCGAGAACATCGTTGATGGCTTGCGCCTCGATTTTCAGGACGCGACGGGCGGTGTCGAGGCTCATGCCGCGTCCCAACGCCGGACGAGGGTTGCCAGCTCTTGTAGTTTCGCCAACAGTCGAGGGAGTTGCGCAAGGGGAAGCGCGTTGGCGCCGTCGGAGAGGGCGGCGGCGGGATTGTCGTGCGTTTCCAGGAAGATGCCGTCGACGCCCGCAGCAACACCCGCGCGGGCCAAGGGCTCGATGAATTCAGGTTGACCGCCGCTGGCGTGGCCCTGTCCGCCGGGGAGTTGGACGGAGTGCGTGACGTCATAGACGACCGGATAGCCGATTTTTTGCAGGACCGGGAAAGCGCGCATGTCGACAACCAGATTGTTGTAACCGAAAGAAGCGCCGCGCTCGGTGAGGATCAGGTTTTTGTTGCCGGTGCTGGCGACTTTTTCAGCGACGTTCGCCATGTCCCATGGAGAAAGAAATTGCGCTTTCTTAACGTTGATGATTTTTCCGGTGCGGCCAGCGGCGAGGAGCAGATCGGTTTGCCGGGCCAGGAATGCGGGAATTTGCAAGATGTCGCAGACTGCAGCCGCGGGGGCGGCCTGCGAGGCGTCGTGGATGTCGGTGAGGACGGGCAGGCCTAGATCGGACTTGATTTTGGCGAGGATGCGCAGGCCTTCGCTAAGGCCCGGGCCGCGGAAGCCCTTTAGCGAAGAGCGATTGGCTTTGTCGTAGGACGCTTTGAAGATGTAGGGAACGCCCGCGTCAGATGCAATCTTTGCAACTTTTTCAGCCATGCTGCGGGCATGCGTTTCGCTTTCGATCACGCAGGGCCCGGCCATCAGGAAAAGTGGATTGTTGCCGCCGAGGCGCCAGGATCCGAGATTGATTTCACTCGTCTTGGTCATTCCGCTGAAAACAATAGCACAGGTGTAGTAATCCGGTTATGCCGGCAAAACGCGAAGGCTCCTGGCGTGTGCAGCCTATGGCCGCGGTCGCGATTCGCTGCGTCGGGGTGCAATAGGGTTGCTGGCGCGGGTGTTGTTCAGGATGTGGGCAGTGATGCGTCGCGCATTTTCTTGCGGCTCTTGGCCAGAGAAATCAGAAAGAGAAGGAATCCCAAAGGCGTTCCAATAAACAGGGAGAGCAGGCACAGGAAGCCGGGCAGGTCCGCACAAGGGCCGATGACTACTTGGTTCGTTGCCAGGAAGGCAAAGGAGATTGCCGATGAGGCCAGCAGAACGAGTGAAATGTTGCGCAACAGGAAATGCCTCCTAGGCGGTAACGTGGGGTGCGACTGCCGCGGGTTGCGTACGCTGGGGTTCGGCGGCGGGGCGCGACCGGTGCTTCTTGTGCTCCAGTGCAGCGGCTATGAATGCCGAAAAGAGCGGGTGCGGTTCGAGCGGCTTGGATTTGAACTCCGGGTGGAATTGGCAGCCAAGGAACCAAGGATGATCGGGGGCTTCGACGATTTCTACGTAATTTTCATCCGGGGTGCGGCCGGTGATTTTTAAGCCTGCGCCGAGCAAGAGTTTTTCGTATTCGCGATTGAATTCGTAGCGGTGGCGGTGGCGTTCACTGATTTCAGTGCGGCCGTAGGCTTTGGCGGCGACGGAGCCGGGTTCGAGTTTGCAGGACCAGGCGCCGAGTCGCATGGTGCCGCCCATTTCGTCTACGCCCAGCAGTTCGCGTAATTTATAGATGACCCGGTGCGGCGTTTGCGGATCAAATTCCGAACTGTCGGCCTGCTGCATGCCGGCGACGTCACGCGCGTACTCGATCGTGGCGCACTGCATGCCCAGGCAAATTCCGAAGAATGGTACTTTGTGTTCGCGAGCGTATTGAATAGTGTAGATCATGCCTTGGATGCCGCGTTTTCCAAAGCCGCCAGGAACCAGAATGCCGTCATAGCCGCGCAATCGCGTTGCCGCGGTCTGCGGTGAATCGATTTCTTCCGCTTCGATCCATTCGAGCACGGTTTTGTGGCCATTGGCGAGACCGCCGTGCATCAACGCTTCGCGCAAACTCTTGTAGGCATCTTCGAGCTGCACGTATTTGCCGATCACCGCGATTTTGACTTCGCCGCTCGGATGCTGCATGCGGTGCACAAGATCGAGCCACGGCTTCATGTCGGATGGGCGATCTTCAAGCTTCATCAACCGCAAGATTTGCGAATCCAACCCTTCACGGCTGAGTTCTGCAGGAACCGCGTAAATTGTGGCGACATCTTCCATCGAAATCACGCAGGAATCGGCGACGTTGCAGAACAGCGCAATTTTCTTTTTCAAGTCGGACGGAATATGGCGTTCGCTGCGGCAAAGCAAGATGTCCGGTTGAATCCCGATGCCCAGCATTTCCTTCACGCTGTGCTGTGTGGGTTTGGTTTTCAGCTCACCGGCAGCGGCAATATAAGGAACCAGCGTGACGTGGACAAACAGCGTGTTCTCTGCGCCGAGTTCCAATCGCATTTGGCGTATCGCTTCAAGAAACGGCAGCGATTCGATGTCGCCAACCGTTCCGCCGATTTCGACAATGACCACGTCGACGCCTTCGGAAACCTTTTTAATCGTCGTTTTAATTTCGTCCGTGACGTGCGGAATCACCTGAACGGTCTTTCCCAGATAATCGCCACGCCGCTCTTTCGTCAGAATCGTTTCGTAAATGCGGCCGGTCGTCCAGTTATTGGCGCGAGAAAGTTTGGCGTGCGTGAAACGCTCATAATGTCCAAGGTCGAGGTCGGTCTCGGCGCCGTCTTCGGTCACAAACACTTCGCCGTGCTGAAATGGACTCATGGTTCCGGGGTCCACATTCAGATACGGATCGCATTTTTGTAAGGTGACTTTGAAACCGCGACTTTCGAGGAGACAACCGATCGAGGAGGCAGCTACGCCTTTCCCAAGTGAGGAAACAACACCGCCGGTAACAAATATATATTTTGGCGCCATCCATGTAGCCCAGACTCAACCGCAGGGCGTTTCAACCCTCCATAGGAGTGACGTACATGTAATTATGTTCGGAAGACCGCAAACTGTCAAATCGAACTCTCGGCACGCTGCAAACAACAATTCTTCTGCTTCGAACCCTCAAAAATACAGCGAAACATTTTTCTTCTCTCGGTGTTTGAGATTTTGCGGACGCGACTGGCGTTCGTGGGCTTTGCGGGGCTACCGATTCGCACCGTTCGTGCGGCTTCGGTAACCAATGGGGGCCGTGGGTACATCTAAGTGTCGAGTAGTACCGCGCGCTGTCGTGGTAACCGTTAGGTGCGCGATCCAAGGGGTGCGGTTTCCGACCCATCGAACGTGGGGAATACGAATGAGACTAAGATTCATCAGTTTTTCTGCCGTTCTGTGCGCATTCGCTTCGCTTGCCGGCAATTCGGCGAACGCACAAGTACGCTCGCAAAAAGTCAACGCTGCCGCTTCGGCTAGCTTGGCCTCAGAGACAATCCTGCAAGGAACCATTCTGAAATACACGCCCAATTCTTCCACTGCGCCTCTCGGAGCCCGCCTTACCGTACAAACGTCCTCGGGGCCTGTGGACGTTCACGTTGGCGACGCCAGGTTCCTGAAGCTCAACAATTTTAGTATCAGCGAAGGCAGCTCCATTCGGTTGTCAGGACACAGCAAACTCGTCGGTACCAACACGGTTTTCTTCGCGCGACTCCTCTCCCAGGGAAATCAGACAGTGGCAGTTCGCTCCGCCTCCGGCATGCCGCTGTGGCGAGGTGGAGTGGGCGGACGCCGTTCCGCTGCGTCGGCCAGCCAGAACGGAGGTGCGCGATGAAGCGCCTTGCTCTGGCAGTGACGCTTCTCGCTTCGACCGTTTTGGCCGCCTGCGGTGGTGGTGGTTCTGAACCCGCGCCGCCGCCTCCTACGGGAGGTTTTTCCAACGCCAGCCTGCATGGTCGCTACGCATTCACCATGAGCGGTACCGACGTAAATGGATTTTTCGCGCGCGTGGGATCGATCACCGCTGATGGTCAGGGAAACATTACCGACGGAATCGAAGACGTCGTGACCGGAGCCGCGGCATCAACTTTACCGTTCATGCCCAGCACCTACCAAATTCAGGCCAACGGCCGGGGAACGATCCAGCTCTTCAACTCAACCACACCTGCCAATCAACCCCTGGTTTTCAGCATCACTCTGAATTCAACCTCCCAGGGTTTGATTGTTCAAACCGACGGGATTGCCACGGCCAGTGGAAACTTTGTGCTGCAAAATACCGCAGCATTCAGCACCGCTGCGATTTCCGGCGGATATGTATTTGATTTTTCCGGAGAAGCATTGGACAACCTCAGCCAGCCCGGCCCCGATTCAATCGTGGGTCAATTTGAGGCCAACGGTGGCGGAGGAATCACGAGCGGCGTGCTGGACGAGAATTTTGAAGGCGGCCTTTCCGGCCCGACCACCTTTTCAAACGGCACGTTCACCATGGATGCAACCAACGGCTCCACCTTCGGTCGAGGTACCGTCACGCTCGGTGCCACCGGTCTCACCTATATCTATTACATTGTGGACGGCACGCGGTTGAAAATGATCGAAGCCAGCGATTCCGCACTCACACTCGGCGATGCGGTGGCGCAAACCGGCAACGTTCCCACAACCAATGCGGCGTTCACAGGCAATTTTGCATTCCTTACCGCAGGCGCAAGCGGTTCCGGAACACTCACTCAGGCCGGCCGATTCACATCCGGCGGCAGTGGCGCCTTGACCGGCATCGTCGTGGCCGACAATGACAACGGCAATTTCCAGACTGCGCCGAAAGGCTCGATCTCGGCCGCAACCTACGCGATTGATCCTGCCTATCCGGGTACCGGCAGGGGAACAATCACTTTTACCGATTCCAGTCTCGGCACATTTGAATACATTGTTTACATGAACTCCGCTACGCGCGGCGTAATTCAAAACGTGGTGAATGAACGCGTAGCCGACGGCACCATCAGTGCGCAGGCTGCCGGACCGTTCACCACCGCCTCTTTTGCTGGGAATTATGCGTTGAACTGGAGTGGAATCAGTGAGAACAGCGACCTGGGAATTCAAGGTGAAGAGGATTACGTCGGGCAACTGGTTTTCTCCAGCGCCAGCTCGAACAACGTCTCGGGCGCCCTGGACTTCAATGCCTTCTCTTCGAATCAGGGCGTTTTCCTGAACAAAACCATCACCGGCAACGGCCTGACGATCAACGGCGATGGTACGCAGGCAAATGACTTGTCCGTGAAGGTCAACACGAGTCCAGCGGCAACGCTGAACTTCAAAGCGTTTGTTGTGGACCAAAACAATATCTACGTTGTTTCCAGTGATGACAATCGCTCTACGGCCGGCGTTATCATCAGCCAAAGCCAGTAGAGAGCTTTTTGCAGCAGCAGAGAAATGCCCGGTCCGCGATGGCCGGGCATTTTTATTTCTGCAGAAGTTTTTCCACGCGCTCAACATCTTCCGGCACATCGACGCTCACCGCGTCATGCTCCACTTCGGCAACGCGAATTTTCCAGCCGTTTTCCATCCAGCGCAATTGTTCGAGCTGTTCAATCTTTTCAAGCTCGCCTTGTGGCAGCGTCGGATATTCAAGGAGCGCGTCACGCTGAAAGACATACAGTCCCAGGTGCTTCAAGGGACGAACGTGAACTTTGTTTGCCGCATCGCGCACCCAGGGAATCGGCGCGCGCGAAAAGTACAGCGCGTTGTTGTCAAAATCCAGAACAGCTTTCACCACATTCGGGTCCATGATGTCGGCCGGTGTTTTCACCGGGGTCGCGACAGTGGCAATCTGCGCAGCCGGTTCTTCAAACAGCGCCGCGACGGCGGTGTCGATGGCTGCCGGATCAAGGAGCGGTTCGTCCCCCTGCACATTGACAAAAACATCCCCTTCTTCGTGGGCCGCTACTTCGGCTACGCGTTCGGTGCCGGTGCGGTGATCGGGCCTGGTCATCCGCGCTTCGCCCCCAAAGGCCGCAACCGCTTTCATGATCCGATCATCTTCGGTGGCCACAATGACTCGATTGATCCTCTGGGCCCGTTTGGCGCGTTCATAAACGCGCTCAATCATGGTTTTCCCGGCGAGGAGGACCAGCGGCTTGCCGGGTAGACGCGTGGCGCCATAGCGAGCGGGAATAACCACCACGACCTTGGGAGAACTCATTGTTTTCCTAACTCCGTGCACTTGGATTGGCAAAACCTTGGATGCTTCAGGAACATGCAAAAATTCGCAAAATCTTTTTCGCGGTCCAAGTCGTCTAAATGACGATGCTACCATACGCGGCTCGCCAGGCCCGCGCCGTGATCCAACTGTCTGGTCGCGGCAGTCGTTCACGAGCAGGCTGGTTGAAGGAGACAAGAAATTTACAATAGGGAGTCGCCGGGGGCCGGGGATTAGGAATACACTCCGTTCAGCCGCGATTCTTCTTGTTTTCAGCTTCTCGAGTGATAGACTCGCGGATAGTCCGTTCCGCGCGGCGCTCCTGGTTCGCCGGGTGATGGAGGAAGCCGTGAAGCGCGATACATTGAAGTTTCGCGTTCCTTTTCTTCTGATTTTGGGTGTTTTGCTGGTCATTCCCGCAATTGCCTGCACCGTGTTTCCTGCGCTTGCCCAGGCGGCCCCGGATGAAAAAAAGGCCAAAGACGACGCGAAGAAAGACACGCCCGGCATTTCCCTGAGTCCTGCCAAACCTCTGAAAGTGGATGTCGACCTGGCGCTTGTCAACGTAACCGTTACCGACCCCTACAATCGGCTGGTCACCGGCCTTGAGACCGATAATTTCCGGGTGTTTGAAGATAATATTGAGCAGGAAGTTGTCACGTTTTCGGCCGAAGATGTGCCCATTTCCATCGGCGTAATTTTCGATTTGAGCGGCAGCATGAACAACAAGGTCAGCAAGGCGCGCGAGGCTGCCATCCAGTTTTTCAAAACGGCCAATCCGCAGGATGAATTTTTTCTGGTAAGTTTCAATGAACGGGCAGAACTGACCAGTTCGTTCACCAATAGCGTTGAAGATTTACAAAGCCGCATGCTCCTGACTTCTGCAAAAGGACGCACCGCGCTGCTGGACGCGATTTATCTCGGTCTGAGCCAGATGAGGGGTGCACGAAACGCCAAGCGCGCCTTGCTCATCTTGTCGGATGGAGGGGATAATCATAGTAGGTACAACGAAAGCGATATCAAGCGGCTGGTGAAGGAAGCAGATACCCAGCTCTATGCCATCGGCATCTTTGACCCGCTCGGATATCGCACCCGGACGCCGGAAGAACTAAACGGACCCTCGTTGCTCGGTGAAGTTACGGAGATGACGGGTGGACGGGTTTTTTCGGTGGAAAACCTGAACGATCTTCCGGACATCGCATCAAAAATAGGCATGGAGCTGCGAAACCAATATGTCCTCGGATACAGGCCAAGCAATAAGGCACACGATGCACGCTGGCGAAAAGTCAAAATCAAGCTGCGAGCCCCGCGCGGCCTTCCGCCTCTTTCGGTCTATTCCAAGACCGGCTACTACGCGCCCAGTCACTAATCCTGTCGCCAAGAGCTCTTCACGCTGGTTTTCCCGGATGGTGATGAGCCTTGCGGTGATGACTCTTGCCTGGGGTTTCCTTTCAGCCGGAGCACTCGCGCAGATTCCTATTCCCAACAAACAGCCGCTTCCGCCCGGGCAAGACCAGCATGCGAGCGGCCAGGGAGGAACGATCAAGGTGGACGTCAACCTGGTGGTGTTGCACACCACAGTGATGGACGACCGCCAGCGCTTTGCCGAAGGGCTGAAGCAGGAAAACTTTCGCGTTTTCGAAGATAAAGTCGAACAGAAGCTCTCGGTATTCAAGCGGGAAGATGTTCCTGTCAGCATGGGCTTGGTCATTGACAACAGCGGAAGCATGCGCGACAAGCGCCCGCGGGTGAATGAAGCAGCCATCACCTTGGTGCAAGCCAGCAATCCCCAGGACGAAGCGTTTGTCGTCAACTTTAATGACGATTTTTATCTGGATCTCGACAAGGATTTCACCAACAGTGTTCCTGAGCTAAAGGAAGCGCTGGAGCGCATCGATTCCCGCGGCAGCACGGCGCTGTATGACGCGCTTATCGGCTCTCTCGATCACTTGAAGAAGGCTTCAAAGGATAAACGGGTCTTGCTGCTGGTCACCGATGGGGAAGACAATACCAGCCATAATTCGCTCGAGAAAACGATTCGCGAGTTGCAGCGCACCGATACCGTCGTATACACGATCGGCCTGCTCGGAGAGGAAAACAAAAAGAACGCCAAGCGCGCGCGCAAGGCTCTGGAACAGATCGCTCAGGCGTCCGGCGGATTGTCATTTTTTCCGGAGAACGTCGAAGACGTCCACAACATCTGCCAGCAGGTGGCCCACGATATCCGCAACCAATACACTCTGGCCTACTACCCGACTAACACCAAGCGCGACGGGACCTTCCGGGTCGTCCAGGTTGAAGTCATTCCGCCGCATGGCCGCGGCAAGCTCATTCCGCGCACTCGCAACGGCTACTATGCTCCCGGCTCCGCAGCCACAGCATCTGGCGCGGGGAAATAAGTCAGCGAACCCCCGGGGAGGGATCTCTCCTAACTCCTACGTCTGCAAACACTTATTTTTTATCAAACTTTTTGCTCCCGAAGTACGTCTTTATTCTTGACAGCCATACCAAGGCAGCCTATATGTAGACTGTTTACATATAGAGGCTGAGGTATTTGTCATGCCCATGGAAAAAAACGACCTTCACCGCGGGACGCTGGACATGTTGATTTTGAAAGTTGTGGCGGCTGGCCCGCTGCACGGCTACGCCATTGCCCAGCGGCTGCAACAGATTTCGAAGGACTATTTTCAGGTGCCGCAAGGCTCGCTGTATCCGGCGCTGCACCGGCTTGAGGAGCGCGATTGGCTCGAAGCCGAATGGAAAGACACCAGCACGGGGCGGGAAGCGAAGTTTTATACGGTGACGCGCAAGGGCCGCAGGCAACTCGAAGCCGAAGTCGAAAGCTGGGAGCGGCTCTCCGACGCGGTTTCCTTGATTCTGCGCACCGCTGAATAGGATAAATAACCATGCGTTGGCTGCGCCGGGTCTGGCAAATGTCGCTCACCGAAAAAAGGCTGGATTCCGAGCTGCAATTCCATCTGGAAGAGCAAATTGCGCGAAACCTTGCCGCTGGGATGTCTGGTGAAGAAGCGCAGCGCCAGGCCAAAGTCGAATTTGGTGGTGTGGAACTCTACAAAGAGGAATGCCGCGAATCCCGCTGGGAAAATCAGCTGGAGATCATGGCGCGCGATCTCCGCCTAGCCTTCCGCACGTTAAGGAAAGAAAAGCAGTTCACGATTATCGCCGTGCTGGCCCTGGCACTGGGCATCGGCTCGTCTACGGCCATGTTCAGCGTGGTCTACAACGGGCTCATCGCGCCATTTGCGTATAAAGACGCAGATCGACTCGTAACGGTGTGGATCCATGATACGGATCAAAGCCAGGAAAGCGGCCGTAGCAGCCTGAGCTACTCCGAATTACAGGATTTCAAGAAACTCAACCACGTTTTTGATCAGGTCATCGCGAATTCCGAGGATGACATCGTCTATGAAGCGGGGCAAAACAATCTGCGATTTGCCGCGGACTACGTAACCCCCGGGTCCTTCGAAACGCTCGGCATTCCGCCGTTCTTGGGCCGCTCTCTTGAAGCCTACGACTACGATTCCGCCGCGCCGCCCGTGTTCGTGATGCGCTACAAAACGTGGATGACCCAGTTCGCCGGCGACCGTTCTCTTATCGGCAAACCATTCGTGCTGAACGGCACCAGTCGCATCTTAGTGGGGGTTGCCGGTCCACGTTTTGCCTGGGGCGGAATCGATTTCTGGATCCCGGAAGTTCCCGGCATTCAAAAAAACAGGAACGCCGCAGGAGCGGAAACCTATTGGGGATTATTAGGACATTTGAAAGCGGGTGTTTCCATCACGCAGGCGGAAGCCGACCTGAACGTCCTCGCGCAAAGTCTTTCGAAAAAATACGGCAAAGATTATCCCCGGCATTTTCACGCCGTGGTAGATACCCTTTCACACGCAGTAGTGGGACGCAAGTTTCGGAAAACCGTTTATACCCTCTTTGCGGCAGTCGGCTTGCTCCTGCTCATCGGTTGCGCCAATGTCGCCAATCTTTTGCTGGCGCGCTCGACAATTCGCGGCAGGGAATTCGCCGTGCGCACGGCGCTGGGGGCTAGCCGCTCCCGATTGGTGCGTCAATTGTTGGCAGAAAGTTTTGTTCTTGCAATGACAAGCGCATTCATAGGGCTGCTCTTTGCGTGGATTGGCGTGAAACTTCTTTCCCATGGGATGCCGCAATTTACCGTTCCTTCCGAAACCGTGATAGAGCTGAATCCGTACGTCTTGGTTTTTGCGATTTTAGTTGGCGCGTTAACGACGGTAATTTTCGGGCTTTTCCCCGCGCGGCAAGCCGCAAAAGCCGAGCCGCAGGATGCTCTGCGCGAAGGCGGCAAAGGGCTTGGCGGCACCAACACCAAATCTCGCCTGCGCTACACGGTAATCATTGTTGAAGTGGCCATGTCGGTGATTTTGCTGTTCACCGCAGGGCTTTTCACACGTGGATACTTCAAGTTGCAATCGGTGCAGCTGGGATTTGATCCGACGAATGTGCTCTCAACTCAAATTCCGCTGCCGGAAGATATGTTTAAAACGCCGGAGCAAATCACTAATTTTTATCGGCCGCTGATGGAGCAATTGCGAGCGACGCCTGGCATCGAGTCCGTCTCCGTTATGACTTCGATTCCGCCATATGGGGGATTTGAGACGAACGTGCAAATACCGGGAAAGGATCACAGCGACAAATGGCCGGCAATTTTCCAGCTTGCCAGCGAAGGCTTTTTTACTGTCATGCGCATGCCGATGGTTTCGGGCCGAACTTTCACGTCAGAAGAAGTGAACAACGGGCGGAAAGTGGCAGTCATCAACGAGGAATTTCGCCGACTGTACTTTGCCAATCAGGATCCAATTGGCCGCACAGTTGGGATTGACGAGCTAAAGCAATTCTCCGGGCCGGTTGAGGATCCTACATTTCTAATTGTTGGTGTCGTCGCGGACTCTCAAAACTTTTCACTGGAAAACCCGGTCGCGCCGGAAGCATGGGTTCCGTATAACGTTACGGGCCCTGCGGCCAGAGGCTTGCTGATTCGCACGAACCGCAGTTCGTACGGCATGCGTCAGGCGATTTATCACGCTGCGTGGGCCACGGATGCGCGGGTGGCCCTGGTCGATCTGCAGTCGGTTGACTACTTCCTGGAATTGTTTTCATACGCCATCCCGCGATTCAGCTTCTACATTGTGAGCATCTTCGCGCTGATCGGTCTGGTCCTGGTAACGATCGGCGTCTACAGCGTAATTGCCTACAATACCGTACAGCGAACGCATGAGATTGGTATTCGCGTCGCCTTGGGCGCCGCCCAAGGCGACGTTCTGTCGTTGATTTTGCGCCAGGGTTTTACAGTTCTGGCAGCGGGAATAGCCATTGGTCTGGTAGTGAGTCTCGCGATAGCAAAACTTGTGACGAGCTTGATTTGGGGCGTCAAGCCCTACGACCCCATAACCGCGGGACTCGTAGTCGGACTACTTTTAGTCATTGGCCTTCTGGCGTGCTGGTTTCCAGCGCGCCGCGCCACTCGGGTTGATCCCATGACCGCGTTGCGCTACGAATAGATTTTTGGAGCGTATATACAAAATGCGTTGGTTGCGTCGCATCTGGCAAAAGCCGCTCATGGAAAAGAAGCTCGATTCCGAGTTGCTATTTCACGTGGAGCAACGAATCGCGGAAAATATTGCCAAAGGCATGTCGCCGGAAGAAGCGAACCGGGAAGCCAAAATCGAATTCGGCGGCATCGAACTGTTCAAAGAACGGTGCCGCGACGAGCGTCCCGAGACGCATATTCATTCTTTTTTCTATGATCTTCGCTTTGCCTGGCGCAATCTTCGCAAGGACGCGCGTTTTTTCTTCCTCGCCGTTTTCGCACTCGCCCTCGGGGTTGGCTCGTCGACTGTCATTTTCAGCGTGGTTTACAACGGAATGTTGCACCCATTTCCCTATCGCGCGGCGAACCGCCTGGTGGCGCTCGGGTTTGCTGAAAAAGGCGATCCGCAAAAGCGGCAGGTGATGTTCAAGCTGGACGATATTGATGCCATGCGCGACGGAAATCACACGCTCGATGACCTCGTCGCTTATTCAAACTGGTTCGTGGTCTACAACGGCTCCGGCGCTGCCGAAAATCTTCACGGTTGCCGTGTTTCCGGAAATTTTGGCGGGTTTTTTGGCGTCCCTCCCCTGCTGGGTAGAGGCGTTGAGCCGGCGGACGAGATTTCCGGAGCGCCTCCGGTGGTCGTCTTGAGTTTCATTGCCTGGAATCGTTCGTTCCACGCCGATCCGAACATCGTGGGTCAGAATATTCTCCTCGATGGAAGCGGCTTTACCGTTGTGGGGGTCATGCCCAAGCGCTTCACGGTGGATGGCGCTGATTTCTGGGCCCCTATTGCGCCGGCTTCACGCGCCAAGGTCAACCGGTCGGAAATTACGAATGAGCCGGAATATTTCTTCGCGACCGGAATTTTGCAGCCGGGCGTGACCCGCGCCACAGCCGATGCGGACCTGCAAGTCATCGCCCGAGAGAACGCGCGAATCCATCCGGACCGCTATCCCAGCACGTTTCTTTTCCGAACCGAGTCACTCAACGATGCCGTGGTTGCTGATTTCAGGTCCATTCTAATCTTGCTGATGGCCGCTGTCTGCATGCTGATGCTGATTTCCTGCAGCAACGTAACCAACCTGCTGCTGGCCCGCGCCACGGCTCGAGAAAAAGAAATGGCCCTGCGCGCCTCGATTGGAGCGAGCCGGGGACGTCTTGTCCGGCAACTCCTTACCGAGTCGCTGCTGCTGGCGGCAATCAGCGGCACAGCCGGGTGCGCGCTGGCCTTCGCTGGATTGAAGCTGGTTGTTCCACAGCTTCCCAGCCGAATTCCCGGCGAAGCTGATATTTCAATGAGTCTTACGGTTCTGCTCTTTGCGCTGGGAATCTCGACGCTGGCCGTTTTCATCTGCGGACTTTCTCCCGCCCTGCACGCTTCAAGCGGCAAGTATCAAGGAAAGCTTTCCGGCGCCGGACCTGGTTCCGGCACTCAATACCGCCATTCGAAATTGCGTTCTGGATTGGTCATTGCCGAAGTGGCGCTAGCCATGGTTCTGCTCGTCTGCTCAGGGCTCATCATGCGCAGCTTTCATGCGCTCACACACGTCAACCTGGGTTTTGATCCTGCAAAAGTGATGAGCGCCTCCCTGCATTTTCCCAAGGGCCGCTACACCACGGCTGTGGAAAAGAATCAATATTTTCACCGGGTGCTGGAAAGCGTAGAGACCGTACCCGGAGTTGCGACTGCCAGCATAGCCCTCGGTGTGCCTCCGCTGGGCGGCGGCGGAAGCCTCATCAAAATTCCCGGCAAGCAGCTGGAAGAACATGCAGGCGCAATGATGGATCTGTGCAATGCTTCGATTTTCAAAATCTTCGATCTGCAACTCCTTGAAGGCCGTACCCTCTCCGCTGACGATGTGGAAGGCGCCAAGAAAGTGGTTGTCGTCAATCGCGCGTTTGTGAAAAAATTCTTTGGCGGTGAAGACCCGGTTGGCCGGGCCATGCGAATTGGTGCATTTGACGAAGTTCCTGAAGCCCCAAAGAACGCCGACCTGGAAATCATCGGAGTCGTGAGTGACATTCAGAATCGCGGAATTGGCGATCCGCCCCTGCCGCAAATGTACGTCCCGTATACCCTGGTCGGCTTCGGCGACCGCAGTTTGCTCATTCGTACCACTGTCGATCCCAATTCCATTTTGAAAGCGGTGCGAGAACGAGTTGTCGCCGTGGATCGTGAAGTGGTTTTTGCCGACGCGGCCGGACTCAATGGTCTTCTGAGCCAGGCTCTTTTTGTGGCCCCGCAATTCGCCATGTTCACGATCACCTCCTTTGCCATTATCGGATTGACCCTCGTCGTGATCGGTATTTTCGGACTGATGGCCTATACCACCTCTCTGCAGAGACACGAGTTCGGCATTCGCATGGCTCTCGGCGCGAAACCCGCCAACATCCTGCATATGGTCTTGCGAAAAGGCATCATTCTTGTCGCTTCAGGTATCGCCATTGGCGTTCTCATCGCCTTCCATATCGCCTGGATTCTCCGCCATCAGTTCTGGCAGTTTTCCCCCGCCGACCCACTCACCTACCTGTCGGTCGGCGGCATCCTGGTGACGGCCGGCCTGGCCTCCTGCTGGCTGCCGGCGCGCCGGGCGACGCGCGTCGACCCCATGACCGCTCTGCGTTACGAATAGTTGTAAATCCTCCCGCTAAAGTTTTCCGATTTATTTCATTTTTTCATGGAACATTTTGACGTGTAGGCCGTCTATGTATATAGGTAGGGAGTCTACAGGTAGACGTGCTGCCTGTCAGAGTTCCCCCCAAAAATCGTTGCGAAGTTCTCCATCTCGGAGGAGGGAAGCTATGAACGCATCAGGAAAGAAAAATTCAGAAACGAAGTCATTTGTGGGGTTTTTGACGCTGGCGGGACCCGCCCTTCTGGCCATTTCTCTGTTCCAGGCGCCCGCCCAAGCGCAAACTGCCGCCGAAGCGAGTCCGCCGGCCTGTGTCTTGCCCCAGATGTCGCGTTTGATTGTCCCGGAAGGCGGAGGTGCACGAGTTGATTCCAGCCGGGAACTCCCGGGATCCCCTTCCGGCCGACCGGAGAACGAAAAGGGAATTGCCGCCACGCAGAACCTTGAAATCGACCGTGGCCTGCAGCAAGCCCGCGCGTGGTTTGAAAAAGGCGCTCGTAAAGGCTACGCGCCGGCCGAAATTAATTTGGCGGTTGCCTTGCTTGCAGGATGGGGTGGCCCGGGAAACCCGGCGCTGTCCCTTTACTGGCTGCAGGAAGCTGCGGGCCAAGGCTATCCGGTTGCCTACTTTGATCTGGGAATCGTCTACCTGCAAGGTTGCGGCGTGCGCCAGGACTACCAGCAAGCGGCACACTATTTCGAACTGGGCGCCAGGGAAGACCACGTCGCATCGCAAATGAACCTCGGCTACCTTTACGACCATGGCCTGGGCGTAACGCAGGACCGAGCTGCCGCCGCTGCCTGGTACCGCAAAGCCGCCGACAGTGACGAACCGAGCGCCCAGTACAATCTCGCCAACCTCTATCTGCGCGGCGAAGGTGTGCCGCAGGACGATTCCCTGGCCTTCACCTGGTTCCAAAAATCGGCTGCGCAAGGCCACGCGGCAGCCTGCATCATGCTCGGTTCGCTATATGCCGCAGGACGCGGTACGCCCAAGGATTTGTCAGCTGCTTATCAATGGCTCACAGCCGCAAGATTGCAAGGCGACACTCGCGCTGACGCCAGACTTGCTGCAATTGAATCCCAACTGCCTGCAGAGCAAATCAGACAGGCGAAATCCCGCGCGCAATCATTGCCACGTCCGGCCAGGCCAGTGGGAGAAGTTGCCCTCTTGCATTAGGTCCGGCGACAAGCGGGGAGCACGTCGGCTCTGCCAGACGGCGTGCTCTTTGCGGTCGTCATTCAAATTCTGGACGCAACCGCCGGAAAGTAGCTCGCAGTCGTGTCGGAAGGCGAGCCTTGCGACAGCCTCTGTTCGGTCCGCCAGTTGCGTTGAACTATTTTTTTGCGAGATCCCTCAAAAAGCTGGTCCCGTGTGGAATGCGGCTGCCAAAATTGTTTGCGATTGTTTGCCCCATATCCGCCAGCGTTTCCCGCACCCCCAAGTCTCGTCCGTGCGCATTCCCCGGCGAATACGCCAGGATGGGCACATATTCACGCGAGTGATCGGTGGTCGGCCAGCGCGGATCAGGATCGCAGCCATGATCGGCAGTGATTAACAGCAAATCGCTGGCATTCAGCATCGACAGAAAGCCTTCAAGAAACCCGTCAAACTCTTCCAGTGATTTCGCGAAACCAGCCACATCTTTGCGATGTCCAAAAAGCATGTCGAAATCCACGAGGTTACAAAAAATCAGTCCGCTGCCTCGTCCGTGAACAGCCGCTTTTAACTTTTCCATTCCGTCCGCGTTACTCTTCGTGGTGACGTAATCGTCCACACCACGTCCGTTGTAAATGTCGTGAATCTTCCCAATTCCAAACACGGGTACCTGTAAATCCGCGAGCACGTCCATGAGCATCGGCTTGGGCGGATCAACCGCGTAATCATGACGCCGCGAAGTGCGCACAAAATTTCCCGCAGTTCCAGTAAATGGCCGAGCAATCACGCGCCCCACGCGGTGCGGCCCATCGAGCAGCTTCCGCGCTATTTCACACATGCGATACAGCTCCGGCACCGGGATTACATCTTCGTGCGCCGCAATCTGAAACACACTATCGCCCGATGTGTAAACAATGGGCTTCCCGCTTCGAACATGCTCCTCGCCCAGTTGTTTTAGAATTTCCGTTCCCGAGGCCGGATAATTGCCGAGTGTCTCGCGTCCAATCTGCCGCGCAAATTCCTCCATTAACTCTGCCGGAAATCCTTTCTTGTATACCGGAAACGCTTGCTTCAGCCAGATTCCGGCCATCTCCCAGTGTCCGGTGGTCGTGTCCTTACCGGGCGAATGCGTTTTGCCTTTCCCGAAGGCCCCGATCGGTGAAGAAGAGGGTGTCAGATTTCGCAAGGGCGCAATATCGGCTAGTCCCAGTTCGACGAGATTGGGCAGCCGCAAGGGCCGGGACTCGGCGATGTGTCCTAGGGTGTTTCGTCCCACGTCGCCATAGTCGGCGGCATCCGGCAACTCGCCGATCCCCACGCTATCCAGCACTATCCAAACGACCCGCTTGAACGGTCCCATGACTGGTCTCCAAACCAAAGCGTCTTCCTCCAGACTCTAGCACAGCCAAAAGACGCCCTTAGGCCGACAATAATCTTGCCTGGGTCTGAACTTTTTCTAAATCCGGTGCGTAGTACAGGGTGAAGAGGTGTGTGATGCCCCCAACTGGCCAAGTCCGCGGAACCTCGCTCGTTTTCCCGATTGCCCTGATCATCATTGGCATACTTTTTCTGGTTGCCAATTGGAGCCCCAATTTTGACGCCGTCCAGGTGCTTCACACGTACTGGCCGTTGATTCTCATTTTCCTGGGGCTTGGAAAGATTTACGACAACACGCGGCCACAAACAGATCCCCAGACGCCGCGCAGTTCTTCGACAGGTTCGATCATCGGACTGGTCATTTTTGTTCTCGTCATTGTGGCCATCTTTGGCCACGGCCGGGGATTTCATCGGGACCGCGATCGCGGACGCTATTTTGCCGACATGCAGCATCGTGTCCAGAGCATTGACAGGCAGGACGCGAAATCGGTACGCGCCGAAGTCAATATGGGCGCCGGAGAACTCCACTTGGGCGGGGGTTCGAGCCATCTGCTCGATGCCACCTTCGATTTCCGCAATACCACCGAGCCGCACGTTGAATACAACGTCGACAACGGCGAGGGCACCCTCAATATTTCACAGAAGGGAAGTACTTCTTTTTTCGGCCGTACCGACAACACTTGGAACCTCGAACTCTCCAATGAAGTGCCGCTCACTTTGGAAGTAAACATGGGCGCCGGCCAAGGCAACATTCATTTGGCAAATCTCAATGTGTCGAAATTTGAAGTCAACATCGGAGCCGGGCAAGCCAATGTTGATCTCACCGGCGACCGGAAGTCCGATCTGAGTGCGCAGGTAAACGGTGGCGTCGGCGAAGCTGACATTCGCCTTCCCAAAAATGTCGGCGTAGTTGTCAGCGCCAGCGGCGTAATCGGCTCCATCGACACCCACGGCCTCAAACACGAAGGTGGTCAATACACCAACGAGGCCTACGGCAAGTCGCCGAGCACGATTCATCTCACCGTGAACGGCGCCATCGGCCGCATCAACCTGGAGCAGGAATAGGGGAACGCCGGTTCCAACTTGCTTCTGGTCTTTGTCCGCTTGTCGATCAATTCCTGCGCCTCGTCCTTTTCCTCCAGTTCAAATCTGCGTGTGTATGTCGCGAAATTGTCCTGGTCCTGAGCACGAAACTCGTATTCGACTCTGGCTCCGGAGGCCGATGCAACAAGCGCAAAAAGAATGACCGAATGGAACAGTAGGGCCCATCCGCTTTCGGGCTGCTGTCCGCGGGCAAACAGGAGAACGGTGAGCATTTGTGCGGCAGTAGCCGATACGCGCTACCACCCGCCAGGCGATGGTTGCTCCGCTTCGGCATCACACGTATAATTTAGAGTTTAGATAGCACGCGATGAACGCGCTGTCTGAGCCGCGCCTTGGCGACCAACGAACTCATTCCGCAAAAGACCGAACAGGAAACCATTGTCGTCCGTGGTGCCCGCGTTCACAATCTGCGAAACATCAGCGTCGAAATTCCTCACAACGCCATCACCGTAGTCACTGGTGTCAGCGGTTCTGGCAAATCCTCGCTCGCCTTTGACACCATCTACGCCGAAGGCCAGCGCCGCTATGTCGAATCCCTCTCCGCCTACGCGCGGCAATTTCTCGAGCGCATGGAAAAACCCGACGTCGATGAAATTTCCGGCATCGCGCCCGCCGTGGCCATTCGCCAAAAAAATTCCACGCGCAATCCGCGTTCGACCGTCGGGACTTCCACGGAGATTTACGACTATCTGCGCTTGCTCTATGCCCGTGCCGGAACTACCTATTGCATCAAGTGCGGGGCGATCGTAAAGCGCGACAATCCCGATGAAATCGCCGACCGCGTCCTGTCTCTCGGCGCGGGCCGGCGTTTCTATATTCTGTACCAGTTTCGTGTGGCCGCGCTGCAATCTGCCACCCCGTCCCGCAAGCTGGCCAAGAAAAAGGAAAGCGCCCCTCCCCAGGACCTCCTGCGCCAGGCTCTGGTCGACATCCAAAAGCGCGGCTTCAATCGTATCTACCAAAATGATCACATCCACGAATTTTCCACTCCCGAATCTCTCCTCGACGTAGACTTCTCAAAGCCCGCTTATGTTCTGGTCGATCGCCTGGCGGTCTCGCCGGAGTCCCGCTCGCGCCTGATCGATTCCATCGAAATCTGCTACCGCGAAGCTGGCGAAGCTATCCTGCAATTTGTCGCCGACGGCTCCGGCAATCCCGCCGAACGCCTTACGTTCAACGAGCGCTTTGAGTGCAAAAATGACGGCACGCTCTATCAGGAACCCGAGCCGCGTCTGTTTTCCTTTAACAATCCGTATGGTGCATGTCCGCGCTGCCAGGGCTTCGGCAATACCATCGACTTCGATCTCAACCTCGTCGTGCCAGATGCCGGCAAAACTCTCGACGAAGGCGCAGTCGAGCCGTGGACCAAGCCGCGCTTTCGCTCGCTCCAGCAGGACATGAAAAAATGGCTGCGCGCACGCAACATTCCGTCAAACGTTCCGTGGCGACAGCTCACCGCCGAGCAGCGCCGCCTGGTTCTTGAAGGCGATCCTGAAAATGCCTACGAAGGCGTACAGGGTTTTTTCAACTGGCTAGAGCGCAAAAAATATAAACTCCACGTGCGCGTCTTCCTGAGCCGCTATCGCGGCTATGCTACTTGCCCGGAATGCAGTGGTACGCGCCTCCGCGCTGAAGCCCGCGCCGTACGCGTGTCGGGAAAATCCATCACCGACGCTTGCAAGCTAACGGTGAAAGAAGCGCGAGTTTTCTTTTCGTCCCTGCAACTTTCCGACGAACACGCCAAGCTCGCCGAGAGAATCCTTGATGAAATTCGCTCGCGTCTCCAATTCCTCGATGAAGTGGGCCTGGACTACCTCACGCTGGACCGTCTCACCTCCACTCTTTCCGGCGGCGAATCGCAACGCATCCAGTTGGCTACATCGCTTGGTTCGCATCTGGTCGGCGCACTGTACGTTCTTGACGAACCTTCCATCGGCCTGCATCCACGCGATACCAAGCGTCTCATTGATATCCTTAAATCTCTCCGGGATCTCGGGAACACGGTTCTGGTGGTGGAACATGACCCGGACACGATTATCGCCGCCGACAAAGTAATCGACCTCGGCCCCGGGGCCGGAGAACTCGGCGGCAAGCTCCTTTTCGCCGGCACGTATCCGGAGATGCTGCTTGAGCCCAAGTCCCTTACCGGGCGGTATCTGAATGGCGAACTCCGCATCCCGGTTCCCAACACGCGCCACAAGCCCGCGGGCCGCTTCCTCAAGGTTTTCGGCGCGAATCTCCACAATCTGCAAAATGTGGATCTGATGATTCCGCTCAGCACGCTGGTCGTGGTCACTGGTGTCAGCGGCTCCGGCAAGTCCACCACAATCTGCAAAATGTGGATCTGATGATTCCGCTCAGCACGCTGGTCGTGGTCACTGGTGTCAGTGGCTCCGGCAAGTCCACACTCGTTCACGACGTCATCTATCGCGCGCTTGGCGCAAAACGCGTTGGCGGCAGCATCAAGGAGTTCTGCGAGCGCATCGAAGGCGACGCCCTGATCCGCGAAGTCGTAATCGTCGACCAATCACCCATCGGCCGCACACCGCGCTCCAACCCAGCCACCTACATGAAGGCGTTTGATGCCATTCGCGAAGCGTTTTCCGAATCGCCGGACGCCAAGCGCCGCGGTTATACGCCGGGTCATTTTTCTTTCAACGTTCCCGGTGGCCGTTGTGAAACCTGCCAGGGAGACGGCACGGTCACCGTTGAGATGCAATTTCTCGCCGATGTCGAACTGGTCTGCGAGGAGTGCCGCGGCACGCGTTTCAAAAGCGGCGTTCTGGAAGTCCGCTATCACGGAAAAAATATCAACGACATCCTGCATCTCACCGTGCGCGAAGCGCTCGCATTTTTCGTAAATGTCCCCAAAATTGTTTCAAAACTCCGCGTCCTCAATGAAATAGGTCTTGGCTACCTGCGTCTCGGTCAATCCGCCACCACTCTTTCCGGAGGAGAAGCGCAGCGGCTCAAACTCGCGGCCCATCTCACACGCACGGAAAATCAGGGCATTCTGTACATTCTTGACGAGCCGACCACCGGCCTCCATTTCGATGACATCGCCAAACTCCTGGCCGCCTTTCGCAAACTGCTCGAATCCGGCGCATCGCTCCTGGTCATCGAACACAATCTCGATGTCATCAAGTCTGCCGACTGGGTCGTCGACATGGGTCCGGAAGGCGGCGACCAGGGCGGACGAATCATCGCCACCGGGACTCCGGAACAGGTTGCCCGCAACACGCAGTCCCACACCGGAAAATTTCTCGCCAAAGTGTTGGCCGAAAACGGCCAGGCAAAGCGCCAGTCAAATGGTGCATCTCATTCCCCAGAGCCTTCAGCTACAATAAAAAACGGAGCCAAATTCCCTGCCGCAAAGTGATGAATCGCGTGCTTGCTCTCCGCACAACTTGTAAGACCTGTATTGCCGTCTTCGTGCTTGCCGGGGCGCAATTGCTTACGTTTGGCATCCCGCCGTCCGCCAATGCGCAATCCTCCACGAAACCACCCGCACCAGGCAAAACGCAAAAGCTCGCGAACCCTTTGAACGAATATCTGGACGAAGCCCAAAAATCCATCGACAGGAACGATTTCGCATCCGCCATCTCGCCGCTCGAGAAATTCATCGCCGAAAAACCGGACGTGGCGTTTGCGCACTTCCAGCTGGCCTACGTCTATACGGCGCTGAAACGCTTTGCAGAAGCCCGCCCCGAACTTGAACGCGCCATCGCGATCGATCCCAAAATGCCTGAAGCGCAATTGAATCTGCTGGGCCTGGCAAAAAGTTTGGAAGCGCAAAAAAAGCCGGAAGCCGCCGAAGCGTACAAAAATTATCTTGGCACGCAGCCCGCCGATCCCGGCGCCAGCTCCCGAATGGTGCGCACCCTCGTGGACCAGCAGAAATACGACGAAGCCCTCGCCGAATTGGACCGCGCTGACGGCGGCAAGCCGCCCACGCTCGACGCACTGCGGATGCGAGCCGACGTCCAGATTGCGCAGAAAAAATGGAGTGATGCCGCAACGACGATCCGGCAGGCCATCGCGCTCGCTCCCCGGGACGCTGAGTTACATGGCGGCTTGGGCCGGGTGTACATGCAGAACCGGGACTTTGCTGCGGCTGACAAAGAACCGGGACTTTGCTGCGGCTGACAAAGAGCTGAAGGCTGCACTCGCCCTGGATCGCAACAAGCTCGTCTATTGGAAAGATTTGAGCTCGAATTACTACCTGGGAGGCAATTTCCCGGCCACCCTGGCTACACTGGACATCATTGCTAAGGTGGAACCTCCGGGCCCGGGCACATGGTTTATTCGCGCGCTCTGCTACGATAAGCTGAACCAGCCCAAGCCTGCTCTCGACGCCTATCAGAAGTTTCTGGATGCCGACAAGGGCAGCAATCCGGATCAGGTCTGGCAAGCTCAGCAACGAATTAAAGCATTGAAGCTTGTTCTCGAGCACAAGCACTGAGTTTGACGTTGGTTTCTATCCATCTGACTCATGCGCGGAAGCTGCACAGCCGTCCTATGAGTGACGTCCAAAGGGCCATGAAGACTCTTCGAACCAGTTCTGGCGCTCTTACTCTTCTCGTTGTCCTTGGTTGTTTTGCAGTATTCGGCGCGGAAACTGTCAGTCAATTGCAAACTCGGTTTGAGGCCGAAAACAACTCCGTCCGCAAAGCGAAGATATTTGAAAGATTGAGCGACGCGCAATTCCTCGCAATTCGTTCGGCGGAAAAGGCCGGTGATCACAACACGGTAGGGCTCACCTTTGAAAAATATCGCGACAATTTGCGCGTCAGCGTCGATGCCTTGAAAAAACAGCATCCTGACGCCGAAAAACAATCCAACGGCTACAAACAGGTGGAAGTCACGGTTCGCAAAGGGATCCGAGAAATTGATGAATCGATTCTTGCGGCGCCTGCGGAATACCTGCCCCCTCTCAAATTGGTGAGGCAGGACCTGGTGATCACGGACAACGAACTCCTGCATCTTTTGTTTCCAAGACGCCCCGGCGAGCGGCCCGTTCCGCTGCCAACCTCAGATCCGCCCGCGGCATCGGATACTCAGTCATGAAAAACACAATGATTCTCGCCGTACTGTTCGCCGCGCTGCTGCCTTCGGCAGCGGGGGCGCAGGACTTGAAAAAAGATTACCTCTCCGCTACGGAAGCCGACAAAATCCGCGACGCCGAGACTTCCAATGAGCGCATCAAGTTATTCATCAGCTTTGCCGACGATCGCCTGAAGAAATTTCAATACGAGATGGAACATCCCTCCTCCAATCGCCACGGCGACATGCTCAACTTTCTTTTGAATGCGTATGGCGGCTGCCTGGACGACGCCGCCGATTTGATCCAGCTGGGGATCGAGAAACAGGAAAACGTACGGCAGGGAATTGACCTGATGGCATTGCGCGCAAAGGAATTCCTCGCCATTCTCCAGAAAATTGCCACCGAGGGCGCCGACCGCGAAATCTACAAAGACAATCTCGACGACGCCATTGAAGGCACCCGCGACGCCATGAACGAAGCCCAGGAAGCCAAGAAAGCCGTAGCTCCGCCACCGGTCCGCCGCAAAAACTAGGAATGCCACAATATGCCCGGAACCCTCCTCGATTCCTTGCGCCCCTTTTTGCCTCCGACGCGAAGTTGCCGTAAATTAGCAAGGGAGAGAATGTTTCTGAGCCCGATCCCCGCATGAAACAAAAGCCACGCCCGACCGCACTCGTTCCCGGTGGAGAAATTCTCTTCCAGCGCATTTTTACGCGTCTGAATTGCGAAGGCCGCCCCCCGCGCTTCAAGGTCGAGTTTTATCCGTACTCCAGCCTGGTCTTGACCATCCGCCGTCGCGAAGACGTCGTTTACGTCCGCTTTTCCGATCTACTCCTTCGCGCGCCACGAGCGGTCTTGGAAGGAGCTGCCGCGCTGCTGCTCTCGCGAGTCTATCGCCGCCGCGCTCCCAAGGCTCTGGTCAATCCGTATCTCGAGTATGCCCGCTCCGCCCGCACGCGTGACCGCATGAATCGCATGCGGAGCGGCCGCGTCCCCCTCTCAGCGATAAGCCCACAGGGCGCGCACTACGATCTCCACAAACTATTCGATGAACTGAACCGGAACTATTTCAAAGGTCAGCTGCAGCGCCCCCATATCGGCTGGAGTACCAAAAGCTGGCGACGCCAATTCGGCTGCTACGATCCCGGTCCCAACCAGATCCTTCTGAATCGCCGCATGGACCGTCCCGGAATCCCGCAATGCGTGGTCGAATACGTTCTCTACCATGAAATGCTCCATGTCAAACATCCCACGCGCCGCTCCGGCTGCAGTATGGTTTCGCATTCCCCGGAATTCCGCGCCGAAGAACGGCTCTTCCCGGAATACCGTACGGCCCGCAGGCTCCTCGATCACTTAGCCCGCTAGTACTAGGGAGGGAGGCTTTACCGCTATAGCCAGGAAGAATCTGCTGGACATTACAGCCAGTTTACGTCTAGATTAACGTTATAGTTGCGGTTTAAGCCCGGAACGGTGACCGATTGTGAGCCAATACCATTTACTACTAGAAGCCTTGCCCTTCTTATTTGCCGTGCTACTTGCCGTGTTCACAAATCTTGCGATTCGCAAACGCAATCGACTCCGCGAACACTCGGAATGGGATCGCATCTTTGACGCCGCCCAGAAGACCCGGCAGCAAATTCGCCAGACATTGTACCGGTCCCCGATCGGTCTCCCGCCGAACAAACTCGAAACCTGCCCCCCGGCGGAAATGCCGAAATTCAAATTGTCGTAAAGCGTCTGTAACTCCTGCTGCGCTTCGTCCGCGTTCTAAGCCCCTGCACAAAAGTTAGTCCGATTTTCGCTTCTCAATTTCCTTATACAGCTTGTCGATTTTCTTCTGGATTTTCTCTTTGTCTTCGGCGTGCGGATAGAGATCCAAATACCTCTTGTACGACTTTACGGCCTGCTTTTTGAGTCCCTTTTTCTCCTGCGCTTCGCCCAAATAGCGAAAGGGAACTGCATATCCGGGTTTAGCCTCTATCGCGTCTTGAAAGCGATCAATCGCCGCATCCACATCCCCCCGCCGCATGTAGTACTGCCCAACTTCCAAATCCTTCTCGGCACGCAACGGATCCCATTTCGGCTGATCGTCTGCCGATTGCGTCGCAGAATCTTTCTGTTTTTTTCCTGAACTTTTTGCCGGTGGCGCAGGACTGGCCGGCTGGTCCGCTGGCTTCGCCGGTGCATCCTGCGCGGGCTCCTGTCGCAGCTCCCACGCGGCAGCACCCGCCGATCCGCTAGCGCCGGCAGCCATCGCTAGGATCGCCGCCCACAGCGAAGCTTGACGAAAACAAATCCTCACAGCGTCCTCAATTCTCGCGCAGGCGCAGTCGGGTCCCGGTTCAGGGCAAGGCTGCGCCAGCCTGTCTCTAAGATTCATTCTTGCACGCCCAACGTTGCACGCGTGCAAGCTCCCCTCAGCAAGTCGTTGGCGGAGCGTTGCCCCGTCGAATTGCCGGCGGACAGCTAGCTGTTCTTAAGCGGATCAGAGAACACAATATCGTAATGCGACGCGTGGCGGTCATATTCAACAAGCAACGATGCTGCTTCTTGGGATACGACCGCAGCTTCGGTATCTGGTCCGGAAAATTTCTCAATGTGTTCCATCGAGACCCACATGGTGACGACGGTAATTTCCACCATGCCGTTGTGGGTGCGCGTCAAAACCTTGCAGGACAGGTAGCCGTCAATCGTCTTAAGCAGGGGGATAACATGCGCTTCAAAATATTTGATGTAAGCGCCGGACTGCGCAACGTTGGTTTTGGCGGTCCACAAACGAGCGAACGAGCGATCATCTACATCGTCCCTCTTATTTCACAACTTCGGGCTCGTAGGCAACTCCCACAACGACATTCCAGGCGCGGATATCCCATTTCTTGACCAAACCGTTTACAACGTAGGGATCGCTTTTTGCGAATGCTTCGGCGACGGCGCGATCGCTCGCTCGAAAAACGAGCAGGGCCCGGTCAAACGGGTCCGCCAGTGCGCCGCCAAGCAGCAACTCCCCACGCGACTGCGCTTCCCACGCGCGATGAAGATGCTCTTCGCGAAAAGGCTGCCGCCGAGCGACAAAATCATCGACAACTTCATAGAAAAGAGCAAAGTAGGCCAACGGGTGATCCCTTCCGCACTGCCCCAAGACTAGCACGCCGCCTCGGTCAAAGAATAAACGCTCTACGCGGTCGCTCGCAAATGGCAGGTCCGCCCGGAATTTCCGCGGCCAGAAGCGGCCCCGCGCCCAGACCAACTGTTTACAAGGATATGACGCAAGGCAGGCACCTGCAGCCAAGGGCCTGGTGCAGAGTGTGTTAGGAAGACCAGAGCAGAACTCAACAAAGCGAAACCAGTCTTGCAATCGGCCCAGGGCAGGAGTGGCGCGCTTTGCCTGGTTCTGTAAAGCCTTCAAACCAAACTAGCAAACAGGAAAGGTGTGTTCTATGGAAAGAATACTCAAGCTTTGCAAATGGGCTGTAGCAACGACCGCCGCACTGGCCTTACCGGGGCTTGTCTGCGCTCAGCATTACACGCAAACGAACCTGGTATCGGATATTCCAGGCATGGCTCCGGAAACGGATCCTCATCTGAGAAATGCCTGGGGACTTTCCCGCAGCGCGTCCAGCCCCTGGTGGGTTTCCAACAATACGGACGGCACGGCGACGCTTTACAAAGGAGACGGAACCATCGTGCCTCTGGTCGTGACCATTCCCGCGCCGAAAGGTGAAGCGGGCCCAGGAGCTCCGACCGGCACCGTATTCAACGGCACGACAGATTTCGAACTTGCTCCTGGCAAACCGGCCCTGTTTCTTTTCGCCACGGCCACCGGGACCATTTCCGGCTGGAATCCGCAAGTCGACGGCACTAACGCGATTCGGAAAGTGGATAATTTTCACAACCAGGCGGCCTACACTGGTTTGGCGCTCAGCCAGCTGAACGGCAAAAATGTGTTGTACGTGGCCAATTTCCGTAGCGGTGAAGTGGAAGTCTACGACAGCAAATTCCAGCGAGTCCGATTGGATGGCGGCGCATTCCAGGACCACAGCGGAGGCGACCATCTTGCGCCATTCAATGTGCAGACGGTCGGTTCCAATATTTTCGTGACCTTCGCCAAGCCCGGTCCCGACGGACGGGAAGTGCAGGAGGACGGTCTGGGATTCGTGGACGTCTTCAGTCCCGATGGGCGCTTGATGCGTCGACTGGATCGTGGTTCCTGGTTCAACGCACCGTGGGGTGTGGTCGTAGCGCCGGGTGATTTTGGAGAATTCAGCCATGACATCCTGGTGGGGAACCTGGGTAGCGGAAAGATCGCTGCCTTCAATCCGGAAAGCTTGAAGTTCCGCGGATTCTTCCGCAATCCGGACAATTCCGTCATGAAAATTGACGGACTATGGGCGCTCAGCTTCGGCAACAATGCCCAGGCGGGACCCTCGCTGAGCCTTTATTTCACTGCCGGTCCGAATGAAGGAAAAGACGGATTGTATGGGTCCATTACGCCCGTACCAGCCGAATTGAATCTGGAAATCAGACCGTAACACGTCCAGCGGACAGGGTCGAAGGGCAGATATTTTTTCTGCCCTTTTCCTATTTCGGGCCGTGGTACACAAGCGAGCCGGCCGAGTCCAGCGGAGAAGCGGGTCGGTTTTGGTGGACACATTCCGGGGCGCCGCGTCGAATTGCTTCCCGGCAAGCGGATCGTCCCGCCTGGCGTGTGGCAGGCAGGCTACCCGGCAGGTGTTCAAACTGCGAAACTCGTATTTTCAGAACAGGGGTCAGGAACCAAGATCGTGTTCAACCACCTCGGCTTCTCTCGAGGCCAGGGACTGTACTTTGCAGAAGATTGGAACGGTAACTACTAGAAGCCGCTCGTAGCGTAACTTAAATGAGCGCCGACACCCGGTCGCGCGGGCGAACTGCTGGACAAGCAGAGCCCTACAACAATTGCCACGAGCAGCCGCCGGCAATGGACGGGACCAGCAGCACGCGGTCCCCCTCTTTTAGAGAGCAGGCTTCTCCGCCGAGGAAACGGATATCTTCCTCGTTGAGGTACACGTTTAGGAATTGTCGAATCTGACCTTGATCGTCGCGAACATGGCGGCTGAGATCAGGGAATCGTGTCGTGAGCTGCGTGAGCGCTTCGGCTACCGTAGCGGCACTACAGTCCACTTTGGGCGCGCCGTCGGTGAAGCGGCGGAACGCTGTAGGAATTTCAATGATGATGGGCATCGGTGATCGGTCTCCTTGCAAAAATTCAATTTCCCTGCAACAGCGCACTGCGAAATCCTGGCTGAGCGATCCAGCCGGAAGCCCTGCCTTATACTTTGGCCGCGAGTTGTGAGTCGAGCAAAGTCTCGAAAGCATCCAGCCGGGGCGCAATGGCCTCGGGCAGCGGATATTCGCCGACCAGTGCGTCCGTTGTTTTCAGCCCATTGCCGGTGATGCAGACGACGGTGCTTTCATGTGGTTTGATGCGGCCCTGGGAGATCAGTTTTTTGGTCACCCCGGTCGTGACGCCGCCCGCGGTTTCCGTAAAAATACCTTCCGTTTCCGCAAGAAGTTTGATGGCCTCGACGATTTCGCGATCAGAAATGTCTTCCGCCCAGCCACCGGTTTCGCGCATGAGCTTGATGGCGTAGGGACCGTCGGCAGGATTGCCAATGGCGAGGGAACGGGCGATGGTATTCGGTTTTTGCGGTTCAAAGCGGAGCAGATTGCGCTTCACACCGTCGGCAATAGGCGAGCAGCCAGTCGCTTGCGCGCCGAAAAACTTAACAGGCTTGGCTTCGACCCAGCCAAGGGTGACGAGTTCACGAAAGGCTTTCGCAATCTTGGTGATGAGAGAGCCGCCCGCCATGGGCACAACGACATTGTCGGGAAGAGTCCACCCTAGTTGCTCTGCGATTTCAAAACCATGAGTCTTTGACCCTTCCGAATAGTAGGGCCGCTTCCGAATAGTAGGGCCGCAAGTTCACGTTGACGAGTCCCCACTGGAAGCGGTCGGCGATTTGCGCGCAGAGACGATTGACGTGGTCATAATTGCCATCGATGCGCACGATGCGTGCGCCATAAACGGCGGTGTTCAGCACTTTGGCCGGCTCCAGATCCGCTGGAATGAAAACGCAGGCGTCGAACCCCTGCTGGGCAGCTTGCGCCGCGACGGCATTGGCCAAATTCCCCGTGGACGAACAGCCGACCGTTTCAAATCCGAAGCGCCGCGCCGCGGCAAGTGCGGTTGCGACGACACGGTCCTTAAACGAGAGTGAAGGGAAGCAGACAGCGTCATTTTTGAAATAGAGATTCTTGATTCCCCACTGCTGGCCCAGTTTGCGAGACGTCACCAGCGGCGTGCCGCCAACCGAGTTGGGACCGACGTAGCCATCTTCCAAGGGAAGAAATTCCGAATAGCGCCACATGTTGAACGTGCGGCTGGCGAGATTTTCCCGCTTGACGATTTTCTTTAGAGCGTCGTAATCGTATGCGACTTCGAGGGGGGAAAAGCAGTCTTCGCAGAACGATTTTGCCGCGTTGCCCCAGGTCTTGCCACATTCTCTACAGCGTAGTTCGTAAGACTCGGACATTCGATTGATCCTCTGTTGCAGGAGGCCTTTGCAAGTTGCAAAAGCAACACATCCCGGCTCCGGGGTCGCACCGGAACAAGATAAGTGACGTGGAAGTCGGTTAGGGCAGCAGGGAGGCTGGAAATAAAAAAGCCCTCCGCGCCAAAGTGCTTGGAGGGTCTCAGAAAAATCTGGGATTCTCGAAAAGCTCTTTAGCAGTTTTTTACGTGGAGCAAGTTGCCCTAAATCGCCACGTGTCGCCGCGTACCGCAGCTTTATTATTTATGCTTGAAAAGGAAGACGTTGTCAAGCAGATATGAGGCCGGCGGGAGCAGCCGGCCGGGCCTCCGGCCCCTTCGCTGGCGCACTTCCGAGCGCGCAAGTCGCGCTGGCACAAGGGCATAGCCGGCCGACGTCGAGTGAATATAAAACGATTACAACAGTTTTGCGATTTCGTGCGTCAAACAAAGTGTGCATACGTTAGACCAGAACAGAACTTCGATACAAAGGCCCGTAACCATCGACTGCAACACCCGTCCCTTGGGACAGTATTGATCCCGGTGCACAAACTGAGCTGCACAACCGGCTGGCCGCTGCGGTGTTATACTTTTCGGAGTAGAACCGCGACTTCCCGGTTTTGCGGCTCTTAGCCTTGGATTCCACAGGGGCCTTTGAAGAATTGTGCGGGCCAGCGATGATGCGGCCAAAAACAGAGGAGCAGGCATAATGGGCGACCAAGTTAATGAAATCGTGAATTGGGCGCGGCGGCGCAAAATTCTAGCCGGGCTGGCAGTGGCGTTTACGCTGACCGTGGGCATCCTGATTGGTTCAGTAGTTTCAGGCAAAGTCTCGGCGATGAAGACGCCATCATTTGCCGGAAAGGGAGCGACGGCACTCGCCGTGCCCGATCCCATCCCGTCTTCGAATTCTTTCGCGGGTATTGTGAATCGCGTGGAGCCGGCCGTCGTGAATATTGCCACCACGCAAGTCATGGATCGCCGCTCCGCGATGAAAAAGAAGCGCTCGCAGCCGTATGATCAAGACGATCCCATGCAGGATTTCTTTGACAAATATTTTGAAGGCCAGAAAGACGCTCCTCCGCAAGCAGAACGCAGCCTCGGTTCCGGCGTGATCGTTGATAAGAAGGGATTCATCCTCACAAACAATCACGTTGTCGAGCAAGCCACAAAAATCCAGGTACAAATCACGGGCGATACGACGCGCTACACCGCCAAAGTGGTCGGCGTTGATGAAGCGACCGATCTCGCCGTAATCAAGATTGAAGCGGCCAAGGACTTGCCGACGGCCAAGCTGGGAAATTCCGATGGCGTGCAGGTCGGCGACTGGGTTCTGGCGATTGGCAGTCCGTTCGGTCTGAATTCGACGGTAACCGCGGGCATCGTCAGCGCCAAGGATCGTAGCGGAGTAGGGCAGCAATTTCAGCGCTTCCTGCAGACCGACGCGGCCATCAATCCCGGAAATTCCGGCGGTCCGCTTGTGGATTTGGCCGGGGAAGTTGTCGGCATTAACACCGCCATAATCACTGGCAGCCGCGGCTATGAAGGCGTCGGATTTGCGCTCCCTTCGACCACCGCCATCAACGTTTACAACCAGATTGTGGCGAATGGCCGCGTGACACGGGGTTCGATCGGTGTCAGTTTCCAGGAAGAATTGGGCACAAATCCGATTACCCTGAAGTCTTTGGGCGCTCCCTTTGGCGTGGTGATTGAAGGCGTCGAACCCGGCAGCCCGGCGGAAAAGGCCGGCTTGAAGGGAGGCGACGTCATCACCAGCGTGAACGGACAGCAGGTGAAGTCGGGAAATGATTTGGTGAATCCGATTGCCACGGCTCCCATCGGCAGCAAGGTAAAGGTGGGGTATGTGCGTGATCGCGCGCAGAGAGAAGCCACCGCTGTTGTCGAAGACCGCACTCACGTGTTCCCGAACACCGCAGGTCGCATGGGCGAACAGCCCGGTGAAGCGGCTCCCACCGAATTTGGTCTGCATGTCGACGAGCTCACGCCGGACCGCGGCCGCCGCGTCGGCCTGGAAGGCCAAAAAGGCGTGCTGGTAACCGAAATCGAACCAGCCAGCTTTGCCGACGATCTGCAGTTCGGACGCGGAGACGTAATCGTTGAAGTGAACCGCGAAGCCGTAAGTTCGGTTGCCGACTACCGCCGCGTGGCTTCCAAACTCAAGACCGGAGATAGCGTGGTGTTCAAGGTGCTCCGCAAGCAGGATAGCGACCGGGTGCTGACGGTCTTCCTTTCCGGCGTGGTGCCTGCCGAGAACCAACAATAATTTTAAGTTTTCCGCCTTTACCGGACACGCGTTAAGCTGGCAAAGACATGCGACTCAAACGAGCGACACACCTGATCCTTGCGCTGCTTCTTGCGGCTGGATTGGGTGTGTGCGCGAACCCTCTAACCGCTTCGCAAACGACTGCGAAGAAAAAATCGCCGCCCGGCAAATCGACTTCGCATCCAGCCGCGTCACATCCATCCGCCGCTCGATCAGCGAAACCCAAAACCACCAAGTCTTCAAGAGCGTCCAAGCGATCCCGCGGCGCTGCAGGTTTAAGAAACAAGGGACAGAAAGCTCCGACGCCGGACAGGATCACCGAAATACAGCAGGCGCTGGCGAAAGATGGATCGTTTGCAGGAGACCCCAGCGGGAAATGGGATAGTTCAACAACCGACGCCATGCGCAAGTTTCAGCAATCTCACGGACTAAATCCTTCCGGCAAACTTGATGCGAAAACGTTGCAGCAACTGGGTCTGGGATCGCAAACTGCTGGAGTCGCGCCCCCGCTGCCGCCGGTCAGTTCCTCTTCTACGATAAGCAAAGGGGCCGCTTCCTCAGAAGCAGCGCGCCGTCAGTAAAGCGCCTTCCCGCAACTGCAATTGCTTCCCGCCGGCTTGCCTTCCGATCTATTTTTGCATCTGCCGGTCAGCGAATCTTTCCGCAGTGCCGTGGAATCCTACTAGACTGTGCGCAACCAACAGCATGGCTTCATCCACAGTCCTGTCGCTTTGCTGGCCACGAGGTGCGTCCTGCTGGCCAGCAGTCTTTTTGCCTTTCTGGGTACTGCCGCTTCGCAAGCGCCCGGTGCCGGCGACGCGAACGGTCTTGCGCGCGAAGTCATTGAGCATGAAATTCAGTCGCAGATTCACGACCATTCGCTCTGGCATTACCGGCAATTGAAGGAAGAAAAAGGGAAACAGAAACGTTTCGACGTCTATCAGACAAAAGAAGGAGAGATCTCGCGTCTCCTGGAAGTGAATGGGAAGCCGCTTTCCGCCAGGCAGGAACGGGAAGAAGCCGAGCGCCTTGGCAAACTGGCAACTCATCCAGACTCCATGCAGGAAGAGAAGCGCAAGCAGAACGAAGACGCTGACAAAGCCAGAAAGCTTCTGAAAATCTACCCCGACGCCTTTCTATTTCGTCTGGAAGGCATGGAAGGCACTTGGGCCAGGCTGCATTTCGCGCCCAATCCGAACTACGATCCTTCCGGTCGCGAGGCTGAAGTGCTTCATCACATGGAAGGAAATTTGCTGGTGGATGTGCAGCAGAAGCGCCTGGCGGAAATCGAAGGAACACTGCAAAGCAGCGTGAAGTTTGGAGGAGGCCTGCTGGGTCACTTGGACCAAGGCGGCACCTTCCGGGTGAAGCAGAAAGACCTGGGATCGGGGGCCTGGCAAATGGAACTGCTCAATGTGAATATGAACGGCAAAGCTCTGTTTTTTAAAACGATTGCCGTGCATCAGGAAGAAAGCAATTCGGATTTTCAGCCACTGCCGGCTGACATGACCGTAGAGCGTGCAGTACAAATGCTCCTGACGGGAGCGAACAAGTAATCTGTCGGGCGAACCTCCGGCTGGTGCAGCTTGCGGCGCACAAAGAAAAGCGGCTGCCGGTGAAGGCAGCCGCTGGCGAGGCAACGGTGGTCCGCACTGCGCTTTTTGCTTATTGAGGCGTCAGCGTGAAGTCGTCAAAGGACATCGCGTAGCCGGTGCTGCTGGAATTTTTCCCTACGACGGTAAACTTAAAGGAATAATTTCCAGCCGTCCCGAATGTGAAATTGCCCATATCAATGACGGCATAGGCTTCGGTCGCGAAATACTCGTCCACTCCGGAACCTAGCCCGGTCCCGTTCACCGTCATCTGCCAGACCGCTCGTGCCGGATATTTCTTAACGGAGACTTTCACGTCGTAGGTGCCGGCCGTAGCCACGTTTACCGTGTACGTCACGTTGTCGCCGACCGCTGTCGCATCGAGAATCGTTCCCGTCGTATCCGGGAACCCGGAAAAGTCAAACGTACGGAACTCAGGCCCGGAGCTGGCCGCCGCCAGCTTCGAGGTCTGATAAACAACGGGCGTTTTGGTGGTAGGTGCCGTGTTGTTGTAAGACCACGTCAGTACCTCCTGCACCGCGGTCGAACCTCCGGTGCCTCCGGTAAAGCCGACATAGGCCGTGTTGGCTCCCACGGTACCGGGAATATTAACGATCCACGACTTGGTGAACGTCAGCGCCGTATTGGTCGCGTCCGTGAGGGCGAGAGTAAGCGTCGTACCGTCATATGTCATGTGGGCATTGATGGTATGCCCGCTGTGTAGATCAACGCCCGTGATGGTCGTTGCCGGATGGTCGTTGCCGGAGTCGTTGGCGATACGCCATTCAAGTAAAGTCCCGTTGAATTGGGGCCTTCTCCGGAATTGTCGTAGAGGTCAAATTTCACGGCGACGCTCTTGGCAATCGGCGTATTCGCGCTTCCCGAAGGAGCGCTTACGCTGTCAGGACCGTAGCCGAGACCGCCGCCACTTGGCCCCAGAGCAGTCGTGGCACCATTTTGAATTACAAATGCCATGCCGTCGCCGATGGGTGTAGTGAGCTGGAAGGTGAAGTCGTTGGTGAACTTCTGCACGTTCATTTTTGTGGCGAACCACGCGCTACCCGCTTCATTGGCCCCGGTGTCGGTCAGACGAAGGCGGGTGCCATTCAACACCGCGCTTCCATTGCGGGCCAGGCCGGTTGCCGTGAAACCAGAGCCATAGTTCACCACCAGCGAAGAATTGATGGTGTACGTTGCGGTCGCAACGTTGCTGTTGAAAAATCCATTGGCAGCAGCGATGGCCTGAATCGTGGTGTTGGCGCTTACCGTGATTGCGCCGGTGTATTTTGTCGAGGCGGTGGTCGGCGTGGTGTTGTTGGTCGTGTAGTAGATCGTTGCGCCGGGAGTGGGAGAAGTCATGGTCACGGTTTGCGCTGCGGAATACGTGCCGCCCGCCGGTGAGAAGATCGGTGCGGTAGTGCGTTGCTGAATCACGTAGGCGGCGGAAGCCACAACGCTCGGGTTAAAGCCCGTGGCGGTAGCAATCGCTTTGATTGTTTGGCTTCCGGTAACCGTGAGCGGCCCGTTGTAGGACTGCGTCGAGCCACCCGCTGCGGTCGCCGGCGTGCTGCCGTCGGTCGTGTAAAAAATCTTGGCTCCCGCTGTGGTGTCTGAAATGGTTACAGTTTGCGTGCCCAGGTAGGTTCCGGCTGCGGGGCTGAACGTCGGGGTTGCCGCCGTCTGCTGGGTCACGGGCGAACTCAGGAATGTCCAGGTCTCAATCTTCTGGCTGGAGGTAAGGCCGCCGGTCCCGCCTGTAAAGCCCACATACGCGGTATTGGCTCCCACGATTTGCGGAATGTTTACAGTCCAGCTTGTGTTGTAGACGGCATTCGTGACGCCGTCGGTGATCCGCATCGCCAGCGTTGTTCCGTCATAGGTCATGTGAACGGCAAACGTATCGCCGCTGTGCAGGTCGATGCCGGTGCTGCCGCCGAGTGCCGTGAACGGAATCGTCGGCGAAACCCCGTTCAGGTACAGGCCGGTCGAGTCGTCGCCTTCGCCGCCGTTGCTGTAGGTATCGAACTTCACCGCTATGCTGTTGCCAATGACCGGAGGAACATCCGGATTGTCTGCGCCATAACCCAACCCGCCGCCAAATGAGCCGAGAGCTGTCAAGCCCGTGTTTTGGATGGCAAAAGTAATTCCGTCAGCTCCGGCGTTTTCCAGCTGGAAGGTGAAGTCATTCGTAAATTTCTGAATGTTGACAGGAGTCTTGGCCCATGCCGACCCGCCCTGATTGAGCTGGCCGTTGGTAAGCTGCAAACGCGTGTCGGCCAGACCCGTGCTGCCGTTAAAGGTCATAACCGTTGCTGAGGAGCTGAATCCATTGCTGAAATCAACACCAGTTCCGCCGGCCACAATGCTGTAAGTCGCGGTCGAGACCGGACTGTTCGACAGACCCGTGGCTGCTGCAATCGCATTAATGGTGGTCGTACTGGTCACGCTGACCGGTCCGCTGTACAGCGTCGAGGAGGTGGTTGGCGTCGTGCCGTTCGTTGTGTAGTAGATCTTCGCGCCCGAGGTGCCGCTCGTGAGGGTAACGTTTTGCGCGGTGTTGAATGAGCCCGGCCCCGGAGAGAATGTAGGCGCGAGCGTCTGTGACTGCAGTGTGTAGGTAGCGCTGGCGACGGCACTTTGCAGAAAACCGCTCGCGCTGGCGATCGCTTTGATGGTCTGTGTGGTGTTTACCGTGATGGCGCCGGTGTATTTGGTGGATGCGGTCGTCGGGGTCGATCCATCGGTGGTGTAAAAAAGGGAAGCGCCCGATGTGGAGTCGGTGATCGTCACACTGAGCGAGCCTGCGAAGGATTGCGAGCCCGGAGACAAGACTGGTGTAGCGGCCTGCTGCGTGCCGCCCAGGAGGCCGTACACGCTGAGGAAGTCCGCGGTGCCCACATAAACTTTTCCGTTGGTGACCACGGGAATTACAAATTTGGTAGCCACACCCGGATTGTCGCGCGCACTGTTGGTAGCGCTGGAATAGAGCGTTGTTCCCGTATTGATGGCGTCGTGCGCGTACAGAACCGCTTGCCCATCGGCATTGTAGCTGTCTGTCAGTACATTCCAGACGATGCCATTGCTGGTGCCGTTGGCGGATACCACGGGCGTTGAACCCGGAAACTGCGAAGTCTCGTTAGAATGGGACGTAGCACTGGGGATGCCGTTGGCATCCAGGTGGCCCAGCTTTCCGTTAACAAACTGAAATGACTTGAGGACATCGCCCGTACTCCAGTTGTAAATTGTGTTGTTCCAGTAGGCCGGCATGCCCCAAAGTCCGGCAACTTTGTACGTCTGATTGGTCTGGCTGGCATTGTTGACCGGGACTTCCTGAACGATGTTGTCGGTCGAAGCGTTGTAGCCGCCCAGGTTGTCGCGATCAACAACATAGATGCGTCCCTCTTTGCCGATCTGCATCATGAGATGCGTATGGCCACCGGCCGACTGATCCGGCAGCAACAGAATTCCACCGGAGCCGACGTCGGCGTCACGCCCGTTGAGATCGGATTGGTTAAGAGGCGTGAAATGGTCGGCGACGGTCATAACGCCGTTGTTGAGATCCAGGCGGACCAGATCATCGCCGTAGTTCATGGCGTTGGTATAGGGTGCGGTCGTGGCGTTAAATGCGCCGTTACCTGTGGCCACAAATAGGCGGCCGCCGGGCGCGTTGCCGGAGTTGAAGGAATCCGCCGAAAGGCCGTTTCCTGAGAGCCAAATTCCCGATCCGAGTCCACTCGGAGTAGCGCACCAAACGCTGGTTTGTTGCAAAGTCGACGCGTTGTACGCCAAAACCCATCCGTGCCATGGACCATTGTCGCCATGGGCCGCGAAGGCGACATAAAGATAGCCATTCAGCAGCAGCAGCGCTGCGCGATTGTTCTCCCACTTGGGGTCGAACTTGAGGACGCCCCCCACCGAGCCATTGCCCGTGCCGGCGACCTGCGCCGCAATCCCGATCGGGCCGCCCAGCTTTTCCTTGCCGGTTGTGATATCGAGTGCGTGCAGCCGCTGGAAGTAGTTGCCGTTTTCTTTGGTTTTGCCGACGACATAGAGGGTGTTGGTGGAAAGATCGATTACCGGCGTGCCCGTGATGCCGATTTCCGGAACGATGTCGCCCGTGCTGACATCGTTGTTGGGAACGGTGGTGGCGGTCGTGCCGGCAGGAACTCCGTGGGCGGTGTCGAGTAGAGTGATCTGCCAGAGCGGGGTGGCGTTGGCGCCGCCGTTGCTGTCCGCGTCAAAGGCGTAGACCGAATCATGCTCGGTCGCGACAAAAACGACATTGTGCACCGAACCAGCCTGCGCTGTGCCAGCGCCGAGCGTTACATTCTGCACATATAGAGGTTGCGCATAAAGTCGGCCATCGACCGGATAGGAAAACAGCTTGCCGAATGTGTCCGGGCTGCTGCCCCCCAGATTTTTCACATTCGCCGGCGTCAGCACTGTCTCATTGGTCATCTGGCCGGTGCGCGCGTTGTCATAGTGGGAAGTGGGCACGTTTTTCTGTGCGAAGGCCGGAGCGGCGCTGAGCAGTAGGGAAAAGGAGAGCAAAGCGCTTAAGGCTGCCCGCGGCTGCACTTGGGTATAGATGGACCTCTGGCCCATTTCAGGAGAGACATACGGTAAGACTCCTCGCGTATAAATTAGATTAGCGCTGCTTACTCTTCATTCTGGGTATTGAGAACCAACTGGCTTGCTGCGCAACGGCGCACAGGGGCGGGGTGCTCCAACCAGTTTTCTACTGCAATCGAGAACACTTTGACTCGGGGACGAGTCGTAGAGAACTATAGCTGTCCAGGAGAAGTTTGGCAATCCTTTCTTGGCCCCCGGGCGCGTTTAAGGCACTCATTTGACGATGCTTGGCGTACCGCTATAAAATCAGGGCTCTACAGTATTGCGGTTCGCGTTTTACCTGCGCCCGACCACAAGAACATGCGCTGACACCAGGCTCGGCAATGGGAGAAAGTATGACTGCGTCAACGGGGAATCCCCGGCTCTACAAGAACTTCATAAACGGCGAATGGCGGGATTCTGGCAGCGGGCAGACCCGTGAAAATCGCAACCCCGCGAACACTGCCGAAGTCATTGGCGTCTTTACCGCCTCCGACAGCAAGGACGTGGATGCCGCCGTGGATGCCGCCCGGCAAGCCTACAAAACGTGGCGCCTGGTACCGGCCCCCAAGCGCGCTGAAATCCTTTATCGTGCCGCCGAACTCCTCGTGCAGCGCAAAGAGGCGCTTTCGCTAGACATGACTCGCGAGATGGGCAAGGTTCTGGCAGAAACGCGTGGCGACGTGCAGGAAGCCATCGATATGACGTACTACATGGCGGGCGAGGGTCGCCGACTCTTCGGTCAGACCACTCCCTCGGAATTGCCAAACAAGTTTGCCATGAGCGTTCGCCAGTCGATCGGCGTCTGTGGAATGATTACGCCGTGGAATTTTCCGATGGCCATTCCTTCCTGGAAAATGGCACCGGCCCTGGTCAGCGGAAATACCGTGGTGCTGAAGCCTGCCGAAGACACCCCGCTTTCTTCCTACCACTACGTGCAGGCACTGACCGAGGCGGGCTTGCCTCGCGGCGTCGTTAATATTGTCAGTGGCGATGGCCCGGAGGCCGGAGCCCCGCTTTCCCGGCATAAAAATGTTCCGGTCGTCAGTTTCACCGGCTCTTCTGCCGTCGGCAGAATCATCGCGCAGGCAGCCGCTCCGGACTTCAAACATTGCAGTCTGGAAATGGGTGGAAAGAACATCATCATCGTGATGGACGACGCGAATCTGGACCTGGCCGTCGACGGAGCCGTCTGGGGCGGCTTTGGCACGACCGGGCAGCGCTGCACCGCCGCGAGCCGCGTTGCCGTTCACAAATCCGTCTACCGGGAATTTGTGGATCGTTTCGTTTCCCGCGTAAAAACGCTAAAAGTTGGCAATGGTCTTGACGCTGCAACCGAAATGGGCCCCTGCATCAATGAACAGCAACTCGCGACGGTTATGTCGTACGTTGAAATTGGCAAAAAGGAAGGAGCCAAGCTTCTTACCGGCGGCCACCGGCTGGACAAAGGCGGCCACGCCCGAGGCTGGTTCCATGAGCCCACGGTGTTCGGCGAGTGCGCTCCGGCCATGCGCGTCGCGCAGGAAGAGATCTTCGGTCCCGTGGTTTCGCTGATCCCGTTCGACGGCTTCCCGGAAGCCATCGAGGTTGCCAACGGCGTGCCCTACGGCTTGTCCGCTTCCATTTACACCAGAAACGTCAATCAGGCTTTTTCCGCCATGCGCGACCTCGACGCCGGAATTGTGTACGTAAACGCACCAACGATTGGTGCCGAGACCCATCTCCCTTTTGGTGGAACCAAGCAGACCGGCAACGGTCATCGCGAAGCCGCTATCCCCGCAATCGATTTTTTCACCGAATGGAAGACTCTGTATATCGATTATTCCGACAAGTTGCAGCGCGCACAGATCGATAACAACTGAATTTTGCGGCGCTGCCGGCACGTCGCGTTGACCGCGCTTGACACGCTTTCTACAATATAGAGGGACTATCTCTGGCACTGAGGGTAAAGTGCTTCTATGAGGAATTCGGCACTTCAGGAGCGGCGAAATCGGCATATCCTCGCAGATCTCGTACGAACGTATATCGAGACCGGCGAGCCGGTATCTTCTCGCGCCATTTCCAAGCGTTTTGAGGAAACGCTGAGTACCGCCACGATTCGCAACGTGATGGCGGATCTGGAAGTGGGCGGGTTTCTCTATCAGCCGCACACTTCGGCGGGGCGCGTACCGACTGCCGCGGCATACCGCTTCTTCGCGCAGGAAATCGCCTCGCAGGCGACGTTGCGCGCCGACGACAAAGAATGGATTCAGCGCGAGTTTGCCGGGGCTACTACCGCGGCGGAAATTACCGAGCGCGCGGGCCACGTGCTTGCCGAAGTTTCCAACGGTCTCGGCATTATCGTCTCGCCGCCCTTGAGAAAGACCGTTCTCGAGCACGCCAGGTTGTGGCTGTTGCCGGATAGCCGGGTCGTGGTCGTTCTGATTTCTCCCGGTGGCGCCACGCGCGACAAGATAATGCGGCCGCATCGCCTGTTCACGCAGGCTGAACTTGACGCGACGGCCGAATTTCTGAATCGCCAATATTCCGGCTGGACACTGGAAGCGATACGCGCCGACCTGCTGCAAAAGCTGGCCAGCGAGCGAGAACGCTACGAAGGGCTGGCCCAGAGCGCGCTGACTTTGTGCGACCCGGCACTGCTGGGCGACGACTCCACTCTGCAGGTCCACGTTGAAGGTACTGCGCAGATGATTGGGGCGACCGAGTTTGCGAATCAAGCCCAGTTGCGCGACTTGCTCTCGGCCATCGAGGAAAAGCATCGCCTGGTCACGGTCTTGAACGCATGCATCGAAACGCCGGAACCTGTGCATGTGCAGATTGGCGTAAAGGAGATTTCGCAAGCGGGAGAAAACCTTGCCCTTATCAGCGCTGCTTACACGCGCCAAGACATGGTACAAGGCTCGCTGGGGGTGCTCGGACCAACGCGCATGCACTACGAACGCGCCATGACCGCTGTCGCCTATGTGGCACGGCTGTTTAGCGAGGCACTGAGCAAAACGTGAAAAATTTCTGGGAGAAACGAGGTCGGAAAGTGACAGACAGGGAATCAAAGTCCAACGCAGAAAATGAATTTGAAGGCGGCTCGGAGAATTCCGCCGAAGGCCAGGAATTTGCCGGAAGCAGCGCAAAAGCGGATGCCGAATTGTCGAAACTGTCCATGGATCTCGACGAGCTGCGGCAAACCCTGCTGCGTCGGCAAGCCGATTTTGACAACTACCGCAAGCGCGTCGAGAAAGAGCGCAGCGAAGATTCCAAACGCGCCACAGCGCGCGTGATCGAGGGGCTCATCCCGGTGATAGATGGTTTCGAGCGGGCGCTGTCCGTGCATCGTGAAGCCGAATACGAAAACTATCGCAAGGGCTTTGAACTCATCTACAAACAGCTACTGGAAAATGTTGGCAAACTCGGAGCAGAGCGCGTCGATCCGCTTCTCAAGCCTTTCGACCCGCATCTGCACCAGGCCGTCGACAAAGTTGAAACCTCTGAATATGACGACGGTACCATCGTGCAGGTGTTTCAGCCCGGCTACACATTTCACGGACGGGTGTTGCGGCCGGCCATGGTGCGAGTAGCGGTGCACCCCAATGGCGCATCTAAAGAAGCAGCCAACTAGCGCTCTGCAATCAAAATCTAAAGAAGGAAGATGAGTTAATGCCCAGGGGACACCAGAAAGATTATTACGAAGTATTAAGCGTCGCGCGCAGCGCATCAATCGATGAGATCAAATCGTCCTACCGCAAGTCCGCGCTCAAATGGCATCCCGACCGCAATCCTGAAAACAAAGAAGAAGCCGAAATCAAGTTTCGCGAATGCACCGAGGCCTACAGCGTCCTGAGCGACGCCAACAAGCGCCAGATCTATGACAGCTACGGCCACGCCGGGCTCACCAATGCCGGCGGCGGCTCCGGTTTTGACGGTACCGTCTTCCAGGATTTCCACGATATCTTCGGCGATTTCTTCGGCTTTGAAGATATTCTCGGTGGCGGCCGTCGCAGTGGACGCACCCGCGCGCAACGCGGCGCCGATCTCCGTTACGACATGACGCTTACGTTTGAAGAAGCTTCTGCCGGCGTGAACACAAAAATAAAACTCCCACGCCAGGAATATTGCCAATCCTGCAACGGCACCGGCGCGAAAAAGGGAACTGGCGTTGTGAGCTGCCAGACTTGCGGCGGCCGCGGCCAGGTAGCCTACCAACAGGGTTTTTTCACCATCACCCGCACCTGCCCGTCCTGTCAGGGCGCTGGCCAAATCATTCGTGAACGCTGCGCCGATTGCCGCGGTCAGGGCCGTCTGGAGCGCGAAAAAGTAATCGAACTCCGTATTCCTCCGGGCGTCGACACCGGCACGCGCCTTCGCGTCACCGGGGAAGGCGAGCCGGGACCGAACAGTGGTCCTGGCCGAACAGTGGTCCTGCCGGCGATCTCTACGTCGTTCTTGAAGTCAAAGAACATTCCTTTTTCGAACGCCGGGGCGCCGATCTCTATTGCACAATCCCGCTGAGCATCGCGCAAGCCGCTCTCGGCACCGACCTCCAGGTTCCCGGCCTGGTTGGCGAGGAAAAACTTAAAATTCCCGAAGGCACCCAGAGCGGCGCCGTCTTTCGCATCAAAGGCCGAGGACTGGCAGACCCACGTGGCGGCGGACGAGGCGATCTGTACTATCACGTCCGCGTCCTAACGCCCACGAAGCTAAGCCGGGACCAGCGCAGACTGCTCGAACAGTTGGCTCCGACCGTACGAGTGGAAAACAAACCCGCCGAACGCGGTTCGACAATCTTCGACAAAGTAAAAGACATCTTTGGCTAGGGGCCACTGATGGCACTCTGTGCTGCGCTTCGGTTATCCGCGCGCTGGAAACCGTGCAATGCCGCAGCGGACATTGCGCTAAACTCTTTTCGTGCGCCGCCGCTTCTTCGTCAGCCAATTCGATAACAATCACGCCAGCATGGACGGCGAAGCCGCTCACCACCTAGGAA
>Ga0193726_1000436_pt1 | contig 44987 bp, 20 predicted proteins | sample H2c1metaG_FD_144928 | JGI IMG/M metagenome (GOLD analysis project Ga0193726, IMG submission 144928) | Soil microbial communities from a riparian zone of the East river system, Colorado, United States - H2c1 | ecosystem: Environmental > Terrestrial > Soil > Riparian zone | place: USA: East River... | reverse complement strand
AAAAAAAAAAAAAAAAAAAAAAAAAACAATGAATAACATTTTATTAACTATTTTACAAAGATCTAAAGATATTGTATACAATGATTCATTTAAATATACTATTATATGTTTTAGTGTATTATGTATTATTATGTATAAATTTTATAGTGTATTTAGCTTTGATATTGGTTTATTAAGTTTAATTATACCATTCGTAATATCTTTTACTATATGTGATTTTATTTTAAATAAATTTAAATTTTCTAATAAATTTTATATTAGATTTCCTCAAAAATTTATAATTTATAGTCTTATTTTTATTTTTGTAGTAATTTTATATTTTTCTGTGTTAGATTTATTTAATTTACTTCCAACAATATATTGTTCTAGTGGTGAGGAAGATAATATTATTAAAGATGTCATTAAAGTTACAGCTGAAACACATGATACCAATAAAGAATACTATACCTTTAAATTTAGTAAGAAAGTGGTGGATAACAGTGTTAATACTGTGGTTGAGGCTTCAAGTATGATAACAGAAAAAATTGTACCTAATATAGGAGTAAGTGCTGCTGCCGGAGCAGCAACTGCAGCAATCATAAAAAATACTGTTGGAATGCCTCTTGCACAACGTTTAATCGTTATAGGTTCTACTGCCGCAGTCACGGCTGCCGGAACTCGAATTGGTTTAGGTTTAGGTAGTGTAATATCTAAAAATATTAATATAAACAATGCTATTAAAAATACTAAACATGCTGATCCACAACCTGATAGAGTTCCTAGTCCAGATCCTGATATGATTCTTAGTCCATTAGAAAATGATATGACTAGTCCATTACAAGACTTAATGATATATTCATTAGCATTAGATATATTTATCTTAATATTATTCATAGTTATATTAATAATAATATTTAATAGATACATATTAAATTTTAATTTGAATTTTATTAATTCCGTATTAAATAAATATATGCCTATTAAAATTAGAAATTGGTTTAATAAAAATATAAATACTGGTATTGACTATCATAGTAAATTTGTATTATTTATATTTATTATAAATAGCATTTTTATATTCTTATTTGTTTTATTAAAAATATTTATAATTAGTGAATTATTGGTGAATATTGATAGTTATATAGATGTACATAATTATATTTATTGTAAGTAAAGAAATTTTACTATAATATTTATGGGAACTTTATTAAATAAACATAGATTTATTAATATAAAATCTAATAGATATGTAATTAGTAGTAGTAATAAAGATATTTATGCATTAAAAATACCTTTTGAAAATAGATTTGGACAATATGTAAACTATTTAACACAAAATGTAACATTAGAATTTATGGAAAAATATTATACTCAATATAAAAATAATTAATTAATTATTTATTAAATAACTAAATTAACCCCCCCCTACATTCAGAAAAATTTTCTTATTTCTTATTTCTTATTTCTTATTTCTTATTTTTATTACTTATTTCTTATTTCTTATTTTTATTACTTATTTCTTATTTCTTATTTTTATTACTTATTTCTTATTTCTTATTTTTATTACTTATTTCTTATTTCTTATTTAGAAAAAGATACTATTAATAAACTATTTGAATTAATAATTCATTTAAATACAGCTAAAGATAAGTAAATGTTGTATACAATAATACTACAAATTTCAAAAGAAATTTTATTAAAAATATTTAAAGATGTTAATACTATTAGTAAAGATATATTTAAACTACTTGAAATTTTAAAATTTAGTGATAGTGATATAAATAAATTATTAATTAATTAATTTAGGAAGTAAATTAAATGCTAAACCATTAAACAATAATTATGAAATCATTTATGTCGATAAAGAAGAAACAGGTATAAATGTCGATAGAATAGTAATAATATAAATCTAAGGATTTGCTTTTTTTCTTATTTATGTCATATTTTTGTTCTTATTTTGTCAGCTAGAATCAACTCTCAATGTTTTTTTTTTGACAATTTGTTAAATTTGGAGAAATTTCCGAAGTTATACCTCCATAAACTTTTGGTCCAATATATACAGCTTTTTTAAATATATGTTTAAGCTTCATTATTCCTAACTCATTGTTAATCATATGATTAGGAAAAGAGTTATCAATTGCTATACTATCAGTATCTTAATAAAATAAGTTGTTATCTTGTTTAAATTGTGATATATAAATTCTTAATTTTGCTGCAGATTTCGGGGCTTGTTTCGCGGAATTTGAGCATAAGACGTAATTGCAGCTGATAATGATATCGATATGTTAAATTTGATGACTTTTTATAAAATTTTAACCCCCATTTTTGAATTTTGATTTGTATATTAGCGGATTTATAGGATGAAGAAATTTTTATTTTTAGATATGATCACTAAACAGACTCATTAGACATTATTTTAAACAACCTTATTTTAAAGAATACATGTAAAATAAAGGCCCTAATCGGTATTTTCGTAGGGATGGATATAAAAAATTCGCCTATTTGAATAAGTGGAAGAATAGTTATGATTGGTTAATAGTAAATGCATGTTAAATAGTTGAAATCGTAGGATTTACTAACTATTAATCGCTGATTAATTACTATAGGTCTCTTAGTTGATGGAATTTGTTAAAATGATGGGAAATTTAAATTTAAAGTTCTGGATGGATATCCATTCTTGATGGCTCATATTCTCTTTTTAAATTCCGAAGTTTAGTGTATTCATTCTACAAGTTCTTCACTTAAGAAATGATTATTCTTATTTAAAATGGTGTATATAAATTTCTGTTAATTTAAAGTTGTTAGAATCTATTAAATTAATTTACGCTAAATTTTAAATTTGTACGGGTTAAAGAATTTGGAAGGGTAATCAGAATCAGCATATTTTTAAAGTTCTGTAGGAAAATTTTTCCTTAAACTAGCCTTTGCAAATTAAAACTCTCTACTATCAAAATATTATTTGTCTTCTTATTGGATGAGCTTCTAAGTATTCTTAGCAGGATAATTTTTAAAATTTTTCCACATGAAGATGGAAATTTGCTAATTCCAAATGATCGGAATTTTAATTTGCTAATGTAGAAAGGAATATATGATAATTAAGTAATATTAAGATGGACAACAAAACTAAAGATAAAAATGAAGCTTAATAAATTAATAATAATATAAATAATACTAAATTTGAAATTTAAAAAACAAATTTTATGAAATTATTTGGCTTATGGTTTAACAAAATTAAGATTTAATTTAAATATTACTTTAGAACATTATTAAGAAAAAAAGATTTTAACATGTTTTCCATTAATAAATGAATGTTTCCGTTGTTAATTTAAATTGCTAGATCTAGATTCCTTCTGTTTAATATTGCAAAATTTTGTAATTTTAAATTTATTCTTTTGATGATTAATATTATTATTAATTGTATTACTTAAATTCTAAATATAAAAATGGAAAATAATTTAAACAAGATTTCCAATACGCTGTGCAATTTCGGAACTTTAAAAAATTCTAATATCTATAAAATTTGTTGAATTTTCGACTTTGATGATTAAATTTATAAATGATTGACTAGTTATAATAATATTGATTATTCAGTTACTTAAAATATCAATAATAATGAATAATAAAGAATTAGTTTTAATCTGAATCTGAATATGAATCTGAATTTTAATATTTAAAAGTACAAAATTAAATTTATTGAATTAAATATTAACGTCTAAATTCAAAATTTTAGCAATTGATTCGCTACAAAATTTAAATTTAAAAAACTTTGTTCGCAAATTTGCTTAAGGGATTTAAGAAAATTAATCTTGATTAATTAAAATTAAGTTCATAGATAGAATTTTATCGTGTAGTATCTGTGTATATTTAATTTATAATAAATAATAGATATAATAAATAAATAAAAATATATAATATATAGTATATAAATAAAATTAATATTTAAATTTTTGTAATATAATCAATTATATAAAAGTATCGATGACAATATTGTTTAAACATCAAAAAAAAATATATTAAAAACAATTTTATTATTCAAAAAAAATTATAATAAACTCTTGTAAAATAAAATATATGAGAATAGTATTCAAAGGAGTTATTACGGATTACAAGGCAAATTTATTAAAAAGGAGGCTATCATAGCCAAAAGCCAACATTTATTTCTTTCTAAAAAATAGAAATAGAATGCAGCAATATTGTCTGGCGTTCCTAAGGGAAACCTTTATATTATTACTTCCCGAAGTAAAACATTTCATTAGGGAAAGGAAAAGGAAATCAACCGAGACTCCGAAAGTAATGGTGAGTGAAATCGGATTAGCCTAAATTATTTATTTACTAACTTGTAGTGCCAAGTGTCGATAACATGTGGATAGAATTGGAAAATTTATTTGATGTATCGATGACCAGGTAACACCGTTATTTTAAAGCTTAAATTTATAGTAAATATAAATTTCTAAACTTAAATTAACGTATAAATATCCTAATAAAATTGGGTGCAAAGCGGGTAAACTAATTCTCAAAATAGAAATAAATAATTAGTCTACATTATCTTTATTAAATTTTATCTTATTTTTATAAATTTGATTTAATTTTAGTTTAAGAATAAACTTGTAGACGAAAAAGATTATTAAATCTTTGGATATTTTTTAAAATTTCACGTAAAATATCTAAAAAAAGTACAATGAGTGTGAACTTGTTGGAATATAGGAGAACCATCTTCTAAGGCTAAGTATAATAAATTTAGCTATAGCGAAAAGTACCGTGAGGGAAAAGTTTGAAACTAGTGTCTTGAAGCAGAGATCAGTGAAATAGAATGAAATAGTAACTCTATAAGCAGCTGAAATATTTAATGTCACGACCGACATCAAAGTATAACAGCGTACCTTTTGCATAATGGGTGAATTGCTTGCCCATTTGAATTGTAAAATTCTTTAAATAAACTGACTCATGACCTTTATGGTCGGTACAATAGATTAATCAATATAAATTTATTGTGCTAACGGTGAACCCTAAAAACTTATTTAGTTTATGGGAATACCGTGGGAAGCTGTAAATCGTAGGAATAAAGAAATAATGAACATCATTTAATTGTTTTCTTAATTTCACTTTTTAATTTAAGTGAATAGAGTCATCTAATTATTTTTAATTAAATATTAGTAATACTCCTTTTTATTAGCCCTGTAACGACTGATTCGAAAGAAGAGAGTAGTCTTAATAATACTACTAACACGTCAGCACTCAAACATTCCACAAAAATATGGGAATATTACATTTTTATTAAAATTTATTAAATAAATAAAAAGATTATCAATTAATAGTATCTGTAAATAAAAAAAATATGCAATCATTAAAGGTTCCAAAGAACATATATTATAAAACAAAAAATAAAATAAACAAAAATAAACATGAGCAAAAACAAAATAAATAAAAATAATAAACTTACTCGTTTTTAAAAACTAAATTTAACATTAACAACTGAATTAGAAGAAATTCTATTTGGTATTATGTTAGGTGATTCACATGCTGAAAGAAAAAATTCTAATTGTAATACACTTTCCAGAATTAAGATTAAACAGTAAATTAAGAATTTAGCTTATATTAAACATTTATATTTATTATTTCAAATTTATTGTGGTTCCAAACCTAAATTTAATTGTTATTTCGATAATAGAGCTAACAAAAATAAAATTTATTCATCAATCAAATTTTTAACTTTTAGTTTACCTTGTTTTAATAGATTTAGAACAATGTTTTATAACTCTGAATCAATGAAAAATTTACCTTTGGAAATTAAAACTTTATTAACTGCTAGAGGTTTAGCTTATTGAATTATGGATGATGGATATAAATCTCCAAATGTATTTTATATTTGTACGGAATCCTATTCTTTAAATGAAAATTTAAAACAAATCTTAAAAACTAAATTTAATTTGGAAAAGTTAAAGTGCTGTGGTATACATAAGCATACAAATGGGCTAAGATTATATATTTTTAGTAGCTCTAAAGATATTTTATTAGAATTAATTAGACCTTATTTGATATCTCATTTTATTATAAATTTGATATTAAAGATAATAAATAAATAATGATTTAGGTATTTATTTTCTGAATTCACAATTAATATTTAAATTAATCCCCTTAATTCTTTAATAAATAAGTAAAAATACGATCATTTTCCAAATCCCTAACTTTTTTTTTGAGTTGAAGGTATAGTCTAATCCAGTATGAAAATATTGGTATAAATGCAGCAAGTTAATAGAAGTAGCAAGGTGAAAGCCTTAGCGAAAGCGACTGAATTATATTGATAATATCGGGTAAGTTGCTTTTATTAGACCCGAAGCGAGGTGATCTTTCTTAGGCCAGATTATAATTGATCGAACGGGTGAATGTTGCAGTATTCTCCGAAGAGCTTATGAAAGTGGTGAAATGCCAATCTAACCTCGTGCTTGCTGGTTTTCTTCGAAATATATTTAAGTATAGAGTCTATTCAAAATTTATGGAGGTACAGCACGGTAATTCCCAACAAGTATTAGGTTTTGAGTATTTATTATTCACTATCCCTATTTTTATTTCAAATTTTTTAATAAGGAATTAAAGTTTATGGGACTAATAGGCGTTTAGGTTGCGGGGGCCTCGAAAACCTTACCAATGGAAGCGAATCTCGGAATTACGTATAATTTTATAATAGATATTCAGACTGCGCATGCTAAGTTGGGCAGTCAAGTCGGAAACAGCCGTTAACACTGATCAAGGTCCCAAATGATTATTAAGTGAAATTAAGGATGTGATAGATTGAATACAGCTGCATAGTGAGCTTGAATTAATTCAATTATTTTTAAAATTTAAAATTTAAAATTTACTACCGAGCTCACATTAAATAAATTAAGCTATTTGCAAAAAGTCCCTAAAGATGTTTAACTATAATTATAAATTATATCAATGATTAAATAATAGTAAAAATCAAACATATAGACGTAAGGAAAATGGGTAATTTGCAAGACATAAATTATAGAAAAGTTCTTCAACGACTATTACGCTCGTCTCTTTATTATTTGTTTTCTTTATTTTAGTATAAAGATTTCATAAATTTTAATTGTTAATATTTTTATTATTGATTATTTGAATTTAGAATAAGAGAAATGACATAGTCTTCCAATTATGAAAATAATTGAATCAAATATTTAAACTTTACATTACCGCCTATTTAATGCTTTTATTTAATATTAGTTTAGTTAATCATTAATAATCAAATTCTTGTGTGGATATAAATTTGATAAATAATATTTAGCCAGGGTTAGATGATTGCCCGCTCAATTAATTTGTAAATAATTAATTAAGATAATTGGGTAAATTGCAAAAATATCTTATCGTGAAATTTAAATTTTAACTAGCTTTAATAAAGTCATTTATGCATAACTGTTAATGGTTTAAATTACAGGTTAAGTCAATTTGCAGCGAAGTTTACTATCTTATTAAAAAAAGAAATTGAAAATTTTTATTTTATTTTTTTTGGTTTTTTTTTTTAGGATAAGTCGTAAAAACGTTCAACGACTAGAAAGTGAAATCATTTATGAAATTTAAATTTATTGTAAATGTTATATAATCTTTCCACGAAAACCCAACATTAGATTAGATATTAATTTAATGATGACATAGTCTGAACAATAGTGAAAATTATTGAAGTAGGTATAATTAAATACCTAAGTAACAAATTGAGTGGCTACAAATATGAGAGATCGTATAACAACGCAACAGTTTTATAGGATCTATTGCACTGAAAATTTAACGGGTCTAAATAATCAACCGATATCGTGTTGGTTTAGAATAAAATTCATTTATATAATCTTTTTTTTTTACAATTTTTTGTCTATATTTAAATTTAAAATTAAATTATACTAAAATAAACAATTTAAAATTTCAAATTTCAAATAATTATATACCAGTCAAATTTCTATTTTTATATTAAACTAAAACAAAACAATAAATTTAAATTCAATTTAACATTCAAATTAATATTCAAATTAAAACAATTAACAACTACAAATTAAAATTCAAATTCAAATTCAAAACAATAAATTTAAATTCAATTTAACATTCAAATTAATATTCAAATTAAAATAATTAACAAATTAAAATTCAAATTCAAAATTTAAAATTAAAAATTAAAATTAAAATTCAAATTCAAATTCAAATTAAAACAATTAACCACTACAAATTAAAATTCAAATTTAAATTAAAATTAAAATTAAAATTAAAATTAAAATTAAAATTAAAATTAAAATACCACAACAAAATGTTTTAAAAACTATTAATTTATCTTATATGAAAATATGAAGATAATTTTACAATATTAACAAAATTAAATTTATAACAACAAGAAATTGTCTAAGTCTAAGAATCTTTTTTAAATTGTTTTCTAAAGTCTTAGCTAAATATTAAGTAATTAAAAAAAAATAAAATATTGTTCGAAATGTTAAAAAAAGTTATCTATTAGAACTAGATTGGTATTTTATATGTGTAATTATATAAAAACATTTAAACAAAATATCAATATAATACAACAAATTTCAATTTATAAACATAAAAATTTTTATCATAAATAAATAAACAAAATGAATGTATAATTTATAACTAAATAAATTACATAAATTGTGAGCAAAATTAAGCAAATATGGAGGGTATAGATTAATCCATTAATGTATTTATAAATTTAATCTTTGGTAATAAGATTAGTTTTTATTTATATTGTTATTATTTCTATCTCTTTTTTTTTTATTCTAAATTAAGGTAGAAGAACATTCAGTCAAAACTCCAATTAAACAGTGTTACATTGTTTTATAGTTAACTGAAGTGATAATGCTGACATGAGTAACGAAAAGAATGATTGGAAACATTCTCGCCGAATACGAGAGGGTTGTGAAGATAAGGTTAAGACCACTTCATTTTATTGCGGTCTCTAAGGACCAAAACCAAAGTTTTGGCTGATGAGGTTAAGTCAGAAAGTCCAGTGTAGAAAATTTATAGTAATACTAATCGTATTATATATTTAATGGAACTTGAAAATAATGATTAAACAATATTTCTTATTTAATCAGAATCTTATTTTGATTATTCAGTATAATAATTGACCTGTTTAATTATATCTATTAAGATATAGTTTAATGATTACCTTTAATCACTTAAGAAAACACTTTATTTTTATCTTCTACTTATTTTTTTTAAAAATGGAATTTGTAGATAAATTTGATAATATTAGCAAAAGTTTTATATAATCATTTTTTTTAGATAAATATTTTATTGATATCAAGTTGTGTCAGTAAGTCTATTAAGGAAGATGAAGGGATGCTAATCCTTTTATTATGCGGATTATGGATAATCTGATTTTGTTAGAACATTAACAAAATTTCTAAATTAATTAAAAAAAATTAATAAAGAGAATTCATGATTTATTTTTTGAATCAGAATTAAACTTAAAGTTAAATAAGCGGTCGAAAAAATAACATTCATATTAAATAAGATGCTAGAGTTTGAGAAATCGTAAATGAGGTTTTAATTCATTACTTTAATTAGATTTAAATACGCTTTATGTAATACTATTCATTTTTATTACTAATAGTTTATTCTTTATTATTTTTATTTAATACTTTAATGATTATCAAAAAATGTCCAATTTAAAAATAAATTATAAAAATTAGTTGAAATTTACTAAAAACTATGAATAATTTATATACTTTAAATTATATGGACATACTTATTTAAAAAATAATAATAGAAATTCACGTGTATGTTATTATTATTTTTGTATTCAAAAAAAATATTGTATCACCGTACCCTAAGACCGCCACAGGTTCGTTGGTAGAGAATACTAAGGCGTTGAGCGAAAAGTTGTTAAGGAACTCGGCAAAACCCCTGCCATGCGTTATGGGAAAACGCTATGATGGGATAAACTATCAAACTCCGGGGACACCCTAAAGCTTATGGGACCAAGCTATAATCGAAAGGTTATAAGTGGCTGAACTAATTACTCAGGTATGGTAACAAGCCATAAGATGAAGGAAACTGAAATGGGCAATCGCGGATCTAAATCAGACTTCTTAACGAATTAAGGTTCTGTAAAAGAGCAACGAGTAGACGGTAGTTGGTGAATTAGCAAATTTAAATTTCCTAAGCTAATGCACTTAAGGTGTACTCTAATGGGCTTCGAAAGAAGCTATCCAGTCAAAATCCTTTCTAAACAATTAAATAAATTCTTTTTTTCTAGTTTGAGTTACAAATTAATTACCTAAATTCAAAAATTCAAAAATTCAAAAATTAAAAAATTATAAAAAAAATTAAATAAAAAATAAATCCTTGGTTTGTAAAATTTCCTGGATTTACTATTGGTGATGGTTCTAAATTCTTCAGATAATTCTAAGTTTCAAGCAAGTTAAAGTTATCCCAATTAAGGATTAGAGATCCATACATTAGAGATTTAAGAATCACATTAGTATACTCAATAAATTTTAATTTTTCAGAAACATAAAATTTGGTAAAATATCAAAATATTTATATATCAGAAAAGTAAGTAAATCTTATGATTATGAAGATTTCTGATACTGTTAATACAATAAATCTTTTTTTTGAAAAGTTTTCCATTGTGGGAATTAAAAGCTTAGAACTTTATTTTGCATTTTCAGATTAAAAAAAAATAAAATCAAACATGAATCAAAATAGAAAGTGGTAATATATCTATTATTTAATTGCATGATAAATTTGATCGCTATGCCATAAACTTGATGAAAAGGAGGACCAATATGACTCAGATTTTTTTTTACGAATTTGTTAAACATATTGAGGGTCACAAAATCGGAAGCCCCGACTGTTTACTAAAAAGTGCGAGCTGTAAAGCTCTAATAAATAATGTGGTGTGAATCCACTATGAGTTTAGATCCTCATAAGTCTACTAATAAGAGCGTCATTGGTAACGATTTCGTTTTAAGCTATTAGGACAATGTAATAATATTTTTTAATTTATCAAATTTGCTACGATAATTTCGTGTTTATTTTAATTAAATTTTAAAATAATTATGCTAGACTAAATAATCAAGGTTAAAGTAATTGAATTCACATTTAGGCGTCGTTAAAACAGTCGATATTTATTTATTTTTATTCTTAAATTATAATTTAAATTTACTCACTACAAATTTGAGTATTAAATTATTTTTATAATTTTTATAAATTTTTTATAACTGAGATTGAGTTATTTTCCTTTTTATAGAATAACTGATCTAACTAATATCTCCGGCGTAGAGTGAAAACCTAAAATTATTGATAAAGTATTTATTAGGGAACAGCGTAAGCCCAATAACTACTGTAAATTTAAATATTTCTTAAATTAATTTTAAATATTGATCACTACAAATTTGATCATTTATAATTTCGTAGTCATCATTAAAATTTTTTAAGTACAGAGGATTAACAGTAATGTTAATTATCAGTTAGTGGGTAAAGGACAAGCAAAAAGCTAATGCATCGTTGTAATGATGATGATAGGTAATATTACTAATCTGAAAGGATGCTGACTTGCTTTAGGGTGTTAATATAATTATTATTTTAAGACTATTTTAATATTTTTTATTTGAATAGTTATTAATTCAAATTTAAATAATTCTTATAATTATAATAATGCTTGAGCCGTGTGCGGTGAAATTCGCAAGCACGGTTCTTAGAGGGGGAAAGCTAGAATTGGCCTACCTATCTCAACCACAAATCGCTGCAATCATGTAAATGATAGTATAGCGATTGAAGTTTGCCCGATGCCATTAATGAAAGAAAGGTGATGGGAAACTGTTACTGATCAAAAGTCTGGTTAATAGCGGTCTAAAAAGGCCGTGTGAAAATATCAAATTTTACTATTTATTATAATAAATAAAAAAATCTATTATTACACTAATCACTATATGCTTGAACACCTTAATTTAAAATTTATGCAAATTTGTAGCGAGAAACAAATTAAATAAGGCTACTTGCAGGTTAAACTTAAATTTCAATCAAACAATTATTGATATAAAATTTCTGTACCTCAACGACTACATGTGATATAAAAAGATATAGTCTGTTACTAAGATAAAACAGAAATACATATTTTATTTTTATATGTTCTTTGAATTTACTAATTAATTTTAAATTGCTCACTTACAATTTTCAATTCTTTAAATATTCAAATTTGAAGCGCGTATCGCCTCCAAAAAATTTAAGAACATTTACCAAATTCCACGTAGCGGCAAATTCACTCAATTCGCAAAATTTCCGTGGATAATAACTCAATATTTCTTTTTATCGATAGTTTACGCTTAACACTGAGGATCCAAAGGTAGCAAAATAAATTGGCCTGCTAAGTGTTTTGGGAAAACACTACTGTGGGTAAAACTATCAAACTCCGGGGAAGCCCTAAAACTTATGGTACCAAGCTATAGTCGAAAGGCTATAAGTGGCCAGAATAATTACCTGGGTACGGTAACAAGCCATAAGATGAGTGAAAACGAAATGGGTGATCGCGGATCTAAATCAGAATTTCTAAACCTACAGCCAAAATAAATTTCTGTAAAAGAGCAACGAGTAGACGGTAGTTATTTTGGGTTAAATCCAAAATTAAGGTGTACTCTAATGGGTTTCGAAAGAAATTATCCCTTCAAAATCCCTTCTAAACAATTTAATAATAAATCATTTTCTACTTTCATAAAATATAAAATAAACCAATGGTTCTTAACTGGTTTTACAGATGGTAAAGGCTGTTTTTCTATAAAAATACAACAAAATGCTAAATTAAAACTAAATGGAGAGTAAGAGCTTGAATTTGGATTTTATAGATTTTGAAAAAGTATGTAATATTTTAGAAACTAAAAAACATCTAACTTCTCCATCGGTATTTAATCAAATAAAATAGTTAAAATCAAATTAGGTATGAATCTAAATAGAAAATTGTAGTGTTAAAATATGTAATGAACATATTTTATAAAATTGCATGATAAATTTGAATAAGCCGTGTTAAATGAGGTCTGGTATCAATAATGCCACCGTTTTTTTAAATCTTCACATTGTCAATAAATTAATTCATAATTAGTTATCCAAGGTCAATTAAAATAATGTTGCAAACCATTTTACATCTTCGTTAAAATGTAACTAAAAGTCAAATAAATTAAAAATATAAATTCATGTTATTAAAGTTAGAAAGAAAATGCTTACGCTCGCTACGATCATTTCGGAAATTTAAATTTAAATTTATAGCGGGAACCTGCTTATTCTTTCATTAGAGTTTATAAAAAAATTTGATGTATAATTTTGATAATCAAAGAGAAAAAAAAACCAAAGTTTTGTTATTGTAAAAATTTCCTATTTGTTGGAACAACTTTATAATATTAATTACTTTACATGTTAGTATAGTTAAAATTTTAATATTTTAGTATGAATTTACCAACAGCAATTTAACAGTTTATTAATTAATAAATTTTACTTTTGCTTAGAGACTATATGGATTTATACTAATTTAAATATTAGTTAAGATAGAGTCCGACATTATATTATTATGTTATTTATTTAAATAACAAATTCAAATTCTTATATTTGATAATATAATCGTTGTAAACGATGGCTTCACTGTCTCTACAACTTGCTCAGTGAAATTGCATTGCCCGTGCAGATGCGGGCGCACAAATGGGGGACGGGAAAATCAATAATTATATATTGGTAATAACAATATTAAATAGCGACTAGATAAGTTTACAAAAATAATGAGGTGTAAATCCTCCTGGTAACCCATTATCTGAGCTCAATCAGTGTGCGTTAGAAGTAATTTTAAAGCATAAAGCCTGATACATATTTATTTTTTTCTTTATTAAATTATAAACTTAGAGCTAGAATTATAAGGACAACTTTTTGTGAATTCATGTTTAAGCATAAATTTAGGTGTAGAATAATTTCCCGTATTTTTCTTAATGGGTCAAATATCTTTTTATGTATAGTGGAGTCCTAAGTAATTCATTAAAGTATTTTTGTAGAAACTAGGTAAGCCCAATAACAACCAAATAAATTCATTTTAAAATTTTAATTTTTAATTTTTAATTTTTAATTTTTAATTTGGAGGTATTGTTGAGAAATAATATAACTGTTAGTGGGTATAGGATATTCTAAAAAGCAAATGTCTTATTGTAACAATAAGAATAAGTTTTATTTAACTAATCTGAAAGGATGCTGACTTAGAATAGGTATTATATTTTTTTATAATATGAATATTATTATATTTATTATATTTATTATAATGCTTGAGCTGTATGCGTGGAAACACGCACGTACAGTTCTTAGAGGAATATTTATTGTAAAATATTTATAGGCCTCAACAGACCCTAGCAACTTCTACTGTAGTTAGTCATCACGTTAATCTAGAACAATCTTAGTTAATAGTGATTAGGGATGTCGAAATGACGAAATGTGGAACACCTTAAAGCTTTGATTGGGTTGATGTTAACCTTATTTATCTAAATATAAAAAGGGATAGCTGACTAATTGGCAGTTTGACTGGGGCGGTCGTCTTTAATAGAGTAGCAAAGTACATCCAAATAGATCAGAACTTTAATCACATTATTATTATCTTTATTTTTATATTTTTTATATTTTTTATATTTATAACATATATTTAAAATAATGAGTTAAACATTATCTGCTTTAATGTAGATAATCAAATTTATTGTGATTTTCACAAATTATTAAATTGGAAAGGCTACCCCACCACTCTATAATCTTTATTGATTTATGGAACTTATAAATTTCTTCCTTTACTAATTGATATGTTTAATTTACATTTTAATTTTTAAAATTCGAAACAGTGAGGGTTGGGGATAATAGTTGACAAATATATATTAAAATCTTCAGAACTAAGGTATGCTAGAAAATGAAAGGAAATCAATTAACCAGTTTAAGGTTACGCAGACCATAATGGGTAAGCATGCTTAACTGTGAGTGCTGATAGGCCGAACAGATGGGTAACCAGGGCATAGTGACCCCCTATCTTTGTATGGATTAGGTAGGGATCAATAGATAAAAGTTACGCTAGGGATTATTAATATAATTTTAGTCCACTTATTTTGTAAAAAATAATTCATAAACCGGGTGAATTGCAAAAATACTTTATTTTTTTTTATGTAAAGTTAATTTGCAGCGAAATCTAATTATCATTTAATAAGTTCTTTTTTAATTCAAATTGCTTGATAATATTAATAGATCCGTTCAACGACTAGAAAGTGAGTTAAAATAATTAAAATATTTTCTATTAAGAATTAAGTATTCTAAAAAATAAATTAATTATTTAACAATAATCTTTCCACGAGCTCCCGACATCATATTTAATTTAAATTCAAATTCACTAAATTTATGCAAATTTGTTAGCATTTGCAGATTAATATTCTCATTAGAATAAGTGTAAATGTAAATGTAAATGTAAATGTAAATAATTAAAAATTTTATGATGAAGACATAGTCTGAACCATTTTGTAAAATATGGGAATTAGTATAATAAGGTTTAAATACCTTTAAATTTAACATAATTGAACAGGTTAATATCCGGAGAGAGTACATATTGTCTTGGATGCTCAATAAATATCGAGAAGATACGGGCTAAGTGTTTATTTCACTTCTAATTGAATTATATGCTAAAATAACTTAAATTTTTATCATTCTTTTTTCAATAGATATTATCTTAACAATGGATAAAATAAATTGACTTATGAATAAGATTTAAAGATATAAAAATATTCAAATATAATATATAAAAATAATTGTTTTATTTTAAGTTAAATCAGCAGGAAATTATATTTCCTCAACGACTATACATTCAAGCTAATAATGTGAATCATTAAAGTAAAGATATAGTCTATTCTATTTAATTGTATTATTAAGTTAATAAGTTAAGAAATTAATTATATAATACAGTTTTTAATTTAGAATGTGACACCTCGATGTCGACTCGTCCTCTCCTCGAGGAGTAAGAGCTTTGAAGGGTTCGGCTGTTCGCCGATTAAAAGGGCACGCGAGTTGGGTTTAATACGACGTTGCGATAAATTACACAACATTTTTTTATCGTTACAAGAATTTAGACTATTATTTTATTTACGTAGTTTATTTTTTTTAGCTCTTATATTTATATTAATGATAGCCCATAATAATCGATTGTAATTTGCTTTTTTTAAGTGAATTTGAAAATACATAAAACGTATAGCATTTTATAACAAACTGTCTTATAGAAATAAATCTATTTAGCTGATTTCTTCGAATGTGTTTTATGCAAAAAAATATATAAACAAAAATTAAAAATGAAATTTACCAAATTTGAAACAGAATTCCTGCACGGACTTGTATTAGGTGATGGTCATGTAACAAAACAGCTACGATACACTCAGACATTTGGACAACATGCTGAACCATTTGCACAATATGTTTATGCTAATTTAAGAAGATTTTGTACTGATAAAGGTTTTTACACATATAAAGTAAGAAGTGGTAAAGATTCTCCATTATATCAAAGATGAATAGTTACAACAAAAACTCTGGCTATGTTTAAGTATTATCATGATTTATATTATCGACTTAATAGTGAAGGTAAGTATATTAAAATATTACCTGAAAATATTGAAACCATTTTAACACCAGTTTCTTTCGCTTTATTTTTAATGTCAGACGGTACATTTCATAAAACTAAACATATTGTTAAACTGTGTACTAATAATTTTACTAAAGCGGAGGTAGAATTATTGTCTAAAGCTATTTTAAATAAGTTTGGAATAGAAAGTAAATTGGAACATGTAAGAAAGGAACAGTATGTATTGAGATTTAGAAAATCTGTAGTTCCGCAAATACAGCTATTAGTGAAAGATCATATGATACCTAGCATGATGTATAGAATAGGATTATAAGAATTATCTTATTTATTGGTTTTTATAAATTAGCCGCTCCCAATAACCCGGTCCCGTAGGGATTACTCCCATTTCGGATGCCGAATTCTTGCAGCGTAGGAATTTGCAGAGAATCAATCATATATTATATTATATTTAAACCCCCCCCCGCCTGCTTCGCATTCGGGGAGCCAATACTTAATTTATTTTTAATTATTAGTAAGGTTTAAATTTGTAATTTTTGTTACTTTCAATCTATTGATTTAGTTGAACTAGATTTAAATTGATTTAAAAAGGGATTGCCTCCGTAGGCATTGGTAAAATATAAATTTAAGATGGATTTTATAATAAAGGAATTTAATAATAAAAATAGTAAAAAATAAAAAAATAAAAAAAAAACTGTAATTATGATCATTTATTAATTTAAATGACTTGCGTCGGGAAAATATACTTTAAGCTGGAAGGACAAATATAAAAAAAAATTAAAAATAAAATTTGCAGTACTTATACTTTAATTTAATCCTTAAATATAAATGTAATTATATTATTTTATATGAGTGATTAAATATTATAAGTTAAAATCTGTTTTTATTTAATTGTATAACCAGCTGGTACATTACATATATTTAGTGGCCTGCTCCCAAGATGCATACGGCCTGCTAAAAATTCTGCCAATTGGGAGCCGCACTGGGTTATTCCTTCGGGTTATTGGAAGCCTCGCTCAATTTTCCGCGTATAAATTAAAATTATTTCGCTACGCGGTATATGTGTATTTAATTACCTCAGAGACTATAAGTATAATCTTTATAAAAAATATTAATAGTTATTTAAATATTTTACTTAATATGAAATAAAAAAAGTATAAAGAAAGATAAAGTCCGGTATTGTTACTTTAATAACTACCATGAATAACAACTGATTGGTGTAAATTTAAAATTAAATTAAACACTTGATTTATGGGTGCAAAGTAAAAAAAACCAAAGTCAGTATGTTCCCTATCTTCATTTGTAAAGAATAGTAAAAAGAGGCAGACCTTCTAGTACGAAAGGATCAATAGGCTGTGTTTCACTAGTGTACCAATTGTTAGGAAAATTCATGTATACAGAAGGATTGATCATATCAATATAATTAATTAAAACTTCGATTAGGGAAGCAAATTTTTCTAAAAAGTAGTGATTCAGGTTTCAGTGATTATTAGATAACTTAAGTAAATACATACAGGTGATTTTGTTAAATATTAAGGGAAATAATAGCTACTTATTTGATATGATACTCGGATAATGTTTATTAAGCGAGGAGTGAAATTTAACATTAGATGGAAAATTTGGAGTATTGCCTGGCATAGTTGGGTAGCCACAAACATAATAGATAAATGCTGATGGTATATCAAGCGTGAATCTAACCTCTAGATACTGATAGCGGTATTAATCTTCTTCTTTTTTTGGAATATATTGTTTGAAGACTACATTATAATTTAAAGAGTTTTGAATATTTTTTAAATTTTATATACTTTATTACTATATGATATTTTTTTATTTTATAAGGTTCTATCATATTAATTATAAAATTTAGAATAATTGACAAAAATCATTATTTATATTAATCTTGTTTCTAAACTTTGAACAATGAACAAACATTTCGAAAAAGGCTCGCCACTAAAAAGGAGGTTATACTGTAAATGTAGAAATAGATTATTTCTTAATAGGGAGCAAATGAATAAACAGAGTTTAGCTCTCCTAAATAATTATAAGTGACTTGATGTTTAATATTGATATAATAAATAAAAATTTTTATTTAAAAAGAATTTATCATTCTATTTTTAATAATTATTTTACTTTAAATTCATCATTTTTCAATTTACAGAATTTTTATGAAAAATTAATTAAAAAGAATTAAATTTGTCCATAGTAAGGAAATTTAAATTTATTAAATTAAAAAAAAGTTGTTAGAAAAAGATAATTATACATTTTACTTAAATTATTATTAGATAGAACCTTATTAAATTAAATTTTATGACAATTATTCTAAATCTTAATTTAAATATTATTCAATTAGTAATTTTAAACAATTTAACAAATTTAAAAATTTTTCTAAATCAACAACTTAGAATTTAATAATTTATAAATTGCAAGTAATTATTACTAAACTTTATATTTTTTAATGTTAATTTACTAAATTTGCTACAAATGATCTTGATAAAATATTGAGTCAATTTTCAAATTTAAATTTAAATTTAAATTTTTTACGTACATATTTAAGGAAAGAATGAATATTTTAATTTATTTTTGTTTTTTTTAATTTAGATAATTTTAATGGAATTTAATGTTAACTTTAATTTACTGAGTATAAATTTCAGTAAATTTGTAAGTGTAAGTAAATTTAAATTTAAGTTTGTAAGTGTAAGTGTAAGTGTTTTTCTTAAGCTTAAGAAAAGTAAAATAGTGTGATTTCATTTTAATTTGAATGGTAATGTTAATTTTAATGTAAATTTTAATTTGAATGGTAATGTTAATTTTAATGTAAATTTTAATTTTAATGTTCATTTTAATTTGTTAACTTATTTAAAAGTCTAAAAGTAAAATAATAGAATATTATTCAATTACTAATAATTTACTCTAAATCTAACTTTTTGAAACACCTTTGTTTTTTAATAATTAAATTTTTTTATACTCTATAGAAATAAATCATTATAAATTAAAAATATAAATACTAAATAAATAAACTTAAATATAATAATAGAATAAATGGTAGAAATCAAAATGGTGCGATGCTCTTTTTGGGTGAGAGATAAGCGTGTTCGATTCGCGCCTACCATATATGTTATATATATTATATAACAATTTTTATTTTAAATTTTCCTACCTAAATCTATTCTAAATGTTCTTTAAGTTGAAACTAGAAACAATTTATAATTTACAATTTAGATAAAGTAATATTTATTTAGTATTATTAATATTTTTAATTTATTAGATTTATTTTATTTATAATTTATTTAAATGGTGTCATGGCAGAGGGGTTAATGCGGGGTACTGTTAATACCTTTCTCTAAAAAAGATCAGGGGTTCGAATCCTCTTGACACCTTAAATTTTTAAACTCCAAATTTTAAATTGAAATTTCAAAGCGTATTGATCAAATTTAGTTAATTCCAATTTTTTTAACAGAATAGGAAATATGAGCAATTTATGGAATTTAGAATTTGTTTTTTATAATTTAAAATTTTATGAATGAATTTATTAATATTTATATATATTGTATAATTTTATGATTAATAATTATACTTATAATTGCTATAAGTAGAAAAATGTTTATAATTATTATTATAAATAGAAATAATTTATTAAATTAAAAATAATAATATAACTGGTTTATTAGTTTAAATTTGAAATAAAGTCGTGATAGATAATTAAAAATTGAGATTTAGATTTAATAAATTTCTTAAGCTTGCTAAATTTTAATAGACTAAAATATCATACCAATTAAATACCATATTTTTTATAATAATGACAAGATTTTTTAATATTAAAACGGAATATTTAAATTTCTCTAAATTAATATTTTCAAATTTAAATTGTTCACATTTACAAATTTGAATTCTAAATTGTTTAAAATTTAAAGTTCTACAAATTAAAAATTTACAGATTTAAATTGCTGCAGGAATTTGAAATTGCACGAATATAATTTTAAATAATAAATAACTAATAACTTATAAATTATAATTAATAACTAATAACTAATAATAAATAATCATTGTTATAACAAATAATCATTTTCATTATCATTGTCATAATTCATAAGATAAAATAAATTTATTTAAACAATAATAATTGTAAATTTTAGTTTATATTTAAAAGTATTATGATTATAATTATAATACAGTAAATTTTAATTTCCAAATTTAAATAAATCCTAACTATTGATTATAATTTAATGAAATTAGTTAAATTACAGAAAATTCCAATAATTTAAAATTTAAAATTTCGAATTTAGAAACGAATATGTTGAAATTGGTAAACAATCTCCTCTTAAGAAGGAGAGAGCTAAATGCTTTTAAGAGTTCAAGTCTCTTTATTCGTATTGTTTCCACGATAGCGTTAACTATTTATTTTTAATTTATAATTTATGATTTTTTATTTATTTTGTTGATTTATAATGATTTTTTATCGTTATATAAAATAGAAGATAAACTATATTTATCAAAAATAAAGTAAAGATAAAGTAAAGATATAATGAACAATTTAATTGATTCATATTCAGATTAATAAATGTATTGAAATTTTTATTTTAATTTTCAGGGGAAATCCGATAATGGTTAATCAACGGTACTTGCACTACTGAAATGATAGTTCGATTCTATCTTTCTCCAAATAAAAAATTTAAATAATTATTTTTTAGATACTATATTTTTATATTCATTTATAATCCTTTTTTTTATTAAAGATTTACTAAAAACCTTTGTTTTATAAATTAAATTATCATTTTTTTTAATCCTAAATTTTGGATTTACTAACGATCTAAATCTCAATTCATCAATATTCTAAATTTATCATGATGTAAATTTAAATTGTAAGTAAATATTAGAAAACATTTTAGAATTTTTGTTTAGAAACAATTCCTTTGAGAATGGATGTCATTATGAATATATATACCTTTTTAATATATATATTTTTTCAGTTATTATACATACAATCGGTAGATCTTTTAGCATATTCGAAGTGTATTTTTATTTTTATTTTTATTTTTATTTTTATTTAGAGAAATAACATCGTAAATATAAATTAAACCTATTTAAATTGTAAGTAAATTAATTAAATTTAAAAGATTAATATTTATATCGAGGTATTAAAAGTAGAGCTGAAAATAGGTGAATGTAATCAATTACAATTACATATAAGCCAATTAAAGTAATAATAATTCAAACTATTATTTTTTAATTCTCATCTAGGATATATTTTTTATATCCCAAATAATAAAAATAACATTTTATTTCCTGAACTTTTCAGAACTTTAAAAAATGAATATAATGTTGTAAAAAATTTGTCAGTTGATTAATATTTAATACTAAAGATAAGAATAGCATTTCTTATAATTACAATATGAAAACTTGAAGAAATTTAAATTTGTTCACATTTGAAATTTCAAATTTGAATTCTATATTGTTTGTTACAAATGATTCTTTAAATTATAAAATTTGGGAATTTAGAGAAATCATTTATTGTATTATTCAACATTGTATTGTCTAGAAAATAAAACGTATGTATATTATTAAATATAATGGAGTATTAAATAATTAAATGATAGCTAACATCTAACTAAGTTAAAAAGATCTAATTTTTTTATTAATTTTATTTATTTTATTTATTAAATCGTTTCTTCAAATTTAAAAATAAAGTTTAAACTACTATTAATCTTATAAATAATAGTTATATTATAATAAATTAAAATTAAAATTAAAAAACGTTGTAAAATTAAAATTAAAATTAAAATGATTATTAAAATTAAATTTTTCTATTTATAACTTGACTTCATTTAATCGTAAAAAGAATTGTTTTGGTTAATAAATTTATTAAATTTGTTACGGTACTAAACAAGTATTATATAAAATATATAGTCTTTAAATCCAAATTATAAAATATAACTAAAATGAACAAAAATATAAATCCATGAAAATTAGAAAATAAATTTGACAGTATAAATATTGAGATTAATGATAATAAACATATGATCAATACTTTTGAAGGTCAATTTACTAAATTTTTATTGAGAAATAAAGGAACATCTGTTAATAATAAAGATGAACTACTCATAATATTAAATGATAAACCTAGAACATTTTTAATAAGATTACAATTATTAATTAATAAATTAAATCTTAATCTAAAAAAACATCATTCTAAAAACATTAAAAACAAATTAAATAAAAATTATCAAGAATTACAAACAAGAATACAAACTAGAAATTTAGATAATGTTAATAATAATATATTTAATAATATAAATAAAATAAATAAAAATAATTTAACATTTAACAATAATAGGAATTCACAAATTATTTCAGTAAATGATAATTCTAAATTACGAAATTACTCAAATAAAGATTATGAAATTTCAAGCTCAAAATTGTATTGTTTAATAACTGAAAAAATAAAAACTAAGATTAAAATTGTAGAAGATTTATTAATAAATAATAATTTACCAATACCTGTTAATCTATTAAAACCTTTATTAAATAACAAAGGTGTTTCTAAACTTATCTGCAACAATTTAAATAATTTAAATAATAAAAATAACTTTAATTATTTAGATCGAAATATCATTACTAATTTAGCAAATACAAATTCATTTGAAGAATCAGAAAATAAGATTAATAATTTAAAAAAAAATATTTTCAATTTAAAAACTTTACAATCAAAATTACCAGATTTTAATAAATTGATGATAAATTCAAATAATATTCAACATCCAGATTCATCTACAATTACATTATTAAAAAATAAGATTAAAAATTATACTGATAATAATTTAGATATTTTGAATATGAATACTACACAATATTTTGAATTAGTTACACCACAAAAAAAAGTTAATACTTTTACTCAGAATATAGTTTATAATTTTAATAAATATAATAATACAAATTTTATTAATATTTTTACTTTATTAGAATATGCTTTTAAATCTATGTCTTGTTTAATAAGTAAACCACAATATGTGGAAACACCTCAAAAATTAGTAATTCAATTATTCTATTTCTTAATTCCTGTTAAATTAAATAAAATTAATAAATTAAACAGTTCCAAATCTTCTAGAAATTTAAAAAATAATAATAATTTAAATAACCTTATTTCAAATTCTTTACCTATAGCAACAGAAGTCAATGGTATTAAAATACCTTCAAATAATAATATTAATAAGAATAATAATAATAATAATAAAACATTTAAAAATTTATTAACTCAGAAAAATATAAATAAATTAAATAAATTATGTGCTATTTTAAGTAAAATTTGTAATAAATCTGTTACGTTAGATTTAATACCATTAAGTGTACCTTTCTTTGATGATAATATTTTAGTTAAATCTCTTGGTATTTTAAGTAAAACAGTATCAGTTGTTAATATCATTAATCTTGTTTTTGGTAATATTATTTTATATTCTAAAAATGAAGCTAATTATGTATATAATTATTCAATTACTAAATCTTACTTATCAGGAGCTAAAATTAAAATTGGTGGTAGATTAATGACACAAAAAGCTATACCAAGAATTTCAAGTAGAATTATACAAAGAGGTTCTATATCACCAAATAAGGTTACTTTCTCTAATTGAAGTAGATTAAATCTTAAAAATAAACGAGGTTCACATAGTCTTACAGTTATTCTTAGTCATATGATGTAATATTTTAATTTTTACAATCTTAAATTAAATAATATTTTTGTTCGCAAAAGTTTAAATTTTAAATTTTAAATTTAAGCACTTATTTTTTTTTTTATTTGTAGCGAGATATTTTAATATTTTAATATTTTAATATTTTAATATTTTAATATTTTAATATTTTAATATTTTATAACAATGAACTTTATTTTTAAATTTACAGTAGATAAATTAAATTTTTAAATTATATTTTATATATTATATAATAATAATTAGATTTAGTTTAGTTATCAAATTAGGAATTTAAAGTTCTATACTCTTAGTAAATTCAAATAAAGGCTTTGAATAGTAGGTTAAATTTATATTATTTTTATCTTATTTTTATTATTTATGAATTTAATATTCATTTATTATAATTGATTTAACTTTTACAACCTTTTTAAATGTTATTATTAACAATTTCTTAAACTTAAACTTAAATTGAAACTTAAATTTATTAACTTACTAAATAAAAATATTAAGTCGTTAATGAGTAAAGATAATTTGTAAAGATCATTTAACAAATAAAGTTCAAGTTCCTCCTAGAATTTTTGTTGCAATTTAAAATTTAAAATTGTGAGAAATTTAAATTTCTTAACAACGTTCTTAACACTTTATTAAATTCAAATTCAAATTAATAATATTTTTCATCTCATTTAAATAATTCATTTGGTGCTGTCTATTTATAAATTAAATTAAATTAAATTAAATTAAATTAAATTAAATTAAATTAAATTCAAAGATTATTAAAATTAAATAAATTAAATTTCTTATTTAACTAAACAATTTAAATAGACAAATATTCACTAATATTTTAGTTTATATAATAGATTTAATTAGAGTCTATAATTATAAAATATTAGCTAATGCATACCTTTATTAAAAAATATATCTATATGATTATTATACATATTATTTAGATTTAGAATTAATTTATTTATTCGTATTGAAGATTTTAAATTTGCTAATGAATTTATTAAATTATTTTTTTTACGCATCTTTGAATGAACGTTTTGGAATTATACGGATATATAAGTTAATTCATTCATTAATTCTTGGTTAAATCCCTCAATATATAATTAATCCAGATTCTTCATATTAGAACTTTAAATTTTAACTATATATTGATTATTATCTTTTTGTCGTTACTATTTAATTAATTTAACTTATTTTTATTTTTTGTTAATTATCATTTTTTAAGAATAATTATGACAATGAATTATAAATAAAATATAAATTAAATATTTAAATGTTATCGAGCATATAAAAAATGCAGATTATTATATACTAAATAATAATTTAAACATATGACTCAATTTTTTATAGATTTATTAGCATGAGGTACAATATTTTCCAGTTTATTAGTTATCATTTCTGCTAATCCAGTTATAGCGGTTATTTTTTTAATAGCTGTTTTTTGTAATGCTGCAGGATTTTTAATTTTATTAGGTGTGGGATTTATAGGAATTTCTTATATTATTTTATATGTTGGAGCTATAACAGTTTTATTTCTTTTTGTTATAATGATGTTTAATGTGCGCCGTTGCGCTTGGTTAGTTCGTGAGATAATAAATCTCAATCCTTACTCCAATAGGGTTTTAACGACAGAGTTAGGTCGAAAGGAAAACTGGAGGCTGAACACAGCATCTCTGTTGAAAGGAATTATTAGTTCTAATCGAAAAGAACGAGTCGAATTCCGAGTTAATCTTTCTATGGTAAAAGCTATACTGCCTGAAGTCTACACAATAGAGGTTCCACATCATGGACTATATCATATTCGAGTTAAGATATATACGGTTTTACCTTTGACATATTGAAGCAGGGGTAAAGGAGTAACCGTTACTCAGACAAGCATCACTTGTATCAATTTGTGGAAAGGACTACCTAAGGAAAGTGTAATCGAAACTAAGCCGAGAACTACGGGATCACCTAAGGGAAGCAATTCCTATGGTGACAGAGTACCTATAGTACCTAGATACAAGAATATCTGGGAAAGAGGTACAGAATACAGTGCTACCAACAAATTTAAATTGGGTTTCGGAGAAACACGTAGATGTCTGTCTTACACAACTTCTTGCCTGCTACCCCTACAAAGTAGAAGTAAAGGATTGAACACTCAGGCTATAGTAGGCCAAGAGAGCGGAATGCTAAGAACGGATCTAACCATATTAAAGAAGTTGGCAGACTTAAATACTAGAAGTCAAAAGTACCCACAAGGCGTGATAGATAGGAACCTTTATTCAATGATGTTAGATCAATCCATATACCTGATGGCCTATGATAAGCTGAAAAGTAAACCAGGAAACATGACACCTGGTATAAACCCTACCACACTTGATGGAATATCTAAGAAGTGAATAGTAGAAACAATAGAATCCCTTAGAACTGAACAATTCAAATTCACACCAGGTAGACGAATCCAGATACCTAAAGCTAACGGAGGCCAAAGACCTCTAACAATAGCTAATCCACGTGATAAGATTGTTCAGGAATGCATCCGAATGATATTGGAATCTATATTTGAACCAACCTTTTCCGACAATTCTCACGGTTTCAGGACAGGTAGAAGTTGTCACTCAGCATTAAAACACGTAAAATCGAAATTTGATTCCTCGACATGAATTATAGAAGGTGATATATCCAAATGCTTCGATAAAATAAATCATAACCTCCTAATGAAATTAATCGAAACCAAAATTCTCGACAGGAAATTCACAAATTTAATTTGAAAAGCACTTAATGCCGGTTACTTCGAATTTAGAACTTTCCAACACTCACTCACCGGGACTCCTCAAGGTTCTATTATCAGCCCGATACTTGCTAACATCTTCTTAGACCAACTAGACAAATTCGTGGAACAACTAGCAGCAAACTACAGCAAAGGTGAACGAGCGAGACCCAATCCAGCATACACAAGACTTAGATATTTAAGAAACCAAGCCGAAAACCCTGAAATAGCCCGAAATTTATTCAAACAAATGCAAACTCTCCCATATATCGATCCTTTTGATCCTAACTTCAGACGATTGGTATACGTTAGATATGCAGACGATTGAATGGTAGGAATTAGAGGACCACAAGCCGACGCCCAAAATGTAATGAATCTAATATCAAACTTCTTAGAAACAGAATTAAAGCTAAATCTCAATAAAGAGAAAACTTTAATTACTCACTGACAGAAGGATAAGGTCTTATTTTTAGGTACTCTCATAGGAAAAGCAAGAACGAGAACCTTCTCCAAGATCTCACGAGGTCAACCTATTAGAAATGCACTTAAACTTAGATTTGAAGCTCCAATTGATCGAATAACTAAGAAACTGACTAGTGCGAGTTTCATAAAAAACGGAAGATCTTCACCTAAATTCTTATGGATGGCAAACTCTAAAGACCAAATAATCACCCTATACAATTCGGTGCTTAGAGGTTATCTTAATTACTATTCCTTTGTACACAACTATGCAAAAATGGCAGGATGGGTATACATGAACCTTAAATTCTCATGTGCTAAATTACTGGCCGCTAAATACACTCTAGTTTCACAGTCCAAAGTATATAAGAAATTTGGAAAAAATCTCAAAGGTAGTGATAGAATAGGTTTTATGAAAATTACTTACAAAGTGAAACCATGGGATTTTAAAACATCAAGCAAAGACTACATCATGACTCTGTTCACAGATAAACTATCTACCGCAACTTTTGACAAACTAGTATGCTCCTTATGCGGATCTAATTATAGAGTTGAAATGCACCATATCAGACAACTGAAGGACATCAACCCTAAATTAAGTAAAATAGATGCACTAATGGCAGCAAGAAGAAGAAAACAAATCGCAGTATGTAGAAACTGTCATTTGAAAATACACTCTTCTAAAAAGTAATACTGTATTTGGAGAGCCGTATGATGCGAAAGTATCCCGTACGGTTCGGGAAAGGGGGTAACTAAGTTATCGCTAGATTGCTTGTTATCTCTAGTTCATATTAAATTATCAGATATTGTTAATACACAAGCTCAAATTAATGCTAATATGGCATTTGTTCTTGCTATTACAGCATTATTTCTTTATGAAATGAAATGAATTTTACCTTTTGCAGTTAAAGATATTAGTGGTTTACCTACTTTATTTTTACATCAAACTAATAAAATTTTATTAAATTCTAATGCTACAATTATAAATAATGTTTTAAATACTTTAAATCCTTATACTGCTGATACTTCATTTACTAGTTATTTACAAATTGAAACACTAGGTGAAGGATTGTATACTTATGGTGCACCATTATTAATCAGTTGTAGTATGATTTTATTATTAGCTATGATTTCACCTATTTTTATCTCAGGTAAATTTAAACATAATAATTAATTTACAATTCCAAATTTCTATTTGTTTTATAACCTTACTAAACCTTTTCAAAGTTTTAACCTTAACTTAACCTTTTTTTAAGGTTAATAATATTTTTTAATCTTTTTTTATTTATTAACTTATTATATTAGTATATTATTATATTATTATATTATTATATTATTATATTATTATATTATTATATTATTATATTATTATATTTTTATATTACTATATTTTAATCTTATTATTAAATTATGATATTATTATATTTTATATTATATATTCTATTTAATCATGAAGAAATTTAAAATTTTCATTAGATAAGTTATATTTAAAATTAAATTTCCAATAATTTAAGAAATTAAAAATTAAAATTTCCAAATTCTTTGATCGTAATCCATCATATTATGCTATACTTATTATAGTTATATATAAATATAATCCCAATAAATTCGAATAGTAACTTATTATATTATTATAATAAATATGTCTCACTTAATAAAATGTCTTAATTATGTTTAATTTTCATTGTTAACTATCAATCTAAAGATAAATATTTTAAAAGTTTTTAATTTTAATGTTAATTTTAATTTATTAAGTTAAAAATTTGTAGCTAGAAATTACTTGATTAAGTCATTTTATCAATTAAAATTCCTACTGAAATCGTTCAACTTAAAATTTCTAAATTTTGTTATTTAATTTTAATTCACTGAATCATTTAGTTAAAATTTTTATTTACCTTTACAAAAATTATATTAATTAAAATAAAACAATTAAATTAAGTAATTAAGTCAGTAAACTTAAACTTTAACTTAAATTTAAATTTAAACTTAAACTTAAAATTTAAAGTTAGTAAATAGTAAATAAAAATTATAAATTATTTTAATTATAGATATTAAATAGTAGATAGTAATATCTAATTAGAATAAACAAAATATTTTCTAAATTCTCAAATTTGCACAGAATTCTTTAAATTTGTAGTATAATGAATAAAAATAAATGTTATACATAATTGTTAATTTAAATTAATAAAAATAAAGTGTTACCAAATAAAGGAAAAATGTTACAAAAAAAATTAAAAACAGGTATAAGGATATCTATTAAAAATGAATAAAAATAAATAAAATGAATATATTAAGTTGATTAATAATTGTTCCTATCATAGGATCGTTTCTAATAATACCAATAAATGAAAAAATTTTTATTGATAGATCTAATAGAAGAATGAGAAGTATAGCTTTAATAGCTTCTGTAATAAATTTTATATTATCTTTATATTTATGATGAAGTTTTGATTCAAGTTGTACTCATTTCCAATTTGTAAATGATTTAAATAAGATCAGTTTTTGTGATTTTTATTTAGGAGTAGATGGTATTTCTCTTTATTTTGTATTATTAACTACTTTTTTAACACCAATAGCTATATTATCAAATTATAAAAACATAGATAAACATTTAAAATATTTTTTAATTTCTTTATTATTATTAGAAACATTACAAATTTTAACTTTTGTATCATTAGATTTATTTTTATTTTATATATTTTTTGAAAGTGTTTTACCAATTTTATTTTTCTTAATTATTGTTTATGGTTCAGGTGAAAATAAAACTAGATCTGCTTTATTATTATTTTTATATACTTTATTAGGTAGTTTACCTATGTTATTATCTATATTAAGTATTCAAAGTATTTTAGGTTCAACTGATTTTTTATTTTTATCTTTATTAGATATTAATTTAGAAAGTCAAAAATTATTATGATTAGGTTTTTTTATAGCTTTTGCCATTAAAACACCATTATGACCAGTAAGTAGATGATTACCTTTAGCTCATGCAGATTCACCTTTAGCAGGTTCAATTATTTTAGCAGGAACTATTTTAAAATTAGCTTCTTATGGTTTACTAAGAATTTTATTAACTTTTTTACCTGATGCTACTTATTATTTTAGTCCTTTAGTACAAACTATTGCTATTATTACTATTATTTATGCTAGTTTATCTACAATTATACAACAAGATACTAAAACATTAATTGCTTATTCTAGTATATGTCATATGTCTGTTGTTATTTTAGGAATATTCTCTAATAATATTATTGGTATTGAAGGTGCAGTTTTATTAAGTATAGCTCATGGATTAGTTAGTCCAGCTTTATTTATTTGTGTTGGAGGTATTATTTATGATAGAACAGGTATTAGATTAATTAGATATATTAAAGGATTAGTTCTTTATATGCCTGTATTTACTATTTTATTCTTTATATTTAGTTTAGCTAATATGGCAACTCCATTAACTTTAAATTTTATAGGTGAACAAATGAGTTTAATTGGTATTTGATCTGTTAATCCTATTATTGCTATATTTGGTGCAAGTGGTATTATTTTATCTGCTTGTTACTCAATTTATTTATATAATAGAATATCTTATACTAGCTTTTCTCCACATTTAGAACCATTAAAAGATATTTCTAGAATAGAATATATGACATTAATTTCTTTATTAATACCAACTATTATTTTAGGTATTTATCCTAATATTATTTTAGAAACATTACATTTATCTGTTCATCATTTATTACATACAACTTTAGATATTGATTTAAATAATATTATAAATTATGATATTTCGAATGTTAACAAATTTGCAGATTTAGATTTAGTAAAACCCTTTAATTTAGAATCTTATCTACAAATAAATTTACCAGATCAATCTGAAATTACTGAATTAAGTTCAGATTTAGATTTAGATTTATTAACGACAGAAAATACTAATGATGATGACGATACACCTAATTGAATTAAAATTATTTACCCTGAAAAAGACTAACAAATTTTAAAGATCATTTATGTTTATTCAAATTATTAAATTTTACAAATTTCCCCAATAATTTAATTTACAAATTCTATTCTTTAATATTTTCTATTTAACAATGCCTGATTTTAACAATGATCATTATTTGCTTAACATAATGAGTCTTAGTCTTAGTCTTAGTCTTAGTCTTAGTCTATTAAATATAATACAAATTAAAAACAACTCATTTAAACTTGAAATTTCAAAATAAAGTTGTAAAATTTAAAAATATTACTTTAATTTTAATAACTATATTTAATAAATTATAATGCAAATTTATAAACAATTTCATCAAACACCAAATTAACATGACAATAATTGTTTATTTAAATCAATTATATAATCGAATAAGGGAAAATTAAGAAAAATTAATAACATATTTTCTTTGATTAAAAAAAACCTTTAGAAAAGTTCTACAACATTGCAATTTCAAAACTTTTGGAACGTTTTGTGCAAAATTGAAGAAATTTGATATAAGGATATATTTATTTAAAACTTAAATTTTATGCGTAATTTGAAGAAAATTAAAATTCTTTTTTTTTAGTTTGATATTAGTGATGATTTATAACTTATAACTTATAATTTATGATTTATTCTTAAATAAGGTATTAGAATTTTAATTTTAATTTGAATGTTCATTTTAATTTTAATCAGAAATTTAAATTTCAATTTTCAAACTATTTCCGAATCTATTAATTTAGTGAAATGAAAAGAATAATACTTATATTTTTATTTTGAAAGAGTTTAGAACCTTTGTTTTTAAATGACAAAAGGTTTTACAATGATTATTTTTTTTGTTTTTTTAATAATGTAAATACGCAAAGGAACGTTTTGGAATTCTGCGGAATTTGAAAAAATTTAATACGATTTTAAATTTAAATTGCTTAACGTTCATAACTTTTAACAAATCTCTGAAGGCTTGCAATTAATTATCCGAAATTAATAAACTAGGTATAAATTTACTAAAGATTAAAAATAAAAGAGTATAAAGTTTAAATCATTTTATATGTTAGACGCTATCATTAATTAAATACAATATTTAAAAAATGGCAGGAATGGCACCTAAATATATTGGAGCAGGTATAGCTTGTTCAGGATTAATCGGAGCTGGAATTGGTATAGGTCAAATATTTGCTTCTTTAATTTCTTCTACAGCTAGAAACCCTCAATTAAGAGGTCAATTATTCTCATATGCAATCTTAGGTTTCGCATTAGCTGAAGCTACTGGATTATTTGCATTAATGATCGCTTTCTTAGTATTATACTCATAATACTATTAATATCAACAAAATAATAAAAACTTATAATAACCCCCATTTGGAATGAGATCAGATATATAAAACCTTTGATAATAAAGGAAGTTCAGGAAAATACTGTTGGAAATTTAAATTTACTAATAAATTAAATAATAAACAATATTTTGGACAAGAATTTATAGTTTGCTAAATTAAAATTAAAATTAAAATTAAAATTAAAATTAATTTATCAAATTTGTAGTAATTTCAAATTTGAGTGAAACTTAAATTTAATAAATTATATTATTGTATTACAAAAAATTAAAGTTCTAAGAACGTTTTCTTAAAGCTTTGAACCATTAATTTATATTTAAGGAAGGATATATATATATGTTTAATATTTATATTTATATTTATATTTATATTTATATTTATATTTATATTTATATTTAGAAATATCTTAAATCTCAATCTTTTCCATTAAAAAAAGGATTTGGATTTAATGTTGTATCAAATATTAGATAAAAAAAAAACATAAAAATAATAAAAATTATAAATTTAATTTAATAAAAGAGTAGAATATAACACATTCTATTATTATGCAGCCAAAAGTAGAGCTAGTAGTTTTACTCATTGAATATTATTACATATATACCAACGCATTTTCGTGAGTTTGGATTTTTTTCTCTATTATAAATTCTATTCATTCATATAAAATTTTTATTATCCTTTCTAAATTAGAACTTAGAACTTAGAAATTAGAACTTATTTCAAATTTAGAAGAAAAAAAGAGATTTAAATTATTCTGTTTTAAACAATTTCAATTTTCTCAAATTTCGCTAAGCATTTTCTAAATTGTCCGTAGTAAAATTTAAGTTTTAACTTGAAGAATTAAAACAAATAATTCCAAAATCTATATTTAATTATTAATGTATATATTTATTAAATTAATATTCAAAAATCAATTAAAATTTACACAATAAATCTTAATCCGTTTTTTTAATTATGACAATTATTATGCCAATGATTATTAAATATAAAAGATAAATAAGATGGTGAAAATTAAAATGACATTAAAATTTAAAGAATTTATTATAATTTCAATATTTATTTTAATTATAAAATTTATAATATAAGAATTCAAATATCATTAAATTGAGTTATCCTTCCTACAACTTTCAATTGAGATTTAAAAATTTTCTTTAAATTGAAACACCTTTGTTTTATAACTATTTAAAGTCTTACTATAAATATAATATAAAAACAGAAATTTTAATTTATTAAATTATAGTATAATAATAATATAGAAATAAATATAAAAATAAGTAGGTTGATCGATTAAGGTGTCCTCTAATATTCAATTAAAATAGTTATTATAATTATTATAATAAATTTCTTTTACCTTAGTACAAATTAAAATGATCGAATTTATTAAAATTAAAATTTAAATGAACATTAACATTAAAATTAACGTTTTTTAACTTATTAAAATGAACATAAAAATTTAATGAACAAATTTAAAATTTCCAAATTAAAATTAAAATGAACATTCAAATTCTAATTAAAATTCTTACAGAAAAGTTCTTTAACTTTATTTAATTACTTAAAGGAGAGATTTGGTATTATTCGATAAAAAAATTAGTTTTATATACAAAGTATATATTTTGTTTACAAAATCTAAAATTATTAAAATATAAAAAAAAAAATGACAATGACAAATAATATAAGAATATTTGATTTAAATTCATTAAGATTAAATTTTCAATTTTTTCCTTCACATTTAGTAGATAGATCGATTTGACCTTTAATGTTAAGTCTATCTGCATTTTCATTAGCGATAGGTAGTGTACAATATTTTCACGGATATTCAACTGGTTTAATTTTATTAAAATGTGCCTTAATTTTAACTATTTTAGGTGCATCTTACTGATGGAATGATGTAATAATAGAAGCTTCCTTCACAGGAAATCATACTAAAAAAGTAAGATTTGGTATAGCACAAGGTTTCTATTTATTTATTTTAAGTGAAGTAATGGCTTTCTTAAGTGTATTTTGAGCCTATTTACATGCAAGTTTATCACCTTCAATAGAATTAGGAAGTTGTTGACCTCCTACAGGTATAACACCTTTAGATGTATTTTCAGTACCTTTTATAAATACTGTCATATTAGTTTCAAGTGGTGGATTTATAACTTATGGACATCATGCTTTAATTGCATTAAAAAGACAAGCAGCTATAACTGGATTATTTATTACAATAATTTTAGCTTTAGTCTTTACTTTCTTACAATATATGGAATATAATCAAGCTAGTTTTACATTTGCAGATTCTGTATTTGGTTCTGCATTTTTTGCTACAACTGGTTTACATGGTCTCCATATTCTAATTGGAACAGCCTTCTTAATAGTACAATATATAAGATTAACTAATTATCATTTAACTAATGGACATCATTTAGGTCTTGAATTAGCCATTTTATATTGGCATTTCGTCGACGTTGTGTGGTTATTTTGTGCGCCATTGTGGATATTTTTTGGAAGTGTAAGGTTTATAAATAATAATGATTTATCTAAAATCAAGCTCGCTACTCTCGGGTTATTTTTTGTAGATCAAGACACCAAAGTTACTACGAAACTTTGTAATCTAACCGACTTACCTTATTCTGAAATAGATCGGGGACAAGAGCATGTCGGTAAAGTGGTAGATGGGATAAAACCTATAGACCTACTGCGAGGAAAGATTGACTATGATTCTACCATCAAGACGAGTGGGGCGCCCCAGAACCCTATTAGCCACGCTAATAATACAATATTCGAGAAGTCCGGGAATAGCTCTTCGAACGTAGTTATTGTATCACAATTTATTTGTCAAGGATCTAAGGTCGACAATACCAGAAAAGAATCAACTATGGGATCGCCTAAGGGAAGCAATTCCTATGGTGACGGAGGCTCAATATTAGGTAAAATATGTGGAAGAAAGAGACATTCCATTGCTAAAGTGAGCCAGCGAAGATTTTCTACATCTACCGTTGCTGCTAATGACAAGAATTTGTACACTAGTGGTGATGAATGGATGTCGAAATTAAGACTAAGTGACGGTAAGTACCGTGGACTTTATAAAATTTTATGTGATGAGAACTTACTTTTTGGAGCATATCATGAAATAAAATCTAAACCCGGAAGTATGACTAAATATCCTGGAACAGATAATGAGACATTTGATGGAATATCTAAAAATTACTTTAAAAATCTTGCTAAATCCCTGAAAGATGAATCATTCCAGTTTAAACCGGTTAATAGAGTTTTCATTGCTAAGGCTAATGGAAAAATGAGACCACTAGGAATACCGTCTTCGAGGGATAAGATTATACAGAAAGCTATGGCAATTATACTCCGTGGAATATATGAACCAGCTTTTCTGAACAGTAGTCACGGTTTTAGACCCAATAGAAGTTGCCATACAGCTCTTGCCCAAGTTACAAAATGAAGTGGAACTAAACTCGTTATTGAAGGAGATATTAAAGGTTTCTTCGATAATGTAGATCACCATATGCTGGCCTCTCTTTTGGAAAAGAAAATTAATGATCAACAGTTCATGGATTTATTCTGGAAGTTAGTTAAAGCGGGTTACGTGGAAGAAGGAATAAAAAGAGATTCATTAATTGGTCTTCCTCAAGGAGGAATAATTTCTCCAATTCTTTCTAATATTTACTTACATGAATTCGATCTCTTTATGGAAAGCTTAATTGATAAATATCATGACAAAAGAGCTGATATAACCACAAGATTGAAAGAATATAGTAATATAACACGTAAAATTCAAACGTTAAGAGAAAAAATTACCAAAATGGAAAGTAGCGATCTTAAAAATGAGCTAAATAATCAAGCACGTATACTTAAAAAGCAAAGACAAAAAATGCCTTCTAGAATTACAACAGGTATTAGACTAAGATATGTAAGATATGCAGATGATTGGATTGTAGGATTGGTTTCAACACCAGAATTAGCTAAGATTATAAGATCAGAGATTCAAACATTTATGAAAGATTCACTGAAGCTAGAGCTAAATTTAGATAAAACTAAGATTACAGATCTATTACATGACAAGGCTTACTTTTTAGGTTTCTATCTCATGGTTAACAAACCTAAGGAAAGTGGTTTCACAAAAAGTACACGACTAGGTTTTACTCGAAAGACTAAAATTTCCCATAACCGTCTGTGGCTTTTGATACCTGTAACTCCTCTACTCAATAAGCTAGCCGAAAAAGGTTTCTTGAGAGATTACGTTCCGGGTAAGAGACTTGTACCTAATGCTATTACTAAGTGGATTTTCCTAGATCATCATAATATTATTAATAGATATAACTGGACTATTCAAGGTCTACGAAACTATTATGATATTGCTACAAACAGATACGTTTTCCACCTGATTATTAACTTTATTTTGAGACATTCGTGCGCTAAGACACTTGCTAGAAAGCTTAATATAAAATCTAGAGCAGGTATCTTTAAAAAATTTGGTAAGCTCCTTAAAACTAAAGAAAACCCAATTTTAGGTTTAGCCATAGAGAATAACTACAAGAGAATTGAAGTAACTAAATGGCCTAAACGAATTAGATTTCCTGATCCCTTCAGTAACACTAATTGGAATTTGAGAAGTCAAATAAATTTCTGGTCACCGTGTATTATTTGTGGTAGTGAAGAGAAGATTGAGATGCATCATTTAAAACATATAAGAAAGTCTAACACTAAATTATCTGGGTTTTCAACAATTATGTCTAAACTTAACCGAAAACAGGTTCCAGTATGTAAAAATTGTCATAATAAAATACATAACGGACTTTACGACGGTATTAGTCTAAGCAAATTAAAATCACTTAATAATACTAAAAAGTCTTAATAATTTTCGTGGAGAGCCGTATGCGGTTAAAGTTGCACGTACGGTTCGGAGGGAGGCTATTCGTTGCCAGTTACATATTTCTTTACAAATTCTTTTTTCCACTTTCGGTGGATCAACCTTGTGAAGGTAATTTGAGGGATTATAATAATCACGGTGCGGGTTGTCGACCCTACTATTCTCGGTTGTTTATTATTGAGGTGGAAACAATACTAATAATTAAACAAGCTTTACTTTAATCTCTTTATTTAGATAAACTAATAAATAGAGAAATGTAAATTTGAAATTTGTTAGAACTTTAACTTTTATAGATTAGCTAACATAACTAGAAATAGATAATAAATATATGTTTTTATGTTTTTATAAATTCTTCTGAAATTTCCTATTGCAAACTAAAACTAAACTAAAACTAAAAACTAATACTAAAAATTAAAATTCCAACTCAACAAATTCCATTAAAAAAAGATTTCTCCTTTCCAATTTACACAATTAAAAATTAAAATTCCAATTCAAAAATATTTTCAAGCTTAAATTTGATAAATCCAAATCCCATTTATAAATAGTCACCCAAAGGAATAAAGTACATATAATATGAATCTGTCTTTACTACTTTTTTTAATAGGTTTATTAGGTTTTATTATTAATAGAAAAAATATAATCCTATTAATTATATCCATAGAAATTATGCTATTAGCAGTTACTTTATTAATTCTAATTAGCTCATTTAGTTTTGATGATAATGTAGGACAAACATTTAGTGTTTATATTATATCTATTGCAGGTGCTGAATCTGTAGTAGGATTAAGTATACTTGTTGCTTATTATAGATCTCTCTTGGTCCTAACTTTCACTTTTTAAATAAACATTGAAAATTTAAAATTTGATGTCATATTAAAAAGATGTTTAAATAAGTTATGCACGTTACTATTAGCTGGAACATTTAAAATTTTGTTCTACTCATTAAAATAAAAATATAAATGTTTGTTTAAAATTTTTCCCTAGGAAGAACTTTTGTGTTTATTAACAGATGAGTTAAAAAGTTCAAATTAGAATATTGATGTTTTTTTTTTAAGTTATCCGCACAACCTTAAACAAAGAGTTTGCGTAATGAAAAATTAAAATTTCTTTTTTGTTTTTATTCTAAACAAATCAGCTAACATATAATTCATTTGTGTATCAGAGACTTAAAATTTTACGTAACGCATATTATTGATAATATGAAGATAAAGTCCATCATTCTATATGAAGGAGTAATAGGAAATACCAATATCAAAATTTAACTGTGAGTAAATCTACGAATTATATGTCACAAATAAAGAGAAAAATTTTAAATGTATTAACTAAAGGTTAGATTTAGACTCGTATCTATTGGAAAAGGTTTTTTAATTTGTTAAAATTTTAATTAACTAATTTATTAGTTATAATTCCCAATAATACTTGTAAATCATTAGTAGAAATTTAAATTTAAATTTCAATAAATTTCTATATCTAATTTCCAATTACAATATAACCAAGGATTTGCTTATTTAAATTATATCTTACATATTTTGTTTATTTTACCTAATTTAGTAACACATTTACAAATTTAAATTTCTTCTTTAGTTCAAAACATTTAAAAAAATATTTTTCTGTTTATTTACATTTACATACTAGAACTTTAATTAACCTTTTTTTTTTTAGCTAATTATTATTTAAGACCTTTATAAAATTTATTTGTATTTGAATAAATTGGTAAATTAAAAAAAAAAAATAATACCTATTAACATTTCTCTATGATTAACTACTATTTCATTAGCAAACTTTTGGAAAGTGTTAAGAACGTTGTTAAGAAATATCTTAAATTATATTTTAATTTTGAGCTATGAAATTTGGTGATTAAATTTGTAGTATTTGCTGAAAAATTTCACCTAATTGTTTTTATTTAAATATACATTTTAAGTCTTTTTTTTCATACAATTTTAAATTCCATGCGTAGAAATTTAACTTTAAATTTCGCAAACAATTAATTATAAATTTACAATCGGTTTTATTAAAAATTTTTGGTATTATCTTAAATTTCAATATCCATAAACACGGATAAAATTTAAATGTTCACAATATAAATTATATATTAGATCTCAATCTATGAACACTTTAAGATTAAAAATTTGTTTAAGATTTTCATTACGCAACTTTTAACGTTGTGCAAATTTGGAGAACTTTATAAAGTCAATTCCAAATCCAAATTGCTTATGAATTCTCACTTTACTTCTTCTATATTTTACAAATATTTAAAGATTCATCAAAATAAATTTCAACAAAATTTTGATATTGGAATTTAAAATTGTTTGTAATAAAAAATAGAATAAAGATGTAAGAGGAAATATTTTAATTTCAAAAATATAATGTATTTATCAATTTTAATTTTTCCTTTATTAGGTTCTATTTCTGCAGGTTTATTAGGTAGAAAGATAGGTGTTACAGGTTCTCATATAATAACTACAACTTGTTTAATTATATCTTCTATTTTAATAACTATCGCTTTTTATGAAGTAGGTATATGTGGAAGTCCTGTTACAATTTATTTATTTAAATGAATAGATTCAGAATTTATGTCTATATCTTGAGAATTTTTATTTGATCAATTAACAGTTTCTCTATCATTAGCTGTTATTTATTGTTCTACATTAATTCATATTTATAGTATAGATTATTTATCTTCAGATCCTGCTATGTGTAATAGGAAAACACTATTCTGGGAAAAACTATCAAACTCCGGGGACACCCTAAAGCTTATGGGACCAAGCTATAGTCGAAAGATTATAAGTGGATGAAGTAATTACTCATGTACGGTAACAAGCCATAAGATAGCTGAAAAAAAAATGGGCAATCGCGGATCTAAATCAGACTTCGTCATGGAGCCTGTAAAAGAGCAACGAGTAGACGGTAGTTGATACATAAAATATAAACCTATGTATTTAAGGTGTACTCTAATGGGTTTCGAAAGAAATTTTCCAATCAAAATCCTTTCTAAACAATTAAATGTCTGCAAAGTTGCAAGCAAAATTTTTTCTACCTTTAACTATCCCTCTAATGCTAATGCTAATGTGAATACTTGGGTCTGGAATAGTATTATTGACGCTAAGATAATTTGTTCATTTGGTGTTACAATAAATAAAAATCAAACTCGTAAATTAGGTTGGCGGGTTCAAGTTAAATTCCAATTGGGAACTTTTCTGCGAATTTATAAACGGGATCTTCCTTTATTATTACAATTACAACAAATTTTAGGTGGGATTGGATAATTCTCAATTAAGGTAATAACAGCTTTAAATAAAGTAAATTATACAATTGATTCTAAGAAAGATTTAACAAACCTAATTATTCATTTAGAAAAGTATCCTTTATTAACTCAAAAAGGAGAATATTTTATTTTGAAAAATTTTAAAAAAGTAGTAGAACTAATGAAAAATAAAGATCATCTTTCTATCGAAGGTTTAAATCAAGCAATTAAAATTAAAGATATTTAATCAATGAATTGAGGTTTATCTTATTTCTTAAAATCTTAGTTTAATCAATTTATTCCGGTTGAATATTTAAAACAAAGGGTTTCAATTAATTAATACTGAAAATATACCTGATCCTAATTGGATTGCAGGATTTGAAAGTTTTTCCGGTGACGGAAATTTTGACATTAGAATTCCTAAGGATTCCACATATAAAATTGGACATCGAGTACAATTAATATTTAGAATAAGCCAACACGAAAGAGATATAAGATTAATGGAATATTTAAGTAAATATTTAGGTTCAGGAAAAATATATACAAATATCCTGGAAAGCCTGCAGTTGTTTTAACAATAGTTAAATTTTCGGATATAACTAATAAAATAATTCCTTTATTTGAAAAAAATTCTCTGCTTGGTGTAAAACTATTTGATTATATTGATTGGTGTAAAATTGCTAAATTAATGAATTAGTGTTCCCATCTTACAATTGACGGATTTAATTTAATTCGAGAAATAAAATAAAGTTCTGGGATGAACAGAGGTAGAGATATTAATAATATTTAATTGCAGGATAAATTTGACTGCCATGCACAATCAGCGATTCTTTTCTTACTTATCATTATTTACTTTTTTCATGTTATTTTTAGTTTCAGCTGGGAACTATTTTGTAATGTTTATCGGTTGTATCTCAGCTCTTTAATTAATATATCGCAAATCACTAAAAGCTGGAATTTTTGGTTTTTTAATGAATTGTTAATTTTATAATTTATTATTTTAATTTTTGTAAAGAATACTATATAGTCGTAAATGCTTATTTCTTACCTTTATATTTAAATAAGGTTACAATAGAATTTTCAGATTTACCTAGATTATTTACTTATCGAATTTATTAGATTTGTAATCATAAATATACAAAATAACCAGCTGTAAACAATATATTATTTATTAATTAATAAACATAAGTTTACCCCGAGGCTATACGTGATATTTTATATATAAAATTATAAGAAAGATAGAGCCCCGTTAAGTGAGACTTTTACAATATAATAAATTTATCTTTTATATTTATAATGGTCAGTCCTATTTTATTAGATGATATTAAAGCATCAAGTGATAAATATTCAACTAAAGATAAAATTGATAAATTTCAACTATTATCAGAATATCAGTTTCAAGCATTGATAGGTTTAACATTAGGTGATGTACATGTAAGAAGACTAAAACCAACTGCTAATACTAGTATCTGTTTTGAACAATCATTAGCTCATGAATCATATTTATTTTACCTTTATGGTATATTTAAAAACTTAGTTGCTACACTTCCTATGTCACCTAAACGAAAACCGCACAAAGTAACAGGTAAAATTTATCCTAGTTTAAGATTTTCAACTTTATCTTATCCTTCTTTGAATATTTTTCATGAATTATTTTATAATACAGGAAAAAAAGGGGTTCCGCACAATATTTCTGATTATTTTACTGAGATTAGTTTTGAAATTTCCTTTTGAATAATGGATGATGGTACGAAAGCAGTTGGAGCATTAAAAATGTGTACTGAATCTTTTACCTATTCAGATATTTTAATTTTAATAGATATGCTTAAAACTAATTTTGATATTCAATCTAGTCCTCAAAAAAGAGGTGTTACAGGTTGAAGAATCTATATACCTAGAACACAAATGGATAAGGTTAGAAATTTAGTTAAACCTCATATGCATCCTGAAATGCTATATAAAATAGGACTATAATGTTATAATGTCAATATAAAATAATAATTATAAATAATAATTAATATTATACAATTATCATTATTATATAAAAAAAAATGTTATTATAATACGTTAAATTTTCTCATTTCCCTATGGGAGGGCGTCGGTGTAGTATCTTATCTTCTAATTAATTTTTATTTTACAAGAGTTCAAGCCAACAAAGCTGCTATATTAGCTTTAACAATGAATAGAGTAGGTGATTTTGGTTTAAGTATTGCTTTTTTTGCTTTATTTGCTGTTTTTGGTTCTCTAAATTATAGTACTATTTATTCACTATCTCCCTATATTAATGAAACCGCTATGACAATAATTGCTTTACTTCTATTATCAGGTGCTGCAGCAAAAAGTGCTCAATTAGGATTACATTCTTGATTACCAGGCTCTATGGAAGCTCCGACTCCTGTTAGTGCTCTATTACATGCAGCTACTCTAGTTACAGCAGGTATCTATTTATTATTAAGATCTTCACCAATCTTAGAGTATAGTCCAACTGCTTTATTAGTAATAACTTTAATAGGTGCTTCAACTGCTTTTTTTGGTGCTACAGTAGGATTAGTAAGTAATGATTTAAAAAGAATCATAGCTATGTCAACTATTTCACAGTTAGGTTATATGGTTTTAGCAATTGGTCTTAGTCAATATAATGTAGCTTTAATGCATACACTAAATCATAGTTTTTTTAAAGCTTTATTATTTCTTGCTGCGGGAGGTGTTATACATAGTTTATCTGATCAACAAGATATAAGAAAAATGGGAGGTTTAATAAAATTTTTACCTTTTACTTATACTATTTTGTTAATCGGTTCATTATCTTTATTAGCTACACCTTGATTAACTGGATTCTATAGTAAAGATTTAATTTTAGAATTAGCTTATGGTGCTTATAGTTTTAGTGGTATTTATGCTTATATCTTAGGAAGTATTACAGCTGGTCTTACAGCATTCTATAGTTTTAGATTAATTAGTTTAGTTTTTTTAACCTTTCCAAATAGTTCAAAATCTATATATACTAATGTACATGAATCAAGTTGATTATTAGTTATTCCATTTATAATTTTAGCATTATTTAGTATCTTTTTTGGATTTATATTCTCAGATCTTTTTGTAGGTATGGGAACAGATTTTTTTGGTAATTCATTATATTTATATCCTAATAATATATCTTTAGTAGAAGCTGAATTTAGTTTACCTTTATTAATTAAATTATTACCTGCTTTATTATCATTATTAGGTGCTTTATTAGCTTTATATATTTATCAATTTAATTATAGATTTGTAAATAATATTATTAATACTAAATTAGGAAGAAAAATATATACTTTCTTAAATGGAAAATATTTATTTGATATTATTTATAATCATTATATTATATCATTGGGATTAAATCTAGGTTATATTATCTCTAAAGTTTTAGATCGAGGAGTTATGGAATTAGTAGGACCGTATGGATTATCATCAGCTTTAAATAAAACAGCTTTAGCTATATCTCAATCAGATGATAGAGTTATTAGTACTTATTCAACATATATAATATTTAATACTTTATGTTTAATTTTTATAGTATTTGCTCCTATACTAATAAGTTCATCATTATTATTTGAAATTAGATTAATAATAATTTATACTGCATCAGCATTCTTTGTTTTTACATAATCACCTTACAATTCCAAATTTCACGCGTAGAAATTTAACTTTAAATTTCGCAAAGAATTTGAAAAATTAATATCTTTTCTATAATTCTTATAATTATCTTATAAATTATAATAAAATTAAGATAATATTAAAGTATAATAAAATATAGATAAAAAAATAAATTTATTTACATTTGCATATACATTTACAATATTAAAACACAGTATTATTCTTCCCCAAATTGCAAAAAAATTAAAAAATCTCTTATCTTTATTTAAGTGACAAATTCCATTTATTATTTATTTTTGGATTTATTATATGATTCATTCATTAAATTAAAATTAAAATTAAAAAAAAATATTTAATCTATTAGTAAATTAAAATAAAAAAAAAAAAAAAAAAAAAAAAAAAAAAATAAAAAAAATAAAAAAAAAAAAAAAAAAAAAAATAAAAAAATTAAAAAA
>Ga0193726_1000435_pt1 | contig 45113 bp, 56 predicted proteins | sample H2c1metaG_FD_144928 | JGI IMG/M metagenome (GOLD analysis project Ga0193726, IMG submission 144928) | Soil microbial communities from a riparian zone of the East river system, Colorado, United States - H2c1 | ecosystem: Environmental > Terrestrial > Soil > Riparian zone | place: USA: East River... | reverse complement strand
ACAGCACTGACGGAGTTACATCGTCAACATCATGCCGACTATCAGGGCCAGCCCGACCAGAGCCATGACGAGGCCCACGACGTCGCGCCAGCTTCCGGGACGGTAGTCGCCCGGCTCAGGTAAGCCCTCGTGTGTTTGATGCGCCATGTTGATCCCCCGAAGAGCCTCGAGGACACCGTTGCGTGGGAAAGGATATCGCCTTGGACACGTGGGCTAGCGGGCGCATACGGGGTAGCTCGTAGGGCGGATTGGCGCGACGCCACCTTCGGCTATCTTCAAAGCGCATGGCTGACAGCGCTTTCAACCTCGCTCACCCCAACGGCACGCTAAAGGCTGCCAAGACTGTCGACCCGACTGAGATTGCCGCCCGCAACTTCGTATACAGGCTTTTGGATGCTACAGCGGGACAGCCGATGCGGTGGGGGACGTAGCGTAGGATGTACGAGTCACGGATGGCCATTGCGCGGGCGGTTGAGCGCGGATGGGTCATCCTTTGGGGAACTAGCGGCAAGCCGCTGGAACTTAAGGCCGCGGCGGTCGCTCAATCTGTTTCCCAGCTCCTGACACACACCATGCTGCACCCCGCCCCTTACGGTTGAGACGAGACCAAGCCGCCGACAATCTCCCATTCCTCGGACTCGGCGCGGGCATAGAGCGGGCGCCTGTGAGGGGCGGGACGCGCCCACCACGTCCGCCCATCGATCTCCACCAGCACCTGGCCGCCCACCGCCAGCGCCGGCGCCAGCCACAGCGCGGGCTCGCTCGGCAAGCTCGAAAAAGACGGCGGTGCCCAGCCTCATCGCCACCGGCAGCCACAGCATCCAGCGGCTGCGCTCGGCATCGAACTGATCGAGGATCCAGGTGCGTGCGGCCGCCACGCCGTCTTTCTCTGTCGTTGGGCTTTTGCCATGTCTTGGGTAACGTTTTGGGTAACCATCGCCCGATTTCGGGCTGTTCATACCGCTGAAGCCGCGCTGCAAAATCTAGCCGCAGCCATCACGCAACTGCCGGGCCGATAGAACGTTGGATCTGCATGAATATGCTCCCCGTATCTAAGCTCATGGGCGGCCCTACATCGACCAAGTATTGGCACGCCACGGATGTGTGGGACGAGCGACGGGCGAGAACCCTCACAACCTCTGTGTGGAGCGCCCGCGCCAAATACCCGCCGCTGCCCCGGTCTGGAAACGCCTTTGCTGCGGCCCTGCTCGTCGCAATCCCCGGCCTGCTGCTTTGGATGGCTCTACTTTGGGTTCTGGACGGCATTTGTCACATGCTGGCCGCCTAAGTTCTCGGCCATCGCCCAGGCGTTGGAATCTCGCGGTGCGCACTCCGGCAGGCAGATCGACTTGGCAACCTATGCAAGTATCGCGGTTGCTGGCGGCTTAGTGGATTGCCTCTCTGCGGTGTGCCTTCGCGTATCGTAGCCGCAACCGGACGGTCGGTAATGTCACAGCTATCGCACGCGGTCGTCGCGAACACCGTGTCTTAATTCAACGCCGCCGTGCGTCCCAATTACGTGGGAGGCCGACGCCCGCGGCCGGCCCCGCGTTGGGTTGCCCCCGCATTCCAACGCGGGACCACACCGCCAGACTGGTCGGCGGCTTTCACACCGGCAACGGGGAGCAGCACTGGATCATGCCGAGTCCAGATCCCATCGACGTTCACGTCGGACTGCGCATTCGTCAGCGCCGGGTACTCCTCGGCATGAGCATGGAGACCCTCGGGGCCGCCGTTGGCCTGTCGTTTCAAATGGTCCAGAAATACGAAGTCGGGATTAATAGCATCGCTGCGAGCCGCCTGGTCGATGTTGCTAAGGCACTGGACGTTCCGCCGTCGTTTTTCTTCGAGGGCCCTCGCCCAACGGCCAAGGTGGCGTTGTACACACGAGAAACCTTAGAGCTGGTCCACGCATACTTGGCGATTCAAAATCCGACGGTGAGGGAGAGTATTGCCGAGACGATCCGGGCAATTTCTACAGCACCGCTATCGCAGCGCCGCGGTGCCTGAGCGCCCAGGCGTGCGGACCCCTGCCGGCCGTGACCGCTGGGCGCCGGCCCTGGTATCGAGGTTGCTGGCGGCCTGACAGCCCTTGTATCCGCGGCACCACCATCGCCACCCTGTGGTCACGTCGCGCCCGGTAAACCGGTGATAAATCGGTGTCGAGCGCTTGGACGCGATAGAGGTGTCGCATTGAGCCGTTGGTTATCGAGAATTGGAGCATTGGCGCAATGAATAGGCGCGCCCCTGGCGACGATAGGCCTCGTGGGTGCGCTGCTGGCCGACTTAGCCGCGTGGTGGGAAAAGGGCTACTGGGCTTCCAAGCCTATATCCGTGTTGTTGGGACACAACGCGGAGGCGATTCAGGCCGCTGGCCCCGCGCGATTGACGGCAGCGATAGAAGGGGCGCCGTTATGGATAGGTTTGGGCATCGCCGCGGTATGTCTGTTTCTTGTAGGCCGATGGTTAGAGAACCGCTTTGCCGATAGCCACTGAGTCATTGCAGTGCTGGCGTCAGTTTAGCTGGTCCTGGAAGTAAGGGGTTCACGTCAGGAAGCCTGCGACGCCAAGCAGAGCGTGGCGAAGAAGCCCCGGACGAAGCGCCGTGCCGACGGCTGCGTCGCCTCGCCAACCAGATCCGTTGCTGTTGTCCGGGTAGTGATGCGGACTTTCTTGAGACGCGCGCTCGTGACGTGCCAAACCTTCAGAACTGAAAGTAAACGAACTCGCGACGAGTAGACATTTGCGTGAAGGAAACCAAGAAAAGGGTCGCCAGCACCGCTGACCACGCAAGCGTCGGCTGCCAGCGCAGGCGCCAAGGACCGCCTGCGGCGTCATCGCGCCCCGACACGTCGATTAGCGTCTGGGTGTTGGGCATCAGCATCGCCACCATCAGCGCGATGCCCAACACTAGCGCCTTGCCCGTACCGAACACGGGGGCGAGCGCGTCGGAATGCAGCCCGTTCATCCCGGCCAGGCCCTCGACCATCGCCAGCGCGTGGCCAAACGTCGGGCTGCGAAAGAACACCCAGGCGAAGGCCACCGCGGCGAACGTCAACAGCCACGCCGCCGGTCGCGGCAACAGGCGCGATGCCGTGCGCCCAGGCAACGCGCGCCAGCCATGGTTGATCATGAGGTAGAGTCCATGCAACAGGCCCCAGATGACGAAGGTCCACGCCGCGCCATGCCACAATCCGCCCAGCAGCATGGTGACCAGCAGATTGACGTACCGCCTGGCCGGGCCGCGGCGGCTGCCGCCCAGCGGGATATAGAGGTAGTCGCGCAACCAGTTCGACAGGGTGATGTGCCAACGCCGCCAGAAGTCGATGATCGAGGTCGCCTTGTAGGGCGAGTCGAAATTGTAGGGCAGGCGGATGCCGAACATGCGGGCCAAGCCGATCGCCATGTCGGAATAGCCGGAGAAGTCGAAATAGAGTCCCAGCGTATAGGCCAAAAGGCCGACCCAAGCCTGCGACAGGGTCGGCGGTCCGGTCAGGGACTGGTTGAAGATCGGGTCCGACACCGACGACAGCGGATCGGCGATCAGGAGCTTCTTGGCGAGACCCAGGACGAAGAAGGAAAGCCCGGCGGCAAACGCTGCGTGGTTGAAGCGGTAGATGCGCCCATCCTCGAGTTGCGGCAGCAGCTGCCAGTGGTGCACGATCGGACCCGCGATCAGCTGCGGGAAGAACAGCACGAACAGCGCATAGGTCCCGAACGACGGCTGCTCGACCTTGCGGCGCCATGAATCGACCAGGTAGGCAATCTGCTGGAACGTATGGAAGGAGATCGCCAGCGGCAGCACAACGTGCGCGAGCGCCCAGTCTGAGCCGGTGAGGCCGTTGACGTTCTCGACGAAAAAATCGCGGTACTTGAAATAGCCCAGCAGTGCCAGGTTGGCGCCAACCGCGACCGTCAACAAGACCTTGGCTGCGCCCGAGCGGCGTTCTGCAAGCTTCTGGAGCGTACGACCGAACGCGAAATTGACGGCGATGGTGGCGACGATCAGCAGGCCATATTCGAGGTTCCACCACGCATAGAAGGCAAATGACGCGGCCAGCAGAAACCAGCGCGCCGCCCGCCTGTCGTGGCGCGCTATCGTAAAAAACAGGACGAGCGTGCCAGGCAGGAATGCCAGGATGAATTCGTACGAGTTGAACAACATTGCCCACGACCCCGTCGGCCGGCTAGGAGAAATGGTGTGACGACACAATGCTAACGAGAACCTCGCCCGTACAACGGCTGCGCAGCAATCTCGTTGGCCAGAAGAGCCGAGTATTTGACGGCGCTGTCCCATATGTAGTGCACGGCATCGCCATGCCGCAGTGATTCGGTAGCGGACTGCGATCCACGAATGAACAATGTCGAGGGAGCCGTGAGGGCGCTTCGAACGCGCTCCTCAAATGAATTAATAAGCGTTCCCTTCGGATCGTACCGCGCCTGCCATTCCGGCTGGAGGGGCACCGTAGCCACGATCAGTGTGGCGCCCGCCTCCTCAACCACCCTCTCAAGCTCGGCGAGGGCTTCAAAGCATTTGTCGGCCAGCACGGGCTCGGGCAGCCACGTCCGGGGCTGCCGCATGAAAGAGCTGCCGTAATCGTCCATCAGCATCTCGTTTTTCCGCAGCCCTTTGATGCGTAGCACGCTCCGCACGAATTTGTCGGGCTTGGAGTTCGCAAGGTAGATGGGCAACGCTGGCATACCGTTAAAGACGTAGGCCGCTGCGAGAGTTGCTGGGAAGAAGTCCTCCCTGGGCTTGGCGCATTGATCGAAGTCGCGCGGTGCCATCACTGACACCACTGTCCTGACCGTCGGAATACCTTTCAGCAGAAAAGCGGTGTAGGACACGGTCTCGCTTAGGTGAAGATAGCAAGGCGCAGCGTTTAGCGGTCGTTTCGCCAGCCCCGCTTTTTTGAAGGCCGTCATATCAAGATTTCGCCACGTCACCGAAGAGCCCACGGCGATCAGGTCGACATCGCCAAGGTCGTTTTCGGCGAGGAACTTGAATTTTTCGTCGATACAGGCGTTGGCCGTAAGCGGCGGCGGCGGCAGCATGCCCGCTCGGTCGAGCAAGGGGAGGGCAACGCTAACCCCCGCTATGGCAAGCAGGACGAAGGCGAAGAAGCCAATGACAAATTGCCGAGCGCACGCGTGGTTCTGTTTGGTGCTGGGAGGATCAACAGCGCGTGACCATATCTTCATGGCGCGTCGTACAAGTTGACGGTGCTAAGTATTTGGGCTCCGTGGTGTGGGCTGCGGGGAGCGATGCTTAGGACGTTCAAGCCAGCATCGCGACCAAATGGATTCGATCTCAACCGTGACCTTGGACAGGTGACGGTCGCGCATGGGCGCTGTGAAGCGGCCGCAACGACAAACATTGGTTTTCTCGGTCCGCAAGTGAGACGCGCGACAAACGGTCGGGCAGGTCAGTCAGTTGCGTTGTCCGGCGGATCGGCGGCCGGAATAGCCACCCGGATTTTCACCGGGCTCCAAGCCCATGCACATATAGGAACCTAGAGCCGTTCACAAAACAAGGGGGCAAGAGTAATGTCACAGTATGGCCATAGCCTCAGAGTCAAAATCTAACTCTTGGAGCGTTGTCTAGGGTTGGGAGTCACCCGCCTATCGGCAGAGGGCTAATCGATTCCACGGGCAGAAAAACGGCCCTGGCGTCGATCTCGGCTGCGCGAGACACGATCGAGCCTGTCAAGGCGCTCCAGCAGTCGCGTAACAGTGGTTGGTGCCATTTGCTGCCCGCTGCCGTTGGTATCCCTCGCGCGTTCAACTCTCGCGCGATGGCCTTGCCCGAGACAAAGCCCGCTGTCCGGACTTCAAGAATTGTCGAGCGCAAGGCTTCAGCTCGCATGTCCGCGACTCGCTTCACTGCAAGGCTATTGTCGGTTCCACCATGTTTCGACGTGAGTTGGCGGAGGCGCGTAAGCAGCCTCCTCATGGAGCTGCGATGCCACCGACCGCCGAGGGCACCTGTTATCCCCCTTCGATTCAACATGCGAGGCGGGCAAAGGCTGGGAGGCGTGCAAGGCCTACTGCAAGCCCGACGCTACCTTCTCCGCTCAGGCGGAGCCGCTCGCCGATGTACGGACCCTGCAGGCATACGCCGATTGGATGCAGGGCCTGATGAAGATGCTGCCGGACGGCCGCTATGATCTGAAAGCTTTCGCCACGGATGATAAGCGCGCCAACGTGACCGCCTATGCGATATTCTCCGGCACCCATACCGGCCAGGGTGGACCACCGCCAACCGGCAAGCGCACGAGTTCTGACTACGTCTATTCAATGGACTTCGATGGCGACAAAATCCGCCACATGACGAAGATCTGGAATGCGGGCTGGGCGATGAAGGAACTCGGCTGGGCCTGAGCCGCCATCGGGGACTGAGGAGAAGAGCCCGCGGAGTTAAAAGTTGACACAATGTCCGTCTTCTAGGGTCTGGAGTACCTACCAGCCGAGGGCTAAATCGATTCTGCGGACAGAAAAAAGGCCCTAAAGTCGATACCGTGGCGATCTAAGATTCCTCGGCGATATTGCCTTCGGCGGCGAAAGCAGTTCGCGACGAAGGCTCCAGCCTCTTCAGGCGGTTCAGTATTCGATTAACGCTGGCCTTGTTTCATCTGCCGCCGCGTGCCGTGGCTACCTCTCGCAGGTTCAACTCGCGCGCGATGACCCTAGCGGGGAGGCCTGCTTTTCGAAGTTTATGAATTGTCTGGGCCAAGGCCTCAGCTCGCACATCCGCGGCCTTCTTGACTGCCAGTCCCTTGACGCCGTTGCCGGCCAACCCGAGGCGCCTCAACACCCTTGCTTTGGAATTGCGATGCCAGTCACCGCCACGGGCGGCTGGTATCCCCCTTCGGTTCAAGTCATCCGTCAGCGCATGTTGGGAGACGAAGCCTGCCACCATAAGCTGTCGAATGGTCGACGCCAAAGCAATGGCGCGAGCGGTTGCCGCCCGCCCGGGTCGCCCTTATTGCCCGGTGTAATCGCGTTGCACCTGCGGGTAGACCCATGCACCCCCCCACGTGTAGTCGTAGGCCATGTTGAAATCGAGCCAGCTTTCCGTGTTGTACTGCTGTGAGCTCGACCGCACCTCCGCATGTGCCGTCACAAGCTGATGCGGTGCGATGGCCTTGAAGGCGTTTGCCATGGCGCGCACTGCATTCGTCTTTCCCTCGGCATTACTGTCCCCAGCCATAATCCAGGCGATGTTCTGATGTTTCCGGTAGCGGCTGGCGAGGTATCGGCCCCAGGCTGCTGCATTGCGCTCGTTGATGTGTCGCTCGTAGTCTTCGCCCTTCGAGCCGAACCATGCTGGCGAGAGCACGAGGTAGAATCCCGCGTCGGTCGCCTGACTAATCACTTGATCGGCGTGCTTCATGTACGCCTCATTCACGGACGCAACGTCGAGGAGCTTGCCGTCGGGGAACGGACGGTTGCCGTTGATGTCAGGTGCATTGTCGACATTGCCCGCAGGTGGCGTACCGGCCGGTAAAACCATGACTTGTAGCGTGTTAAATCCGCGTGCCTTGCGATTATCGAGATACGCGCGGATGTCGGGCGGCCTCCCCCTCCAGATCATCCACCACGGCGTGTCTGCCTGATAGAAAAACGGCTTGTTGTTTCTGTCGATGAAGTGACGACCGTTGCTGCTGACTTTTAGCGGAAAGCTGGCAGAACCCGCTGATACAGGCGAGCTCGCGCCGCTCGTCTCGAGCACGAGAACCCAATCGCTATGGCCAATCGCATTCTTGCCCGGCGTCGTGAAGCTGCGGCTGCCGCTGTTGGCCAGCCTCACGGAGATCGCCGTGAATCGTCCGTTGGTCGGGTCAAACCAGCGCGCCGTCACCGGACCCGAGAGCTGGTTCATGTTGATGGTTACCATGCGACCGGTCGGGACATAGGCGATCACCAGGCTTCCATCGCTTGCGCGCGCGGTAGCCGCATAGTCGACGCCGGCGCCGGCACCGTCGGTCATTACCGCACCGCTCAGGTCAGGAGCGAGCCGGTGCCAAGGGCGTATCGTGAAAAGATCGCTGACATGCTTCATCTGCGCGGCGCTCACGTAGTTCATGGCAGCGGGATCTGCCCAGTCATACACGCCTTTTGCACCGTAGGCATGGCCGGCGGCGCCCGAAAGTACCGCCCAATACGCCTGTTTGCGTATGGTGAAGTCGTGCGGCTGCGGTCCCCATTCGCCGTCGTAGTGGCTCTCGCCGAGAACGACCGGCTTCACGGGGATGGTAGTAGGGCGCTGGGCGTCCCGTGCAGCGGCGTGCTCGATGCAGGCCACTGCGATAAGGAATGCAATTGTCGACCGTCGTTTCATGTTTTACCCGCTATCGTAACGCTGTTTGCCCCCGGAAAAGGCCTGCCGCACTTTGCCATCGAGCATCTAAACAGATTTCGAATGGGGACTGTCGTGGCCATGTCGGGGCGATGCCTTGACCGCTCAAATGTGCTCAATTGCTTTCGTGGGAACGACATATCGGCCGCCCAAATGGATCAAGCCGCAGCTCACGCGCCTCGCCGATGAAGCGCCGGCTGGTTCGGACTGGCTGCATGAGATCAAATACGACGGCTACCGCATGCATGCACGCCTGGACCACGGCAAGGTCCAGCTCCTGACGCGCAGCGGCCTCGATTGGTCAAATCTGTATCCCTACACCGTGTCAGCCCTTCGCGCGCTGCGGGCAAAGACGGCCTACATCGACGGCGAACTCTGCGCGCTACGCACTGACGGCGTGCCATCGTTCGGTCTGTTGCAGGCCGCCATGGATCAGGGACGAACGAACAGCCTAGTCTTCTTCGCTTTCGACCTCTCTATCTGGACGGCAAGAGCACTGCGGCGCTGCCGTTGATCGAACGCAAGCAACGCCTGCATCCGCTCTTCGCCCAGGCGGCTCTCCTGGATTGCACTTCACCGACCACGTCGTGGGCAATGGCCCCGGCGTCCGCAAGCATGCTTGCGAGATGGGTCTCGAGGGCGTCATCTCGAAACGGCTCGAGCAGCCCTACATGCCTGGCAATCGCGGCCTGTGGCTCGAGTCCAAGTGCCTGAATCGAGAGGAGTTCGTGGTCGTCGGCTGGACCGACCCCGAGGGAAGCCGGCGGCACATCGGCGCCTTGCTCCTCGGCTACTACACCGAAGATGGACGCCTGCACTATGCTGGTCGCGCCGGCACCGGCATGAACGATCGAGAACTGAAGCGCCTGGCCGGAGTGCTGGCGCCGCGCAGGTGCCCAAGATGCCGCTGGCCGAGCCGCCGCCTCGCGATAGCCGGTTCGGGTCTCCTCTTAAGCTCTCAAAAGTGCATTGGGTGCGGCCGGAAGTGGTCGGGGGGCGGCTGACCAGGCGGGCGCCATCGTGTTGGCGCGGCCGACCAAGTCGCTCGGGCTCTATCGCCAAATGGTGGGGCGGGGCCGCCCATTCCATAGAGGTGCTGCATCGCTGTCTCGCCGGTCCGGACGCTTCGGAGCAGTTCGCCCCACGACCGCCAGTGCCGCTCACCGCCGAACAGCAGGGCGCGATTGCGCAGCGAGCCCGGCACGGCGGTGCGCAACTGGGCGCCCAGCGCCGTCAGCGCAAACTGGCCCGGTTCGACCTCGTCGAGTAAGCCCAGGCTTGCTAGCGCGCGCAGTAGGCGATGGAGCGAGGGAGCATGCGTCCCGCTTTGCTGTGCCAACGCCTCAGCAGTTTTCGCGCTATCCGCGAGCGGGTCAGCGACGCCAAGCTCGGCCGGGACGTGGACCACCTGTGATCCCATGAAGCCGTTGATCAGCAACATCAATGGTGCCGACAGTGAGCCTGCTATCTCGCTTGTCGTCGATTGAGACATTGCGCTCCCTCCCTGTCGTTTAAGTGTAGCCCTCGGCGGTATCCGCAGTGTGCATTCCACCCGACTGGAAGCCGCTCCCGAACCACGTATCGACTGCTTCCTCTCGAAGGACCGGGCTTCTTATTCCTCGATGAGACCGTCGAACAGCTCCCATTGGCGGCCACCGAACCGTTGAAGGCGCATTTGTTTCAAGGGGTTATAGTCGGTCGGGCTCGTGTTCAAAGTGACCCCGGGCAAAAGAGAGGGTGTCCACATGGCTTTGAGATGCGTGGCCACCCGCATCAAGTTTTCGCGGGTCAAATCGTCACTACAGCGGCGCAATACCTCGGCGAAGAGAACGGCATTGCCATATCCATCCAGAGTGAACTGGTCCGAGACGTTCCCGTCCGGATAGTATTTACGCATAAACGCAAGCCACGTTTGATACTCGGGGTCGCTTTCCCATTGCGGATCACTCACTGACTTCGTGGCAGTCACTGAGATCACGCCGATCGATTTTTCGGATCCGGCCGGGCTGAACACCGCGGCAGGCGATGTCGAGACCTGCGCTACGAATCGGGTTGGATGCCAGCCGATGTCGAAGACTTTGCGGATCGCCTGGGCGGCGAATTTTGGTGATGCCGCGATGAGCAGCGTGTCGGCGCCGGAGGCCTTCAGCGCGATGATCTGTGAATCCACGGTAGGATCGAGCAGCTCGTAACTCGCGATCGCTACGATCCTCTCCATGGCTTGTCCACCGAATCGTTCTTTAAGCCCCTCAACATAGTCCTTCCCGAAATCGTCATTCTGATAAAGGATCGCGACGCGGGCCTTCGGATTGTTGCGCAAGATATAGCTGCCGAAGGCCTTGGCCTCCGTGCGCAGCAGTACGACCAACGGCATCGTCCAGGGGAAATGAACGGGATCATTCCAACGCGACGCGCCAGCTTGAATGAAGAGCTGCGGCACGTTGCGCTGGTTAAGGTACTTTTGGACCGCTGTATTGGTCGGCGTGCCGAAACTTCCCATGAGCCCCAGCACTTGCTCCTGCTCTACCAGGCGGCGGGTCTGCTCCAGCGTCTTTGGCGGCGAGAACGCATCGTCGAGTGATATAAGAGAGACGCGGCGGCCGTTGATGCCACCTTGCTCGTTAAGCATGCGGAAATAGGCGAGTTCGGCGTTGCCAATGACGCTCGCTGCCGAAACTGGCCCGCTATAGGGCATGGTCTGGCCGATCTTAATCTCGTTGTCTGTTACACCCGGACCGTGTTTCTTTTGTGCAGCGGCCGGATCGAGGAGCGCCAAATCGAGCACGACCGCCGACGCGCATAGCCATTTCAGTGCCATCATTGTCGACCCTCCCGCTTGGTCTGCGCCTGTTCCGAGCCGCGCTTCCGCCGGCCGGCACCGGGGCGTGCGTGATTGCTGTTGCCCTCGATCAACTTGATTAGGAGATTGATGAAGAGCGCCTGATCGGCAGCCGATAGCGGCGCAAGGATGCGCGCGTTGGCGGCACGTACCCTTTGCCACAGCACTTCGAACGCGAGTTTGCCTTTTGCCGTTATATGAAGTTCACGGGCGCGCCTATCGGTGCCATTGATGCGTCGTTTGACAAGCCTCTTACGTTCCAGCCGGTCAGCGACCAGGCTGGCGCTATTGCGATCGATTCCCACGGCCTCAGCGAGCCGCCACTGCTCTATGCCCGGCACGTCCGCGATGAATACGAGTGCGGCGAATTCAATCTGCACGATATCGGATCCAGCGAGCGCCTCCGCGATAATGGACGCGCAGATCTGCTCGAAACGGCGCGCCAGAGGTGCCGGCGCGGCGCGCATCGGAATGCCGTCCTCACTGAGCTTGAACGTACTCGACCGATAGCGTGCGTCGTTCGCCAGATCGGCGGGGCGCGTTGACCGGTCTGTAGTCTGCTGGCGATCATTCATAAGTATGATGATAATAATTTTGAATATATGATGTCAAGCACGTATCATTTGGAGTTTGAACCGATCTGCGCCAATGACGCGGGGCCGCCCAATCGCAGCAACCGCAAACGATGTGTAGGCAGCCAGCGTCCGCAGTGTTGACGTGGGGCTTACAAAACAGCTCGGGAAACCACTACGCCTGGGAGCCCCGAAAATCTCTGCCGCTGACCGCCTCGGCAGCTGAGCCGCGCTCTTTGGGAGGCGTAGCGCGGTCCGTTTTCGATTTCAGTTTCCACCGCACGACCAAAGACTAATTGCCAACAGCGAGCGCGGCGGCGCGGCTGGAGGCCGAGGCGGCACTGGCGGGCATCACGATATCTGGCGCCGTGCACGACACCATCGCCTGACATCTTTTCCGCGATGGGCCAGATGCGACCGCTTACCCGGAGTCGCCCTCATCTTCGAACCAGTGGCACCTGTCTTGTCTCTCTCAGTCACTGAAGCTTTGCTCCATCTCTTTCGGAAATACGATACTGAAGGATCTCAAGGCGTCACTCGATCCATCGCCATGATCAAACCTCAGGATTGTTTCCCAGATTTCAGCTTCATGTCCATCCCAGGTCCGGAACGTATGGTCGGCCATTGGCTTTGCCAGGATCGTCGGAATGTCCTCTTGCAGACAGTATCCTTGTTGTAGATAGACCCTCAGGACGTAAATATAGTTTTCCTCTTCGGTAATGCGCCCAATGAGATCGTGAATGATGTTTTGATGGATGCAAGAGACCGAGCCTTTTAGGCGATCACCCTTGTAGCCGATCAACTCATTGCCCATCGCCGGGCATGACACCGACAAGGCGGCAGCTATCAGGCTTACCCTAGGCCGGGCACGCTTGAGGCCTAGCCTGATGGCATGACGGTTTCTCACCTGACGGCGGACGAGGATGCCGACAAACAGCGAGACGCGCCTGCGGCGCGCGTCAGCTTCACGACGCGTTGCCGAGAAGTTTGGCCTTCGAAAGCGAGGATTGAGTCGGACATGCCCGTCTCCTTGGCAGTAGAACTCTGTTGCATGTCGCGTTGGTCCAGGGGAGTTGCGGCAGACGGCGCCCGGGGTTGCGCCGAGGTTGCGAACCGTCCCCGGCGCGCGCAAAACTACGGCATGGCGATCGCCGACTTTGCACTCAAGTTGGGTCTGGTGCTGAAGACCTTCAACCTGAGCCGTGGCCGGCTAGCGCAGACTGTCGGGGTCGACAAGTCGGTGGTGAGCCGCTGGGCATCGGGCGTGCAGGTGCCGTCCGACCACAATCTGTCCCTGCTAACGGAAGCGGTTGCCCACCGCCGGCCGGGCTTCGAGCGGCTCGACTGGGATCTTGACGCAGAGGGCTTCGCGACCAAGCTCGACGTTCTCGATGCCGGCGCGTCGCGCCTTGCCCTGCCCGATAAGCCGTCAATCGCCGTCCTGCCATTCCAGAACATGAGCGGCGACCCCGAGCAGGCTTTCTTTGCCGACGGGTTGACCGACGACCTGATCACGGGCTTGTCGCGTGTCTCGTGGCTGTTCGTGATCGCCCGCAACTCGTCCTTCTCGTTTCGCGGCGAGAAGCTCGATGAACGGACTATCGGCGAGCGGCTGGGCGTGCGCTATCTCGTCGAAGGCAGCGTGCGCCGGGCCGGCCAGCGCCTGCGGTTGACGGCACAGCTGGTCGAGGCGGCAACGGGCAACCACTTGTGGTCAGACCGCTACGAGGGATCGCTGGAGGACGTGTTTGACTTCCAGGACCGGATCGTCGTCAACTTCATCAGCGCCATCGAGCCGAAGCTGCGCACCACCGAGATCGCCCGCGCGCGTCGCAAGCGGACGGACAGCCTCGATGCCTTCGACTTGTACCTTCGGGCCGTGTCGCAGGCTGCTGCGATGTCGGCGGAAAGCCTCGCCGAGGCGATCGAACTCCTGGATCGCGCCATCGGCTTGTCACCGGACTACGCCCAGGCGCTTGCGTACGCTGCGCTGTGCCGCGCTGCCCGCCCCTTACAGGATTGCAGTCCCGATCCTGACAAAGATTTCCGCGAGGCAGCGGAGCTTTCCCGACTTGCTCTTGCAATCGACCCAGCCGATCCGCTTGCACTGACTGCCGCCGCTTACATTCCACCAGTGTCGAGTCGCGACTACCAGGCGGGTTGGGATCTGATCGATCGTGCCCTGGCGATTGATCCGAACAGTGCAATTGCCTGGAACGCGCGCGGCTGGATCAGCTGCTGGGCTGGCGAGACCGCGCCGGCAATGGCCGAGTTTGAGAAAGCTATGAGGTTGAGCCCACTTGATCCGCAGTGGGGAGCCAGTACCAAGCTGGGAATGGCCGTTGCACTGCTTAGTAGCAGCCGTCCCGACGAAGCTCTGCACTGGGCAAGGAGGGCAGTTCAAGAAACCCCGCTCTGGAATGCGTGTCGTCGTGTTTTGATCGGCGCACTGTGGCTGTCAGGGCGACATGCAGAAGCGACGGAGGCTGCCAAGACATTCGTTGAAATGTTTCCCAGATCGTCTTCACGGCGTCTAAGACAAAGTAGCCCGTTTCGACCTACGCCCGGGTTAAGGCAATTCTCCGACGCCCTGCGCGAGGCAGGGCTACCGGACTGACAATTGATCGGTTTCTCGCCCGAGAACTCCTGTTCGCTCCCGTCTCCATCGCTCCACCCTTTGCACGTTCGAACACTCAGAACTACGATCAGAATTGCCGTGTCGCAGCAAGGGCTTAGAAAAAGCGTACTGAATCCTGCAGTCAACAGCTTTGGAGAGAAAGAGCGGTAGAGAGAGCCAAACGGCCACTCAGACCGCGAGGGCAGTCAATAGGTCCGGTCGGAAAAGCCGTCCATTACTGGGTTTCTGACGGCCTTGCCGGCGCAGGAGAGACTGTTCGCAACATGGCTATTGGCGGAGGATTGGAAACCGAAATCCAACGTTCTCCGTGCTTTGCCAAGTTCGTAGGCAGGCCACTGAGAATGCAAAAACTCTCTGGCAATCGCTCGCTATTCCGCCTTGATGCCCATGGCGCAGATAACCTCGCCCATCTGGGCGTATTCGGCACGCACCAGGGCGGCAAAAGTATCGGGCGGCTCGGCGCCGGCGTCGATGCCGAAGGAGACGAACCTGGCTCGCGCCTCGCCCGTCGCCACGATCTGGGCGATCTCGCCGTACAGGCGATCGATGACCGGCCGCGGCGTGCCGGCCGGCGCGGCAATGCCCGCCCAGGCAGTGAGCGCGTAGCCGGGCACGCCCGCCTCGGCCATGGTAGGCACATCGGGCATCGATTTGGCGCGCTGTGGCGTGGTGACCGCGAGCACGCGCAGCCGGCCGTCCTGCACGAAGGGCCTGAGCAACGTCAGGCCTTCGATGGTGAAGGTCACGTGGCCCGATCAGGTCCTGGACGGCTTGCCCGCCGCCCTTATAGGGAATGTGCGTCGCCTTGATGCCCGTGAGATGCATCAGCAGGCTCGCGGCGAGATGACCCGGCGTGCCGAAGCGCCGACTCTGACCGCGCAATTCTCCTGCACGCTGCCGGGGGATGGCCAGAAGATCGCAATGCTGCAGTGAGGCGGACACAACGCGGTCGCCGCAAAGTCGCTGCCCAGTCAGTTGGAAAGCCGGCAAGCACGGCACATCGTCGATCGGAATCGATTGTTCAAGGAACTGGCTGAAACCGTTCTCAGTCGGCACGGCAGCACACCATGGCATCGCTCGGCCTGAGCCTAATCGTGACACAACGAAGCCCAATCCTGACACCTCTCTAAGCCAATCATGACACTGGAGCCGCGCGCGCAATGACCTAAGAGAGCACCGATTGCTGGCCACGGCTTTGGGAAGAGCCAAGGGCGGCAGCACTTGGGCTCTTGGGGTTTACCGTGGACAACAATTCGGCAGGATTTTTCACGCGCACGCGCGTGCTTCATCGACTCAAAATTGGGGTGACTGGAGGGGTGCCATTCATGGGCTCCACCCTTCGCCCGCGGTGGGTGAGTGACGGATCCCAAGCGATCTGCGTCGACAATGACCAACAAACGTCAGCCGCCTGGCAGTTCTACCGTCAGACAGGAGTGGTGTGATGGTCGCCACTGCGTTGTTGGCAGCTTTTCCGTTCTTGCCGTTCGCCTTGCCGAAACGGGTGCAATCTATCGCGGGCATCTGGGTCATGGCGGCTTGTTCGCTCACCGGGCTTGCTTTCGGCTTTTGGCCTTAGTCGGCTCTCATTATCGTCTGATCCGGGACTGCGATAGGGGCACCTAAGCATCAAAGCTCTGAGCTCAATGGCACTTGCTGATCGATTCGGCGAAGTTGCTCTTTGGGTACGAAAACGATGCGTCCATCTTTTTGATCGCGAAGAATAACGCCCCTGTCCACGAGACGAATGACGTTCCCGGTCAAGGTGAAATCGTGCTCGAGCCTGACAACGTCATGGGTGGTTGGCGCCGTATCCCAAGTGCCCCAGGCCCGGATCATCGCATCCGCCATGGTGAGGATCAGAAACAGAGGAACAACAGCCCAAAAGGCCTTACGAACTGTGAGCGGTCTATGATGCGGTCCGCCCTCACCTTCGGATGCTTTAGATCGATGAAAGAGAATACCCAGCACGATCATCACGAACAATCCGACCGACATTACGAAAACTGTCGCTCGGTCAAACAAGTTCACGGGATTGAATCCTGTCGTGGCGATTCCCAATCCGATCAGGCACGAGACGAATAGAAACAACGCCGCGGCGACTTTCCAGAACTGATCCGATCGGGTGACAGCGAAGCCCGCGTAAACGAAAACCAACGTGAGAATCCAGGACGTTCCGAGTATCACGGAAATCAGTCCAAATACGTGGACAGCCGTCTGGATGTGATCCGCAAGAACAAAGTAACTCAGCATTCGCGGATCGACGATGAGCCAAAAGGTATAGTCGAAAACAAAGGCAGTGCAGAGGGCTGCTATGCACATCGCTGCACCGTTCTTCGCGATCTGTTGGATCAAGGGGCTTACCTCCCCCAAGCTCCAATTGCTTGGCTTCACGTCGCTTTGCATGCGTCCCCCCTCTCAATGCTGATCTGACGCGGCCCACCAGAAAAGTCATCTGCGTGTCGTGCCATTGCTTCGTTGCTCATTTAATTCGTACTACCGCGTGTCCCACCCCCGACCGCTATCGACAACGCACAAGCTGATCATCAGTAAGGCACGCGGCGATGCCATAGCGGACGCTGTGAACAAGGCAACTGGAACGCACAAGGCTCAATCCGTGTTCCTTAACGTAGTGAGTCCTTGTGGTCGCCGACACGAACGGCGAGGTGAAAATTACTGTCGTCAGCTTATCAGGTCGGCTTCGGGTGCCGGTGATTGTTGCCTAGTCTTTTGACTAAAATTCCAATAGTCCAGATAGTGGATGTGCTGCACACTCTACAGCCAGCTTTGACCTGTCGCGGATCAAACGCTGTTTTAGGGGAGAAGTCGGCGGCGGCCTCGGCGTCATCCGCCGATTACTTTTGCGGGGTTTTGCCGATGATGCGGCTCGCCTGCCAATCGATCATTTGGTTGCCAATCCTGATTGTCGGGCTGTTTGGCGCCGGATCGGGGGCGGCACAGACTGCCACCCAGCAGCGGGAGGCTGCCGTGCTGAAAGCGCGCGCCGGGAATATGGCCGAGGCGCAGGCGGTATTGCGCGCCATGCTGGCCGCGGGCACCGACGATGGACTGGTGGCGATGGACCTGACCACGCTCCTGCAACGGGACGGCAAGTCCAGTGAGGCGGTAGCAGTCTTCGAGAAAGCGGCGCTACCCGACCCGCCGGACTATGCCCTGCTCGCCGCGTCACGGGCCTATCGCGACCTGCGGCGCTACGCCGATGCCGCTCGTCTGGCCCGCGAGGGCATGCAGCGCTTCCCTAACGATACGGTGTGGCCGCTAATCTTGTCGCTGATCCTGAGCGACGACGGGAAGTCCATCGAGGCGCTGGCCATCCTGCGCCAGCCTGCTGCCGAGCGCGCCCCACCGGTCGAGCGGCTGATGGCCGAAGCATATGCCTGGCGTCGGGCGGGCGATCCTTTCAAGGCCATGCGCGCCTATTCCGAAGCAATCAAGGCGGCACCCGCCAACCCTGGTGTCCGCGTCGAAGCGGCAGGGGTGCTGCAGAATATGGGGGCGCCCTTTGGCGCCGAGGTGATTGCGGGCACCAAGACGCCGTCGATTGCAGCCGATCAGGCCACCGCAATGGTGCGTTGGGGGGCCCAGGTTCGCAGCTCCGATCCGGCACGCCGGTTTGAGGGGACCGATGCCGCCCTTGCTCGGCTCGATCAATTGCTGGCGGGCTTGCCGCCACCGCCGGCCGAAGAGGCACTGCGCCGCCGCCTCAGGCTCGACCGGATGGTGGCCCTGCGTGATCGAGTACGCATGCGGGAGGTGGTGGACGAGGGCGAGGCGCTACAGGCAAATGGTCCACTGTCGCAAAATGCCGAAGAGGCCTACGCCGATGCGTTGCTTTACCTGCAGCGACCCGCGGCCGCACGTGAAGCCTACGAACGGGTGCTGGCGCAGAGTCCCAAGGACGTCCAAGCGCGCTACGGAAAGTTCTACGCCTCCGTCGAAATGGAGGACTTCGTCACTGCCTACGCCACAATCGACAACTTGGTGGGCGACGAGCCGACGTGGCGCACCTACAAGGATGATCCCAGCCGCTACGACAATCCGGAAAAGGCCTATGCCCAGGTCACGGCGGCGCAGGCTCGTTACTACGGCAATCAGCTCGGCGAAGCGTGGGACCGCATCACAAAATTCTCCGAGGCAGCGCCCGCCAACCCCGACGGTCGGTACGCGGTCTACCAGATTGCCAACGCACGCGGCTGGCCGCGGCGCGCTGAAGAAGAGGCCCAGATCGCCGCCAGCCTAGCGCCGAACAATATCGGCCCCAAGATGGCCCTGATCGAGGTTGCGATGGCCAACTACCGCTTCCGCGAGGCCCAGCACATGATGAACGAGCTTCTGGCGCTTTACCCCGAGGACCAGGGGGTGCGGCGGCTGGCGCGCGAGCTCGACGCCAGGCAGCGGTGGGTATTTGAGGCCGAGGCGCGGCCTAGCAACTCCGACGGCGGCGGTGCCAACGCCTCAGGTCAGGCGCTGATCATGCAGGGCAGGCTCACGACACCGCCAATCGCTGACAACTGGCGCCTGTTTGCGACCGCCGACTATGCCAACGCGCACCCGCCCGAGGGCTTCGCCGAGCGCGCACGGGTGGGGGCCGGCGTGGAGTGGCGCATCCCTGACCTCACGACCACGATCTATCCGACCCAATCTTGGGGCACTCTTCCCCGGCCGGGCGGCGTTGCCACGGTCGATTGGCTGGTCACGGATCAGATTCGGCTTTCCTTTGCCGGCGAACTTTACTCCTGGGACACGCCGCTACGGGCCCTGCTGTTCGGCATCACGGCCGACGAGTACGCTGCGAAGGCGACGTATCGCTGGCACGAATCGCGCAGCCTCTCGGGGAGCTTCGCCTACATGCCCTTCACCGATGGCAACCAGCGATACACTGGCGGCATCAACTTCAAGCAGCGGCTTATCAACCTGCCCGGGTTTGACCTCACAGGGCTTGCGGAAGGGTATGCGTCGAGCAACAACCAGCCCAACGCACCGTACTACAACCCGACTCGCGACCTGGCGCTGACCGGGGGCCTGCTGGCTGAGCACCTGCTTTGGCGGCGCTACGACAATAGCCTCGTGCAGGCGCTGACCGTCGACGCCGGCCTCTACTCCGAGTACGGCTTCCCGGACAATTGGATAGGCACGGTGAATTATGAACATCGCTGGCGCTTTGATCCGCTCACTGAATTTCGCTACGGCGTCATGCTGACCCGCCGTGTCTATGACGGTTCGGTCGAGAACACGTTGATGTTCATCGTCGGCCTGCGCCAGAGGATCTAGGACGATGCACCGTCTGTTCTGCCTGCTTGTGGTCCTTGTCGGCAGCGCCATGGTCTCCGACGCCCGCAGCCAACCGCCCGGCCAGCGCTTCGTGGCGATCGCCTTTCACGATGTGGTCGACAACCGGGACCAGCTCGAGACCGATTCGGTCACCAGCACGTCGCTTGTACAGTTCTTTGACTGGCTGAAGGGCACGGGCTGGACTGCCGTCTCGCTCGACGACGTAGCCGCCGCCGCCCGCGGCGTTCGGCCGCTGCCGGACAAGGCTATCCTCATCTCCTTTGACGACGGTTATTCGAGCCTCTACACGCGCGTTTTTCCGCTGCTGCGGATCTATCGCTTCCCGATCGTTGCGGCCCTCGTCGGAAGCTGGATGGAGGGGCGGCCCGAAGGCACCGTGGTCTACGGCGATCGCGTCGTGCCACGGTCGAACTTCATCTCGTGGTCTCAGGCGCGCGAAATGCAGGCATCGGGCCTGGTCGAGTTCGCCTCGCATAGCTACAACTTACATCGCGGCGTGCTGGCCAACCCGCAGGGCAATATGGTGCCGGCGGCCATCACTTGGCAGTATGATCCGGCGACCGGTAGTTACGAGGATGATACGCAATTCCGCGCGCGCATCCGCACCGACTTGGCGCGTGCGCGCAGCCAGATGGCGACCAATCTCGGACGCCCTCCCCGGGCGCTGGTATGGCCTTTCGGCCGCTACAGCGGCCCGGCCCTCGAGGTCGCCAAGCAGGTGAGATTCACCTTCGCTCTCACGCTCGAGCCCGAGCCGGCCTATACCTCGGATCTCTTCGCCATCCACCGCTACTTCCCTTCGCAAAATCCAAGCTTGGGCGACCTCGCGCGTAACTTGCGCTTCGAGCCTGACCGTCCGGCGACGCGGCGCATTGCCTGCCTCACGCTCGATGCATTGGCCGCCGTCGGACCGGGCGCGGCCCAGGACGAGGCGCTCGGCCATATCGTCGAGGGCCTGCGCGCACTCGGCACCAACACCGTGGTGATCGACGCCAATGTCGCGCTACCATCGCCCGGGGCGCCGCTCAACGCCGTGTATTTTCCCAACCGGCTTCTGCCGATGCGCCTCGATCTCTTATCGCGTGCGACCTGGCAGATCAGGACGCGGGCCAGCAATGACGTCTACCTGCACTTGCCCCTCGAGGCCGCCACGGCGGCGGTGGGCGAAGCGGGCGTGCCCACGCTGTTCAGCGACATGACTCGGCATACCGCGGCGGACGGCCTGGCGATCGATGCACCGGCGCCGTCCCCGGCTGGACCCATTGTGGTCGATCAACCGGGCGACATCCGCGCCCGGCGCGCCCGGCTCGATCCCGCCTCGTTTGATGGCGGAACCCGGCTTGCGCTAACTGCCTTCCGTGCATCGGCAGCGATCGACGCGCGCCAACGGCTGATGCTTGTCACGAACGAGTCCGTCGGCCCGCCTGATTGGGCGGATATTGGCCTCATGCCGCCCAGCCGCGACGGCACGGCGACGGGCGCGCTGGCCCAGCGCCTGCGTGCAGAGGGCTGGCTACGCCCTGAGGTTTCGGGGCGCGTGGCCTTCACCTTGCCGTCTGATCCAGCGCGTCAGGTCGAGGCGCTGCGGGCCGCGCAGCGCCGCGGCGCGTCTGCCTTCGCGCTGTGTCCCGGGACGCCGGCTCTGCCACCTGCTGCAGCGTTGTCGGCGGCGTTCTCGGCCGCCACCTATCCTTACAGGCCCTGAGGTGCGGTCATGCTCGACAGGTTCGCCGACATCCTCATCGTCGCCATTCCCATGTTCTGCTTCGGCTATCCGTTCATCATGTCCTGGTACTGGATGGCGGGCGGCGCTCTTTTCTATTTCACCCGGGAGATTTCCGCCGACGCCCAGGGTGGCCCACGGCCCGGCGAGACGTGGCGGCCGATCAGCATTCTCGTGCCGTGCTACAACGAGGGTGAGAACGTCGAAGAGACGCTCGGCACAGCGGCAGCAGTCGACTATCCCGAGTTCGAGATCATCGCCATCAACGACGGCAGCCGCGACAACACCGCCGAGGTGCTCGACCAGCTCGCCGCCCGCATTCCCAATCTGCGCGTCGTCCATCTCGCCGCTAACCAGGGCAAGGCCACCGCGCTCAACACTGGCGCGCTACTTGCCAAGCACGAGTTGCTGGTCTGCATCGACGGCGACGCGCTGCTCGATCCACAGGCGCTCTACTGGGTTGCCCGCAACTTCCGCCGCGCGACCGTGGGGGGCATCGCTGGCAATCCGCGCATTCGCAATCGCACCTCTTTGCTGGGCCGCCTCCAGGTCGGCGAATTCTCCTCGATCATTGGCCTGATCCGTCGGGCCCAGACGACCTATGGGCGGCTGTTCACGGTGTCCGGCGTGATCTGCGCCTTCCGCAAGCGTGCCCTAAATGAGGCCGGCTGGTGGTCGCCGCGCACAATTACCGACGACATCGACGTCACCTGGCGCCTGCAGTGCGCCGGCTGGCGGGTCACCTACGAGCCGCATACCATCGTGTGGATTCTTATGCCTGAGACGCTCAAGGGTCTGTGGAAACAGCGCCTGCGCTGGGCGGAGGGCGGCGTACAAATGATGGTCGACTTCTTCGGCCGCATGGTGCGTTGCACCAGCCCGTCCTTGCTGCCCACCTACATCAACTATCTGCTTAGCCTTCTTTGGGCTTATGTCATGACGTTTTCGCTGATCATCGGCATCTTGTGGGCCGTGGGCCTTGCGCCACCTTGGGCGCTGCCAGGCTTCCAGCTCATCCCCGAATGGTGGGGGCTTACACTCACGATCACCTACTTAGCGCAGGCGATCGTCAGCCATCTCCTAGAGCGGAGGTTCGAGCCTCACATGATGCGGTCCCTGTTCTGGATTATCTGGTACCCAATGGCGTTCTGGATGATCAACACTGCCACCGCCGTCGTTGCCCTGCCGATTGCGCTGTTGCGGCCGCGCAAGGAGCGCACGACCTGGGTGAGTCCAGACCGGGGGCTAAGATGACGGACCGCCCGGTCGTCGAGCGCGTTCCATGGCCACCGTTGATCGTCGCTAACACGAAGCCGGCATTGGTAAGGGTGCGCGATATTGCGCTCACGCTCTTCATGTGGCTTCTATTCGCCATCATGTTGGAGACCGAATTCGAGCTGTTCTTCGGCCACTATCTACAGCGGCTCGGGTGGGGCGACTTCAACTTAGAGGGGAGGTGGCCGGAATTCTTCCAGGCGTTGCGGCCGTTCGTACAGGTCGCCCTTGTATTGGTGTCGCTTCTGCTGGTGGCCGGCCTGCTCACCCTGCGGCGTGTGGCGCGCGGGCGGATGCTGCCTCAGCCGGCGCCGCTCACGGCCGGTGATGAGGCAAGGCGTGTTGGCATGGACGAGGCGGAACTCGTCGCCGCGCGCGAACTCCGCGTCGTCGTGGTTCACATCGATGGGGATGGCAGGTATCGAGTCGAACGGCATCTAGTGGATCAATCGCACGAGACGAGCAAAAGTCCGCAGGGGATATGATGGAACTTCAGCTCACCAAATGATGACGGGCCGACGCGCATTCCTTGCCGGAGCTGGCGTAGCTTCTGCGCTGCCTGCGGCAGCGCGCCTGGCATTCAAGACGGAGATCATTGTCCGCACCGTCACCAACTTGCACGACCATCGTGACGTTTCGGCGTTGGTCGCGATGGCCGCGCAGCACGGCGTAAGCACGATAAATCTCGCCACCAAACAGGATGAAGACGACGAGATCGCCTCGGGCCTCGTCTTTTACGCCAGCCGGATTGCGCCGCGCGCGCCGGGGTACGAAACATTCGACGTGCTTGGCGAGACCATCCGGGCGGCGCATTCGCGGGGCATAAAAGTTCGGGCCTGGATGCCGCAGTTTCACGACCAAGTGGCCGCTGCTGCCCATCCGGCTTGGCAGATGAACGCCCTTCAAAAAGGGCGGGTTCGTCCCTACACCGGCCGAGACCGCAAGGAATTCTTCCTCAATCCGCTCAATTCCGCCGCGCGTGACTATCAGCGATCTCTCATTGAAGAAATTGCGCGCGACTACGACGTCGACGGCATCGTCGTCGACTGGGTGCGCTTCGACGACTACAATATGGACTTGGGCGACGAAACGCGCGCCAAGTTCAAAGCGAGCGCCGGATTCGACCCCATCGTGATCGACTTTTCGAAAGACAACCCGCAACGTACGCAATGGAATGCCTGGCGTTCGACACAGATCGCCGATCACGTCGAACGAGTGCGCTCTGCGCTTGACGCCATCAAACCACGTCTTGAGTTGGGAGCTTACATCCTGCCTCCGGAATTCAACGAGGTAGCGCAGGATGCGGCGCAGTTCTCGGGCGCCTTGGCATTCCTGTCGCCCATGGCCTACTACAAGGACTGGGGATTTCCGCCTGGCTGGATCGTTCGCAAGCTGCTGCCGGAGACCATGGAGAGAGCGGGTCGCGCAGCAGTAATCCCCGTATTCGACGAACGCTTGACCGACGCGGCCGGCCGTGAAGTCCTGCCCGAGATCAGCAGGACCTGGTCAGGCATTAGTACGCTTTCCTGGTTTATGTACGGCAAGTGGACAAGCGCTGCACTGCTTCGGGTAAAGCGACTCTTGCAAGGCTGAGACCCTTGCTGATGTCTGTTTGAGAGGACGTTCCCCGAAGCGGGATCGTTCCGGCACCCCAGCAACTTCGTACATACCGTTGGATGCAGGCATACATTCGACTGTTTTCCAGCCTTGGGGATCCGGCAACCGAAGTCGCAACTTTGGAAAGAGGCAGTGGATGGCCGTATTCTGCTGCCTGGCAGGGGCTTGAGCGCAGGGCGGCTCTGGCGCGCAGAATCAGCGACAGCTAGCGGCAGCGGTGAGCTGCCGTTACCCGCACGAATCGGATCATCGCGTCCCCTTTCTGGGCTGTCGCCTCCACCTTATCCCAAAGCCTTGGGAGATGGGTAGCGAGCCATGGCGGCCGCGCCATGGGGATCGTCTTCAAGGGCGCCGTAGCGCCCGTCAGCTTCCAGTCCAGGGACCGACGATCTTGTCTGGTGCTCACGCCCCCACTTTCATCCAACGAACGATAGTCTTTTGACCAGAAGATCTGGCGGTAATGCCCCACCAGCGGCGTTACGTGCACCCTGCTCCACCATCTCATTGTCTACCGGTCTGGACCCTCTTACGATCTGATACACAACAGCGAGGGCAGTTCTCGTGGCCCATGAGCAGCGCAAACTGGCGGCGATCCTTGCTGCCGACGTTGTCGGCTACTCTCGCCTGATGGGGCGCGACGAGAGCGGCACGCTGGCGCACCTGGCCACCATTTCATCGCGGATTGTAGCGGCTGATCTTGGGGAGCGGCAGCGGCTGCATCGCCGGGTTCACCCGTTGCCCGCGTGCCTATCCTACACGGCCCTCGCCAACGCCCGACGAGCGCGCTTTACTCGCAGGCCAATATTAACGCAGGGGCAACCGAATGAGCGTGAATCGACTGCCGCCCGTAGGACGAATTCGGGCGGTCCACCTACCTGAAGGCGGTCCGCGTGTGCCGAAATCACTGACGATTGAATATTCTGACCGTAGCAACGCCAGTAAGTGGTACCAACTCGAGGTTCCCTTCGTGGACGCGATGCACCTCCTCGCTCTGTTACAGGGCGCGAAGGATGACGTCGGTTATAAAGAGCCCGTTGACGCACCAGCGCCCGAGAAAGACTGACGCGTGCGCCCATTGCGACCGCCTTCATGAGTCGCTCCCGCGCTCGATAGTCCTGTAGTCGCCTAGCACCGAGGCTTCACCTTCGCGCCGGTGCAGGTCCAACATCCAGATTAAATATTCATTCGGTCGCGCCGACCAGGGATTCGTGGACATCAACGCGATTGCATTGAACGCTGCCATCAGCGGATCGATCTTGGCCGAACCTGAGGCTGGGATTTACTCTTTTGGCCCAAATGCGAAGTGCCGACCGGGAAATGTCTGCTGTTTGGGGCAGACCGGACATACCGCGGACATCACGAAGGCGGCGCGCATGACCCAGAGCAGACATTGGACAGGTACCTCGGTATTAGTAGCGACATGACGACCTGCCTGCCCGATGCCGCCGACCCGGACCGACTTACCGACGCTCTGCGACGCCACGGAGTGATGTCGGCTGGCCGCGTGCGTGACGTCACGGCGGACACGCCGAGGGACACGCTGGTGTCACGCGTCGTGCGCCTCAGACTCGCCTACGACGGTCCCGCCGAGAAGGCGCCCGCCACGCTGATCCTGAAAATGCCAAAACCTCGAGATGGGGCGCAAGACCCTACGGAAGCGCGAGAAGTGCAGTTCTATAACACCGTGGCGCCGGCCACGCCGGCTGGCCTTCTGCTGCGCTGCTTCGATGCGGTGCAGTCGCCGCAGACCAAAGCGTGGCACCTGCTGCTGGAGGATGTGACCGACAGCCATCGCATCGCCACCGAATGGCCGTTGCCGCCTACTGAGCCGCAATGCCGAATGATCGTTGGCACGCTGGCGCGCTTCCATGCTGCGTGGTGGGACGCCACGAAAGGCAGCGTGTCGGTCGTGGCGCCGCCCGACCCGGCGATGGTGCGTGACATCTACCAGCGGATCGAGGGTTTCTGGGCCAACCTCTCGGATCGCCTAGGCGATCGACTGTCGGCCGATCGACGCTGGATCTACGAGCGCTTCCTTGCAGCCCCTCCGCACTTCCCGCGCTTGGCCACCCGCAAGAACCTCAGCATCGTGCACGGCGATGCACATGTATGGAACGTGTTCTTGCCCAACGACGACAGCGCAAATGACTTGCGGCTGTTTGACTGGTCGTTCTGGCGGCCCTTTCTGCCGGCCCACGACCTCGCCTACATGATGGCGGTGCATTGGTATCCTGAGCGCCGTCGGCGCTTCGAGCGGCCATTGCTCGACCACTATCACGCAACTCTGCTCGCCTCGGGTGTCAAAGGTTATGACCGTGCGGCGCTCGACTATGATTACCGCTTGGCAGTCCTGATCCATCTGATCGCGCCGCTGTTCCAGTCCAACGTCGGCATTCCGCCCGTAATCTGGTGGAGCCATCTCGAGCGGATCATGTACGCCATCGACGACCTCGGCTGCCGCGAGCTGCTCTCGCACTAAAGAGTTTCTATGGCGGCCGCGCCCTCAATTTCTGAGCGCGTCTGCGGCGCTACGGCCAAAGCGCGGCATGTCAGTGATCGGCGCGTCCGTTTCGGGCTCCTGGACCTAGTTGGCAATCCAGCCGCCTCGAAGGCGACGATGTCCGCTTGTGGCCCGACTCGGACCTCCCGGCACGTCCGCTTTTCCGCCGCTTGTGGGGAACGCCGCAACGTTCTGAGCTTCAAGCATCACGCCGAGGTCGCCGCCCTCCCGCCCGCCGAGGCTGATGTGCTGCTCGACCGGGCCGAGGCTTGACGAGCAGCTGTATCCGATAGACGCTTTACCCGCGCTGCAGAGCGCGATCAGTCCGTGAGTTTGCAAAGGCGTACAACTCGGGGAGGATCACATGCGACTTATTGATCTTGCGGTCGCCATTGCTCTTGGCCTTGTAAGCGTAATCGGTGTTTCCAACGCGCAGACCGCCGACGACAAGGCGGCCCTGCAGGGCTTAAAGGAAGTTAAGCTCGTCTTCGACGTTACAACGGCAGATGCGAAGCCTTTGCTGATCGTCCTCACGGTTATCGAAGAGACGCGCGCCTCTTTGATCAAACAGGGTGTGACGCCGACCATCGTGGTAACGTTCCGCGGACCGGCCACGAAGCTCGTGCAATCGGATCAGTCGAAGATGAAGCCCGAGGATCGGGAGCACGCTGCGGCAATTGCTTCACAGATCAAAGCTCTCAGCACGGCATCCGGTGTCGAGGGCGTGGAACAGTGTGGCGTGGCAATTCGGATTGGCGGCACAAAGTCAGAGGACGTCGTTCCGGGTGTCAAGGTGGTGGGCAATAGCTGGATCTCCCTGGCAGCATACCAAGCCAGGGGATTCGGGTACGTCACGCCCTGAAGGCTGGGCGCATCCATCAGTGGTTCCCAGCGACGGCGGCGATGGGAGGTATGGCTCGCTGCCGCCGTCGCCTCGTCACGATCCCGCTGAGACGATGCGGGACTGAAGCTCGGCGCGATCTGATCGACGCGCGCGGCATCTTCTGCACGTTCGTCTGCGACAAGTGCGAGGCTACTCGACGGCAGTGCTTTCGATGATCAACGCAAGAAAAGGGAGGCGGTGATGCGACGATTGCCTACGATCTGCGCGACGGTTTTGTTTCTTGCATCGGCGTCGGCGCTTGCGCAGCAGGTTAAAGTCAACATGCTGGTCTCGGAGGCGCCGGTGACGGGCGTACCGGACAAAGTCTTTACGCTTATAACCACCGAGTGGCCCCCTGGCGTCAGCACTGGCCGCCATACGCATCCAGCGACGAATACGGGACGGTGGTCGAGGGGACCGTTGTTACGCGCCAAGATGGAGGAGAAAGGAAAACTCTGACGACTGGACAGTCCTATTATGTCCCCGCCGGCGTTGTGCATGAGACCAAGAACACGGGAGATGCGGCCGCGAAGGCCTATAATGCTTTCGTAATCGAGAAGGGTAAGCCGCGTGTGACACCGGTCCCATGATGATTTCGACCGGCGCGCCCGGATCATCCCCTGGATCGTCTGGTTTTGGCACAAATGTGAAGTGTCGACCGGGTCCGGAAATGTCTGTTGTTTGGGGTAGACCGGACATACCGGGGACATCACGAAACCGACGCGTTTGACCCGAAGCGGAAATCGCCAATTCATGGGTATCGCACCGGTGCGGGCTTTGGGCTCTCCGGCAGCGCCGGGGTGCTCGGCATCTACTTGCTTGTCTTGTCGTTCGCCTGGTTTTCCGGCACGACATGGATCGAGTGCGCTCATAGCGCAACCGAATCCGAGAAGGAGAGATCATGAGGGGTCTCATCCTCCGGCCCGGTGCGCGCCGCGCAAGGGCATCAGGAGCGGCTTCCAATGCCAGACGTGCCTGATGAACCGGGCCGGTTCGGCGCGAGGAGCTTTGCGACCCGACTAGGCAGCCTAGCAAACGCGGTGAGGGCTGCAGGGCCGCCACTACTCTTCGGCGTTCGGCTGTGGGCCTCGGTCTGTCTCGCCCTCTACGTCGCCTTCTGGCTCGAGCTCGACAACCCGTATTGGGCCGGCACAACCGCGGCGATCGTCTGTCAGCCGAGCGTCGGCGCATCGCTGCGCAAGGGTTGGTTCCGCATGATCGGCACCGTGGTCGGCGCGGTGATGATCGTGGTCCTGACCGCCTGCTTTCCCCAAGACCGCCTCGGTTTCCTCGTGAGCCTCGCCCTGTGGGGCGCTACATGCGCGCTCGTGGCGACGCTGCTGCGCAACTTCGCGGCATATGCGGCAGCGCTGGCCGGCTACACGGCGGCGATCATCGCAAGCGACGAACTCGGTGCGGTCGGGGGTGCCAGTGGCGATGTGTTCACGCTCGCGATCTTCCGCACCAGCGAAATCGGCCTCGGCATCGTCTGCGCCGGAATCGTCCTCGCCGGAACCGATTTCGGTGGCGCGCGTCGCCGGCTGGCGGACAGGCTTGCGGACATTTCGGCTGAAATTGCCGGCAGGTTCGCCGCCACGTTTTCGCTGGTCGGCCCGGAGCTGTCGGAAATGCGCCCGGTTCGGCGCGACCTCGTCCGGCGCGTCATCACGCTCGACCCCGTGATTGACGAAGCGCTCGGCGAGGTCTCGGACCTGCGCTATCACTCCGCCGTCTTGCAGGCGATGGTGGGCGGGCTGTTCGCCGCTCTGTCCAGTTGGCGGCTGGCAGCCTTTCATCTCGAGGTGATGCCGAGCGACCAGAGCAGCGACGGAGAACTCATCCAGCGAATTCTCCCACAGGCGCTGCGGTCGGCGCCGGCGGGAGGCGATGCGCCAAGCTGGACTGCCGCCCCTTCCCGGATGCGCCAGATTTGCGCTGCTGCGATGCGGATGTACGTCGCTCTGCCGGCGAGCACGCCGTCGCTGCGCCTGCTTGCGGACGAGGCAGCCAAGGTTTTCGCCGGCCTCTTGCTGGCGCTCGACGGGCTGGCCTTGCTCGTCGACGATCCGGCTCGATCCGGTCCTCGCCGCCGCGGCGTCCGGCTTCGCGTACCCGATTGGCTGCCGGCTCTCGTAAATGCCGCGCGCGCTTTCGCCACGATCGCTGCGGTCGCGCTGTTCTGGGTCATCGCCGCATGGCCAAACGGCGCCTTCGCCATCGCCTTCGCCGCCATCGGTGTCATCCTGTTCTCGCCCCGAGCTGATCAGGCCTACGCCATCACGGTGAGCTTCATGGCCGGCACCGTCCTCACCACCGCTTTCGCGGCAATCGTCAAATTTGCGGTGTTGCCCGGCGTGGAGACCTATCTCGTCTTCTGCCTGGCGATCGGCATCGTCCTGGTGCCCGCCGGCGCGCTCATGGCCCAGCCCCGGCAGGCCGCCCTGTTCATGGCCATGGCGGCGAACTTCGTGCCCCTTCTCGCGCCAACGAACCCGATGAGCTTCGACACTCAGCAATTCTACAACTCCGCCTTGGCGATCGTCGCTGGCGTAGGCGCCGCCGCCGTCTCGTTTCGCCTGCTGCCGCCGTTGCCGCCGGCGCTGCGCGCCCGCCGCCTGCTGGCGCTGACGCTGCGCGACCTGCGCCGCCTGACGAGGGGTCCGATCCCGCGAACCGCGCATGACTGGGAGAGCCTTGCATTCGCCCGTCTGTCGGTGCTGCCCGAAGAGGCCGAGCCGGGCCAGGCCGGACAGCTCCTGGCGGCTCTGTCGGTTGGGAGCGCGATCATCCGCCTCCGCCGCATCGCGAAGCGACTCGATCTGGATGTCGAGCTCGACGCGGTGCTCGACGCGGTGGCGCGCGGCGAGAGTGCGGTTGCGATCGAGCGCCTGGCCCGGCTCGACCAGAAACTGGCCACGCTGCCCGGCTCCGCAACCGCAGCGCGGGTCAGCCTGCGGGCGCGCGGAAGCATCCTTGCAATGTCCGAGGCCCTTGGCCAACACGCGTCGTATTTCGATGCGGGAGCGCCTCGATGAGGTTCACCGAGATCGACTTGTTCGATGTCTATGTCGCACCGATGTGGCTGTCCATGGTGGCGGCGTGGCTGATCGTGATAGGGCTGCGCCGAGGGCCGCGGCAGTTCGGCGATCCTCTATCCGTTGGGCATAACCGCCCGCGAGGGCTGCCGGCGGAACGAACGCGCGAACTTCAGGCCTGCTGCTGGCCAGGCCTCACTCGGATCACCTCAGTCATTCGGGTACCGCTGCCTTGCGCAAGCCTTCAACGGCCCGCTCGCGCTGCGCCAGATAGGTCGGATTGTCGCTTAACGCGCTGGCTTGGTATTGACGCATGGTGAAAGTAGGATCGAGGGCCTGTCCTGCCTGAACCGCGTGCTGCGCTTCGTCGAGCCGATCAAGATGCGCCAACGTGGCAGCGAGATGGAAATGCGCAAGTGGGTGATTTCGGTTCATCTCGGCGGAGCGGCGATACAGTGTGACCGCCTCCTCGTCACTGCCAAGTAGGAGCTTGGCGAAGCCCGCGATCGACATCCTTGCGCGGGCCGGTCGTGTAGCGCGAGATCGCGCGACGCCCGTTCTCAGTTGTTGCGATGCATAGCTGGCCCTTGCTCGCCTGCGGCCGGACGACAACGGCCTATCACTCGGCGGGTGTAACCTCCTCGTGAGACGGCACCGGCGCCATCGCCTCGAATACACCGTCGCGTCGGACGAACGCATGGAAGAGCGCCGCCGCGACATGCATCAGGATCAGGGCAAAAAACGCGAAAGCCAGGTAGTAGTGCGCATCCCAGAGCAGCGTATGCAGGCTGTCGCTCTGCGGCAGGATCGATGGAAGATGCACAGCCCCGAAAAGCACCACGGGATAGGCGGCCGCCGACAGCATCCCCCAGCCGAGCAACGGCATGGCGATCATGAGGGCATACAAGGCGTAATGCGACAGGTGGGCGGCGAGCTTCATCGGCTGGGGCAGGTCGGCCGGCAGCGCCGGCGCACCGTAGCGCAGGCGCACGGCTAGGCGGATTAGCGCCAGCACCAGAATGGCGATGCCGAGCGGCTTGTGGATCGAAACCGGCGCCAGATACTTGGGCATGACGGTCGACACCATGCCGACGCCGATGAAGAGCATCGCCAGGATGCAGACCGCCATCAGCCAGTGCAGCAGACGCTGTAGCGGCGTGAAGCGTTGGTGCCCCTTGGTCATGGCTTGGCCTCCGGTGCAATTCGGGGATAGTCCTTGGCCTCCGCCGTGCGACGGTTATATGACTTCGCGTAAGCGGCCGACCTCGCAGCCGGGAACGGATCGTCCGACGTGCGGATCCCGGAAGGCAGGATGGTCGGATCGAAGTTGATGTCCCGGCAAGGGCCGTCCCGCTCGACCTCGATCTGCTGCACGATGAGCGTGCCGACTTCGACGGTGCGGCGGTCTTCCGGCCAGGCCTTGGTCGGATCCGCTGTGGGATCGCCCGGATTGGCGACGGTCACCACCATGGTCCAGCGCTGCGGCCCGCCGCGGACGCGCTCGGCGATTTCCCGCTCGAGGTAGTCGGGGCCACGTTTCGCGAGGTCTTCGGGCGAGACCGCGACGGGTTGCGCCGCCGGCAGGAGCGACCATCGCACCGCATGCTCGGCCCCGGCACCGTCGACGAAGACGAAGCTATTGAGGCTGTTGAAGCGCTCTTCCGCGTAGCTGGCGGTCCAGGGCGCGCTTTTGGCCCAGGCGCCGAACGTCGCGAACTCAGGATGTGCGGCGGCGAACGCCTTCATCGCGTCCGGGTCCTTGCTGCCCGAGGCGACCAGAAGCTCGTGAAAGGCCTGCGGGGTCGCCACCGGAAAGACGGGCGGATCGATCATCGCGCTGCGCCATTCCTGCCCATCCGGCGTCGTAATACTCAGGCCCAGTCCTCGCACCCGGACCGTCGCATCCGGCGCGTTGGGATTCGGGGTGGCGAGATTGAAGCGCCCGAGGGCCGGATACCTGCCGCGGGTGAAAACCGGGGCCTGCGAAAGCGCCGAGCCAGCGCCATTCGATTCGAAAATGCCGGTGAAACAAATGCCCTTGGCATGGTTTCGGCGATGGCCGAGCGGCGGCGCGTCGCCGGGTGGCGTAAATGCATCCACCATTCTGTCCGCCGTGAGACGCTGCGGCGAGAGCCATCCCGCCGTGTAAGCGAAGGCGGCGGCGCCGAAGCCGATGATGGCGACGATCAGAGCCAGGGACCCGAACGTGGAACGCCCAGGCGGCCGCGGTGACTGGGCATTCAACTCTCCTTTCTGCGGTCGAGGACCCGCTTCGAATCGTCGGATGGCCCTTGCCGCACCGGCAATACCACCGCCGGAACTCCCAGTATTGTGCCTCTGTCTCGCCAAGAGCGACAAGCCAAGATCCAAGCATGCAGCGAGGCTAGAGCTGCTAGACGGTCAGTGACGAATCACCAAAGCCCCAGGGCATAAGTGACGAGAAGGACCACTACGATCAGTCCAACCAAATAGAAGATGCCATTCATGCGCTTCTGCCCGAACGGTAACTCCGCCTCGCGGGCATCCGGGGAGAGTGCGCAAAGCAAGGCGGGGACTGGTCGCTTGTGGCGGACAACCGGCACCAACTTGAATGTCCTGGTCGATCCAAGGTTGCTCGCCGCATCACAAAATTGACCTAAGCACCACGCGCGCAGTGGCATACGCTTCGGCTAATGGGAGACCTAGAGCCATAGAAAGGCTGACAGCGTGCCTACCTTGCTAACACCGCCAGCTTTAGAGACCCTTCTGAAGGGCCTTTACGACTCGGAAATCCGGTGCGGGATACAGAACGAACCGCCAGCCGGCGGCATCACGGCTTGGATCGACTTTGGCAGCCGTACCGAGAAGGCGACCTTCTACGGGACCATCGTTGGTGATCAGCAGGTGTGGCCAGCGGCCGATCGCATCGCTGCCTGGATGCATGAGACAGCGTTACGCCTTTTCCCTGATAGCCCCTATTCCAAGAGCCACACCGGCTGAGGTCTCGGGTGTTCTCCACGCCGCAGCCGGTTAAGAGGCCCATGCAATTTCAAGATATGCGCAACGAGGAGTTGAGGGAACTTCATGCATCAACTAGATACCTTTTGGCATTTGAGCGCTCCGCTAGGGGAACATGTCCATGGAGCAGCTGCCTCGCAAACCTTCAGCGGTCGCCTTGATCGTGGAGAGCGACCTACTCCGGCGCCATGAAATGGCAGCCAGACTGCGGCGCGGTGGATTTGAGGTTTTTGAAGCTGCCGATGCGGCCGAGGCAATCACCGTGCTGAAAAGCATCGTGGTGGATATCCTTATCTCCAACGTAGACCTGCGCGGCAGAATGGACGGTATCGACTTGGCGCGGCGGGTCCGTCAATGCTACGTCGATACCAGCGTCGTCTTGACCTCAGAAGCTCAACGGCTTCCAAGAGGAGTGCTGTTGCACTAGGCGAGTCTCGGACTAACGGCCATCTTTCCAGCTGGCAGCCAGGCCCTTGAGCCTCTCTTGAGGCCCAAAAAGAACACTCGGCTAGGTTTGGGTTTTGCCGTCTACACAAGACATGTGCAGCGGCCATGCCGGCTCATTCTCATGGGTACGGGAACCATGACAGCGCCACCGCAAGTCGTTGGCCTGCCGTGGTATCACCGCGACGATTATCCCGCCTTGTTGTCGGTCTTCAGCGACCCGGACAAGCTGCCGAACACTTTCGATGCGTGGCTGGAACACGCCGAGGGTCTTGAAAGGCAATTGCAGGCCGCTGGCTTTGTCGTCGCCAGGGCTTGGATTCGTCCGGCTCCGTTTGCGGCATGGTGTAGGGAAAGGGACATATCACCAGATCAGCAAGCGCGATTGGAGTTTGCGAATGAAACCGCGCGGCATCACCACTCCCGACCGTAGGACCGTCGCAGACCTCAAGTTGCGCCTCTTCCCTGATAGCCCCTATGCCAAAGAGCACTGCGGTTGATCGCCGATCCCGAGTACAGCGGCGCAAGGTCAAGTCCACAGCATCGATCCCCGAGTCGGCCCATCCGACAACATGGATCAAGCCGCAGCTGACGCGCCTCGTCGAAGAAGCGCCTACGGGCAAGGACTGGGTCCATGAAATCAAATACGACGGCTACCGCATGCACGCGCGGATCGATGACGACAATATCCAGCTGCTCACCAGAACCGGCCGGGATTGGTCGCATCGATATAAGCGCACCATCGAAGCCCTGCGCACGCTGAAGGTAAAGTCTGCCTATCTCGACGGCGAGCTGTGCGCGCTGAACGCGGACGGCGTGCCAGTGTTCAGCCGCCTCCAGGCCGCAATGGATGAAGGCCGGACGGATAACCTCGTGTTCTTCGCTTTCGATCTTCTGTTTCTCAATGGGCAGAGCACGGCGCAACTGCCGCTCATCGAGCGCAAGGAGCGGCTCAAGCGGCTATTCAAGAAGGAGATCCAAGGGTTGCGGTACAACGAGCATGTGACAGGTGACGGTCCTCGTTTCCGTGAGCACGCCTGCAAGCTGGGTCTGGAAGGCGTCATCTCCAAGCGAGCCGACCGACCATACGCACCGGGCGACCGAGGGATCTGGGTCAAGTCGAAGTGCCTCAATCGCGAGGAGTTCGTCGTCGTTGGATGGACCGACCCAGAAGGAAGTCGGCGGCACATCGGCGCCTTGCTGCTGGGTTACTACAGCGAAGATGGACGTCTGCACTACGCAGGTCGCGCAGGCACCGGCATGAACGATCGAGAACTGAAGCGCCTGGCCGGAGTGCTGGCGCCGCTGCAGGCGCCGAAGATGCCTCTGGCCGCTCCACCCCCACGCGATAACCGCTTCGGGTCTCCTCTTAAGCTCTCAAAAGTGCATTGGGTGCGGCCGGAAGTGGTCGTGGAAGTAACATACTTGACCTGGACAGAAGGCGGCCTTCTGCGGGCGGTCTCATATCAGGGTCAACGGGAGGATAAGCCTGCCAAGCAGGTAGTGCGGTCCATTCCCATAGGAGGCGGTAGCCAGCGGCCATAATCCCGCTCACGTTTCGAATCCACTCTTAGGCCGGAGGCTCCCCGCCCGTTCAATGCTCGTTCACCGCCCAGGCGAGGCGGCGTAGCAGCAGCGCTCGGCTCGCCGTCTCGACCATGGTGCAGCTGGCGGCGTCACCCGGCAGCGTGCCGGGTTCGATCTTGCCGAAGATCGGGCATAGTGTACGCAGCGAGCCCTCCCAGCTCTTCTGGGCCTGAGTCACCGACTCGGTGATATCCTTGAAGCCGCCCTTGCGGACGCCGCGCAGCGCTTCCTCCAGTTCAGCCTGCCAGACGGCGCGCTCGCGGTCGGCGCACGCCTTCCTCTTCGCGGTATCGCCCCCGGCTGCGTCCGTGCAGGGATCGGCGACGATACCGATGCAGCCGTGGCCGAGCGCTGCCTCCTGCCGCTTGAGACAGGCCTTGATGGCGCCGGTGTCAGGCGCAGTCGGTTGAGCCTGCGCCGCACCGGCGAAGAGCGCTGCGACCACGGCAGCCGTGACACTCACGAGGATTGGACGAGACATCTGCTCCTCCCCCTGATGCGGCCATTTTACGTTCTACGACCGGCGGCGCCAAATGCCGACGGGATCTCGCCTCGGCCATGGCCTGCCGGGGCTTGTCGTGCAGGTGGTCCCGGCCCTCTGCTGCCCTCCTGGAACCGATCAGTACCGGGCGTACCGGGTCCGTGGCTAACGTGCATGTCGAGTAGCTGGCCGCATCCTGGGCAAATGAACCGGCCCCATGGCTTGTCGAGGAACCGATCCCACGGCGGCTCGTCGAATTCGATCATGGCGACCGTGTAAGAAGGCATGCAGCCCTGGTCGTAGAGAAAGGCGACCTCGCAGCGCTTCACGATCGAGGCGAAGGTCCCTGGCTTGGCATCGATCGGCGCCGCCGCCTGGCGGACCTGGATGGCGCACGAATGATCGGCCATCGTCCAGCGGCCACGGCCGCTCTTGCGGATGTAGATCGACGGCGAGCCGGCGCATGCCACGCCATCGGGCAGGATCGTGGTGCAGCGGAAACCCGTGCCCATGATGCGCCGGTCGCGGAAGGCCGGCGCCAGACCATCAATCACGACGCGGCGGCCGCATTGACAGGAAACCTCAACCTCAAGGTCGAAAGTCGCGGCCTCGCCGAATGTTTTGAACGGCAAGAGCCGGTGCGCACTGCTCTCTTTCATAGGCCGTGCTCCATATCGAAGCGCGGCTAGAACCCCCGTCCCGTCGCCAGTCCTACTGCGGCCCAGGCTGGGTGCGCGAGTCCAATCTTGTCGCGCTGCATTGCCGCATTTTGCTGGCAGTGCAGGCAGCACTAGCCCTTGTGGCTTGCTCTCGCTTTTTCGGCATGTCAGGTGTCCCTCATCATGTGCAACCTCTACACCCTCGCGCCCTGGGAAGTTCGCAACCTGATCCAGCATTACAGGCTGATCGGGAGTGACTTCGAAGAGGTGATGCGCGTCCGCAACGAAACCCTGGACGTCTATCCGAACCGCCCAGCGCCGGTGGTGATCGAGCAGGACGGCCAGCGCGTCGTGTGTCAGGACATGCTGTGGCGCTTTCCGCCGTTCAAGCCGGGCGCCGGCTACGGCACAAACTTCCGCAGCCTGAAGAACCACCTGTGGCGCGGCTGGCTGGAGCGAGCATCGCTGCGTCGTTCCGGCGACAGCCTTCTCCGAGCCCGACAAGAACACGGCCCAACGCCTGGCGCAGCTTACACCTGAACAGTTAGCCGAGAGGCAAGCGAGACTGGCCGAGCGCCGAGCCCAGCGGGCAGCTCAAGGGAAACGCCGTACACTGCCGCCTTGCCCCCCATCGGGCTAGCGCCGTCCATCCATCTTGCGGCCGGGCAGTTCGCCGCCCGTGCTCGATACCGTGCGCCGCGGCGGTTCGGTCAGCCGCTTGACGGCATCCGGATGTCGATCCGGCTTCTCGACTTCGTCGAGGCAGTAGTCCTGCATTCCGAATTCCTTGGTCGGCTCGACCAGACAGAAGTAAGCCTCTGACCCGCACACCGAGCAGCTGAAGGTCTTGGTCCGATAGTCCACATCATGCAGCCCTGCGAGCTTTAGGCGGGCATAGCGCCGGCAGATATCGCAGCGCAGCCACATCTGTCCGTAGGTCTTGGAGAGCGCGCGGAAGGTGAAGGCACGATAGGGCCAGGGTCCAACCATGCCGCGAGGCTAGAGCTTGCCGGCCGTCATTGACGAATCAACTTTTTGCCTGCGGTGCTGGCACGATGCGGTCATTGCCCCACTCGGGCTGGGTAATCCCGTTGATATCGTCTCCTTATACCATTGATACCGGTTGCGCCGGGCAGACGCAGGTAAATTAGGCCAACGCGCGTGGGTGTTGCGTGATCCAGAAGGCACCATGTCCTGCCCTTCACAGTTCAGCTCACGGAATAAGACGGCCTTCTTGGCCGCACTTGATCACATAGCCGCCGCGAACCGCGAGCCCACGCCACAGGAAGCGGCGTTTCTCTTTAGTGCGCTGGGCGCAATGGCCAGGGGCGACGAGCGTTCGGCCGAACGATGGATTGCCCGGTGCCAGCATGCCGATGCTCAGCAGCAACCCTCTTGGAATGTGCCGGCGCGGCTTACCGTCGACGGACTTCGTGCCGCACTTGCCGAACTGACGCGGGTCGGGAACATCAATGGACGTGCCGGTAGAATATTTTGACGCGGTTTCCGCGCTGCCGCTCCGTGATAGCCGCCCGATCTGCGCGTGGTGCGATCGAGGCAAACTTGATGTGATCAAACAATGGTCGGATTCCTGCGGCGGCATCATGGGGGTGACGCTTAAATGCGATGCCCCAAAGTGTGGCAAGCTCACTTCAGTCTAGTGTGTAGTCCAAGCAACGCCCCGTATCGGGCGGACCCTTCCGATCTTGACGTCGCGCACGTCGGCCTTTGGTCTATCGCTGGGCCCGCTTTAGTGTCCGCCATTCCCACGGTGGCTGGCAGTGATGAGCGTGGACGCCAACACGGCGCGCTGCAGCCCGTCTCTGGGCGTCAACATACTGGTCGCTGAAGGCGGTATAGGCCCACGCCCAGCCGGCACCTACCATCAGCGCCTGGAGGTCGTCTTTGCCAGCAAAGCAGGTCGCGACCGGTCGGTTATGCTTGTAGTCATAGTCGACCTGGCGACACGACACTGGGCGGCCGGCGATGAAGGCGACAAGAGCCTTTGTCGCCAGCGGGCCGGGATACCAGTGGCCATCGTCGCAAGGCTGTCCCTTCTCGGGAGCGTCAATGCCGAACAGGCGGACGCGCTGGCGACCGAACTTCACGGTATCGCCGTCCGACACTGAGAAGCCATGCGAGGTTCCCGTGCCGTTGGTGTCTGAGTCTGTCTGGGCGAATGCGGGCACAGCCGCAGTCCAAAGTACGATCAGCGCCGACCAGACTCTCACGTTTTGATCATTGAATAGCAAGCTATCCAAGTTCCGCGCGAAGGCGCATTTCGGCCTCAAGACTTTCGGCGACGACTGTGTGCCCAGTGGCAGCTCGCTTTAAAGCGGTTGTTCCGTCTTTGGCACTACGTTTGATGTGGGCGCCGGCCCCATCAATCGTTTGACGGCTGCGGCATCCCCCGCTGCTGCACAGATTAAGGCTGTCCATCCATTCGTGTCGGCCTGATTGACGTCGGCCCCTGCGCCTAGTAGCTGATCGACGATAGCCCCATCGCCGCCCGCATCAAAGCTGTCTTTCCTCGGCTGTCAGCGTGGTTCGCGTCAGCGCCTGCCTTGACGAGGCACTCGACCATTTCAACCCGCCGATTTTCCGCCGCCCGCATTAACGCGGTCCTCCCCTTGTTGTCACTGTGCTCGACACTCGCATTTGCTGCCAACAGGCGCTCCGCCACGGCGACGTGACCACCCTCCGCTGCGCGCATAAGTGCCGTCATGCCCTTAACGTCTGCTCGATCGACATCAGCGCCAGCTCGAAGCAAATGCTCCACGAGTTCGCCATGGCCCCGACCAGATGCGCTAGCAAGTCCGGTCCATCCATTCCCATCGGCATGATTCACATCAGCACCAGCGGCAATAAGTTGGCCGATCCGGGCGTCATCACCACTCAGGGCGGCCATTATCAGATCTTCCATATTTCAATTCCTTCCGAGACGATCCGAGAATGCCACGGCAATAATCGAGATGGCAGACTGAAACATTAGGTAAAAGCAGGCGAAGTGAAAGCCTTCCCCGCAAAGAAAAACCCCGGCACTGAGACCGGGGCGAGTTGGGACGTGGGAGTTACGCGATGACGATAGAAGCTCGTGGCCGCCATCGGCGGCGGGAGAGAATGCGGTGGCGGGCCGACCGTTCAGTCTGCGTGCAGTCTGACATCTATGCTCTTCACCGTGAATACAGTCTTCGTTCCCTCTTGTGCGGTCGTGCGCAAGATCAGCATATGAGCCGCCGCGCGCGTTGTCGTGAGGACGACCCGTTGCACGCCAGGCATCGCGGACAGCAGGCGCTCCCGAGAGGAGACCAGCATTCCTTCCTCGCCCGCTAAGCCTATTCCCAGCCTGCCCTCCCGGACCTCGACGGCGAATTCGATTGAAAGCGTCCCGAGGGCTTTGGGAGGCACGTGCAACTCCAAAACGAGCGCATAGTTCCACATCACCGAGAGTGTTTCGATTGAAACGTCGAAAATGGATTGGAAGGCGAAGCCTGAGCCGGATGTAGGAAAAGCAGCACGCCTAAGGAGAAGCCGATCGAGAATCGACGGGGCTCGAGGCTGCCGCATAGTAACGCCGCTTTCCAAGCGCGCTGAACTAATAACTTGCGTCGCGACATTGGCGCCAGGCGGCAGCCGTTCGTCGAGTGGGCGCGGCGGGGGGAAGAGAAGCTCCATGCGCCATGCGTTGGTGACGCCTGCGAAGGCATCTTGAGTCCGGCGGAGCATGAAATTTTCTCGATCGAGGACGAGTGCCTTGCTGTAGCCGCGCTGCGCAAGCCACTCCAGGGCATCGCTTGGACTCTGGTGGCGCTTGGCGAGGGCATCGTTCAACTCGATCACGATGACGGGATCGTATTTCAGGAGCGTCCGCTCGGCACCGCGCAGGACCTCGAAATCGAAACTATCGACATCGATCTTGAGGCAGTCGATGCGGGCGGGTTGACGCTCCTCGAGGAAGTCGTCAAGCCGGGAAAACGGATAGGTCTTCACCTCACCTTCGGTTCCCCAGAGACGATAAATGCGGTCCTCGCGCGCACCTGTGACGGCGCCCAGTGCAATCTCATGAACCTCGGCGTTGTCGATGTTGTGATGCTGAAGATTCTGCCGCAGCATACTCGCGGTCGTCGTTGGCTCGAAAGCCAGCACGCGGCCACGCGACGCGAGCTGGGCGAACAGGATCGCGTAGTATCCTATGTTGGCGCCGATATCGAGGATCCACCAGTCCGGCTGCACGTTCTCGACGAACCAGCGCTTGGTTTCCAACTCGCATTGCGGATAATAGTCACGGAACTCTTCATAGTATGCGACGAGTTCGATGGCCGGTCTGCCCGGCACCGCCGTTTCGATATGATCCGGCATGCATTTCTCCCGCATTAGGGCGCAGTTACATGGGTGTTCGTGCGCAGCCTGCTTCCGCCATCCGTGGCGAGCTTGGGAGTACGATCGTTAGCATCTAACCAAGTTCGCGGCGGGATCACTAACACTTAATGTTTAGCGTGGACGCGCAGCATGACGACCGCTTTTACGTCCGACGGTCACAAACCCAACACCTTTTCGAACCAGGTAGTTCGCCTTTCGGCTTGTGACGCCGTGAGCGCCAAAAGTGTTTCTAGGCATTCATCGACGCCTTGGCTTGCCGCACAGTCCCTCGCACGGGTAATCATTTCTTCAAGGTGAGCTACTGCCGTAAGAACAGCAATCGTCAAGCTCTCCGAGTTGAATTCCTCAATCCCGACCGCTCTTCCTTCTTCGATAGCGTTTTTGGCGAAATCGCAGTCCTTCGGAGCGACGACGGGAATGCCAAGCTTTCCGGCCTCGGCGAAAATGCCCGATCCGCGCGTTCTGTAGACGTAAGGATTGTAGGGTAGCAACACAAGATCCGCCTGCGCGAGCCAAGCCAGATAATCTTCATCTGAAAGCACGTCCGTTCGCACTGTCACGTTGTGGGCCAATGCTGATAGGCGATGCAGCACCTGTCTGCCTTCGGGATAGTCGGTCTGCTCTACGGTTCCGTGGATCAAGAACTTCAGATCGCTGCGCTTTCGGTTGAGCCTGCTGATCGTCTCTGGCAACAAGGAATAACCCTTGGCAGCATTCGCGTTGCCGGCGCAGACGATGCTGATCGGCTCACCGGCGTGACGGACGCGTTGTCTCGGCTGCTGAACCAATTTATGGACAATGACAGTCTCTAGTTTCAAACCGACATGTGGCTCATAGGCGCGGCTCATCGCGTTCGTCTCGCAGCAAACGTGGAGGTGGCTGTCATCAGAGACCGCCTTGCGCAGAGCGCGGAAGGCCCTTTCATATTCTCCGAGGAGGGGCCTGATGGAGAGGTCGTCGATCGGCTTCCTGTAGTGGGGGGCGATCATTAGCCAAAGCAAAATCACAGGCGTTTTGCGAAGTCTGTGGCGCGCTAGATAGTTGGCTAACCCCAATACCGTGGCCTGATCTGCGGCCGGCAAAATAATAAGATTTGGCCATATGCGTATCTTGCGCATCGCAGCGGCCAAGTCGGCGCAAAAGCTCGAGGCGCAGTCGCTAAACTCCTGCTGGGTCCATTGGCTGCGGTAGTAGATACTTCTTTCAAATGCAGGGATGAGGTTCACCCTGTGACTCAAGTCTTCGGATGCACGAAGAGATACCAAGCTCACGCTTCCTAACTGCAAATTGGCAAGTTCACTCTGAAATCTTTGCAGGACTCCAAGGTGATGCCCGTCTGAAGAGTGAAGCGATGGATCGATTATGAGTGCCAATGGCTTCGCTGGGTCACCCATAAATATTAACTCCAAAAAATTGGCCCGCTTGTGCGCGCGATTCCAATTCCAAAGCATTTTGCGACGCGCTCCCAGCGCGAAGACCTGGCCTGCAGAGGAACCTTAGCTGGTTGGCGCTCACAAAGACTAGTCGGCAGGTCTAGCGACGCTTTGCACCAGAATGTCAGTGATTGTTATGTCGCGCATTCGCCGGGCGCAGAACTTGCTCCATCACGGACGCAAGAGCTTTTGCTACCGGGACGTTGGCCTTGGCCGTCCAGTGATGATCGCACTCGTGATAGTAGCTTTCCCAGTCGCTGGGACTCGCTGCCAGAATGGGCAACAGGTCAGGTGAAGCCCAGATCCATGCTCATCTGCCTGAACCAGGCCGGCAGCGGCGGCGCGCCGCGATCCCTTAGGTTCAGCAGATCGCGTTTGAACGAAATGGTCACAATGACGGCGGGCCGACCGTCTGCTGCTCGCACCAATCGATCGAGGGTGTAGCGAGTGATGGCCCGATTGGCCTGATCGTAGTCGTAGTAGAAAGATCGTACCCCCCTTTGGTAAGCGGCTCGGCCGCCTGAACGATTTGATCGTCCACCACCGTCTGATAGCGATGGATGGCATAACTACCACAAGATGCAATACCTTCAATCCACGGCCGGGATGACGTGATGGGCCTCGACGCCGAGCGCCTTCATCCGCCGAGGAAGATCAGGACGCCGGCCGTCGGCTTACTGGTCCCGCCTGATTTCTCGAAGGATGAATTCGGCGATAAGACGATGGGCTCGTGCGTTGGGGTGATAGTCGGTTGGGCCCAGAACGTAGTCACTTAACGCGAAGCGGTACCGAGGGATGATGGCTTCCAGCGGCAGCGGCATGATGCCCGCCTGTTGCAGGTCGTATTCGAATGCCGCCAGGTCCTCGCTACTGAAGTCTGTGTCGCTCCATGAGGCGACGCGGTATGAGATGAAGTGCGTCCGAATGTCGGGGTAGAGCCGCTTGAGCCCGCGCATGGCGTCCACGACCACCGCCGTCGCAAGCCTCGACGCCTCCCCTTTGCTGATCGGATTCAACCCAATCCATCGCCGCCAGTTGTAGGGATCCGGATCGCCAAGGGCGCCGTCTCGGACCGGTCGTCCATCAGCGCCCAGCCGGTAGCGCGGTCCGTTCGTGTCCCATGGATTCGTCACGCCGTTTGCGCGCCAGATCAGCGAGGGAACCATCAAGAATACGGCATCCGTTGGCCTGCACCGGACCGCTCGCTGAAAGCGGCCCGATTGTAGTCCCGCTAGAAACTGATGCGGCCCCCATCCTGACACGGCGAAATTCTGAGCGGCCACGCGGCGCCCGCTCCGCTTCACGATCTGCGCGGCGTAGGTTTCTTCGTCACTCACGCCATCACCGAAGGTAAACGAATCGCCGAACAACAGAACGCAGGCATCGGGGCTGCCAGTCCCCTCCGGTACGATTCGGAAATGGTCAGGCCCGGTGGTGTAGACGACATCATTGATTGTGCGCCGGCCTTCCACCTCAGCGCGCGTCATCTGAGCGTTGGCCCTCGGGATATAGCCGACATCGTCGACCAGTTCGTAAAAGCCTCCGGCTCTGTGAGAAACATCGGCCGCACTTTGTGGCGACTGGAATTGCTGCCAAGCACCAAAGGCGAGGGCGGCGACAACGGTCGCGCCAAGGTTCACGATGACCGCCAAGCCCCAGTGCTTCCAAGTTTTCTTGTTGGACCACTCGACAAAGTGCTCGAGCTGCTGCGGATTGTGGCCCAACGTACACGTGCTCCCCTAAAGGATGGGCGAATGCTGCCATTGCCCGCACTCCCTGCGCAAGCCATCCTCCGTGCATGTCCCGCAGCACCGAAACCCTCGCCAGCCGCCTGGTCGCGGAATCGGCCGCGTCACCGGCTACCGACCGTTAGAGTTTCAGGAGGACAAAGAAGGCCCCAATGCTCGACCGCAAACGATTGGCATTTGGCGCCGTTTTTGGCGCGATACTCGTGGCCGTGACCCTGGCCGGCATCGAGTTCATGGCTTCCTTCTACACGCCGTCTTGGCCAGCGCGCGCCATGAATCCCAGAGAGCCCGCGCCCGAGCGGGTACTCGGCACGCCCTTCAAGCGCCAACCTTGGCTTGCCGATCCCGACAATTCGTGGGGAATGCGCGACCGCTAGAGAACGGTTGCCAAGCCGGCCGGAACTTTCCGGACCGTTTTCGTCGGCGATAGCTTCGTTGAATCCAGGTTCACTCCTTTGTCGGTTCCGGCTGCTGTCGAACGGCGACTAACCTCATCTGCAGACAGGATTGAAGCCGTCAATCTCGCCGTCGCCGCCACCGATCCGCGCAGCTACTACTATCGGATCCGCGACGTGGCACTGAACATTCAGCCAGATGCCGTTCTGCTCTTTATCTACGCGGGCAACGATTTCG
>Ga0193726_1000434_pt1 | contig 45180 bp, 42 predicted proteins | sample H2c1metaG_FD_144928 | JGI IMG/M metagenome (GOLD analysis project Ga0193726, IMG submission 144928) | Soil microbial communities from a riparian zone of the East river system, Colorado, United States - H2c1 | ecosystem: Environmental > Terrestrial > Soil > Riparian zone | place: USA: East River... | reverse complement strand
GCGGGGACGCCGGGTGATTCCGGGTACTCGTTGTTACTCGTGTGCGTTCTACCACTACCAAGTGCACACGAGGCCGCGGGTGCCACGGGCATCCGGCGTTCCCCACGCCCTCTTTGGGCGGAAGATTCAGCAAAGCCTCGGGCGCATGGCGCGGCGAGGTCGCGAACGTGTGTTTGATGAATATGAGCGTACCACACTCTCAGTCGTCGTCGCCCGCCAACGGGTCGGCCGAATGGCCGCCCGATGACAGGCTCCGGCGGGCGATCCAGTATTCCGAGGCGCCAGTGATAGAGTCGAGAAACTGCGGCGTACTGGATACTCCGCTGGAGCCTGTCATCGGGCTCGCCGAAGGCGAGACCCGGTGGCGGAGTATGACAGTTCTGAAAGGTCGCTTCCTCGCGAGGCCCGCCTACACCGCCACCTGGTGCGGCTTGAACAGCCGGCCCTTTTCCACCACCAGCACGACGCCAAGCGCTGCCAGCGTGCAGAGGAAAAAGCCGGTCGCGAACGGCAGCAGCGTGCCGTCGTAATCCTGGCCGATGGTCATGCCGATGCCAATGCCGAGCAGCGTGGTGATCGATCCATACAGCGACGAAGCGGTGCCGGCGATATGGCCCTGCGGCTCCATCGCAAGCGCAGTGAAGTTGGCGATCATCAGCCCGAACGCAAACATCATCAATGCCGAGAGCGCCATGAACAGCGGCAGGGGAAGCATCTGCATTTTCGCCGCCACCAGCATTGTCGCAGCGATGGCCACGAAGCCGAGCAATGCGCCGTGCGAGATCACGCGCATGCCCAGACGGCCGACCAGGCGGGAGTTGATAAAGCCGGCGATGGCGGTGCCGATGGCGACGGCGGCAAACGCCAGCGGAAAATAATGCCCGAGCTGGTAGATCTCGGTGAACACCTGCTGCGATGTGAACACGAAAGCGAACAGCGAGCCCACGACGCCGCCGGCCGCCAGCGCATAGCCCAGCGTCTGGCGGTTGGTCACGGTCTGGCGGAAGGCGTCAAACACCTCGCCGATGGCCAGCGACCTGCGCTCGGAAACCGGCAGCGTCTCCGGCATGCGCAGCGCGCTCCAGATCAGCGCCACCAAGCCATACAGCATCAGCACGATGAAGATGCCGCGCCACTGCGTCAGCAGCAGCACCGCCTGGCCGAACGACGGTGCGATCACCGGCACCGCGATGAACACCATCATCGCCAGCGACATCACGCTGGCCATGCGGCGGCCGGCGTAGCAGTCGCGGACGATCGAGGTGGCGATGACGCGGGTAGCCGATGTGCCGAGGCCCTGCAGCGCGCGCGCCAGCAGCAATGTCTCGAAGGAGGGGGCGGCGATCGCGAGCAGGCTGGCAATGCAGTAGACGGTCATGCCGCCGAGCAGGACCGGGCGGCGGCCGAAGCGGTCGGACAGCGGCCCCATCACGAACTGGCCGACGCCGAAACCAACCAGGAATGTCGACAGCACCATCTGCGGACGGTTGGCGACGGCAATGTGGAAGGCGGAAGCGATGTTCGGCAGCGCCGGCAGCATCATGTCCATCGCCAGCGGGTTAAGCGCCATGATGGATGCGATGACGATGACGAATTCGGGAAAGCCCATCGGGCGATGCCCGGATGAAACCCAGGCATTGGCATTAATATCAGACAATTAGCGACCTCACGCGAAGCCAGCACCTTATCGCCTTTGCTGCGGTGCACAATCCCCGTTTCGGGATGGGAGACCGTCGTCGAGGGGGTAGGTCGGCTCGCCGCCTCGGCGCTGGACGCAGCAAGCGCATGCCGTTACCTAACCGCCATGGACGCAGCACAGGACGCCCACGCCCCGGAGGCGCGCACCCACCAATCGCAGGGACTTCGGCTTCATTTCACGGATTGGGGTAACGCGTCGGCGCCGCCGCTGATCCTGATTCACGGCAGTCTCGATCATTCCCGCAGCTGGGATCAGCTGGCGCAGGCGTTGAGGACGAGGTTTCATGTCATCGCCCCGGACCTTCGCGGGCACGGCGATTCCGATTGGGCGACCGGCAGCAGCTACAGCCAGGCCGATCACGTCTACGATTTGACATGCCTGGTGAGGTCCGAGGGGTTTGAGAAAGTCACGATCGTTGGGCATTCGATGGGCGGAATGGTCGGCCTGACCTATACCGGGGCCTATCCGGAGAAGGTATCGCGGCTGGTCGTGCTCGACGGCGTCACCAACTTTCCGGCAAGAACGGTGAAGCCTGTGAACGTCAGGATCGCCGACTGGGTCGCCGACCTCGACAAGACAGCGCAACGAAAAAACCATCGATATCCGTCTGTGGCCGATGGGGCCGAGCGCATCCTGTCCCGTAACCGGAGGCTGACGCGCGAGCAGGCGAACCATCTCGCCCTGCACGGCCTGAAGCGGAATGCCGACGGCACCTATGGCTGGAAGTTCGATCCGTATCTCCGCGCCCGCGCGCCGTACCGGCTGTTGCTGGAGGATCACATCGCGCTGTGGTCGCGCATCCAGTGTCCGACGCTGCTGGTCAGCGGCAGCGAGAGTTTTTTGCCGGATCCCGAGACTGCCGGCGTGCTCAAGCATTTCAGGCAGGCCGAACTGGTCAGAATTGAAGGCGCCGGGCACTGGCTGCAACACGACAAGCCTGCCGAGATTATCGACATCTTCAAGACATTCCTTGAGGTCCCGGCTCGAAGTTAGGCGGCAATTTCCGGGCCGTCACCCGTTGCGTGATCCGCAAGGCAGGTCGCGGCGATGCAGTCTGCCGCGCCGGGTCGACCATTTTTCGAGATTGCCATGCAACGCATGGAGCGCCCGCCGTCCGCAACGGCGCGAGATTCCAGTCAAATCACATGAGCTGGAAACCATCAGGCGCGCTTACGGAACCTCGGCGTATTACATTCCGTGGTCTTGAAAAACCTTCCGGCATGCGCGGCCAAGCCGTTCCCGGTTTTGCTGGAGGCATTGCTGGACGGCATTGTCGCCATCTGCCATTTGCTTTCGGCAAAGCCGCGACGCATCGTGCGAGCAAGCCTTCTGCTCTTGAGGGGTGCCGGATTGCGCTCGCGCCGTGCCATATCCCAGAACCAGGACGGAAATTGCTATCAAAACGATTCTGCTCATTTGTTGCTCCTCCGAGATATGATCTGCGATCAGCCGACTCCTCGGCGAATGACGCCTATCATGATCTGCGGCAAGCGCGTCTGCGGGCGCTTGTCACGCAGCAATGCGTCAAGATGCATGTCCTGAAATTGCTGATCTCCATGGCAACCCTTTCGTGATCCGAGAATCCGAGATGCGTCGGAAACTTCTGGGGGATGGAACCGAAAAGCGCGACGCCGGTCACCCCGAGTTGATGTTTGCTCAACGAGATCCGGGAAGTGTCTGTTCCAGGGAGTTTCATTTTTTTGTAATTCATGATGCACCTATCGTGACCATGCGTGCTGATTATGCGTGCTGATGTCGTGTCGCCGCCGAGATCCCGATTGCGCCACTATCAACCAGCCACGGGGGCAAGAAGCCGATAAGAACGGCGTCTTGAAAATTTCACGAAATAAGCGGGAACGTTCCCGGCGCGGATTAATTCGATCTGAAAGGTAAAGCTGGCGGCCAGTGATTTTGGCTGTGCCGATCATGATTGCTCATCAGGCATCAAATTATTTTGCTTTGCGCCTGCTGGGCATTTCGACCGAAAGGCGGGTAAAGCGCTGAGCAAGCTTTCGTGTCTGGAGACGAGCCCCCACCCAAATGGGCTAAAGAAAAAACAGGAGTACGCCATGAAGCTAAATTCGACCCAGGTGAAGCAAACCTTGAGCCAATTCGATGCTCAGGTTCTTCCCGATGATCATCCGGCGGTTACCCAGTTGAACGATCTGTTTGGGGATCATACTTTTTTTCTAGATGGCGGCGGTCTTAAGGTCCTGGAGCCCACCGAAACGCCTGAAATGCAAGCTCAAACCGGTGAAGTCGTAAGTCTTGCCGACTGGAGCGATGCGACTCTCACCAGTCTCAGTCCGCATGAACCCGAACTGACAGGCGTGGTCATCGTTCTCGAACGTAAACACTGATCTGCGCCAAAGCAGACAGCTGTTCGGTCGCCACGAGACGAGCGTGTGCGCACTTCACCCGTTGCGTGATCCGCAAGCCAGGTCGCGGCGATGCAGTCTGCCGCGGCGGATCGACCATTTTTCGAGATTGCCATGCAGGATATCGTTGAGCCCGGAGCGCGCGTTGAGCTGCTTTTCCGGCAAGCAGGCGATGATCGCATTGCGTTCTTCGATACCCTGCTCATCGACGATCCATACCCTTAAGCTGTCGCCGGCAAGTCGCGCGGCTATTCGATCGGGTGTGGGATCGATATCGTTCAAAACAGTCACATTCATCACGATGCGGCCGCCCGGCGCCAGCCGTGCGCGGACGGCATCGCAGGTCTCAGTATCGAATTCATCGTTGAACTGAAAACCCGGACCGCCGACATCGATGGCGATGCCGTCGTAAAACGTATCGTCTTCGTAGATGAACCTCCGGAAATCGGAAACCATGCATGGCAGGTCATCCGGCAGTGCAAAAAACTTGTGAGCGATCACGAAGCTGATCGGATTGTTGTCGACGATGGTCAGCCGTTTGCCAAGACCGGCGAGCCTGGTAGCAAGGTTTCCGCCGCCGCACCCCAGCACAAGTATGTTGTTCGAGCGGTGCAGAAGCTCGTCCATCAGCTTGACGTAGGTGAATACGCTCTCACCGTCTGATGTCGCCTGGCTTTGCCTGACGCCGTCTTCGAAATAAATGCGGGTGCCGTCCCACGAACATTCGACGATCTCGATCTCGCCGTTCCTGCCCTGATAGCGCCCCAACAGCCGCACAGCCGACCACCACGTTTGAGTTCAATGCGTTAAATAGCATGCGTTATGCATCTGCTGGGATCAACCGCGGTGCCCGGTTGACCGCCGTGCGGTCTGGTCACTCGAAGCTCCCTGCAGGACCCTAAAGGCAGACACTTAAAGACAGACACTTATAACGACAGACACTTAAAGGAACGTCTCAAGCCGCGCCTGGCTCGCTTCCATGCCGTGTTCCATGCCGGTTGATCGCGTCATATGAAGGCAGGGAATATGGTCTGAGGGCAGGGCTATGGTCTGGAGGCCGGGAAAACCGTCCAGCCCGGTTACGGCGAGGTCTGGTTCTTACCCGTTGACGGATATTCAGGTCCTGAATAGTCTGGTTTCCATGTCTTCCAAAATGCCGACGAATCCCCTGGCGCTCGCGGTTCTCGCATTGTGCTTTGAGCGCCCAATGCATCCTTATGAGATGGCGGCGACGCTCAAGCGTCGGCAGAAACATGAGAGCATCAAGCTGCGTTACGGCTCGCTCTACACCGTGATTGAGCTGATGACCTCGCGCGGTTTGATCCGCTCGAAGGAAACGTCGCGCGGCGGCAAGAGACCTGAGCGCACGATTTACGCTCTGACGCCAGCGGGGCGTGATTTGCTCCGGAGCTGGATGCGGCATCTGCTGGCGGAACCGGCAAAAGAGTTTCCGCAGTTCGAGGCCGCGCTGTGTCTTCTGCCCGTGTTGCCGCCGGATGAAGCTGTGGCGTTGCTGCGCGACCGCCGGTCGCGGCTGGAGGAAAAACTCGTGCAGATGCGGGCCGAGCTCCAGGACATCCTTGGCAGAACGTTTGCGGAAGTCGCCGGAGCCGACGAAGAATTGCCGGCGCCGCTATTAGGCCTGAAATTTCCGGCAATCCTCGTCGTCGAAAACGAATATCGCCTGACGCTGGTGAAGGCGGAACTGGATTTCGTAACCGAACTGGTACGCCGCATCACGGAACAAGGCTGGGGCCCAGCCTCTTTGTGGCGAGACATGCAAGCCAGCTGCGAGCGAGAGTACCAGCGCGAGAATGACGCCGCGACGCAGGAAACCGCGTCCACAGCGGGCTCGTCGATGGAAGTTGGATGATGACCGAAGACAAGAGCAAATTGCTGCGATCGCTTAGCATCGATCGCAGCGCGAGCGAAGCCGGGCGATCGGGCCGTCGCTGGTTGCCGATCTCGGCGGGCGTTGTCGCCTGCGTCATCTTGGCATTTGCCGTCCTCGCCGCGTCCGGATTTCGGATGCAAGACCGTCCCAACGAGACCGCATCCCAGCCCGCAGCACAGCCGCAGACGCCACAGCCCCAGCAACAGCAGGCCGCTGCGAGCAGCAGGGAGGCCGGTAATCTTGCGGCCTCAGGCTATGTGGTTGCGCGACGCAAGGCGACGGTTGCGGCCGAGATCACGGGCAAGGTGGTCGAAATTTTCATCGACGAAGGCATGACGGTGACCGACGGGCAGATCGTCGCGCGGCTCGACAGTGTGCTTGCCGAAAAAGACTATGAGCTGGCGCAGTCGCGCGCGGAGGCGGCGGACGCCGCGATTGCCGCGATCACCGCTGATCTTCAGGACGCCACGCGGATCATGTCGCGCGTGCAGACGTTGTCGCAGAAGAATTTTGCGACCGAGGCCGATCTGACCAAGGCGCAGGCGCGTGTCGGCGTGCTCGCGGCGCAATTGCGCCAGGTGCAGGCGCAGTTCGAGACCGCCAAGATCGACGCAAAACGCAGTGCGTCGGTGCTCGACAAACATAAGATACGCGCGCCATTCGCCGGCGTCGTCATCGACCGCAGCGCACAGCCTGGCGAGATGATTTCACCGATGTCGGTCGGCGGCTTCACCCGTACCGGTATCTGCACCATCGTCGACATGGATTCGATCGAGATCGAGGTCGATGTCAACGAAGCGTTCATCGGCCGGGTCGCTGCCGGCGGCGCCGTGAACGCAGTGCTCGACGCCTATCCGGACTGGATCATCCCCGCCTCGGTGATCGCGATCGTGCCGACTGCAAACCGCGAGAAGGCCACCGTGAAGGTCCGCATCCGCTTTGAACAAAAAGACCCGCGCATCCTGCCCGACATGGCGGTGAAGGTAAATTTTGTGCGCGACACCAAGGCTGGTGGGGCGGCCGCAACCAAAACCACGGCGGCAAACTAGAGCATGATCCGGAAAAGTGGGTACCGGTTTTCCGAAAAGACCATGCTCAAACAAAAAGATAGAGCGGGATGACGATTCGAAGAAAAGTCATCCCGCTCTAGGTCCAAGTTGAATTGCGAGAGGAGAGAAAAGTGACAGCGGAACACCCGATGGTTCGCCTCACCGGCGTAAGCAAGCGCTTCATCAAGGGCAAGGAAACGATTTCGATTTTCGATCATCTCGATCTGGCGATACCCCGTGGCGATTTCGTCGCGGTGATGGGTCCGTCCGGTTCGGGCAAAACGACGCTGCTCAATCTGCTCGGGGGTATCGACCGCGTCGATGAGGGCGAGATTGCCGTCGCCGACCGGCGCATCGATGGCTTGTCGGAAGGCGAACTGGCGGCCTGGCGTGCCGCCAACATCGGCTTTATCTTCCAGTTCTACAATCTGATGCCGATGTTGACCGCGGCGCAGAATGTGGAGCTGCCGCTGTTGCTCACCAACCTGCGCCGCAAGGAACGCGCGGCCCGCGTCCAAACAGCGCTGTCGGTGGTTAGTCTCGCCGATCGCGTCAAGCACCATCCCCGCGAAATGTCCGGCGGCCAGCAGCAGCGCGTTGCGATCGCGCGCGCGATCGTGTCGGATCCGAACCTGTTGCTGTGCGACGAACCGACCGGCGATCTCGACCGCCACTCCGCCGACGAGATTCTCTCGATCCTGCAGCTGCTCAACAAGGATCTCGGCAAGACCATCGTGATGGTCACCCACGATCCTGCGGCGGCGCGCTATGCCCAGCGGATCCTGCACCTCGACAAGGGTCGCTTCGTCGAACAGGAGCTCGCCGCGTGAACGACTTCGATCTGGTGCGGAAAAACCTGTTCCGCCGTAAATTGCGCGCCGCGCTGATGATCGTGTCGATCCTGATCGCGTTCATGATCTTCGGCGTGCTCGCCGGATTCCATCGCGCCTTCACCGTTGGCGAGGATCGCGCCGCCGCGGATCGTCTGATCACGGTCAACAAGATCAACTTCACCCAGCCGTTGCCGATGGCCTATTTCAACCGCGTGCGCGCGGTGGACGGGGTGCGCCAGGTCACCCACGCCAACTGGTTCGGCGGTTACTATCAGGATCCGAAGAATTTCGTGATGTCGCTGGCGATCGAGCCAGCCACCTATTTCGACGTCTACCGCAAAGAGTTCGATATCCCGCCCGAACAGCTGACGGCCTTTATCCGGGATCGCAGCAGCGCGGTAATCGGCGAGTCGATGGCGCGCAAATGGGGCTGGAAGGTCGGCGATCGCGTGCCGATCGCGAGCAACATCTTCAGTCAGCGCAGCGGCGGACATACCTGGGATTTCACCATCGCCGGCATCGTCAAAGCCAAGGTGGAGCACGTCGACACCAACTTCATGCTGTTCCAGTACGCCTATTTCGACGAGACCCGCTCGTTCGGCAAGGACACCATCGGCTGGCTGATCCTCCAGACCAACGCCCCCGAAAACAACGACCGGGTTGTGAAAACCATCGATTCGATGTTCGCCAATTCGACCGCCGAGACCTCGACCGATACCGAAAAGGCTTTCGGCACGGCGTTCGTGGCGCAGTTCGGCAATATCGCGCTGATCGTGTTCCTGGTGGTCGGCGCCGCTTTCGTCACCATCCTGATGATCGTCGGCAACACTATGGCGTTGTCGATCCGCGAACGCACCCGCGAGATCGGCGTGCTGAAGACGCTCGGATTCTCCGGCGGACGGATTCTGCGAATGGTGCTCGGCGAATCGATATTGCTTGCGCTGCTCGGTGGCCTGCCGGGGCTGGCGATCGCCGCACTGATCACGATTGCGCTGCGCGCCAGCCTTGCCAACATTGCACCGGCGTTCGCCGTGTCGCCGGACATCGCGCTGCAGGGGGTCGCGCTGATGATCGCGCTCGGTCTGATCACCGGGATCATTCCCGCTCTTAATGCCATGCGGCTGAAGATCGCCACCGCGCTCGGACGAGGATAGGATCATGCGTTCGCTTTTGCTTCAGGTGATCGCGGTCACCTCCATCAATCTCAAAAGCATTGCGCAGCGGCGCTGGTTGTCGCTATCGACGGTGATCGCGATCGCGCTGGTGGTGATTGTGCTGCTGGCATTCCTCGCCATGGCCAATGGATTCCAGCGCACCATCGCCGGAGCCGGCGCCGATGACGTCGCCATCGTGCTGCGGGCCGGCTCGCAGGCGGAAATCAACAGCACCGTAGCCCGCGATCAGGTGCGCCTGATCGAGGATGGGCCCGGTATCGCGCGAGGTGCCGACGGCAAGCCGCTGATCTCGCCGGAACTCTATCTCGTGGTCGACGGTCTTAAGCGCTCCACCAAGACCAAGGCCAACCTGCCGCTGCGCGGGATCGGCGAGCAGGGCGCCGCGTTGCGCAAGGGCATTGCCATCACTGCAGGCCGCATGTTCAATCGCGGCAGCAACGAGGTCGTGGTCGGCAAGGCGCTGCTGCGGGAGTTCGAAGGCTTTGATCTCGGCAGTACGGTATCGTTCGGCGCCACGCGCTGGACCGTGGTCGGCGTGTTCGATGCCGGCGGCAGCGTGTTCGAATCCGAAATCTGGGCTGATCTGAACGTGGTACAAAGCCTGTTCAACCGCAACAACTTCGTCCAGACGGTGCGCGCGCGCCTCACCGGGCCGGCCGCGCTCAACGAGCTCAAGAGCTACAGCGATAACGATCCGCGATTGAAGCTCGACGTCAAATCCGAAGCCGCCTACTTCGCCGAACAGGCGTCGCAAACCTCCGACCTGATCCAGAAACTCGGCTGGCCCTTGGCGATCGCGATGGCGCTCGGCGCGCTCGCCGGTGCGCTCAACACGATGTATTCGTCGGTGGCAGCCCGCGCGACGGAAATCGCCACGCTGCGGGCCATCGGCTTTGGCGGCTTTCCTGCTTTTGTCGGAACGCTGGTTGAATCGCTGTCGCTGGCGGCGATCGGCGGCCTGCTCGGCGCGGCCGCCACTTATTTGATCTTCGATGGCATCACGGCCTCGACGCTTGGCGGCAACTTCACGCAGGTGGTGTTCGATTTCAAGCTGAGCCCATGGCTGATCGGAGAGGGCGTCGTGCTCGCGCTGATCGTCGGATTGATCGGCGGATTATTTCCTGCGCTCCGCGCCGCGCGTTTGCCAATCGTCGCGGGACTAAATCCAACTTAAGCGATGGCGATCGCAACGATTTGCGGCGCGGCGGCCACGGAGCCCCGGCTTGATAGATTGTGCGTGTAAATTGATGCTTGAGGCTGGAGTTCATGTGTTATAATTATATTTCATCTGGATTGGAGACGTAACGGTCATGATTACCGCCAATCAACTCAGGGCCGCCCGTGCGCTCCTGAATATCGATCAGCGGCAAACCGCCGAATTGGCAGACCTGTCAGTTCCGACGATCCAGCGTATGGAAGCCAGTGACGGCGTGGTCCGCGGCAACGTCGATTCGCTCATGAAGCTGGTATCCGCGCTTGAGAAGGCGGGCATCGAGCTGATCAATCCGGGAGTGCAGAGTGCGACTGGAGGCCGCGGCGTCCGGCTGCGCGAGCACGTCGCCAAGCCAAAGATGAAGACGACCCGGCAACCAAAGCAGTCGTCCTCGCGAGCGCTCGAACGGGCTCGGTGAATTCAGATTGTCGCGCCAAGCTCACGGCATTAGCGCAAGGCCAGCGCAGACATCAAAATCGAAACGATTTTCAAGGCGCTACGGCGCCTGCGTCGACCCGTTCGAGCAGCGCCAGCAGACCTTGCAGCATCGCGGTCGGAGTAGGCGGACAGCCGGGAATGTGGAGGTCGACGGGGACGACTGCGGAAACACCGCCAACGACGGCGTAGCTGCCGGCGAAACATCCTCCATCCCGGGCGCAATCTCCGATCGCGACCACCCATTTGGGATTGGGGACCGCATGATAGGTGCGCTCCAGCGCTTCGCGCATGTTTTTGGTCACGGGGCCGGTCACCATCAAGACATCGGCATGGCGCGGCGAGGCCACGAACCGGATGCCGAAGCGTTCGACGTCGTAGTAAGCGTTGTTGAGCGCATGAATCTCGAGCTCGCATCCATTGCAGGATCCAGCGTCGACCTCGCGTATCGAGAGACTTCGGCCGAGCCGCCGCCGCGCCGCATTGCCGACGGCGCTCGCGAGTTCGTTCACCGCGGCATCGTCCGGCGCCGGCGCCTGCTCGGTGAATGGCGGGCGAAACAGGCTTTGAAAAAGCAGCTTGCGCATCTCGTGCCGTCCTTAAAGGTCTGTGCTTAAAGACCTGTTCTTAAAAGCTGTTCTCAGAGATCTGTTCTTACAGATCTGTTCCTAAAGGTCCTGGCCTGAGTAGGAGCAGTTGAATGACTTGTTGCAGAGCGGAAAATCCGCAACGATATTGTTTTCGATAACGGCCTCAAGCAGCGGCCATTGGAACCACGACGGGTCGCGCAGGCGGCATCGCTCGATCCGGCCATCCTGCACGCGAAGCCAAACCAGAACGTCGCCGCGAAATCCCTCGACGATGGCCATGCCCTCACGGGGTTCCCGAAGCCGCTCTACCTTCGCCCGCAATGGGCCTTGCAGAAGCCGGTCCAGGATCTGATCGATCAGGGAAAGACTCTGCTCAACCTCGCGCACGCGAATCCAGACCCGCGCGTTAACGTCCCCCTCATTCAGGACCGGCACCTCAAAGCGCAGGCTGTCATACGGCGGATAGGCGAGGGTCCGGCGCGCGTCGAAGGATCGGCCGGAGGCGCGGCCGATATAGCCTCCCGCGGCATATTGTTTGGCCAATGCGGGTGTGAGCACGCCGGTATCGACGGTGCGATCCTGCAGCGATGCGGTGTTGTCGTAGAGTTCGATCAGGGCAGGAAAGCGCAGGCGGATATTGCCCAGCATCGCCCGGATGATTTTGGTCCCTTCATCGTCAAGGTCGTGGCTCACGCCACCGGGCACGATGACATCGCGCAACAACCGATGACCGAAGGCGCGATGGGATGCGCGCAGGACGCTTTCCCGCAATACGCTGCAATGCGCGTGCATGAGGGTGAAGGAGGCATCGTTGCAGATGGCGCCGATGTCGCCGAGATGATTGGCAAGCCGCTCGAGTTCCGCAACGAGAGCCCGCAGCCAAACCGCGCGATCAGGCACGGCAAGTTGCAAGGCCGCCTCGACGGCCTTCGAAAATGCATAAGCATAGGCGGCCGTGCTGTCGCCCGATACGCGACCGGCGAGTGCGGCGGCCCGCTCGAGATCGGCGCCCATCATGAGCCCCTCGATACCCTTGTGGGTGTATCCCAGCCGCTGTTCCAACCGGACCACGGTCTCCCCGCTTGCGGTAAACCGGAAATGTCCAGGCTCGATAATTCCGGCGTGCACGGGGCCGACCGCGATCTGATGCAGGCCGTCGCCCTCCGCCGGCAGGAAGCGATAGGGCGATGTCTTCGACAACCCGTAGACGCGATTTCCCAGCGGGAAGCCCACGCCCCAACAGTCGTGATCAAGCCAGGGACGGGCATCGGGCAAGCCCTCCGCGGTTAACCCGAACAGATCGTTGATGGCGCGCTCCAGCCGAAGCGCCGGCGGGTGATGCAGGCCGACCGAAGGATAGTTGTGGTCGGGACAATCCAGGCTGACGGTCGCGATTTCCGCCGTCAGTCCATCCATGATCGCCATATGCACGCTTGCGGGTTCTGCCCACTGGTCGAGCAAGCTCCAGCGTCCCCGTGCCAGTTCGCCCGCTGCAAATTTCCAAAGGTCCGCATCCACCATGGCTCGCGGCCATGGGCTGTGTTGCGGGACCTTACGGCCCTCCAGCATGAGATCGATCAGCGACGGCATTTCCCGTTAAATCCTAATCCCGTTAATCCCAATCCTCTTAATTCCAAGACTATCCAAGCAGTTGAGCCACATGCTGGAACCAGATCACGAGCGGCGCGGGAAGATAGATTCCCGCGACCAGGACCAGTGAGAGATGCGCAAACATCGGCACATACGAAGCCTCCGCCGAGGCGGTGCTGCCGCGAGGTTCGCCGAATGCGACGCTGGTCAGGCGTAACGTCAACGCGCCAAAAGCCAGCAAGAGCCCCAGCACAAGCACGATCGCGAGCAAGGGCTGCCGGGCAAAGGTGGAACTTACGATCAGAAATTCGCTCATGAAAATGCCAAGCGGCGGCAATCCGGCGATCGCGACCACGCCCATCACGAGACCCCATCCGAGCGCCGGATGGGTGTCCGTCAAGCCGCGGATTCTGGCGATCCTCTGGGTGCCCTTGATCTGCGAAATATGGCCGACGGCATAGAAGATCGCCGACTTGGTCAGGCTGTGCATCACCATGTGCAGAAGCCCGGCAAAATTGGCGAGCGGGCCGCCCATTCCGAACGCAAAAACGATAATGCCCATATGTTCGATCGAGGAATAGGCGAACAGGCGTTTGATGTCGCGCCGGCGGTAGAGCATGAACGCTGCGAACACCAGCGAAACCAGGCCCATCGTCACCATCAGCGGGCCGGGGGCGATCGCCGCCGGATTGGCGGCAAGCAATATCTTGAAGCGCAGCAACGCATAGAGCGCGACGTTCAGCAGCAGCCCCGACAATACGGCCGATATCGGCGTCGGACCTTCGGCATGCGCGTCGGGCAGCCAGGCATGGAGCGGCGCGAGGCCGACCTTGGTCCCGTAGCCGAGAAACAGGAACACGAAGGCGACATTGAGCAGGGCAGGGTCGAAATTGTCCGCATGCTGGATCAGCAGCGTCCAGACCATCGCGTCCTGGCCCTCGCCCACCACCGGGCGCGCCGCCATGTAGACCAGGATGGTGCCGAACAGCGCGAACGCTATTCCGACGCTGCCGAGGATGAAATACTTCCACGCCGCTTCCAGCGCGGCGTGGGTGCGATAGATGCCGACCATCAGAACCGTGGTCAGGGTGGCGATTTCCACCGCGACCCACATCAGGCCGATATTGTTCGACACGAAAGCCAGATTCATGCCGAACATCATGGTCTGATACATGGCGTGGTAGAAACGCAGGTAGACCGGCGTCAGCCGGCCGGTCTCGAGTTCGTGCGCGATGTAGCTGGCGCTGAAGATGCTGGTGGTGAAACCCACGAAGGTATTGAGCACGATGAAGACGATGTTCAGATCGTCGACCAGCACGTAGGGCGTGGGCTGCGGACGCTCGATCAGGAGCAGCGAGAGGGCTGCAAGAAATGTCGCCAGGCTGGCGACGACGTTCAAACGCGCCGTCAGGCGATAGCCGGGCAGGATGGCCAGCAAGGCGGCAGAGCCGATTGGGATCAGCAGAACAGCCGCTACTGCATCGAACGAAGCCGTACTCATTCCCGTTCGCCCCGGTAGTGGTCGAGTGCGGACACGTCCACGGAGTCGAAGCGTTCGCGGATTCGGAACAGGAAGATGCCGATCACGATGAAGGCGATCAGGATCGAGAAGGCCACGCTGATCTCGACGACCAGCGGCATGCCCTTGGCGCCGGTGGCCGCCAGCACCAGTCCGTTTTCAAGCGACATGAATCCCACCACCTGACTGACGGCGTTGCGGCGGGTCACCATGACCAGAAGCCCGAGCAGCACGACCGACAATGCGAACGCGAGATCCTCGCGCGCCAAGGGGTCGGCCTCGGCAGTGACCCGGAGCATCAGCACCATGGAGAGAGCGACCAGCCCCATCCCGGCCAGCATGGTGGGGCCGATACCCACGGCCGACTCGATGTCCCGGTGAATGCCAAGCTGCTTGACGATGCGGTGCAGTGCCACCGGAATCACGATCGCCTTGAACACCAGAGCGATGACCGCGGTGACGTAAAGATGAGGCGCGTCCTGGATAAAGGCTTGCCAGGCGACGGAAAGGGCGAGCACCAAAGCGTGGAGTGCAAAGACGTTGAGCAGCGAATAAAGCCGATCCTGGTACAGCATCATGAAGCTGATCAGGACGAGTCCCCCGGCGAGTGCATGCGAGATGTCGAACGAGAGGCTGTGCATTTGCATCAGAAACTCCTCGACACGAACAGGAGGAGTGTGCCGAGCAAGCCGAGCATGAGTGCCGCCCCGAGAAACTGCGGAACGCGGAAAACTCTCATCTTCGCCGTTGCGGTCTCGAACAATGCGAGCAGAAAACCCGCAACAGCGAGTTTGACGATATAGGCGCCGGCGCCCACCACGTACGACAATGGTCCGGTGCCGAAGAGCGCGATCTTCCATGGGAGGAACACGCATGCGATCAGGGAAATGTAGAGCAACAGCTTGAGAAAGGCGCCAAACTCGATCATCGCCAGATGGCGGCCCGAATATTCAAGAACCATCGCCTCATGCACCATCGTGAGCTCCAGGTGCGTCGCCGGATTGTCGACCGGGATGCGCCCGTTCTCGGCGAGCGCCACCATGATCAGCGCGATCATTGCCATTCCCAGCGATACCCGTAACCCCACCCCTGGAGAGGCCATGAAATTTGCGACCGTCGAAAGTTGGGTCGATCCGGCAACGAGCGCCATGCAAAACACAAACAGCAGCATCGCGGGCTCGGCAAGCGCCGCAATCATGACTTCGCGGCTGGAGCCGATGCCGCCGAAACTGGTGCCGGCGTCCATGCCCGCAAGCGCCAGAAAGAAGCGTGCGCTTCCCAGCAGGGCCACGATCGCGATCAGGTCCGCCGTCCAGTTGAACAAGAGGCCGGTGGCGAAGGTTGGCACCAGGGCGGCGGCAACCCAGATCGCCGCAAAGGTCACATAGGGCGTTACCCGCAACAGCCATGACGCGTTGTCGGCCAGCACCACTTCCTTGCGGAGCAACCGCAACAGATCGCGATACGGCTGAAAAACCGAAGCGCCCTTGCGACGCACCAGCCGGGCCTTGATCTTGCGCACGAAGCCGGTCAGCAGCGGCGCGAGCAGGAGCACCAGCAGCATCTGCACGCCCTGCACAAGAATGTCTGACATCACGACCATATCGCGAGCACCAGCAGCAGCGTAACGAGGGTTGCGAAAACGAGACTGAGATAGCGCCGGATGGTCAGGAACTGCAGACGATTGAGTCGATCGGCAGCTAAACCGACCGCTCCCGCCAGCGGTTGATAGATTCCCTCCCAGATCAGATCGTGCAGTTCGATTGTCAGCCGCGCCGGGCTGATATTTCCCGGAGCCGGCATCTCGACATGATCGCGTGAGGCGAACACCAGCGTGCCGAAAACGCGGCGGATGGGTTGAGCGAAGCTTGCCCCCGAATACTGCGCCGCAGGGGTCGGATCGGAAAAGCCGCAGCCCCAGGCCGGCGCACGTCGTAACGCGCGAGAGGCGAAGCGATGAATAAAATAGACGGCGAGCGACGCGGATATCGTAATGAACACCAGCACAAGCAATCCGTTGTATGAACTGTGGCTCTCCGCAATCGGCACGATCGAAAGCCACGGCTCATTGGCCTGTATCGGCATACGGCCACCGAGGATCTCGATCCCAACAGGCGAAAGCGCATCGATCACCAATCCCGGCAAAATTCCGGCCAGCAGGCAAAGTGCGGCGAGGATGAACATGGCCGAAAGCGAATATCGGTCGACTTCGCAGGCTGTTTCCGCGGCCGCGCTGCGCGGCCGTCCGAGAAAGGTGATGCCGAAGGCCTTGACGAAACACGCCGCTGCCAGGGCTGCGGCCAGGGCGAGCAGCGCGCCGACCGCAGGCACCATGATCTTCAGGGCCCATTGCGGCAGTTGAGGACTTTGCAGCACGGCCTGGAAGATCAGCCATTCCGAAACGAAGCCGTTGAATGGCGGCAGCGCCGAGATTGCGACGCAGCCAATTAGAAAGACGAAGCTGGTGAGCGGCATCCGATGGATCAGGCCACCCAATTTGTCCATGTCCCGCTCGCCCGTCGAGGTCAGCACGGCGCCGGCCCCAAAGAACAGCAGACTCTTGAAGAAGGAGTGGTTGAGCACGTGAAACAGTGCAGCGGTGAAAGCAAGTGCGGCCGGAAGCTTCAGGTCATTGGCCTGGAACGCCAGTGCAAGGCCGAGGCTGACGAAGATGATGCCGATGTTTTCGATCGTACTGTAGGCGAGCAGGCGCTTCAGATCCTTCTCCATCATGGCGTAGAGGATCCCCATGACCGCGGTGATGCCACCAAGAAAAAGAACGATCACGCTCGCCGACCAGGTCGGTTGCCCCAGGAGATCGAATACGACGCGAATGAATCCGTAGATCGCGACCTTGGTCATGACGCCGCTCATCAGCGCCGAAACGTGGCTGGGAGCGGCTGGATGTGCGAGCGGCAGCCAAACATGCAGCGGCACCAGGCCGGCCTTCGAGCCGGCTCCAAGCAACATCAGGATCAACACCAGCATCGCCACGTACGGCGTATGCTGAGCCGCGCGAATCGCCGCAAATCCGTAATCTCCCGCCGGTCCCGCCAGCAGGCCGAAGGCCAGCAGCAGCGCCAGCGTGCCGAAGCTTGCCATCACGAGGTAGACGTAGCCCGCCTTCGCGTTGCCCGGTTCGCGATGGTGCGCCATGACCAGCGCCCAGGAAGCGAGCGACATGAATTCCCAGCACAGCAAATAGGAAAACGCATCGTCGGCCAGCACCACGAGGTTCATGCCGGCCAAAAAAGCAGGGAAGAAGGGAAGCACGCGATGCGGCGCCGGGTCGTGGTGGCCGTAGCCGAGACCATAGAGGCTGGCTGCGGCACCTCCCAGATTGACGACAACAAGGAAAAACGAGGCCAGTGCATCGAGGCGAAAGTGGGCGCCAAGCCATGGCAACCCGATCGGCAAGGTCATGTCCGAGCTATTCACCGCGTCGCCCAGCAGCCAGCGGCCGGATCCGAGCAATGCAACCGCGCAAATGACCAATGTGGCGCCGTAGACCACTGCCGTGGAGCTCGTTGAGCGACTCAGGACTATCGCAAGCGCGGCGATCGCCAGCAATCCTGCGACGCACGACATTTGCAGGACAACAGGAGAGATCATGAAAGCAGAAATCATGCCCGCGTCCTGGTTCCGCTCGATGTCTTGTTTGCCGGTCGCGTGCCCCGAACGGTCTTCGCCGGACCCGAATCGATCTTCAGTCGTACTCCGCGTCCCTGCGAATGACTGGCGGCTCCTTCGTTGATCATCTCGATCCCGGCCTCGTTGAACGCGGCGATCAACTTGACCAGCGAATCGACATTGCCGCGGACCATGGTTTCGCTGGCCTCCATGCGCTGAATGGTCGGCACCGAAAGCCCCGACAGTTCGGCGAGCCGGCGCTGATCAAGGCCGAGAAGCACCCTCGCAGCACGCAGTTGAGCCGCTGTGATCATAGGTCCGCCCCTGAACCAATATCGGACATCATTCGTGCATGATAATTAATGATGTTAAAGTGTCAATAAGTGATATATAGGATATCTATTCTAAAGGGTGGATCTTTGTCCACAGATCTCTCCGTCGGAACAATCGCGGCGGCGCGCAGTTGGTCCGGTGAGATCGATGTGCACAGGTGACGTGCACTGATCTTGCGGCAACTTCCCTTTGAATTGAGTTGCCGGCTTCCTAGATCAGCTTTGCTCTCTTTCCCGAGCGTTCCAGACGGCCTCCCATGATCCTGAAAAATGTTTTCATCGCCATGCTCTGCACGATGCTGCTGGCGTGGAGCGGCCTGTCGATGGCGGATGAGTACCGTCCCGACGAGTTCCTCGGCCTCGACCTTGCGAAGGCGGTGCTTTCGCCGAAGCGGCTTGGGCCTACGTCGGAATTCGCGCCGGTTGCGGTCGAGGCGCGAACCGATCCGGGAAGCGAGGGCACGCAGGCGCGCGTGGAACCGAAGGCCCATGCCAGAAGCGTTGTTTCGAGGAACAGAGTTGTTCCCGGGAACATCGTTGTTCCCAGAACGGCGCTAGCGCATGCGCGCGCGGAGAAACCGCGCGGCGCGGCTCGAACCAAGCTCGCGCGACGCCACGGCAATCCGCTCGATGCGGAGGCGCGCGATACCCGGATTCAGGTCTGGCCGTGCAAGTCGGGTGGCATCTGCGACTGGCAGAAGCAGAAGAATTGAACTGCCCGTAGCGAGGCTCGCCATCGGCGCGCCTCGCAATTCCCTTCAAGTCATCCGCCTGTCGCAAAACCTTCGATCCAGAGTCAAGTTGAGCGGGCAACCTTCCTCGTGATTCGACGAGGGGGCTGGCCATGGCGGTTGCGATACGTGCGAAGCAAAGTCTGACCAGGCGTCAATGGTTGGTCCGGTCGGCATCCACGGTCGCGCTTGCAACATTGGGCGGTTTCGCCCGACCCTATCTCAGCCGGGCTGCGGATCGTCCGGGCATAGCTCACGGGCTTGCCTCGGGCGATGTATCGACCGACTCCGCTGTCGTATGGGCGAGAGCCGATCGGCCGGCGCGCATGCTGGTGGAATGCTCCACGCTCGAAAGCTTCAAGACAATTATTGGCGTCGCATCGTCGGAGGCGCTGCCGGAGCATGACTTTACTTCGAAAGTGCTGCTCCAGGGTCTTCCGGCCGGACAGGACATTTTCTATCGCGTTCGGTTTGAAGATATCGGCGAAACCGGCATATCGGGAGAAACCCAGGTCGGGCATTTCCGGACCGCGCCCGCAGCGCAAGGTTCAAGGTCGCAAGGTTCGAGGTCGCAAGCCTCGATATCGCAAGCCTCGATCTCATTTATCTGGTCGGGCGATACCGCGGGCCAGGGCTGGGGCATCGATCCCACCCGTGGTGGCATGCGAACCTACAAGACCATGCTCGAAAACCGCCCCGACTTTTTCATCCATTGCGGCGATCACATCTACGCCGACTGTCCGGTGCCCACTGAGCTGAAACTGCCGAACGGGGAAATCTGGCGGAATATCGTGACCGAGGAGAAATCCGCGGTCGCGCACAGCCTGGCGCAGTTTCGCGGAAATTATAAATACAACCTGCTCGATGATAATTTGCGCGCCTTTCATGCGCAGGTGCCGATGCTGGCGCAATGGGACGACCATGAAGTGACCAACGACTGGTCGCCGGTCGGCAGTGCCGACGAGACCGGTTACGCCGAAGACGGCACGTCCAGACTGGTGGCGCGCGCACGCCAGGCGTTTTTTGAATTCATGCCGATCCGCGCCATTCCCGAGCAGGAGGGGCGGGTCTATCGCAGGGTAGGATACGGGCCGCTGCTCGATGTCTTTCTGATCGACATGCGCAGCTACCGCGATTCGACCTGGAACAAGCGTGACGACCGCGCCGACAGCTTCATCCTGGGCTCCGCCCAGCTGGCCTGGCTGAAGCGCGAGCTCGCGGCCTCGAGCGCGACCTGGAAGGTCATCGCCGCGGATCTGCCGCTCGGAGTGATCAGCCAAGACGCGATCGCGCTTGGTGATGGGCCGCCGGAGCGGCGCGAACACGAGATTGCCGATCTGTTGTCGTTCATGAAACGCGCCGGCATCAGAAACACCGTGTGGCTGACCGCGGATATGCATTATACGGCCGCCCACCATTACGATCCGAACCGCGCGGTGTTTCAGGACTTCGAGCCGTTCTGGGAATTCGTCTCAGGTCCGCTTCATGCCGGGACATGGGCTCCCGGCGAACTGGATAATACGTTCGGTCCGAAGGCGATGTTTCAAAAGGGCTGCATGGCGGAACAAGGCGAGAATCTCGCACCATGTTTTGGCCTGCAGTTCTTCGGCCGTGTCGATATCGACGGCCGGTCGGAGGTCATGACGGTGACCTTGAAGGATGTCGACAATCGGGACCTGTGGTCGGTCGATATCGAGCCGCGGCCGGACGCGCGGCCGGGAACCATGCTGGCTCAGCATATCTGAGCCGCTTGCAGCTTGGCGGCAGCTCAGCGCGTCACGATCAGATAGCCGCCCAGCACCAATAGCAGCGACAGCACGACGAGCGCGCCCGCCACGCCGGTGACGATGGCGAGCAGTTCGTTGGCCTCGAGCCATCGTCGTAATGCCTTGACCATTCCAACTCGATCTTGATCTGGACGCTGCGCTGCTGGCAGACTATCAAACCACGGACCCGCTGTCTCAGCTATCCCTTCAACGAAACACCCGTTGACGCGGCATCGCCGGTGGCTCGTCCGGCCGCTTCAAGCCTTCAGGAGTTATCATGGAGCATCTGCAAACCCAGGGGATCAGCCTGCCGCGGCTTGGGCTCGGCACGTTTCGCTTGCAGGGCGATGCCTGCCGCGCGGCGGTCGAAAGCGCGCTCGGTCTCGGCTACCGGCATATCGACACCGCGGAAATGTATGGCAACGAAGAGGCGATCGGTGCCGCCATCGCCGCGGCTCGCGTCGCGCGCAAGGATCTGCATGTCACAACCAAGGTCTGGAACGAGAACCTGGCACCGGACGCGATCCGCAGAGCGTTCGACGCCAGCCTGAAAAAGCTGAAGCTCGATCACGTCGATCTCTATCTGGTGCACTGGCCGGCGAAGAATATGAACCTGCCAGCGATGTTCGAAACCTTGCTGAAGCTGAAGGAGGAGGGCCGCACCCGCGCCATCGGCGTCGCCAATTTCAACATCGCGCTGCTCAAGACCGTGGTCGAGGAGATCAGGGCGCCGATCGCCTGCAACCAGATCGAGTACCACGTGATGCTCGATCAAACGCCGGTGCGCAAATATCTCAGCGCCAAATCGATCCCGCTGGTGGCCTATTGCCCCCTGGCGCAGGGCCGGGCCGCTTCGGACGCGACGCTGATGGCGATCGGCCGCAAGCATGGCGCCAGCGCGGCGCAGGTAGCGCTGAAATGGCTGCTTGATCAGGATGGCGTCGCTGCGATCCCGAAAGCGTCGCGGAGCGAAAGCCAAAAGGCCAATCTCGACGCGCAGCACGTCGGTCTCGACGATGAGGACAGACAGGCCATCGCGGCGCTGCCGAAAGACAAGCGCTGTGTGAATCCCGGCTTCGCGCCGGCGTGGGATTGACGCACGAAAAATGGCCCCGCGCGGGACCATCTCCGTGTCGTGCCTCAATCGTCGTCTCAATAGTCGTGGCGACGATGCTTGACGATCACCACTCTGTCATGATGGCGCCGGCCTTCATGCCAGCCGTGATTGCGATGTTCGCGGAACTCGGCACGGGCGCCGTAGCCGTGATGATGGCCGCCGCGCTTGATCACGATGGTCTCGGCGCTGGCAATCGACGGTGCCGCAATGGCGATGGCGCCAAGCGCCGCGATGATTAATCCAAACTTCTTCATGCGTTCCTCTCCTCGGTTGAGCGATGATTAAACATCGCAGCCGCGCGAACGTTCCCGGCGAATCCGAAGAGAATTCTGAACATCCATTCAGCAACCATAATGCACGCCATGCGGGTGCGGTCATCCAGACCGAGCGCTATTCGATGATGGCCTGATACACCAGCGCATTGATCTTCTGGCGATAGTGCCAGCGGATCGGGCCGGGTGCCGCCGAGAGATACACCACCGCGAGTTCTTCCCTGGGATCGACCCACCAGTCGGTGCCGCTGGCGCCGGGCCAGGAGAATTGTCCGACCGAGCCCATCATCCTGACCACGCCGGGCGTTGCGCGTACGGCGAGCCCGAGACCGAAGCCGTAATCGGCGCGGGTCGGATCGGCGTTGCCGACGAGATTCTTGATGTTGGGACCGAGCTGGTCGGACAGCATGTAATCGACGGTCTTGCGGCCGAGCAGGCGAGCCTCGCCGGAGCGTCCGCCGTTCATCAGCATCACCGCAAAGCGTAAGTAGTCCGAGGCGGTAGAGGCTGCGCATCCGCCGCCGCATTCGAATTTAAGCGGTTGCGTCAGCTCCGGGCTGCGTGCCTGCGGCTTGCCGGTGTCCGGATCGGCGGGCAGCGGCTTTGCGTAGCGCGCCGCCTTGTCCGGGGGAATCGAGAATCCGGTGTCGGTCATCCCCAGCGGCGTGAACAGATTGGTCTGTAGATATTGTCCGAGCGACTGCTTGCTGATCTGTTCGATGGTAAGGCCGAGAACGTCGAGGCCGAAGCCGTAGTCCCACACGGTCGCGGGTTGATACAGCAGCGGCAATGACGCCAACTTGTCCATGAAGGCCGCGCCGTCATAGTCGCGCGACGCATCGCCGCTGCCGGCCGGATACATCTTGTGCACCAGCGTATTGCCGCGGCCGCCATAGATGATGCCCGAGGTGTGGCGCATCAGGTCCTGGATCGTGATCTGGCGATTGGCCGGCACGGTGTCGGCGGTCGGCTCGCCATTGGCATCGCGCGCGGCGACCCGCATGCTGGCGAATTTCGGAAAATACTTGGCCAGGGGATCGTCGATCAGGAGCTTGCCCTGTTCGTATAGCATCAAGGCGCCCACCGCCGTCATCGGCTTGGTCATCGATGCGATGTTGAAGATGGTGTCGGTGGTCATGGCGACGCCGGTCGCCTTGTCGCGCCAGCCATAGGCATCGAGCGCCACCAGTTTGCCGTGCCGGGCGATGGCGATGACGGCGCCGGGAATGCGCCCGGCCTCGATGTCCGCCTTCAGTGTTGCGCTGATCCGCGCCAGCCGCTCACTGGAGAGGCCGACGTCCTCGGGCTTGGCGCGCGGCAAGGGATCGTCGGCGAACGCCGCGCCGGAAGCGAGCAGGCAAAGCGTGGTTGCGAGAATTTTGATGGCAGCCATGGACGTCTCCCGTTCGGGCTCTTCGGCCCTTGGTGTTTACGGGGGAAGATTAGGGCAACGCGGTCCGCGAGGCCAGCAACGCATCCATTCGTTTTCGTGGAGGCTGACTGGACGCGGGCGCGGGCATGGCGATAAGCCGGCGCGGGATCGAAAGGCTAGTTGCACTTATGCTGTGACGGAGTTGGGTTGCCGTTGGCGGTGAACTTGCCGTTCCTGATGGTGTATTCGCCCTTCTGGTTCCGATTATACATCGCGCGCATGGTGCCGTCGGGCTGCATCGCAAATCCATACTCGCGGGTTTGTTTGAGCTTCGGGAAGAAGACGCGCAAATTCAGCATACCATCGCCGGAAACCTTGGCGGCGATCACTTCGCTTTCGTCGGTGGTAGCGCCGAAGTTGCGCCGGTGCACGACCCGGTCACCTGACGCTATCTGATAGGCAAGCACCGCGCCTTTGCCCCTGTCGGGAGCAACCGAACAGTCCAGCGACCAGGGTCCTATCAATCCCCAGGCGCGCGCCGTCTCGGCCACCGTCTCCGCGGACACGTTGAGCGTGAGCGTCAGGAGGAAAGGGATTGCCAGCGCCAATCGCCTGAAAGGCCCTTTCACGTTCACGGCTCCGCTTGCTTGAGCTGATCGACGATCGAAGTCTAGCATTTCGATTTCGGCGCAAATGCGCCCGCGCCTGTGATCGGCGGCTTGCGGAAATCCGGCGCCCGGCGCATCATCCATGTATAAAAAAGTTATCCGGGGGGAACGCCAGCATGTCCGCATTATCGCGCCGCAATTTTCTTGAGCTTACGGGATCCGCTGCTGCCGCCGCGCTGTCGGGGCGCTTCACAACGCCTGCTGACGCGGCGATGGGTCCCGCCGACAAGTTCGACCTCGTGATCAAGGGCGGCGACGTGCTCGATCCCAGCCAATCGCTGCGCGGCAAGCGCGACATCGGCATCCGCTGGGGAATGATCGAGGCGATCGAGCCCGAGATTCCAGCCGCCCGCGCGTCGAAGACCATCGACGCGTCAGGCAAGCTGGTGACACCGGGCCTGATCGATCTGCATTGCCACGTCTATCCCTATGGCTCGGCGATCGGCATTCCCGCCGACGAACTGGTGCAGCATCAGTGCACCACCACGGTGGTGTCGGCGGGCGACGCCGGCGTCAACAATCTCGCGGCATTGCGCCGCTACATCGTGGCGCAATCGCGTTCGCGGATCTACGCGTTCGTCCACATCGCCAATAACGGATTGTCGGCTTTCCCGGTGGCGGAGCTCTACAACATCGACAACGCGCAGATGGAAGCCTGCGCCATGGCGCTGGCGGAAAATCCGGATTTCCTGATCGGCGTCAAGGTGCGGATGTCGGAGAACGTGATCTTCAAGCACGGTCTGGAGCCGCTGAAGCGCGCGATCCAGGCCTGCGAAATGTGCGGTTGGCCGGCCAAGATGATGGTGCATATCGGCGGGGTCGAGACCGGCGAATTGATGTCGAAGATTCTGGATCTGCTGCGGCCCGGCGACGTGCTGACCCATGCCTATTCCGGCGCGCCGAACATCGCAGGCGCCTTCACCAACATCGTGCAGGACGGCAAGCTGCTGCCGGCGGCGCTCGCTGCGAAGCAGCGCGGCGTGATGTTCGATGTCGGCCATGGCGGCGGCAGTTTCGATTTCACGGTGGCGGATATCGCGATTCCCGGCGGCTGCGCGCCGGACACGATCTCGTCCGACATCCACGTGTTTTCAGGTAATTCGCCGGGCATGCCGTATCTGCCCTGGGTGATGAGCAAGTTTCTCACGATGGGCTTTTCGCTGGAGCAGGTGGTGACGATGGCGACCACGGCGCCGGCCAAGATCATCAACCGCGCGCCGAAGATCGGCACGCTGCAGGTCGGCGCGCCCGGCGATGTCGCGATCATGGAACTGGTGGAGGGGCCGGTCACGTTCGTCGATACCCGCAACAACAAGCGCGACGGCAAGGCCTACCTGAAGCCGGTTCAGACCGTGATCAACGGCGTGCCATTCGGCCGGCCGTATCAATCGCCGTTCGCGGTGAGGTAGCCGGCGTTTCCATCAAGTCACCTACCAATGCTCAATCACCATATCGGGAGACACCATGCGCGCGCGCGTAAACCTGAAGCCGCTATTCTGCCTGACGGCCTTATTGGGAGCGGGACTTTTCATGCCATCTGCGAGCGCTGCCACATTCGTGTATGTCGGAAATGCCGATAGTCAGGATGTCACCGTTCTGGAGCTCAAATCGAGCGGCGATCTGACGCCGGTCGAAACTGCGGCGGTGGCCGGTCCTGCCAAGCCCGGCGGCTCGCTGCCGCTCGCGGTCAGCCCTGACAAAAAGCGTCTCCTTGTCGGCTTGCGCAACGAGCCGTATTCCGCGGTGACCTTCGCGATCGATGCCAAGACCGGCAAACTGACGCTGGTGGGCCAAGGCCCGTTGGCCGATTCAATGGCGTATGTCGTCACCGACCGGAGCGGGAAGTTTCTGTTGGGCGCGTCGTATGGCGGCAACAAGGTCTCGGTCAATCCGATCGGACCGGACGGCGTTGTGCAGCCGGCGCAGCAGATCGTGGAGACGCAGCCGAATGCGCATTGCATCATGCCCGATCCATCGAACCGCTTCGTGCTGCACACCAGTCTTGGCGGCGACCTTGTGTATCAGGACAAATTCGACGTCAAAACCGGCAAGCTGACGCCCAACGATCCGCCGAGCGTCAGCGTCAAGGCCAAAGCGGGTGCGCGTCATCTGGTGTTTTCCCCCAACAAGAGGTTCGTCTATCTGGTCAATGAACTCGACGCATCGATCTACGTTTTCCCGTGGGATGCCAGGACCGGTACCCTGAAAAAGGAAGTTCAAATCACGACTTCATTGCCTGGGGGATTCGAGGGCAAGCCGTGGGCGGCCGACATCCACCTCACGCCGGACGGCAAATTTCTCTATGCCTCCGAACGCACCACCAGCACGCTTGCGGCGTTCGGCGTCGATCCCAAGACGGGAATGCTGACATCGATCGATTCCTATCCAACCGAAAAGCAGCCGCGCGGATTCAACATCGACCCGACCGGCCGCTATCTGCTATCCGTCGGCCAATTGTCTAACAGCATGACGAGTTATGCGATCGACAGGGCGACCGGCAAGCTCACCAAGCTCAAGGAATATCCGATGGGAAAGAATCCGAATTGGGTCGAGATCGTCAGCTTCTCGCGGTAGCACCGGTGTGCTCCAAAAAACGTTCGGGGAGGGGGACAGATGCTTCGGTCGATCAGGCAAAGTGCGCTTTGGGGTTTCGCCACCGTGTTGTCCCTGTTGCTGCTTGCCTCCGGGATAGCACAGGCCTATCCCGATCAGCCCATCAAGATCATCGTGACGTTTCCGCCGGGCGGCAGTTCGGACATCGTGATCCGCGCGTTGCAGCCCTCGCTTGCGGAAGATCTGCATCAGACGGTCGTGATCGAGAATCGAGCCGGCGCTGGCGGCAATATAGGGATCGCAGCGGTGGCCCAGGCGGCTGCGGACGGATACACGCTCGGCGTCGCCGCGGCCGGCGTCCTCACGGTGAACCCGCATCTCAATCGCGCGGCCATGTCATTCGATCCCTTGAAGGATCTGGTGCCCGTGACTTTGCTGGCGGAAATCCCGTTCGTGCTGGTCGCGTCGCAGCAATCCAGGTTTTCGTCGGTCGACGACGTGATCGCGGCCGCCAGGGCGCGTCCCGGTGAACTGTCGATCGGGCATGGCGGCAACGGCACGGCGATGCATCTGACTTCGGCGCTGTTCAACCAGAAGGCCGGTGTCAGCATTCAGCTCGTCTCCTATCGCGGCACGGCGCCGGCAGCCGTCGATGTGCTCGCGGGGCACATCCCGCTGGCGGTGCTCGACATCCCTGCGTCCCAGCAATTGATCCGCGACGGCAAGCTGAAGGCGCTTGGTGTCTCCGCGGCCGGCCGTGTCTCGTTCTTGCCTGACGTGCCGCCGCTCGCGGAACTCGGCCTGAAGGATTTCGATTCGGTCGGCTGGTTCGGTCTGGTCGCGCCGGCCGGTACGCCGCCTGAGATCATCACCAGACTCAACGCGGCTTTCGTCAAGGCCTTGAACGATCCCGCCGCCGCCGCGAAGATCCGCGTACTCGGCGCTGAACCCGCGCCGTCTTCACCGGAAGAATTTGCAAAATTCATTCGCAGCGAAAGCGCGAAATGGGGCAAGCTGATCGCCGACGCCGACATTAAAGGCGAGTAGGGCGGCTCGTCTCATCGCATCAGCTTCGCGCCCGCTTCTCCACATTCGCGATTCTAGCGGGCACGCCGAACTCCTTGCGGCAGACCTCGGCGAGCACGGCGACTCCTTCGCGGATCTGCTCGTGCGACGGACTGGCGAAGCAGAGCCGCAGCCGGCAGCCGGCATAGGCCTTGTCGGTGGACCATTCCGGCCCCGGATTGATGGCGACGCCGGCGGCGAGCGCCGACTGATACAGTTTCAGCGTATCGACGTTGTCCGGCAGCTTCACCCACAGGAAGATCCCGCCCTTGGAGTCTTCGAATTCGGCCGAGGTGCCGAATTGCTCGTTGAGCGCTTCCAGCAGGGTGTCGAGCTTGGCCCGCAGGCCGCGCGTCAGCTTCGGCACATGCGCAGCGAAATGCGGCGCGCAATATTCCGCGAGCACCATCTGCTCGAGCGCGCCGGAGCCGGCGTCGGTCTTCAGCGCCAGCATCCGCGACAGCGCAGCCCAGGGTGCGACGATGTAGCCGACCCGCAGCGCCGGCGCGATCGATTTTGAGAATGAGCCGATGTGAATCACGCCACCATTTGCGTTCATGGCATAGAGCGCGGGCGGGCGCTTGCCGTCCCAGATCAGGTCGGCGTAGCAATCATCCTCGAACACCGGCACCGCATATTGTTCGGCGAGCTTGAGGAGTTCGTGCCGGCGGGCCTCAGGCATGATGGTGCCGGTCGGGTTCTGTACGGTCGGGATGGTGTAGATGTATTTCGGCGTGATGCCGCGGCGCTTGAGGTCCTCCAGCGCCGCCGCCAGCGCGTCGATCCGCATGCCCTCCCGGTCGAGCGGAATGCCGACCACGTTGACGCCGAGTCGGGTCAGCCGGTTCAGCGCGCCCTGATAGGTGTCCTGCTCGATAATCACGGTGTCGCCGCGCGCCAGCAGCGTCGCGTTGACGAGATCGAGCGCCTGCAGCGAGCCCGAGACGATCAGGATGTCGTCGGCGACGCAGTTGATCCCGGCGTCGCGCTTGAGTTTGGCCGTGAGAAATTCGCGCAAGCGACGGTAACCTTGCGGACCGCTGGCGAGGCCGTAGGTGGCGAGCGTTCTGCCCTCGCGCTTGAGGACCGCGTTGACGGCTTCGATCAACCCGTCGACCGGAACCTGGTCCGGATCGTTATTGCCGCCGATAAAACTGTACTTTGCGAGCCCCGCCCACTTCGTGGCGGGCGCGGGTAATCCCGCTGGCAGCAAGGGTGCAAAATCGAATTGTGCTGATGTCATGGACGTCATCCCCTTTTTATTTTCTTGTTGAGAGCGCCCGCTATCGCGGCCGCCCGGCAGGCTAGTTCTTGCCGACAACCTTCAACGGCCGGCCCTGGCTGATAAACGCATAATGGCCGCTGCCGAGTCCACCAAACATCAGCGCTTCGACCACCGGTTCGGCGATCTCGCCGGTGGCGGCCCAATCCACAACGAAGTTGGCGCCGGTTCCGCCCCGGACGTCGGTGGTGGGGACAAAGACTTCAATGGTCGAGAACGGCTTCAGCGCCACCGGCGCCTTGAGGTAGTTTTCCACCATTTTCCCGTTGGTGTCGAAATATGCGATCCGTCGCAAGACAAGCGGGCGCGTCTCCGAAGCGTTATGGATGCTCAGCGTCACCGAGAAATCCGCCCGCACCTTTCCCTGGCTGATCGAGACGCTCGAATAGACCGGAACATAGAATGCGCCGGACACGCCGAGATTCTCCGATGGCATCGCGGTGAGCGAACCGGAGAAGGTCTGCTCGATCCCCGGAGCGGCCTGGGCCTGCGCGGCAGGCGTGCGCACCATCGGCAGGCAGGCCAGGATCGCCAGACAAAAGCATCGCATCCGGATGTGACACATTGCTCGTTTGACCTCCACGCCTGTGCCTTTAGGTTGCGGCGAGGGGAACCTCTCAGTCATGCACGAGCTTATTGGCGATATCACTTTATGCATCCTGTTCGCTTGGGCGCTTGGGCTTCTGGCCCATTTCTTTCGACAGCCGCTGATCCTCGCCTACCTTATCGCCGGGTTCTTCATTGGTCCATTCGGCACCGGATGGGTCAAGTCGCAGGAATCGATCAGCGTCATCTCGGAGCTTGGCCTGATCTTCATGCTATTCATGATCGGGCTGGAAATCGATCTGAAGAAGATCGTGCGCGCTGGCCGGGTGATCCTGTTTGCGGCTGGCGGGCAGCTGGTTGGCGGCTGTGTGCTCGGCATCCTGTTCTTTATGGGCATCGGGCTCTCGATGGGTGGCGGCGGCTTCGACGCGCTGTATCTGTGCATCGCCTGCGCCCTGAGCAGCACCGTCATCATCGTCAAGGTGCTGTACGAGAAGCGCGAACTCGACACGCTCCCCGGACGCATTACGCTCGGCGTTCTGGTGTTGCAGGATATCTTTGCGATCCTGTTTCTCGCGGTGCAACCAAGCCTCGCCAATCTTCAGGTCGGCGTGATCCTGCTCTCGATCGGCCGGGTCGGCGTGCTGGTGGCCACGGCACTGGTGCTCAGCCGCTACGTCCTGCCGCGGTTGTTCCACCAGATCGCGCGCCGGCCCGAACTGATCCTGCTCGGTGCGCTGGCGTGGTGCTTTCTGATCGGGGAGATCGCCGAAAAGCTGCATCTGTCGCGCGAAATGGGATCGCTGGTGGCCGGAGTGTCGCTCTCGACATTTCCCTATGCGCTCGACGTCACCGCCAAGGTCACCACGCTGCGCGATTTCTTCATCACGCTGTTTTTCGTGGCGTTGGGCATGACGATCCCGATTCCCAACCTGTCGGTGATCGGGCTCGCGCTGATGATCGCGGCGTTCACGGTGGTCAGCCGCGTGGCGACGACGTTCGCGCCGCTTTATCTGATGAAGCAGGGCCTGCGCGCCAGCCTGCTGCCGGCGATCAATCTCGCACAGATCAGCGAGTTTTCGCTGGTGGTGATCCAGACCGGTGTTGCGGCGGGGCATATCCAGACCCAGACCGCGAGTGCGGTCTCGTTCGCGTTCGTGATTCTGGCGGTGCTGAGCACCTTCGTGATGATGCGCAGCGACCAGATCACAAGGCTTGCCATCGGGCCGCTGAAACGGATCGGCATTCGCGACCTCGACCACAGCCATTCCCACGATGCCGCGCACGAGGACGGTCACGGCGAGGCGCGGCGGATCGTGATGCTGGGATTTTTCCGTGCCGCCAGCGCGTTGCTGAGCGAGATCGAACGCCAGAACCAATCCTTGCTCGATCAGATCAGCGTGGTCGATTTCAATCCGGACGTGTTCCGGACCCTCGCGGATCGCGGCCTGCACGTGATCTACGGCGACATCAGCAACGTCGACACCCTGGTGCATGCCGGGGTCGGCAAGGCCGAAATCATCATTCTAAGCGTGCCCGACTCGCTGCTGAAAGGCGCCAACAACGAAAAGCTGGTCCGCCACGTGCGCACCCTCAATCCGACCGCAAAGATCATTTCCACCGCCGATCTGCTGTCCGACGTGGCCGATCTTTATGCGGCCGGCGCGGATTACGTGACCGTGACCCGCCTCAGCGACGCCCACGAATTATTCACGGTGATCGAGGCCGCCGACGCGGGCCTGCTGGAAGACAAGCGCGCCGAGATGGATGCGCAACTCAGCGAGCGCAAGGAAGTGCTGCCGTAAGACTTCTGCCGTAGCCCGGATGGAGCGAAGCGAAATCCGGGACTGTCGCCAGCGAGAGGGACTTGCCCCGGATTGCGCTTCGCTCCATCCGGGCCCGGCTATTTACAGGCTGCTTTCCTGCGCCAAGGCGTCGGCAAAGGCGGCGCGGCGGCGGGCGATGAAACCGGCAAGCAGGATCGCCGCGACCAGCAGCCAGACCGTGATCGCGATCGGGCTTTCGACGTAAATCCAGGGGTCACCCTGGCTGAGAAACAGCGCTTCGCGAAAATGCTTCTCGATGTTGGGACCGAGGATCAGGCCGACCACCAGCGGCGCCAGCTGGAACTTCAACTTGTTGAAGGCGTAGCCAACGATACCGGCGCCGAGCAGCACCCGGACGTCGAAGATGCTGTTGCGGACGCTGTAGGTGCCGATCACCGACAGCACCAGCAATAGCGGAATGAACAGATAGTGCGGAATCCGCAACAGGCTGACCCATACCCCGACCATCGGGATGTTGAGCGCCAGCAGCATGACGTTGCCGATATAGGCCGAGGCGATCAGGCCCCAAAAGATTTCCGGATGCTGGGTGATCAGAAGCGGCCCGGGCTGGATGCCCTGCACCAGCATTGCGGAGATCATCAGCGCCGCGATCGGCGTGAAGGGAATGCCGAGCGCCAGCAGCGGCACCAGCGACGCGGTGGCGGCGGAATTGTTTGCGGCCTCCGGTCCCGCCACGCCTTCGATCGCTCCGGTGCCGATCTCGTGGGCGTATTTCGAAGTCGCCTTTTCCAGCCGGTAGGAGGCGAACGACGCCAGCGTCGCCGCCGGTCCCGGCACCAGGCCGAATAGAAAACCGAGGACGGTGCCGCGCAGCCATGACGGCACTGCGCGCTTCCATTCGGTGCGTGTCGGCAGCAGGTCGCGCATCCGCACGGATTCGGGCCGGCTCGCGGCATGAACCTTGTCTTCGATCAGCAGCATCAGCTCAGCGAAACCGTAAAGCCCGACCACGACCGGGACCAGCGACACGCCTTCGGCGAGGTCCGGTATTCCAAAGGTGAAGCGGGTCTCGCCGGTGACGGCCTCCTGGCCGATGGTGCCGAGCATCAGCCCGAGCGTCATCGGCAACAGCGCCGAGGCCAACGTGCCGCCCGAGATCCGCGACATCACCACCAGGCCGCCCGCGGTCAGCGCGAAAAATTCCGCCGGTCCGAACAGGATCGCGACATTGGCGAGCAGCGAGGAGAACAGCATGACGCCGACCACGGCGAGCGTACCGCCGACAAAGGAGCCGACCGCGACGATGGTCAGCGTTGCCCCGGCGCGGCCTTTCTTGGCGAGCTGATAGCCGTCGATCGCGGTGACCACGGAAGCGGATTCGCCGGGGATGTTCAAAAGGATCGCGGTGGTCGAGCCGCCATACATCGAGCCGTAGAAAATGCCGGCCATCATGATCAGGCCCGCGGTCGGATCGAGCGAGAACGTCAGCGGCAGGATCAACGCCACGCCGGCGACCGGGCCGAGGCCCGGCAACACCCCGATCGCCGTGCCCGCGAACGCGCCGACGAACGCGGCCAGCAGGTTCGAAGGCGTGGCGGCGATGCTCAGTCCGTAAAGCAGGCCCTGCAGCGAGTTCATTTTGTTTTCCCGTCATTCCCCGATGTGCAATTGCACATCTGTGGATGCGCCGAAGGCGCAGACCCGGAATCCAGAGGTTGTTGCGCGAGATTCCGGGTTCGCGCTGACGCGCGCCCCGGAATGACGGATATCTAAAACAGCCATTGCCGAAACAACCCCGCCGGCATCTGCACCTTGAGCAGCCGCACGAAAAACAACTCGAACGCCAGCGCACTGACGACGGCGTAGATCGTCAGCCGCACGATTGATTTGTCGGGGCCGTCGGAGAGCAGCCACATCGTCGCCAGCAGGAACAGCGCCGACGCGACCATGTTGCCGACAACCGGCATCGCCAGGAAGTAGATCGCGAACGCACCGAGCACCAGCAGCAGGCGGCGAAGGTCGCCTCCATCAGGCAGTGAAAACGTCGCGGGCATGGGATCCTCGGCGCCGCGGCGCCGCTCCGAAAGCACCGAGATCGCCGAGATCGCAAGCAGTAGGCCGACCGCGAGCGGGAAAATCGCGGCACCCGGTTTGTGCCACCGGCCCATCGACAGCGTCTGCCAGGCCTCCACGCTGTAGACGGCGGCGAGCAGCAGCGCGAGCACGCCGACGATCCGCCGCGCCGGCGGCAGCCGAAAGCTGCGTATCGGCGTCACTTGTCTTCGTCCAGGAACTTGATGATGGCGCGGAACTTGCCGTCGTAATCGTCAAGTTCCTGCTTCATGTCGTCGCCGAACTTGGGATCCCAGGTGTAGCCGTTGGTCTTCAGAAACGTCTTGAAGTCGTCGCTTGCGACGATGGCCTTCGATGCCGCCATCAATTTGTCGAGCACCGGCTTCGGCAGGCCGTTGGGCGCGATGACGTAATAGCCGACCGGAAACGTATCCTTCCATGGCGTCTCGCCGATCGGTTTCGCGTCCGGGATCAGGTCGTATTTTCCCTGCTGAAACACAGCCAGCACGCGCAGCTTGCCGGCGTCGATCTGGCCCTTCATGCCCGGCGCGTAGCCGACCGTGCCGTCGACCCGGCCGCCGAGCGCCGCCAGCGTGGCTTCGCCGCCGCCGCCGGTGAACGGCACGGTGACGATGCGCAGGCCGGAGAGCTTGTTGAGCTGCTGGACGTTGATGTCGTTCGACGAGCGCAGGCCCGAGACCGAAACCTTCAGCTTGCGCGGATTGGCCCTGGCCTCCGCGACGAAATCGTCAAAGGTTTTCCAGCGGGAGTCCGCGGGCACCGCAAGGATGGCGGGCAGATCGGAAAGTTTCGCGATCGACTGGTAGTCGTTGGCGGATTTCCAAGCCAGCCCCTTCATTTCCAGCGGCTGATAGGCGAGCGACGAGGTCGAGCCGAGCCCGATGGTATAGCCGTCCGCCGCAGCGCGGATCACGGCTCCGGTACCGATGGTCGCGGAAGCGCCGGGCTTGTTCTCGACGATCACTTTGACCTTGAGTTGCTTTTCCAAAAGCTCGGCATATTTGCGACTGATCGGGTCGGTGGAGCCGCCGGGCGCGTAGGGTACATAGAAGGTGATGTCGCGGGTGGGCCACTCGTCGGCGGCGTGTGCGCCCGCGGAAAATGCTGCGGCCGCCGCCAGCAATCCGAAGGCGGCCAATGCCGTCGGACGGAAATTCAGTCGAAACTGCATGTTGTTTCTTCCCGGCGCCTGCTTCTTGTTTTTATGGCTGCGACCATGGCGATTGAGACCGGACCTCGTCAACAATTTTTCCGGCCCGGGCCGGTTCATAGGACAGTCGTTCTGCGGCGCTCCGTACCCGACGTTCTGCCCTGCGTAATGAAGCTGGCGCAGGCTCCCGAGTCCGGCTAATGCTCCGAGCTGAAAAGCGAGACCCTTAAATGGCCGATCCGATCCAGGAAGTGCTGCAAGCCTTCGCCCATGGCGAACTCGTGGTCGTCACCGATGACGATGATCGCGAAGGCGAGGGCGATCTGATCGTCGCGGCGTCGCTGTGCACCGCCGATAAGATGGCATTCATCATCCGCCACACCTCGGGCATCGTCTGCGCGCCGATCACAGGCGACGACGCCCGCCGGCTGCGGCTCGATCCGATGGTCGCGCATAACGAATCCAATCACACCACCGCCTTTACGGTTTCGATCGACTACAAGCCCGACGGCGGTACCGGCATTTCGGCGGATGAACGCGCTTCCTGCTGCCGTGCGCTGGCCAACCCAAATGCCGGGGCCAACGATTTCGCGCGGCCCGGCCACGTGTTTCCGCTGATCGCGCGCGACGGCGGGGTGCTGCTGCGGTCGGGACATACCGAGGCCGCGGTCGACCTCTGCAAGCTGAGCGGCCTGCCGCCGGTCGGCGTCATCAGCGAATTGATGAACGACGACGGCACGGTGATGAAAGGCGAGCAGGTCGCGCGGTTTGCGGCCTCCCACAAGCTCAAGCACGTCACCATCGCCGACATGATCGCCTATCGCCAGGCGCGAGAGAAACTGATCGAGCGGGTCTCGACCTTCACCACGGACAGCCCGGTCGGGCCGCTGCAGGGCTATGCCTATCGCTCGCCGTTCGATTCCATCGCCCACGTCGCGTTCGTCTATAACGGCATCGGCGACGGCAAGAATGTGCTCACCCGCTTTCACAAGCCCAATATCGTCAAGGACATCTTCACCGGGCCGAAGCGCATGCAAGCTGTGCTGGAACATTTCAAGAAGGCCGGCAGCGGCGTGCTGGTGATTTTGCGCGATGGCGCCGCCGGCGTTCCGGTCACACCGCTGCCTGAGGAGAAATCCGCGGAAGCCGACCGCAACAAGCAATGGCGCGAGGTCGGTGTCGGAGCGCAGATCCTGCGCGATCTCGGTGTCACCTCGATCCGTAATCTGACGTCATCGGTGCACGACTACAAGGGATTGTCAGGTTTCGGCATCGAGATCGTCTCCAACGAACAGCTCGAAGGCTAGGCGTTATTCATTTCGGGATGACGCGCGCCGGACCTTGGATGTGCGATTGCGCATCGGGAAATTTCGATAGTGTGGTAGGTAGAGTTCAGGATTTCGCGCGTTGGCGCGCCTTGGATGTGCAATTGCGCTTCGGGGACCGACAGAACCAGGACCGTCCAATTCAATTGCGCTCCTGCCCTTGGCGCTTTAACTTGGCAAATAAATCCGTAAGGTAGTTAGCCGAAAGGAATTTTCATGAGCGTGCGCCCTCAGACCAAGGACAAGCCGTCCCCGGTGAATTTTCAGTGGGACGATCCTTTCATGCTCGACGAGCAGCTCACCGAAGACGAGCGCATGATCCGCGACACCGCGCGCGCCTACGCGCAGGACAAGTTGCTGCCGCGCGTCACCAAGGCCTACCTGGAAGAAAAGGTCGATCGCGACATCTTCCACGAGATGGGCGAACTTGGCCTGATCGGCATTACGCTGCCGGAGGAATATGGCTGCGCCAATGCGAGCTACGTCGCCTATGGCCTCGTGGCGCGCGAGATCGAGCGCGTCGATTCCGGCTATCGTTCGATGAATTCGGTGCAGTCGTCACTGGTGATGCACCCGATCTATGCCTATGGCGACGAGAACCAGCGCAAGAAATATCTGCCCAAGCTTGCGACCGGCGAGTGGGTCGGCTGCTTCGGCCTGACCGAGCCGGACGCCGGCTCCGATCCCGGCGGCATGAAGACCCGCGCCGAGAAGACGGCCGACGGCTATCGGCTCACCGGTACCAAGATGTGGATTTCCAACGCGCCGATCGCCGACGTATTCGTGGTGTGGGCGAAGTCCGCCGAGCACAACAACCATATCCGCGGCTTCATTCTTGAAAAAGGCATGAAGGGCCTCTCGGCGCCGAAGATCGGCGGCAAACTCTCACTCCGGGCGTCCGTGACCGGCGAGATCGTGATGGAAGGCGTGGAAGTGCCGGAGGATGCGCTGCTGCCCAACGTATCCGGCCTGAAGGGACCGTTCGGCTGCCTCAACCGCGCCCGCTACGGCATTTCCTGGGGCGCGATGGGGGCTGCGGAAGACTGCATGGCGCGGGCGCGGCAATACACGCTCGACCGCAAGCAGTTCAATCGTCCGCTGGCGGCGACGCAGCTGGTGCAGAAAAAATTGGCGGACATGCAGACCGACATCGCGCTCGGCCTGCAGGCCTCGTTGCGGGTCGGACGGTTGATGGACGAAGGCAAGATGGCGCCGGAGATGATCTCGATCGTCAAGCGCAACAATTGCGGCAAGGCGCTCGACATCGCGCGCATGTCTCGCGACATGCATGGCGGCAACGGCATCCAGATCGAATACCACGTGATGCGGCATGCGCAGAATCTGGAGACCGTGAACACCTATGAGGGCACCCACGACGTCCACGCCCTCATTCTCGGCCGCGCCATCACCGGCATTCAGGCGTTTTCGTAAGGCGCCGATGGAAATCCTGGACGTGGCTCCACATTCCGGCGTCATCGTCCGCCACCGGGTCGGCGCGTCGCGCCGCCCGATGACAGGCTCCAGCGGACGATCCAGTATTCCGTGCCGTCTCGTCTTATCTGGAACATCAGCGATTACTGGATACCCCCGCTTTCGCGGGGTATGACGGCTGTGCGTGCTTCAGGCACCATGCGACCGGCATCGAGTAGGGTACCCCATGGCCGACAATGACGACGTCCCGTTCAACCGTGATTTTCCGCTGAAGCCCGGCGTGGTCGATGGTATCAGACCCGGTGTGCGGCGGATTCTCTGCAACAATCCGAGCCCTTTCACCTTCACAGGCACGGTGAGTTATATCGTGGGCAGGGGCAACGTCGCGATCATCGACCCCGGGCCCGACGACGAAGCCCATGCGGCGGCGCTGCTAGACGCCGTGCGCAATGAGACCGTGACGCATATCCTGGTCACCCACACCCACCGCGACCACTCGCCGAACACCGCGCGCATCAAGGCCGCCACCGGCGCTCCCGTGTATGCCGAGGGTCCGCATCGCGCGTCGCGGCCGCGCTACGAAAGCGAAGCGATATCCTCGGAATCCGGCGCCGACCGCGACTTCAAGCCCGACATCGAGGTGCGCGACGGCGAGACCATCGAAGGTTCCGGCTGGGCGCTGCAGGCGGTGGCGACGCCGGGCCACACCGCCAACCATCTGGCTTTCGCCTGGCGCGAGCGCAAACTCTTGTTCGTGGGCGATCATGTGATGGGTTGGTCGACATCGATCGTGGCGCCGCCGGACGGATCGATGATCGACTACATGGCCTCGCTCGAGCGACTGACGGCGCGGACTGAGGATCTGTATTTCTCCGGCCACGGCCCGGAAATCCCGGAAGGTCCGCGCTATGTGCGTTTCCTGATCCGGCACCGGCAGGCCCGCGAAGCCTCGATCCTGCACCGCCTTGCAAAAGGCGACGCGGATATTCCCGCCATGGTGCGCGCGATCTATATCGGCATCGACCCGCGGCTGACCGGCGCCGCGGGCTATTCCGTGCTGGCGCATCTGGAAGACCTGGTCGCGCGCGGGATCGTGGCGACGGATGGCGACCCGCTGATCGGCGGGACGTATCGGCTGGCGTGATCTTTCGGTCATTCCGGGGCGTGCCAAGCACGAACCCGGAATCTCGAGATTCCCCGATGTGCAATTGCACCTCTGAGGTTCGCCGCGGAGCCTGTCATCGGGCCGCGCTCTGCGCGGACCCGTTGGCGTCGCCCCGGAATGACGAAAGTGCTTCCTACTTCTTCACGACCTTCGGCTGAACCTTGGCCGGGGCTTGCGGTTTCTTCACCGGCTTGGCGTTGTCGACGGCGTTGTTGATATCTTCCATCAGTTTGGTAACGCGCGCGGCGTTGCTGCCGAGATCGCTCTCGAAATAGCGGGACGACGAGCGGATATCGACGCGCGATCCCTCACCGTCGGGCGTGACGCGGATCGACACGTCCTCGCGGAATCCCATGATCGGCGTCCGCGCCACCGCCTCGATGCGGCCGGTGCGGCGCGGCAGCTGCGGGGCGCGCTCGTCGATCACAAGCCATTTGCGCTTGGCGATCAGCTGCAGCGTGACCTCATAGGCCCGCTGCACGGGGACGTCGAGTTCCACCGTCTCGATATCGGGATAGGCGTGCCGCTGCTGTTCGGCGGAATACAGCCCGGCATAGACGGCGGTGTTGGCGCCCTCGCCGGTGCGCAAGCCCGCCAGCGCGTCGAAGCGCGGCGGATCGATCGGATCGGTGGTGATATCGTGGATCGGCGGCAGCTTGCGATATTGCACGGCGAGATAGGCGGGATAGGCAAGCACCGCCGCGTCGATCAACAGCGCCAGCAGGATGCGGCCCATGCCGCGCGAACCGTTCTGCCAGATCGCGACAAAGGCGGCGAGGCTGACTAGAATCGAAAGACCGGCGCAGCCCAGCGCGCCGAAGAACGTCGCCAGCGCCGGTTTCACTTCGAGGAAGCCGAAGCGGACGATGAAGATCGAGACCAGCACCGCGACTATCGAGAATACCGCCAGATTGCGCGCCCATGACGCGAGGCTGGACACGGGCTCCGACTGATAGGGAGCGGAAAACCTGCGGGCCATAGGTCAGAAATCTGCCGGGTTGGAGCCTTGCCGGGCGAAATGCTGCCGGGCTGCACACTGGCCCGCTTGAGACCACGGTCCTGCGGCAAATTCAAGGGTGGATTGCGCGCAGGGGCGTTCTTAACCTCTCCCCACGCAGAGTGGGGAGAGGTTAGTACCCTACGCTGCCGCGTTGGGAAAACTGTACGCCTTGAACTGGTCGCGCAACGCGGTCTTCAGGATCTTGCCGGTCGCGGTGTGGGGAATGCCGTCGACGAACACGATGTCATCCGGCATCCACCATTTGGCGATCTTGCCTTCCATGTATTTCAGGATGTCTTCGCGCGTCGCGCTATGGCCCTGCTTGAGCTGCACGATCAGCAGCGGACGCTCGTCCCATTTGGGATGATGGATGCCGATCACGGCGGCCTCCGCGATCGCGGGATGTCCGACCGCGAGGTTTTCCAGATCGATCGACGAAATCCATTCGCCGCCGGATTTGATCACATCCTTGGAGCGATCGGTGATCCGCATGTATCCGTTGGCGTCGATGGTTGCGACGTCGCCGGTGTCGAAATAGCCGTCCTGGTCGAGAATGTCGGCATCGACGCGGAAATAGGCCTTCGATACCGCCGGGCCGCTCACCTTCAGCCGTCCGAACGTCTTGCCGTCCCATGGCAGATCCTTGCCGGCATCGTCGGTGATCTTCATCTGGACGCCGAACGGCGGGTAGCCCTGGGTTTGGAGAACGTCGAGCCGGGCCTCGCCGGTGAGTTCACTGAACGGAGGTTTCAGCGAGGCGAGGGTGCCGATCGGACTCATCTCGGTCATGCCCCAAGCGTGGCGGACCTGGACCCCCATGTCGAGGAACGATTTGATCATCGAGCGCGGCATCGCCGAGCCGCCGCAGACCACCATCCGCAGATGAGGCAGTTTCAGCTGATTGGCGGCGATATGGTTGAGCAGCATCAGCCACACCGTCGGAACGCCGGCGGTATGCGTCACCTTCTCGGCGTCCAACAGCTCGAATACCGACGCGCCGTCGAGTTTCGCGCCGGGCAGCACCAATTTGGTTCCCATCGACGGCGCCGAGAAAGCGATGCCCCAGCTGTTGGCATGGAACAGGGGAACCACCGGAAGCATTGTATCGGCAGCATTCGCACCGAGGGAATCGCCGGTGTTAGCCATCAATGCGTGGAGAACGTTGGAACGATGCGAATACAGCACGCCCTTGGGGTCGCCCGTGGTGCCGGATGTGTAGCACATCGCCGCCGCGGTATTTTCGTCAAACGTCTTCCACTTGAAATCTCCGTCCGCCTCCGCGATCCAGTCCTCATAGGCGACCGCGTTCTTCAGGGTGGTTTTTGGCATGTGCGCCGCGTCGGTGAACACGACGTAGCGTTCCACGCTTGGCAGCTTGTCGGCGATTTTCTCCAGGATCGGTACAAAGGTGATATCCGTCATCACCACGCGATCCTCCGCATGATTGACGATCCAGGCAATCTGGTCGGGAAACAGCCGCGGATTGACGGTATGGCAGATCGCGCCGATGCCCATGATGCCGTACCAGGCTTCAAGATGGCGCCAGGTGTTCCAGGCGATGGTGGCGACGCGGTCGCCGAGCTTGATGCCGTCGCGGTCGAGGCGTTGCGAGACCTTCAGGGCGCGGTCGCGGATTTCGGCGTAATTGGTGCGATGAATGGGGCCTTCGACCGATCGCGTTACGACCTCCTGCGTGCCGTGAATCGACGCTGCGTGCTCGATAATCCGGTGGCAAAGCAAAGGCCAATCTTGCATCAGTCCAAGCATGCGAACGTTCCTCCAGATGGTGTTATCGCCTGTCGCAGGTCTTCATGGAATTGCCATGAACTTTAGCGCGCAGAAAGCAAGCCGCAAATGGCCTTGTGAGGGCTTTGGCCGCACCTTCACGGCAATGGTTACCGTTGCAACAGTGCTGCTGATGCTTTGCGCGCAAACCGAGCCTGCTGCCGCTCGGAAGCATGATCTGTGGAGCGACCTGTTTGGGGGCCACAGGCCGAAGCCGCGGCGGCAGGCGGCGCTCCCCGCGCGGCCCGCATCGGTGCCGTTGCCGCAGCCGCGTCCGGCCGATGCGCCGGTCATCGAACCCGAAAAACCCGCGGCGGCGAAACCGCCGCCTCCTGTCGAGGCTGACAAGCCGGCCGAACAGGCCGCGTCCCCGCCGTTGCCGCAGCCGCGTCCGGCCGATGCGCCGGTCGTCGAATCCGAAAAGCCCGCGGCCCCGCCACCGCCGTCGGCCTGCCGGCTGGCGCTGACAGACGCGATCGCGATCGCGCCCAGCATTCCCGACATCAAGGGTCCCGGCGATTGCGGCGGCGAGGACCTGGTGCGGCTGGAAGCCGTGGTGCTGCCGGACAAGCGGCGGGTTTCGCTGAAGCCCGCGGCGACCTTCCGCTGCCCGATGGCGACCGCGGTCGCGGACTGGATCCGCACCGACATGGCGCCGCTGGCGGCGAGCCTCGGCAGCGTCATCAGCGATCTCGACAATTTCGACTCGTTCGACTGCCGCGGCCGCAACGGCGTCGCCGGCGCCAAACTGTCTGAACACGGACACGCCAATGCGCTCGACGTTCGCGGGCTGAAACTCGCCAATGGCCAATCGATTTCACTCACCGATCGCACGGTGTCGCGCGAACTGCGCGAGAGCGTGCTGCATTCGGTATGCGCGCGGTTCTCCACGGTGCTGGGGCCGGGATCGGACGGCTACCACGAGGAGCACATCCATATCGATCTGATGGAACGGCACAACAATTACAAGATCTGTCAGTGGAACGTGTGGGATCCGCTGCCGCAGATCGCGCCGCTGCTACCCCTTGAGCGGCCCGAGGAAGCGCCACCGCGCGAGGTCGTCGCGAAATCCGATGCGACCAAATCCGATGCCGCCAAACCCGATGCGGATAAATCCGAAGCCGCAAGACCGGATACCCGGAAATCCGATGCTGCCAAGTCTAATGCCGCCAAGTCTAATGCTGCAAAGTCCGACGCCAAGTCCGATGCGGCCGAGCCGCGGTCTGACGAGACCAGGCCAACAAAAAAGCGCCGGGAAAACCGGCGCTTTTGATCTCGTCGCGAGAGCCGCGGCTACTGCAACGTGTTGCCGCCGCCTTGCAGCGCCATCTGCGAATTGAACGGCGAGTCGCCGTGCTTGGGTTCAAGCACCACCACGATCGTGCCCATCTTCACCCGGTTGTACAGGTCGATCACGTCCTCGTTGGTCATCCGGATGCAGCCGGACGAGATCGACGCGCCGATATATTCCGGCTGGTTGGTGCCGTGAATCCGGAACAACGTGTCCTTGCCGCCGGAGTAGAGATACAGCGCGCGCGAACCCATCGGATTGTCCGGTCCCGGCGCCACGAAGGTCGGCACGCCGAGCCGCGAGATTTCGCTCTTGGTCGGATGCCAGGGCGGCCACTCGGTCATGCTGCCGACTTTGGCGATGCCGGACCACGCCATCGCTTCCTCGCCGACGGTAATACCGTAGCGGATCGCCTTGCCGCCGTCCTGCACGAGGTAAAGGTAATGATTGTCGGAATCGACCACGATCGAACCCGGCGCTTCCTTGCGGTGATACTCGACGATAGCGCGACGGAAGGGTTCCGCAACCGGGGTCTTGACGTAGGAGACCTTGGCCAGCAGTTCCTTGTCACGCGGTTTGAAGTTGGTCTGGCTGGTCGCCTCGAAGGTGGTGGCCTGCATGCAGCCCGACAGCATCAGGCCGGCCGCCAGAATTCCCAGTTTTGCGTTCAGCGACGACATTGTGCACTTCCAATCGAAAGCCTCGCGCGAGGCTCCAGTATTGAGCCTAAACGCCACGATTCCGTTAATCCTATTATCGCCAAAGTTGGTCACAATTCCAGAGTTTAGATGCCCGTGCCGCGCTGCGGGACGCCGGCTGTGTCTTTTTTACCGCAAATTCCACGGCTTTCGGCTGATTTTTGGGCAGCGTCACCGCGCCGCCGAACCAGCGCCACGTCGTCGCCTTTCGACCGCCGCATATGTGGATCGCCGGCTATAGCCCGTCATGAAGAGCTTGCCAGAATCGAGCTAAGTCCTGTTGGGTAGATGCGTACCCAGCCCCGGAGTTCTTCATGTTGTCGGCGTTCGTCCCCTCCGAAACCTCGCTGAAGAAGGTCGCTCCCGTCGATCTCGCCGCGCTGCCGGAGAATGCGGTCTGGATTGATCTGGTGAAACCGACGCCGGCGGAAGACCACGCCGTGGAACGGCTCGCCGGCATCGCAGTGCCGACCCGGGAGGACATGCAGGAGATCGAGATTTCCAGTCGGCTCTATATCGAGAATGGGGCGCGCTACATGACGGCCACCCTGATGTGCGCGGCCGACACCCAGAATCCGCGCACCACTGCGGTGACCTTCATCCTCTCCAGCCATCGCCTGGTGACGGTGCGCTATGACGAGCCGAAGCCGTTCATGCTGGTGGAGAACAAGCTGGCGCGCTCCTGCGCGCCCGGCGTTACCGGCGAAACCGTGCTGATGGAACTGCTCGACGCGGTGATCGATCGCAACGCCGACATTCTGGAGCGCGCCGGCAGCGACATGGATACCATCAGCCACGATATTTTCGAACCCGAGGGCGCGGCGCGCACCGGGCATGCCAAGCGTTACTCCGATATCCTGATCGCGATCGGCCGCAAGGGCGATCTCACCTCCAAGGTGCGCGAGAGTCTGGTCTCGATCGGGCGGGTGGTGACGTTCGTCGCCGCCGGGACCGAGGGCGTCAAATGGTCCAAGGACATGCGCGAACAGCTGAAAACCATGCAGCGCGACGTGGTGTCGTTGACCGACCATGCCTCCTATCTCTCCAACAAGATCACCTTCGTGCTGGATGCGATGCTCGGCGTCGTCAATCTCGAGCAGAACAACATCATCAAGCTGTTTTCGGTGATGGCGGTGGTGTTGATGCCTCCGACCTTGATTGCCTCGATCTACGGCATGAATTTCAAGCTGATGCCGGAGCTGGAATGGCAGCACGGTTACCCTTTCGCGCTGGTGGCGATGCTGCTCGCCGCCGTGCTGCCCTATTTGTTTTTCACCTGGAAGAAGTGGTTGTGAGGGTTGACGGGCTTCTTAACCTCGTCCCGCTGGCGCCGTGAGGTTAAGAAAGTGCATCCTGAATTGAATGCAGCGCATCGCGTCACCCACCTCAATTGCTCTCCTAAAATTTGAGCGTTGGACTGAACGTTTACGCGACGCCTTTCTGCGATAACGTTGTCTCAGGCCGCGAGGACAGCAATGGTTGAGAAAGTGATAACACCCGAACCCAACGTCGTTGATTTCGCGCGCTATCAATCGGGTCGCAACGGCGGCGGCAAGGCGCTCGCGATCTCGGCACGGGCCTGCCGGCATTGTGGCGCTGCGCTGCTTGACGGCGAGTCGGAAGACGAGTGCTCCAGCGCCTTCAACATCGGCGACGCCCGACTTCGCTGGCAGGCCGCGCAAATCCTGCGCGGATTGATTTGAGCGGCGCGGTAACCCGGCGTCGCTTTCGTTCCCGGATCTCCC
>Ga0193726_1000433_pt1 | contig 45227 bp, 37 predicted proteins | sample H2c1metaG_FD_144928 | JGI IMG/M metagenome (GOLD analysis project Ga0193726, IMG submission 144928) | Soil microbial communities from a riparian zone of the East river system, Colorado, United States - H2c1 | ecosystem: Environmental > Terrestrial > Soil > Riparian zone | place: USA: East River... | reverse complement strand
TCGGCATCAGCAAATGGAACTGGTCCTATTCACCGACGCATGAGGTGATGACGGGTGGGGGCCTGCAATTGCAATCGCGCGATTTGGCGAAAATAGCCTGGATGGTGGCCGATCGGGGCCGCTGGCACGGACAACAAATCCTACTCGCAGCCTGGATTGAGTCTGCGCTCAGCGTAAGGCGTGCATCGCGCCCGGACCAAAACTATGGGTATTTCATCTTCGAGGAGAACTACTCCACGGCCTGCGGGATAAAACCCGTGTGGTACATGGCCGGCAACGGCGGCAATCAGATATTGATGCTGCCAGACCTGAGCGCTGCCATCGTCATCACGCGCACGGCTTTCAATGTACGTGGCACCTCGGTGCAAACAGCCGACATGCTGAAGAAATATATTTTGCCGTCGCTTCCCTGCGCTGCGGCCCAGTAAATAGCGGCCGTCCTGCTCGCGGGCAGCCGGCGCGGCACGAGGTTAAGGTGGTACGAATCGGACATTCGTTTCCTCGGAATTGCGACGGTTTGGCAAAAACGGTGTGCCGCTTTACCTACTATTCGTAACGCATCATAACCGAGCCGATTTCGGCATTGATTGGGGCAAGGATCTCGGGTTCAACATGAATGTGGCGCTCGCGATTGAAGTCGAAGCGACCCAATTGGAGCGAACGGGCGAGTCCCATTAAGCGACGCACGGAGTTCACATGAGCACATTCGCGAGCACTTTGAACGGTGCCCGGCACCTCGAGCGGCAAAAACGATCAACAAAGACATCGGCGACAATGTTCGGCGTTGCGCTTCTTTCCGCCGTTATCATTTCCTTCAGTCCGGTCCGTGCGCAAGCGCAATCGGCGTCGTCGGGAACTGTGCCATTCATTCTGGACGGCAATCGCGTTTACGCACGAGTGGCCTTCCTCACGCCGGAAGGCAAACCGCGCAAGGCTCTGGTATTCGTCGATCTTGGTGGTGGGTCGATGATCCTATCCAAGGATCTGTATGCAGAACTCGCCGCAGGCTCGAACAAGGCGCTCGGACTTCAAATGGGAAAGATGAGGATAGCCATCGAGTCCGCAAACACGCGGCGCGAGCTGGGAAGCCGTATTCGCGGCGATGCACGGAAAAGGAGGAGAAACCCGCTCACTGATACTCGAACGTGACGGAAGTAGGGTTCTATTGCAAACCCGTGTGACTGCATTTTAGCGAGCGACTGCGGCGCCCTTGTGGTGAATGCAATGAGCGGCCAGTCCGAACCGACCTGCGTTGAGCGAAGGATGCTGTTACCTGCGGCCAACTCGCCGACTAGGGCGCCGAGGAATGGATCGAATAGTAGGCCGGGCAAGCCAAAAAAAAGACCAATCGTTGCGCCCAATAGGGCGCCCCACACCGCTCGCTGGCTGGCTGGCCCCCACACGCTTAGCACCCAACGCGCCTGCCAATAGATCCAATATCATCCCAACCGCGCCGACGATTGCGATGCCCAGCAGCCACCAAAGACCCAAATGATCATAATGGTCGATGCCGGCCACCAGCCAGATGCCGGCAAAAATTAGCGGGATACCCGGCAGTGCCGGTACGACCGCGCCTGCCAGGCCCGCAATGATTGACGCCGCAGCTATGACATACAACAAGGTATCCATTGGCGATGCGAACGTTTCATGGTCACTCGATGTCGGTATTCTCAAGGCGCCCGCTCAGTTTGCTGTGCGTAGTTCGAGATGTTGAACGAACGGATCAAAATCGTGATCGCTGTACAACAATGAGAGTTCCTTCTCGATACAACACGTCGCGATCAGCATCAATGGTCTTCCGAATCGTTATTCCGAGCGTCCTGAGTTTTCGACAGTTCCTTGCCGTTTGAAACGCGATGTCTTCACCGACGAGCGGGATCAGATCGAAGCCAACAGTTTCCGGGCTTGATTGAAATCGCGCTCGCTGACGAACCCTTGCAACACCTCGGTCAATATCAAGTCGCCGATAAACAACTGTTCGACTCCAAGAAGAGTGTCCAGTTTCTCAGACTGCGGAGTGACGACGCCGGGAAAGCAATCGATCCAGACGCTGGTATCGATCAGTATCATCTTTCCGTTCTCATTGCATCCAAGTCACCCCGCCACGGAAGCTTGCTGCGAAACCGGCGGATTTCTTGCTGTTTGCGTAGGCGAACGATCGTGCGCAGTCCCAACTCGACCGCCTCTAGCGGCCGTGTCACAGCAGACTGCTCCCAACAGCCGCAAGTCTCAGGCCGAGAACAACCTCAGCTTCCCGATCCTCAACGACAAGGGCGGCGAGACGGCCGCGGCCTTCGGCATCCGATTCCGACTGCAGGACGACCTCATCGAACTCTACAAGCGTTTAAAGGTTGATCTGTCGACGATCAACGGCGAGCCGAGCTGGACCCTGCCGATGCCGGCCCGCTACGTGATCGGCCCGGACAGGGTGATCGCCTACGCCGAGGTCAACCCCGATTACACCCGCCGCCCCGAACCGGATGAACTGCTGCCGGTGCTCGAGCGCGTGCTCAAGCACGCGGCCTGAGGAGCAGACCCGTGAGCGGTGAGACTACGGAATCAGCAGTAGCTTGCCGGCAGTGGTGCGACCCTCCATATCCGCGTGTGCCCGCGAGGCTTCGGCAAGCGGATAGGCGCCGCCAATCCGCACCTTCAAGACACCGCGCGCAATCCAGTCGAACAACTGGGCGGAATGTGTTTGGAGCAGCGTCGGCGTGTACACATGGTCGGCGAAGTTGGCGTAGCCAATCTTGATACTCCTCGGCAGGCTCATAATGTCGAGTGATCCTGGACCGCCCAGAACCGGCCCATACCAGCAGAAAGTGCCGCATCGGCGGAGCGAGTCGAGCGAGGCCTGGTAAGTCACCGGCCCCGAGCCGTCGTAGACGACGTGGACACCCTCGCCACCAGACAGGCGGATTACTTCACTGGCGAATTGCCCTTCGCTATCCACGATCACGTGATCGGCGCCCGCATCCTTCGCGATAGCAACCTTGTCTTCCTTGGACACGCGACCGATCACCCGGCCACCTCGCAACTTGATGATCTGGGTTAGTAAAAGTCCGAGGCCACCCGCCGCCGCGTGCACAAGAGCCACGTCTTCCGGTTGCACGCGATAGAAATTGGTCGCGAAATGGCTGGCAGTCAATCCCTGCATCATGACCGCAGCGGCGGTGCGATCGTCGATCACATCCGGCACATGTACAAGTGCATCGGCCGGCAAGGCGATGCGTTCAGCATAGCTTCCGGGCGCATACACCCAGGCGACTCGTTGCCCGGGCTGGACGCTGTGCACTCCGTCACCGATTGCCAGTACGCGTCCCACCCCCTCTACGCCCAAAACCCGAGGCAACGGCATTTCGGTCCAGAACTGGCCGCGTCGCACCGCCGTATCCATGAAGTTCACGCCCGCCGCGGCGACCTCGACCAGCGCCCGTCCCGGGCCGGGAATCGGATCCGGGCGATCAACCATTTCCAGCACCTCTGTTCCACCTGCTCGGCTCATCAATATCGCTTTCATGCTTGCACCTCATTTTTGAAGAATCGTTCCAGAATAGAGCAAACAAAAGCGCGCTGCTTCATTGCAAGGCCCGCAGCGCCAAGCGGCCGAGGGAGCGCAGTTCTTTGGCCGTCGCGCCACCGCGCGCAGCAACCCGGATTCCGGTGAAGCTCGCCGACAGAAATCGCGCCGCGTCCTTCGGATCGAGCTCGGGCGCAACATCGCCTTCGGTCTGCGCTTCGCGAACGCGCGCAACGACTGCGGTGCTGATCGCACGTGAGGCAGCATCGTGAATATCAGCCAGTTCCGGGCGGCCGCGCCCGAACTCGCAGATTGAGTTGACGCCGAGGCAACTCTGGGCGGCATCGGCAACCACGCGATCGATCATGGCCCGGATGCCATCCAGGGGATGCGGGCCGCTTCGAAGTGCAAGAACATGGGCCCGCGTCTCGGCGCCGACGTAGCGGCGCACCGCAGAGAGGTAGAGTTGCCACTTGTCACCGAAGGTATCGTAGAGACTCTGCCGACCGATCCTCAACGCACGTACGAGCATCTCGGCCGAAGTGCCCTCGAACCCGTGCTCCCGGAACACCTCGATCGCTGCATCCAGCGCCTGCTCCTCAACAAATTCTTTTGGTCGTGCCACGCCGCTGATCGTACGGCATTGTGGAACGATCGGTCAATAATGGAATTATCACGCGGTTCGCGTCGCACGAACTCGCGTGTTGCACAGGCGTGTTTTTGCATGATAAAGTCTGTTAATGCATGATTCGCTGCCGCTTGCGCGTCGGAACAGCATCGCTGAGCGATTGGCACAGGGGCAGACCGTCGTCGCCTCGCTGCTGGCTGCGGAATTTGGGACCTCGGAGGACGTGATTCGGCGCGACCTGCGCGCGCTCGCCAGCGAGGGTTTATGTCGTCGCGTGTACGGGGGCGCATTGCCGATGCCCTCACGAGTCCGACCCATATCGGAGCGTGTCTCCGAAGGACAGTTGCGCAAACACGCTCTTGCCCGGCAGGCCGCCAAGCTGATCCTGCCCGGAGAGTTTGTGTTTCTGGACAGCGGCAGCGCGAACCTCGAACTCGCGCGGCTGCTTCCCGAGGACCACGAGCTGACCATCGCAACCAATTCGGTTGACATTGCTGCTGTACTTTTGCGCCGGTCAGACTTGCAGGTGATCTTCGTCGGGGGCCTCGTGCATCCGATGGTGGGTGGCTGCGTCGATGCGGCCGCTTGCGCCACAGTTGCCCAAATGAACGTCGATCGATGCTTCGTGGGCGTCTGTGCGATCTGCATGACTACCGGGATCAGCGCGTTCGACAGCGGCGATGCTTCCTTCAAACGAGCGCTCCTCGAGGCAAGTCGCGAGTGCGCAGCGTTGGTCACCACGGAGAAGTTCGAAGCCCGCGCGCCGCACCGGATCAGCCCGCTCGACGGTGTGCAGACCTACATCGTCGAGAACGACCTGGAGGCCGCGCGACTCGCGCAGCTGCGGGATCTCGGAGTGGCCGTGATAGTGGCAGAAGATTGAGCTGGAAAGATTGTCCATGCCATCCGCCGATACACCCGCCACTCGTCTTGCAACGCGCTTCGCCTTCTTCGTCGCAGGATATGGCATCGCTTGCTGGGCCCCCTTGATACCCTACGTCCAGAGTCGGCTGGCCGTTGACAACGCCATCTTGGGCCTCCTGCTCCTCTGCTTGGGCTTGGGCTCCGTCGTCGCAATGCTGGTGACGGGATACCTCGCGACCACTTATGGCAGCAGGCCAATCGTGGTCGCCGGTGCGCTGGGCATGTCGCTGCTGTTGCCGCTGCTGACGATCGCGGCCTCGGCCCCATTGTTTGCGCTTACCCTCCTTATATTTGGCGCATCGCTCGGCTCGCTTGATGTCGCCATGAACATCCATGCAATCCAGGTCGAACGGGACGCCGGCCGACCGCTTATGTCCGGGTTCCATGCCTTGTTCAGCCTGGGCGGGCTTGCTGGATCGCTGGTGATGACACTGCTGCTGTCATGGCACGTGCCTCTTCTCACCAGCGGCATGCTTTGCGCTACCATCATGTTCGTCGCGACGCTCCTTGCTTGGCCGCGACTGTTGAGTGAAAAGGGTCCGCCCCAGAGCGGTCTGGCCTCCGTATTGCCACGTGGTGTCGTGCTATTGCTCGCGGTGCTCACCGCCATCGCCTTCTTAGCTGAAGGTGCCGTGCTTGATTGGGGGGCGCTGCTCGTCAGCAGGGTGGGCCTGGTCACCGTCGAGTACAGCGGTCTCGGCTATGTGATGTTCTCCGTGGCCATGACAGTCGGCCGCCTGGGGGGTGACCGGATCGTTGCCCGGTACCGGGATCGAGTCGTCCTTTTCAGCGGAAGCCTGCTTGCTGTGTTGGGGTTCGCCCTCATTCTGATCGCGCCGACCGCCCTGGTAGCGATGATCGGCTTTCTGGCGATCGGTTTGGGCGCCTCCAACGTCGTCCCTGTCCTCTTTCGGCGGGCCGGCTCGCAGCGTGTGATGCCCGTAGGCTTAGCCGTCTCCGCAATCACGACCATTGGCTACGCCGGCGCACTCGTAGGTCCTGCGGTCATCGGCGTAGTGGCAAAGGCCGTTGGTCTTCGTGGGGCTTTTGGACTGCTCGCCGTACTCTTCTCGTGCATCACGCTCTTGTCGCGCTCAGCAACGCGAGACGAAACCGAGACGAAGCCGTCCCAATCCGGCCACGGGCAGTGCAGCCATGATCCCAGTGCGCCCTGTCCCGATCCGGCTGACACCTAGATTGGCCAGCATAAAACACCTGTCAGATGCCTCGGCGGCGAAAGCCCACTACGTCGTCTTGGATGGACTACGCGGCGTGGCCTCATTGCTTGTTGTCGTGTTCCACCTCTTTGAAAGCTACCAGAACAATCCCGCCAAACAATGGATCAATCACGGCTACCTGGCGGTCGACTTCTTTTTCTTGCTCTCGGGCTACGTGATCGGCTATGCGTACGATGATCGCTGGCCCGCATTGTCCCTGCGCGAGTTCTGCGTGCGCCGCCTGATCCGGTTGCAGCCAATGGTCATCGTTGGCAGCGTTATCGGGGCGGCGCTGTTCTACTTCCAAGGGTCACCTGAATTCTCACTGGTCGTGAGCACGCCGCCCTGGCAAGTGATCCTTTTAATGATTGTCGGGGCTGCCATGATTCCCGTGACCCCCGCGTTTGACATCCGAGGCTGGAGCGAAAGTTACCCCCTCAATGGCCCTGCGTGGTCGTTGTTCTTCGAATATATCGCGAACTTCCTCTACGCCGCCGGATTGCGAAAGCTGTCGAACAAAGGACTCTGGGTGCTGGTCGTCGTGGCGGCGGTGTTCCTTGTTCATCTTGCTGTGACCACCCCCCGGGGCTCGCTCACCGGCGGCTGGACGATCGACGCGCAAGAACTGGACATCGGGTTCACCCGTGTCATGTTCCCGTTCTTTGCAGGAATTCTCCTCACTCGGACCGGCGCGCGCCTTAAGATCAATCACACGTTCGCCGCTTGCAGCTTTTTGCTTGTAGCGGCGCTTTCATTGCCTAGGTTGGGCGATGCCTCGCAACTTTGGATCAACGGTCTGTATGAGGCACTGTGTGTGATCTGTGTCTTTCCAATCATCGTGTGTCTGGGTGCCGGAGAGCAGAGAGTCGACGGCGCCTCGATCCGGATCGCACGGTTCTTCGGCGACTTGTCTTATCCGCTCTATATCACTCATTACCCGCTGATCTATATCTACGCTGCGTGGGTGCTGCGGCAGCACCCCAGTCTTTCGTGGGGGATGCTGCTGGGTATTTTGACACTCGCTCTGAGCGTTCTAGTCGCCTACCTTGCGCTGAAGTTTTACGACTTACCCGTGCGGCGCTGGCTCAGTCGTCGCCTGCTGACGAGCCGATAGAATATGGTGTGGTTACCTTACGGTGAAGATCTTTGCTACCGACGGCACCCCTGCTTCATTGAATGCAAACAGCATGTAGAACCCGGGCACTAACGTCGTCGTATCTCTTGGCAATACCGCGGTTACATTTTGGCCTTCCTGGGCAAAGTTAGGAGAGATAAAGCGTTGGTCCGAATTGTTGGAATGGGTAGCCGAGCCCGTGCGAACGAAGGTGAGGCGCGAGATGATATCCGTGGGGCCAACGGTGATATTGATCGTATCCCCAGGATTGAGTAATTTCGAGGCGGTGGCAGCGATTACCGGCCGAACAGCGGGCGTCCCATTTGTCGCGTACAAATAAGGCGGATAGTAAATTTCCGAGTTGAGGTTGTTCACGGGGCCCGGAGCGCCGCCGCCGCCGGTCAGTACCGTTGCATCGGGCAACAACATCGAGTTTGAATGGTACAAGCGCGGTTTGGTTGCAGTCGCTCCGGCCGTCCACGCGCGAGTTACGGGGTCCCAAATTTGCGCTTGATACGCAACGCCGGTCAGCTCATTTGGGACTTGGGAGCCGCCCGTTATCAGAACCTTGCCGTCGGCCAAAATGGTGCCGCTCGCCCAGTAACGAACCTGATCGATGTTGGTGGTCGGCGTTACGACCGGTGTCGGCTTGCGATAGTCAACTACCACCACTTGTTGATTTATGCGAACCGAAAGCGCCATGCCGGGTGCGAAGGGAATCGTCGGCAAAGCTGGATGCCCCGGCGGTGCCATCACCGTGGATTGAGTGATGCTCCCGGCGTGGGCGGTTGAGACGAAGAACATAGAGCCGTTTAGCGCAAGCACAAACACGTTGCCGCCGGGCGCAACATACGACCGGGGATAGTACCAATCGTTGATGCCGAAGGCAGCAGTGCTGGTTGCCCCGGTCAACGTTCTCCAAGCGTTGGGGCCCGGATGATATAGCTCAGGTGTTGTAGCTGGTTGGACTGGGGTCAGCGGCCCCACATTTTGCCTCCCGCCGAAGATGGCCAGTTGACCGTCGGAAAGCGAGACGAGCGAGGCATACCAGCGCGCATAGGTCATCGGCGTATTCTCTCTAAGCGTATTGGCGGTCGGCGAAAAAATCGTCGTACTATTATTCGCGGAGTTGCGTGCGCCGCCGACGGTCAGATCACCGCCGGAAGTCAGAACTTTTCCCGATAGCATGACCGACTGCGCGCCGCAAAAAAGGTCGGTATGGGTCGTATTCGGCAACACCAGATGTGCGTTGGTGCCGGTACCCATGCTGGGATCCCAAACATCGTATACAAGCTGGGCTCCCTGTTGGCCGAGCGCATTAGTGCCGTAGTTCATCACCCTGCCATCCGGCAACAGGACGGCGTGAATTGGAATGATAGGCCAAGTCACGGCAGGGCCAAACATACCGGTAATGTTTGCCGTGGCGCCACCGAGGGGAATCTGACTACTAGAAATTGCCGATGAAAGTTTGGTTCCAGCAATTTCCACGTTGGGCTTTACACCAGGGCCCGGACCGTAGTCGACCGGCGCCTTTACATCGGATTCATCAGCGATGCCCAACGATTCTTCGAACCGCTGAGTCGGGGTCGCGGGACCAGCCAATGTCAATTGCTTACCCGCCAAGATAGCGCTGGTGACGAGTAAGGAACCAGCAACAATGTACCGACCGTTGGTCCGATTCAATCTGGACATGATGGGTTTCCTTCTCCGATTGCCATGGCGATATGCCTGTATACGCCCCCAAGGTCATCGGCGCACGTTACATTTCGACGCATGGATCTATCAGTGCGTCAGCATGAACACGACCACTTCCGGCTTTTCGTTAGAGGCGCGCGGTTTTGGATCTACCGATCATTAAGCGCTAGGACATTACGCAGGAACGGTAGGTTAACCTGATCACATCCCCGCAGATTCGATCTGCTGGGATGCCTAGCCGTCCAAGGACTGGTTCAATCCAACACGATCTTGGCCATGTTCTCTTCCTCCCCAATTGGCCGCTGCGGCTTCATGACCGTCCCACGCTCGCGGCCAGGGTGACGAGAAACTCGTCCAGTTGCGCGAACGTCTCGGGCATCCCATCCTCCATCCCCTCGATGGCAACGTCGAGAGCTTCCTTCGAAGGATAGAGTTTGTGCATAACCAGCAACGTCTTGCCACCTTTTTCCTCGAAGGTCACCGTGGCGACGGCAGCGTCGTCACTTTCCTCATTCGTCCAGACGAGGCGCGAGTGCGGTGTCACTTCGATGTACCTACCGAAGAACGCCATGGGTTTTGAGACCTGGCCGAACTCCAAACGGTACTTGCCCCCGACACGAACATCCATCTCGCAGGAAAGCAGCGACACGCCGGTCGACTTCGGTACCCACCACCGCTTGAACAGCTCGGGCTTGGTCCACGCCTCGAACACGATGCGCGCCGGGCCGTCGAAGGTTCGCGTAACGACTAGCTCACGCTCAGACTGCCGCTCCACTGTCGTGCGGTTCTTCATGGGGGTAAGCTCACTCTCTCTTCTTGCGTCCATCGACTTTCTCCTTCCGTTTCAATTCCTCGAGAACCTTGTCCAGCTCATCGAAGCGTGCGTCCCAGCGCTGACGGTACCTCTCGATCCATGCCGCCTCTTCCTCCAGCCGGCGCAGGCCGAGCTTGCAGGTCCGCACGCGCCCGACCTTCTCCGTGGTGACGAGCCCCGCCTGCTCCAAGACGCCGACATGCTTCTTCATGCCCGTGAGGGTCATGTGGAACTTTTCGGCAAGGTCCGTGATTGAAGCGTCTGCGCGCACGAGCTGCTCTAGAACGCCGCGTCGGGTGGGGTCCGAGAGCGCGGCGAATGAGGCATCGAAGCCGGTCCGTGTAAACTGAACCATGTGGTTCAGTATGTAACACACGGATAGGCGGTAAGCAAGGGGAGGCCGCGTGCGCTCCGTTGCCGGTCGCCGTCACTACCAAATCGACCTCGTTTCGATGCCGGAGGGATTGCACAGCGCGCTAAGGTTGTATTCAATCAACGCCATCATGGGGAAGATCGATGGCCAGCATAACAACCACTGCAGATAAATCAGCATCCCTGCCGGCCCACGCTCGTGTCGTGGTGGTGGGTGGCGGCGTCATCGGCACGTCCGTCGCGTATCACCTGGCCTCCCTGGGCTGGAAGGACATCGTACTTTTGGAGCGCGATCGACTTACCTCTGGCACCACGTGGCATGCGGCCGGCTTGATGGTGACTTTTGGATCGACCTCCGAAACCTCCACCGAGATGCGTAAGTACACCCGCGCCCTCTACAGCCGCCTCGAAGCCGAAACCGGCCAAGCCACCGGCTTCGCTCCCATCGGCTTTATCGAGGTGGCCGCTGACAAAGGCCGCCTCGAGGAGTACCGCCGGGTCGCGGCCTTCAACCGCTACTGCGGGGTGGATGTGCAGGAGCTCTCGCCCCGCGAAGTCGAAGGACTTTTTCCGCTCGCCAAGGTCGATGACATCGAAGCCGGCTTTTACGTCAAGGAAGATGGCCGCGTGAATCCCGTGGATGTCACCATGGCACTCGCCAAGGGTGCCCGCAATCGCGGCGTCAAAATCTTGGAAGGCATCGCCGCGCTCGGCGTCACGCAAAGCAACGGCCGCGTGTCAGGGGTGCGCACGGCGCAGGGCGAGATTCGCTGCGACTACGTGGTGAACTGCGCGGGCATGTGGGCCCGCCAGTTCGGCGCCCTTGCAGGGGTCAACATCCCCAACCAAGCGGCGGAGCACTACTACCTCATTACCGAGCCCATACCGGGATTGCCCGCCATGCCGGTGCTCGAGGATCCTGCCAACTACGGCTACTACCGCGAGGAGGGCGGTGGACTCATGGTCGGGCTCTTCGAGCCGGTGTGTGCGCCCTGGAATATTAGAGGTATTCCAGAGGATTTTTCATTCGGCGAGTTGCCGCCGGATTGGGACCGGATGGTGCCCTTCTTGGAGCGTGCCATGAGCCGCGTGCCCATCACCTCCACGATCGGCATGCGCAAATTCTTTTGTGGTCCGGAGAGCTTTACCCCGGATCTCCGCCCCATTGTCGGAGAAGCGCCCGAGCTCGCCGGCTACTTTGTCGCTGCGGGCTTAAATTCCGTTGGCGTGCTGACCGGCGGCGGTTTGGGTCGCGTCGTCGCACACTGGATTATGAATGGCACGCCCGATGTGGATGTGACGGGATTCAACATCGACCGCCTGCACACCTATCAGGCCAACCCCGAATACCGGCGTGAGCGCACAGTCGAATCCTTGGGCATGGTGTACCAGTGCCACTACCCCTCGCTGTCACTAGCCAGCGCTCGCGGCGTGCGTCGCTCTCCGTTTCATGATCGGCTCGCGGCGGCGGGCGCATACTTTAAGGAGGTCAGCGGCTGGGAGAGCCCCAGCTGGTATGGGCCTTCCGGCGAGACCCCCGATCCCGGTCCCTTGTCCTGGCAGCGCGAGCGCTGGTTTCCGCATTGGGAAAACGAACATCGTGCCGCGCGCGAGCGCGTCATCGTCATGGACATGTCCTTCATGGGCAAGTTCTTGGTCCAAGGCCGCGATGCCGGCCGGAGTCTCAATCTCATTTCCGCCGGCAATGTCGATGGACCGGTTGGTAAAATCACCTATACCCCATGGCTCAATGAGCACGGCCTCTTGGAGGCCGATCTCACGGTGAGCAAGCTTTCGGAGGATGCATACCTCGTCGTCGTCACCGATACCATGGTGCGCCACGCGCACACTTGGATGAAACGGCATTTTCCGCAAGATGCGCATGTGACCATTACTGATGTCACCTCGGGCTATGCGCAGCTCAATGTGCAAGGACCACGCTCTCGGGAACTGCTGCAATCCATTACGAGTGTGGATCTTTCCAACCCGGCATTCCCGTTCCGTACGGTGCGCGAGATCGACATTGGATTCGCGCGCGCCTGGTGCGTGAGGATCACCTACGTCGGCGAGCTCGGTTACGAGCTCTATATCCCCGCCGAGCAGGCTCTGCACGTCTATGATCGGATCATAAAGGCTGGTGCGCCATTCAACCTCGCGCACGCCGGACTTCAGGCACTCTCGAGCCTGCGTCTCGAGAAAGGCTATCGCGACTACGGTCACGATATCGACAACACGGATGACCCGGATTCCGCCGGCCTAGGGTTTACGCTCGATACGAAAAAGCCCGAAGGCTTCATCGGCAAGGAGGCAGTACTCGCACGCCGCGCACGCGGCGTGCCGACCCGTCGCCTAGTCCAAGTCTTCGTACAGGACCCCATCCCGTTGATGTTCCATTCCGAGGTGGTGCGACGGGACGGCATCCCCGTGGGCTATGTACGCGCGGGCTCGTACGGCCACACCTTGGGCGGGGCGGTGGGGTTGGCGATGATCGATGGGCAGGGCAGCGCCGCCGATGCAAAATATTTTGAGTCAGGGCACTGGGAAGTCGACATTGCAGGATCGCTCTATCCTGCGGGGGTGTCGATGCGGCCGATGTACGATCCCAAAAATACCCGGATAAGCGGGTGATGTTCGATCGCCCCCAAGCGGATATGTTGGTTCGACTGGCATCGCCCACTGGGGCCCGAGGCCGGCAGGGGCCTTTTCCGTCAAGACACTGCGGCGGGTCGCCCGGCGATCAAGCGGCCTAGCTGGTCGGGGTCAATGGGTTTGGTCAAGTGATGATCGAATCCTGCCTCCATGGCGGACCGCCGGTCATCATCCTGCCCCCAACCGGTCAGAGCAATCAGCTGGAGATCCGTTGCCCAGGGTTCATGTCGTAGCGCGCGAGCGACCTCATAGCCGCTCAAATCCGGCATTCCAATGTCGAGCAGCGCTACATCAGGACGAAAGGTTTGCGCCAGGGACAGGGCGGTCTGACCCAGATGCGCGACTCGCACGTCGTGGCCCGACAATTCCAGGAGGAGTGAGAGACTCTCCGCCGCATCGCGATTGTCATCTGCGATCAATACCCGGCGACGCTCCGGCGACACCGGCGCCGGATCAACTGCCGGAGGCGAGGAGAATTGGTGCGCGGATACAGGCATGCGCAGTGTGAATTCGCTCCCTTGGCCCAAGCCAGTGCTACGCGCCTCCACAGTCCCGCCGTGCAATTCTGCAAGACCCTTGACCAGTGCGAGACCGATTCCGAGTCCACCCTCGGAGCGACCCTCTACCTCCTCGATTTGCGAGAACATTTCAAATATGCCGCCAATGGATTCCGCAGCGAGCCCAATGCCGTCGTCTGTCACCGATAGGGAAAGCGTGTCGCCTTGGCGCTTAGCCTGCACTTCAATATGACCGCCGGGGTTACTGTATTTGGCAGCATTGATGAGCAGATTCGATAGGATCTGTGCCAAACGCAAGGGATCGGCGTCAAGCGAAATAGCCTCGGCCGGCAAGCTCACGGAGAGATGATGATTCTTCCCATCCAATCTCGGGCGAGCCGCCTCTATGGCCGCGTCCAGGACATCGGAAAGCGCCACCCGCTCCGTCTTGAGCCGCAATTTTCCCTGTGTAATGCGCGCAATATCGAGAAGATCATCGAGCAGCAGGGCCATATGCGTCACCTGCCGCTCAATGATCGTTTGTGCTCGCTGCAATTGAGTAGGTGCCAACTGCGGCGAGGCAATGATCTTGGCGGCGGTGCGAATCGGTGCGAGAGGATTTCGCAACTCGTGCGAAAGAGTCGCAAGAAATTCATCCTTGCGTCGATCCTGCTCGCGGAGCTGATGGTTGAGCATCGATAGTTGTTGCTGATCGAGCTTCTGCGCGGAAACATCGACCGTTACTCCGTCAAAGTGCATCGGCGTGCCGTCGCTCGCGTAATCGGTTCCGCCGAGCGCGCGTATCCATTTAACCACGCCGGTGGTGGGATGCACGGTACGGTAAACGATGTCATACGGAGTTCGATTGTGGATCGATGCGTCAATCGCGTCCCGGGTCGGGGTACGGTCCTCTTCGTGAATCCTTCCATAGAAATCGTCGATCGTGATCCGGGCGCTCGCGGCGAAGAAAAAGTGATCCTTGACCCGCTCGTCCCACTCGAGTTCAGCGAAGGGCAGATCGCAGTACCAGAAACCGATACCCGAGAGGCGAGTGGCGTAGTCCAGTCGCGCGCGGTCCAACGCGAGTGCACGGTCCGCCGCGGCCCGTGAGCTGACGTCGACCCCTTGCACCAATATGCCGCTTATCGAGCCATCGCGGTCCGTGATGGGTTGGTAGACAAAATCGACATACCGCTCATCGACCGGGCCTTCGGGTGAAACTTGAACGACGTACTTAGAACCATTGGCTGAGAACGGCTTGGCGGTTCGATAAACCTCATCCAGAATCGTGAGGTAGCCTTGTTCTACGGCATCGGGAAGCGCCTCGGCTACTGTGCGACCGACGACCGCGCGGTGGCCGACGAGTCTCAGATATTCCGGATTTGCAAGCTCGATCACATGTTCAGGGCCTCGCAGTACGGCAAGGAACGTCGGCGCCTGATCGAATAGCTGCACGAACCGTTCACGTTCGGCTGAAAGCCGCTGCTTGGCCAGCACTTGTTCAGTTGTCTCGGTGCAGATGACGAGCACGCCACCGACGCCGTAGGGAAATTCCGGCTCATCGATGGGGCTATAGCCATAAGTCCAATACACATCCTGTAGCGCGCCATGGCGAATGATGGGTACTAGTTGATTTTCATGCCACGTTGCGCCCTCGTCGCGCATCACCTGCTCAATCTGCGGTCCGATGATCGGCCAGATCTCTTCCCATGATTCACGACCCGGGGCACCCAGAATGGAGGGGTGTTTCTCGGGGCCGAGAGAACGGGAATAGGCGTCGTTGTATAGGCAAGTGTACTCGTGGCCCCAGAAGATAAACATCGGATGCTGTGTCGTCAGCAAGACGCGCACGGCCGTGCGCAGACCTCGCGGCCAGAGTTCCGGTTCGCCCAGCGGGGTATGCGCCCACGGATAGGCGCGAATGCGCTCACCCATCGCGCCGCCGCCCGCGAGAAACTCCAGGTTGATGCCCGGATCTGATGTCACTTGCTGGTCCTATAGATACAGCCGGCCGCTTGTTCAAGTTCTGGAGCGCTGTCGGCACTCAACTGCACTGTAAGCTTAATCGGACATCTTCGTAGCGGCAATGCAGTACGTCGGGGTATTCACTGACGATGTTGCGTCCTCGAACTATCCGCTCTTCAACGGCCCGGCGACCTTGTAATGACTGGCGATGATGCCGGACGGCATTGCCTTCGTGCTGACGAGCTCGAATGAGCGTGGCGGGGTTCCCGCCGCAAAGAAGCGCTTCCCCGCGCCCAACAGGACCGGATAGACGACCAGCAGAACTTCTTCCGCAAGCCCATGTTCGAGCAGCGTCGATGTCAGCGTGGAGCTACCCGAGAGGACAAGGTTCGGGCCGTCCTGCGACTTGACGCGGCGAATGCCCTCGACGATGTCCGGCCCAAGGCCCTCGACCGGGCCCCATTCAAGACTTTCGGGCCGGTGGGTGGCAATATATTTTGTTGCCGCATTGATGCCGTCCGCCATCGGGCTGCTCGGCGCCTTTGGCCAGAAGCCCGACCAGGCATCGTAGGTGCGACGGCCAAGCAGCAGATCGAACGTCCGGCCATGCGCGGCGATAATTTCATCGCGGCCAGCCGGGGTCCGATAGGGGGCAGTCCAGTCGCCGTAGGGGAAATCGCCGTCTTCGCCGGAGACCTGGATCACGCCGTCCAGCGAGATATGTTCGATGATTTTGAGCATTCTCATTTGAGTTCTCCGGCGTCTGGGGTTGGGGTCTCGGGGTGCTGAATGGCAACCAGATATTGCGACATGTCTACGTCTCTCTGCCGGGTCTTCACTACAACGACGAACGGCCACACCGGAATTCGACAAGCCGTCTGAAAAATTCCATTTCTAGTAAAATCCTGACTCTGGTAAGCGGGTGGGCGCCCACCTACCTTGCTCGAGACCTCATGAGAAGACAGTATCATTCCCGGCAGGTTGACGGCCGGAACTTCATATGGGACGCGCATCGTCTCGTCGAGCTAACACAGCGATTACCGGTCAAAGAACTTTCATTGTCGGCTTCAGGGGATTGATGTGGGTGCGAGCGTCACCTTCACCGGCTCCACATGGAAGGCGTACTGAGATAGACAGACGCGCAGGAAACTCCGCGCGCAGTAGCCCCCCTGGCGCAACACCGAACGGTGGGTCAGCCATACGACGCCGGCGGTGCCCGCGTAGAACGCTCGATGAGCCAGGCGGATTAGGGCCTGCACCGGAGTGGCCCGGCCCGCTCGCAGCGCGAGCAGCAGCTGCGATTCGAATCCAATGTGGGCGAGCTCATCGGACACCAGGCCGCGGCAGAGCACCCTCAGGCGCTGGCAATCCGTGGCCTCTTCGAGTGCTCGGTAGTACACGATCCCGATCAGCTCGGCGCTGATAAGTATGTAGATGTAGAGCTCCAGACCCGCGAGTCGTCGTACAAGACGAAACACCCGATCGGTCCAGTCGGTCCTCTTGGGCGCGATACGATGATCCTCGATGAAGGCCCGGAGCAGCGCCGCGTGACGCTGCTCCTCGCGAACAAATAGTTCGGCGATCCGCACAAGCACGGGGATGCGGCGTTCGTGCGCGAAGAGCTGCGCCGCTCGCAGGAGCGTACGTCCCTCAGACTGTTCCCCGAGCTGAAACGTCGCAATCGAGCTCGCAATGAGCCGCCGTTCATCGGGCCTTAGAAAATCGGAAAGTCCGTTTGGAACAGAACGCGGATGCTGAGCATGGTGTTCGAAGTGATTCAGCCAGATCTCGAAATCAACCGGAGACATGCCACCACCCTCCTGATTCCCAGTACAGGCAGCAGTGTGCGGGCCGCTTCGGGCAGCGCTATGGAGGAATTCTGGCAAATTCTGGCAGCGGCACTCATGATGGCGAGTTACAGAGAAATGGATCGTCGAACCAGCTTCAAACGACCTGCGTTGGGCTTTTCCGCTTGTCTGGTTCTGGAGACGGCTCGTAAGGCCGGGCACTTACCGCTTGGCACATTTGATCGGGATCTCGCAAAGCTCGTCGGTGCGGTGCGCCTGCAATAGCAGATTCCTATTCCGAAGTCAGCGAAGGAACGCTGCGAGATCGGTGACACTAGATATCACCAATCTGCTGTTACGACTGGTCCGAGGACTCAGTGATTGGCCTTCACTTCCGGTACGTTGGGGTGCAACCAGCGCTTACGAAAGAAGTTGCTGTGCTATTAATGGCAGCTATGCTATCGAACTGCTTGTTGTCCGATGATTTGGGAGGCGGTGGTCATGGACTACGACACGGAGGCGCAGTCGCTGAATAGGAAACGGCGCGCGAAGGGATTTTATACTCGCCACGCCATAGGAGCGTTCGTGGCTGTCGCTTGGATGGCGGCTATGCCCTTAGCCGCGACAGCAGCCGCGTGTGACGACTACACGTTTGAGTTCCGTGCCGAGCCGTCATTTTTGGCACCTTCAGTCATCCGCGTTCAGACGCACGCTGGCTCCGCCCAACTCTCCGTCGAAATCGACGACAAACATATGGAAACGCTCGCGCTTGACAGCGCTGCGGCCCCTAAATTCTGTGCGCGGCTGATACAGGCATTGGAGATCGAGCAAAGTGGTCAGCCCTCAATGGGCCTCGACGGTATCCAAGTTCGCGGTAGCTTAAAGATGACGACTTCACCCGAAGCAAACTTCTCATTTTGGTCGCCCGATAAAGTGCGGCAACCGCGCGATTTTGCAGTCGTGGACTCGGTGTTTGTTTTGCTGGAGTCGACCACCCCGTCGTGCCTGCTCAATGCCTACATCGAGCAACTCGCGACTTACTTTCCCTTTGGAATCCCAGTGCGACGAATTGCCGGGCCACCCCTTACGTTGCGCGTCTATGGATCGCTCTCGATCGATAACATCGACGATTTCAGTCGGATTATTGACTCATTACCGCCGAATGTACCGCTCGTGATGGATATGACGAACTTCAACAATATGGGTACGCTGCTGTACCCTAGCTTTCGACGGTTGTTGTCACGTACTCCCGCGGTGGAATGGCGACTCTCGCCGCAAGCCGCAGGGCAATTGCGCGAAGTGGGTGTTGCGAACGCTGCGCTTGAAATAACCCACGGTTTGTACTGTGCCGGACAGCCGAGACGTTTCTCGCGGCGGTAACGCGCATGCCGGCGGCACGCCCTGAATCTAAGCCCAAATTAGCCCGAACCTGGAGCAGTCCATGCAAGAGGAACTAATACGTGAAGCCCTGAACATTCACTGGCGCGCGTCGGCAGCCGGCGACGCAAACGCGGAACACGATATCTACGATGACGATGCCGTTTGTGATTATCCGCAATCAGGTGAACGAATTCTCGGGCGAAACAATCTGCAGGCCCTGCGGAGTCATCACCCCGGCAAGCCATCGGGTTTCAACGTCAAGCGAATTCTCGGAAAAGATGATCTCTGGATCACGGAATACACAATCATCTACCAGGGGCGAGAAGCATACACCGTGAGCATTATGGAGTTCCGCGACGGTAGAGTCGTGCACGAGACACAGTACTTCGCGGATCCCTTCGAGGCGCCGCCCTGGCGGAGCCAATGGGTACAGCGTGTCGCGTAACCCCGCCATTAGGGAGTCCGCACCATCCGTCGCAACGTTTGGCCCAGTCGCGGCCAGGTAAGGTCAGGCACGATCCTTACCTCCATGTGATTGCTGCTCAATCAGGTGGGTCGTTACGGAGCACCTTGGCAATCGCCGCGATGGTGTTCCAGTTGCGAGTGGTTACCGAGACACCGTAGAGCCGGTCCAGTGCACCGAGGTATCCGATGACCTTCATGTGGCGTCTGTACATTCCGATGACGAATCGATTTCGTCTCGCGACGATCTTCATCAGCCATTGACCGCTGGACGGGAATTGCACGGGTAGTGAGGGCGCCAAGCGAGGGCGCCGCGACAGTACGCTGACGAAACGGACAACACCTCGCGGCACCGAGTGTCCCTCAAAAGGACTGTTCGACATTAGACTCGCAATGTCGCGGCCCTGGCACACCACGATCTCGGCGACAAACGGAAGGTTGCGCGCCACTTCTGCGCGTGCTTGCGCCTGGGTCATTGCCCGCCGAATGACCAACGTGCCCGCCGCGCCAATATTGACCGCACCCAGGTGCTTCAGTGATTCAGCGAGCTTGGTCGGACGGAATGTTCTGTGCCCCCCGACGTTAACTCCCCTCAGAAAAACCACGAGTGCCACTTGGTTCCCCTCAACGAGTCTGCTCAAGAACTTGCATTCTACCTCGACGGTGGGCGTCCGGTTCCGGCGAGGTACGGCTTCTTGGCGCTCAGACCGCCGGCGGGCTCACGGGATTGGTCATTGCGAGGCTGCCGTCACTAAATGACTGTCGCTTCATTCTCATCCAGCAAGACAGGTGCTAGTATTCTTCCCATGAAGCGTCAGTTCATCGCTCTCATCGTGATGCTCACCATCGGACTGCACGGTTCTGTGGTCGCATTTGCGGGAATTACTCCCTTGATGTCGGCGGATTGCCAAACCGTCGCCACTTCGCATTCGAATTCAGCTCAGGGCTCCTGTTGTCCAAAGGGCCAACACTCGATGAGTTGCTGCCTCGAGGCGTGCACGGGGACTATTGCAGGTGCGGTAACGTGCACACCTCACACGTTGAATTGGATTGTGTCCGCAACGCTGCTGCCGCAATTCCATACGGCCCATTTTTCATCTCGCGGCGACTCGCCGCTCATTCGCCCACCCATTCTCTAAAGCCGCTCTAGCTCCGTCTTAACAGCGGAAACGGCGACGTCGGTAGTCGCTCCATGATGGCGCTTGGATTTCGCCGTCATCTTGAGCTCGATCAAGCTTTTGGAGAGTAGACATGTCTCGTTCTTTCGCGGGCGCCTGGGTGCCATGGCCGCGCTGTCGGCAACAGCGAGCCGATGGTGAGTTGGGTTGTGCATTCGTTTTGATGTGCATTCTCGCGGTTGCAACCGCGCAGGCCGGCTCTGACCCTCCGGATACGGCTGCGCCATTGACGATGGAAGAGGCGGCGCGCCTTGCTGCGGTGGATCAACCACTGCTGACCGGGCAGCAGGCGAAGATTCAAGCGGACGAGCAGCAAGCAATCGCCGCCGCTCAGCTACCCGATCCCCAATTGTCCGGTGGGCTCAAAGAGCTACCCATCGACACGCCGGAGGCATTCAGTACTCGCCGCGACAACTTCACGGAATTTACGATCGGTCTGAGTCAGGAGTTTCCACGTGCCGAAAAGCGTCGGCTGCAAGGTGCTCGCAAGCAACTCGACGCCGATGCAGGCCGCGCGGCTCTCGACAACGAACAGCGCATGGTTCGCCGTGATGCGTCGCTCGCATGGCTCGATTTATACGAGACGGAACAGGGCCTGAAGCTTACTCAGCGGCTGGCGGATGAAGCGACGCTGCAAGTCCAGTCGCTCGAGAAAGATTACAGCAGCGGCAAGGCATCTCAGGCGGACTGGTTTGCGGCGAAAACCGACGCCGGATTAGCCGCGGACAAGGCGCACGATTGGTTACACCATGAGCTTCGTATGCGCGAGGGGCTGGCGCGCTGGATCGGCGATGAAGCAAGGCGGTCGATCGCAGAATCACTCACAACGCCCGGCGCTCTGACTCCGCTACCGGGCCTGATCGCCAGCGCCGACCACCATCCGGTCATTGGCAACCTGGATAAGCAGATTGAGGCCTCGGCGACCGAAGTGGCTTTGGCAAGACAGTCATACAGGCCGGACTATTCAGTTGAAGTGTATTACGCCTATCGGCGCGACTTCGCCGATTTCGTCGGCATCCAGTTCAAGATGGGCCTGCCGTACTTTACCAAGAACCGTCAAGACCGCGGACTAGCCGCTGCCCTTGAGCAATCGCACGCCAGTGAAGAGCGTAAGCGCGACCTATTGCGCGAGCTACACACGCAGATAAGCCAGGACTACGTAGTTCGGCGGCACTTTCGGGAACGCGTCGCGGACTTCGATGCGTCGATCATTCCGGACGCCCTGCACCGAGTCGACGCGGCGCGAACCGCTTATCAAAGCGGTCGAGGTACCTTCGATGCCGTGCTGCTGGCGCGCCGCAGTTTACTTGATGTGCAACTCCAACGACTCGCGTTGGCGGTGGAATCAGCACGCGCGCAGGTCCGTCTCGATTATTGGAGTGCTTCGCAAACTTCTTCCGGAGAATCGCCATGAGGCGGAATGTCAAGTTCGCCCTGTTCGTTTGCACGGGTATCGTGATCGCAACCGTCGGGTTCGCGATCATTCGTCATCGCGATTCCGCGGTTATGCGGCAAGACGTCTGCGGAAAAGCGGCGCCCAGTTATTGGTACGACCCTATGCGCCCCAGTGAGCATTTCGTAAAACCCGGCAAATCCCCGTTCATGGACATGCAATTGATGCCGAAATGCCCCGAGCCTCAAGGTGGGGCTTCCACGGCGGAAGCGGTTGCCACAGCCGCCGAAAGCAAACCGCAGTACTGGTACGACCCAATGCACCCCGCGGAGCACTTCGACAAACCGGGCAAATCCCCATTCATGGATATGCAGCTGGTTCCTAAGTACGCAAAAGACGCGGCGCCGGGCAGCATCGCCGTCGATTCGCGCGTTGTTCAAAACCTTGGGCTTCGTCTCGCGAAAGTAGACCAGGGTAGTTTCGCACGCGTAGTTGATACCGTGGGCTCAGTCGGCGTCGATGAACACCGAATTGAGGCCGTACAAGTGCGCCAGGCGGGATGGATTGAGCGACTCGACGTGCGCGCGGCGGGCGATTCGGTGCGCCGTGGTCAGCTGCTTGCCGGTATCTATTCCCCGGATCTTCTAGCCACGCAGCAGGAGCTCCTCATCGCGTTGGGCTCAAATGACCCCCAGCTAATCGAGGCGGTCCGGCGGCGGCTCGTGCTCTTTGGCTTGTCGGAAATACAGATCGCGCGCATCGAAAGAACTCAGCAGGTTGAGAGACGAGTGGACTATTACGCGCCGTTCGACGGGTATGTAATGGAGCTCGGTGCACGCCAAGGCGCGGAAGTGCAGCCCGGCGCCATGCTATTTCAGCTCGCCGACTTGAGCAGCGTGTGGGTTACTGCAGAGGTACCGGAAGCGCAGGCCGCGTGGCTAACGCCTGGTGATCGTGCCGAAGTCGAGGTGCCAGCCCTGCCCGGCGAACGCTTCGAGGGTCATGTTGACTATCTGTACCCGGAGCTGACGCAAGCCACGCGTACGCTGAAAGTGCGAGTTGTCATAAAGAACGCGCACAGGCACTTGCGGCCGGGGATGTTTGCGGCAGCTCATTTTCAGAGCATGACACAAGAACTCGCGCTTACCGTACCGAGTGAGTCAGTCATCAAGACCGGCGTGCGAAGTTTCGTGATCGTCGCTGACGATGACACCCACTTTCGTCCCACGAGGGTGCGAGTCGGTGCCGAGCAGGGCGGCCGTTCGGAAATCATGGAGGGCCTGAGCCTGGGGCAAAACGTCGTCGCTTCGGGTCAATTCCTTATTGACTCCGAGGCTAATCTTCGCGGTGCCTTTGACAATCTTGTGGGCTCCACTGAATCGAAGAGCGAGGACGCGAAACCTATGATGATGCCCGCGCCTTCGATGCAACCCCCAAAGGGGAGCCACTAAAGATGCTGGTGTCGCTCATTCGCTGGTCGATCCAAAACCGATTCTTGGTGCTAATGGGCACGCTGCTTCTGGCCGCCTGGGGTGTGCACGCGACGTTGTCGACACCGCTCGACGCCTTACCGGATCTTTCCGATACGCAGGTCATCATTCGCACGGAATTCCCGGGTCAGGCTCCGCAGGTGGTCGAGGACCAGGTCACCTATCCCTTGACCACGACGATGCTATCGGTGCCCGGCGCGCGCACCGTGCGCGGCTATTCCTTTTTTGGGGATTCTTACGTCTATATCATTTTTGATGACAAGACCGACCTCTATTGGGCGCGATCTCGAGTGCTCGAATACCTGAGTCAGGTCACCGGACGATTGCCGCCAACCGCAAAACCGACCCTGGGGCCAGATGGCACAGGTGTGGGTTGGATTTACGAATACGCCTTGGTTGATCACAGCGGCCAATACGACATCTCCCAATTGCGTTCGCTACAAGACTGGTTCCTAAGATATGAGCTCAAGAGCGTGCCAAACGTCGCCGAAGTCGCGAGCGTGGGTGGTCTCGTCAAGCAATACCAGGTGGTGCTTGATCCAGATCGCATGCGGGCGCTCGGCATCACCATCGACAAGGTGAAAACGGCGCTACGCGATTCGAACAACGAGACCGGTGGCTCGGTACTGGAACTCGGCGAGGCCGAATACGCAGTGCGTGCGACCGGGTATCTCAAGAACCTCGATGATTTCCGAAACGTCCCGGTGGGTCTAGGCGCCGCCGGCACGCCGATTCTATTGGGCGAGGTGGCACGAATCCAGATCGGCCCCGAGATCCGTCGCGGAATCTCGGAGTTGGACGGTAAGGGGGAGGCGGTGGGCGGTGTCATCGTCATGCGCGCCGGAAAGAATGCGCTGGAGACGATTGACGGTATCAAGGCGAAGATTGCGAGTCTGCAGCAAGGACTGCCGAAAGGCGTCGCGATAATTCCGACTTATGATCGCTCAGAACTCATTCACCGGTCGGTCGCGACGCTCAGGGACCGTCTCATCGAGGAGTTCGTTGTGGTGACGCTGGTATGCGCGCTGTTCCTATTCCACCTGCGTTCCGCATTTGTCGCTATTGTCAGTCTACCGCTCGGCATTCTTGCCGCCTTCACCATCATGAACTGGCAAGGGATCAACGCCAACATCATGTCCTTGGGAGGCATTGCGATCGCGATCGGCGCAATGGTGGACGCAGCGGTGGTGATGATCGAGAACGCCCACAAGCATATCGAGGCCTGGAATCACGAGAATGCGGGCCGGCGGCCGACCCCCGTGGAGCAAGCGAGGCTGATCACCGGGGCGGCGGCTGAAGTCGGGCCGGCGCTGTTTTTTAGTCTGCTGATCATCACATTGAGTTTCGTGCCGGTGTTTACCCTCGAAGCCCAGGAGGGCAAGCTTTTCGGGCCGCTGGCGTTCACGAAAACATACTCGATGGCCGCCGCGGCGGGCCTCTCGGTAACGCTGATTCCGGTGTTGATGTATTACTTTATCCGCGGTCGGATCCCTGATGAGCGCAGCAATCCCCTGAGCCGGCTTCTGATCTTTTTGTACCGGCCGCTACTCGACTTTGTGCTCCGGTATCCCATGACGATTCTTCTCGTGTCGGTGCTGACAGTGGCGATAACTGTCGTCCCTCTGACCCGACTCGGTAGCGAGTTCATGCCGCCCCTGGTTGAAGGCGATCTCTTGTTCATGCCATCTGCCATGCCCGGTTTGTCTGCGGACAAGGCTTCCCAATTGCTGCAGCAGACCGACAAGGTGCTGATGCAGTTTCCGGAAGTCGAGCGTGTCTTCGGCAAAGTCGGTCGAGCCGAAACGGCGACCGATCCGGCGGGGCTCGAAATGTTCGAGACAACGGTCCGCTTCAAGCCTCGCTCGCAGTGGCCGAACGGTAAGACCGAGGATGAACTCATCGAGGAAATGAACGCCGCGCTGCAGATTCCCGGGCTGTCAAACCTCTGGGTGCAGCCGATTCGAAACCGCATCGACATGCTCTCGACAGGCATCAAGAGTCCGGTCGGCATCAAAATCGCGGGTCCGGATTTGAAGGTAATCGAGAAGCTCGCCGAGGAGGTCGAGGCGATCGTGAAGCAGGTGCCTGGAACTCGCTCCGCCTACGCCGAGCGAGTGCAGGGCGGACGCTACATCGAAGTCCGGATAGATCGAGTGCGAGCAGCTCGCTTTGGATTGAGCCTTGCCGACGTGCAGCAGGTCGTGGCGCTTGCCATAGGCGGCGAAAATGTCGGCGAGACGGTAGAGGGTCTGCAACGCTTTCCGATCAACATGCGCTATCCGCGCGAACTTCGCGACTCGGTCGAGAAGCTTACTCTGTTGCCGATCGTCACCGCGGCGGGAGCGACAACGACCTTGGGCGCAGTAGCCGACCTTGTTGTAACGGACGGGCCGCCCCAGATTCGGAGCGAGAACGCCCGGCTCAACGGCTGGGTGTACGTAGACATCAGCGGACGCGATCTCGGGTCCTATGTGGCACAAGCGCAGAAGAGGGTGGCGCAGCGAGTCGCGTTGCCGCCCGGATACTCGATCATATGGTCGGGCCAATTCGAGTATTTGGAGCGTGCGACGCAGAAGCTGAAACTGGTGGTGCCGTTCACTCTGGTGATCACTTTCGTGCTGCTATACCTAGCCTTCCGCAACTTCGTTTCCGCGGCACTGATCATGGGCACACTGCCGTTCGCACTGGTCGGCGCCTTGTGGCTGCTGTTCGTCCTCGGCTATAACCTATCGATCGCCTCTGCTATCGGCTTCATCGCGTTGGCCGGTGTTTCCGCGGAGTTCGGCATCGTCATGCTGCTCTATCTCGATAATGCCGTAGCAAATCGACGAGCAGCAAATCAGTTCGCGACCGAACGCGATCTCATCGAAGCGATCGAAGAGGGTGCTGTGCTTCGAGTGCGACCAAAAGCGATGACGGTCGCGGTCATCGTCGCTGGACTTCTTCCAATCATGTTGGGCGGCGGTACCGGCTCAGAAGTCATGCGCAGAATCGCGGCGCCCATGGTTGGCGGTATGATTACCGCGCCGTTGCTGTCAATGCTTGTCCTGCCAGCGGCCTACTTGTTGCTTCATCGCCGCGAGTTGCGGCGGTCGAAGTCGCAGATGACCGATGCAAGTGGCAGGCGGTAGAAAGGACGCACCTGCGGGCGATCGCGACTAGCTGTGAACGGCGCGTCAGCGCCGGGCTGGCCGTGAAATTTGATTCGCCAGAGAATCCGCCACGACCCAGGCGGCGCCGATCAGAGCGAGATTCAGGGCGTTCTCGCTCCAGTTCATAGGGCTCGAGGGATCAGCCAGCAGCATCGGCACGTGCACCAGAGGGGTGAAGCAGGCGAACATGGCGGTCAGCAGCACCGCGGCGATACGGGCCTGCACGCCGGTCAGTATCGCAACACCCGCCGCGATGTGGCCGAACCCGGTTGCATAGGCCCAGAACTCTTGCGTCGGCGGCAGCCACTTGGGGACCAGCGGGACGGTGAGGTTCAGATAGAAAAAATGCGCTCCGCCGAAAAGCAGCGCACAAACCCCGAACAGACGTTGGCCCAGGCGAGTGAGGCCGGCGGCTCGTGCCGCATCGATCTTGGCGTGCGTGGCATACACGATCAGTCCGCCTGCCGCGATCGCGAGCTGCTCAGCGGCGCCGCTATAGCTGCCGAACTCGGTGTAATGGGCGAGTACCACGCGGCCGTTCATCAGGATGACGACAATGAAGGCGTAGTAGGCGGTGAGCGCCGCGGCGCCCCGGGCGGTGGTCCGACGCCACTCGACGGCAGCGCCGGCCGCCAGCATGAATAGGGCGGCGGCGTAGGCCAGCACAGTGCGGTCGGGAAACGTCTTGGGCACCGGTTGCCCTGGATCGAAGTTCCCCCACGCCAGGCAGACCACGGCCAACGCCATCACACCCAAGCCATAGACGCGCCAGCCGAGGGTGATTTTCGTCATAGGCGGCATCGATGATGCCTACCAAGTAACGCGGGCGGGATAGCGCTCACTGCGTATCCACTGCGACAGCAACCATTTTTCACCCGCCGTGACGGGCATTCCCGCGTGCAGGCTGTCTCTGTGGCCCAACCCGTCCGCACCTAGATTGTGAAAATGCAGCATGTCGCCGCGGCGGGCTTTGACATCCAACTGCAGTTCCGGAAAACAGGTACTGCCGCCGCTGTAGTCGTCGTTCAGATAGGTCAGCACGGTTTGCGCGCGCTGCCCACCATCGGCCAGTGACCGATAAGAACCAGCTCCGCTTTCATTGAAATAATCCACGTGCGGCCTGAATTCCTGGCCCGGTTTGTAACGCAGCACTTGCAGGAATTCGCCGTTCAGCACCGGCACGCCGGTGACGCGGCTGGTGCAGCGTTCGATCGCCTCCAGCACGTGATCGTGCTGACGCGGACCGAGCGTAATATGCGAACTGTTTCGCATCGGATCGGCACGCACTTCACCGGTACGCGCATCGACGATCTGCGAGCGCTTCACCAGCGGCGCGGCGAGATTGATCAGCGCATCCAGCACCAGCGGATGAATCACGCCGGGCAGTTTTCGAATCAGCGGTGCCCCGTGCAATGTTTCCACCGCGGGAAGCGGCATGTCGGCAGCGAGATGCGGCAGCGCCTGCTCCAGCAAAAGCCAGTCGACGCCCAGAGACGGCGGTTCTACCACGGCGGATGCTGAATTCTGCTGCCGAAGAGATTGGTCTAGACGCTGACTGAGATATTGGGTGCGCGTGGCATTACTGTGGCTGATGGCCGCGGCGAATGCCGGTTCCGGCGCGCCACCGATGCCGCCGGCATAACAGCAGGCAAGGGCGTACGCCGCCGCCGCATCGCCACGTCGCGCCGATGCGTCCAGCAACGGACGCAGCAGATCCCAACGCTGATGGCAGACGCTGAGTAGACCCAGTTGGCGTAGCGCACCGGCATCCCCCATCCGCGCGGCGGCCAGAAGGAAGCGCAGGCCGGTTTCACGGCCGTCGGCCGCGAGTGCGGCAAATCCATGTATTTCGCTGAGCAGAAGGTTCGCCTGAATCTGTGTGCCTGCCAACGGTTGCAGCAATTCGATGGCCTGCTGCCGATCTCGCGCGCACTGACGTCCGTCCATCAGGAGAGTGGCAAGCGTCATTTGCGCCGGAATCAGTTTTTGCGCCGCCGCCAGACGCAGCCAGTGCAGGCTCTCGTCGAATTGTCCGCGCTGATGCAATACCGAACTGAGCGCGTACTGAGCCTCAGCGTTGCCTGACTTCGCAAGCGCGGCCGCTTCCTGAAGTGAAATACTCTGCGCCATCAACAGCTCCTAACCTGCCGCGGTCCCCCGCGCTATCGGATTTCCTTTTCGCGAACGAGCACACGGACGGCCTGTATGCGTTTGCCGGCCGCCACGTAGGATTCCGAGATAATCAGCTTGTCGCCCTGCAGAGTGAAATGACGAGCTTGGTCGGTCCCCAGATAGCTCGGCATGTTGCTGCCCAGCACATGCGTCACCCAAGTGCTCTTCTTGCGGTCCCATGTGAAGGTTCCAAAATACGCGCAAAACCAATCGGGTAGGCAGGATTCAGGGTCTGGGTCGACGCCCTCGAGAGGCGCATTGGGTGGATTGCGCATGATGTTCATCGACACGTGGCCGTCGGCGGTGAAGATGAAAAATCCGATCGGATCTTTCCCGAACGCATAGACCGCCTGCCCGCCCTCCGGCGTGTCAACAAACGTGGTGAATCGCCAGGTGCCGACCAGAGGACTGCGGTCGCTGTCGGATGCGCGACTCTGGCTCGTGGTCAACGCTACGGCAAGCGTGATCGAGACAAGGAAAAATCGTCCCAGCGGCCGCAGCAAGCGGCGGCGAATGCCACATAACATAGCCATTTCTCGGTGCTACCTCGTCTAGAACATGCATTTATACGCCGCTTGACGCGAAAAGCACGACCGTGCCGGATCACCGGCCGTGACGGCCCGATGGCACGGTAAAAATTACAGCCGTTTTTCGGGTTCCGTACGGTTCACAGACCTTGTGATGGTGGCAGGGGTGAGAGCACACTGATGCTCATCATGCACACACGGCACGCCAGTAAGCCCCCGAAAACAGCAGGGCATGAACGCTATGAGGCTTCACTGACGGTCGATGGGCGCTATCGGCTATTGGTGGAGGGCATCACCGATTACGCCATCTGCCTGCTGAGCCCGGAGGGGCTCGTCACCAGTTGGAACCGCGGTGCGGAGCGGTTCAAGGGCTACAAGGCGGATGAAATCATCGGCCATCATTTTTCAGAATTCTATACGCCTGAAGATCGCGAATCGGGGCTTGCCACCCGAGCCTTGGAGACCGCGTCCCGAGAAGGCAAGTTTGAAAACGAGGGATGGCGGGTTCGAAAAGACGGGACGCGTTTCTGGGCCTACGTGATCATCGATCCGGTCCGCACGCCGGACGGTGAGCTCGTCGGTTTTGCAAAAATTACCAGAGATCTGACGGAACGCCATGCCGTGGAAGAGTCGCTGCGCGCGAGTCAGCAGCAATTTCAACTACTGGTGCAAGGCGTCACGGACTACGCCATCTACATGCTGAGTCCGTCCGGCCACATTTCCAGTTGGAATGTCGGTGCCGAGCGCATCAAGGGGTATATCGCCGACGAAGTTCTTGGGACACACTTCTCTCGCTTCTACACGGCAGATGACCAAACGACGGGCGAACCCGCGCGCGCACTCGCCATTGCCGCCGCGGAAGGCCGCTATGAGAGAGAAGGACAGCGGGTTCGAAAGGACGGCACTCATTTTTGGGCAAATGTCGTGATCGACGTGATCCATGCGAGCGACGGTACGCTGCTCGGATTTGCGAAGATTACCCGGGATATCACCGCACAGCGTGAGGCCCGGCGAGCGTTGGACGAGGCGCGAGAGACGCTGTTTCAGGCGCAAAAAATGGAAGCGATCGGGCAGCTCACCGGGGGGGTGGCGCACGACTTCAACAATCTGTTGATGGTGATCCGAGGAAGTCTCGAGCTGCTGCGAAAGCGGGTATCGCAGGATCCACGAGCGCTTCACTTGCTCGAGAATGCGCAGCAAGGCGCCAGCCGCGGCATCGCCTTGACGCAGCGGATGCTGGCTTTCGCGCACCGCCAGGAATTGACGCTCAGCGCCGTTGACATTCCAGGTCTCGTCTCCGGCATGTCCGACCTCATCCTGCGTTCACTGGAGAGCAGCGTGGAAATGGAGCTGCGCTTTCCACCGAAACTCCCCGCCGTGCGGGCGGATGCCAACCAGCTCGAACTCGCGCTCCTCAATTTGGTGGTGAACGCGCGCGATGCGATGCCGAACGGGGGCAACATCATCATCGCTGCCAAGGAAGCACAGTTGGGGCCTGGGCCGGACGCCCCGCACTATGTGTGTCTGTCGGTGATTGATTCGGGCGAGGGGATGGATGCGCAGACCCTCGCCCGCGCCACGGAACCGTTTTTTACGACCAAGGGTGTTGGCAAGGGCACCGGGCTTGGCCTGCCGATGGTCCATGGAGTTGCGCATCAGTCGGGTGGACGGCTGGTATTGAAGAGCGAGAAGGGGCGCGGCACCACCGCGGAACTGTGGCTCCCCTGTTCACCGGCTTCCATGGCCGAACCGACGGTGCCCATGGTGCCGGCGGCTGCGGCAAGCGTCCGTGCGCTCACCGTGTTGTTGGTTGATGACGACATGCTGGTCTTGCACAGTGCGGCGGCGATGCTGGAAGATCTAGGGCACCGTGTGTTAAGCGCTAATTCGGGCGAACAAGCGCTGACTCTGCTCGGTCAACATCCCGACGTGGATGTGATGATCACGGATCACGCGATGCCGCGCATGACAGGAGCGGAGCTTGCCGCCGCCGCGCAGAGGGGTTATCCCCGGCTACCGATCGTTCTGGCCACCGGCTACGCCGAACTATCCGGTACGTCCGTTGCCGGCCTCGCCAGGCTCGCCAAGCCGTTCACGCAAAAGGAACTCTCGGATTCCCTGGTGCAGGCAATTGAATTGCTCAACATTCGCGGAGCGCGCACACCCATTGTTTGATGCGCTACCCGCGCCGCACCTCAAGGGCCGCCCGCGAGTGTTCAAACGGCGTTTTCCTCGAAGACGCGTTTTGCGATCGTCATCGCCGTGTTCGCCGTCGGCCAACCCGAGTAGAAAGCAAGATGGGTAATAAGCTCGATGAGTTCATCTCGCGTGACGCCGTTGTCGAGAGCCCTCTTCAGGTGAACCGGCAACTCGTTGGTGCGATAAAGCGCGACCAAGGCCGCCACCGTGATGAGGCTCCGGTCTCTTGGCGGGAGTCCCGGTCTCTGCCAAACGTCGCCAAACAACACACGTTCGGAGTAGTCGACCAAGGCCGGGGCGATATCGGCATAGGGGACGCGCGGGGGATTGGGTTTATTGGACATGGCTGCTCCTCGATTAAGGATTAAGGCAATCTGAACACCCATAGGGTTGTGCCGGCGGCGGGATCGACTATTTCGGGCGTCAGGCTGCGGCTGCCGGCATCGAAGGCACCGCCGCCGCCTGCGATAACGACCAGATATTGCACGCCATCCACGCTGTAGGTCGCGGGTGAGGAACTGGGGCTGGCACTCAACCCGACCTGCCATAACACCTTGCCCGTCGCCGCGTCATAGGCGCGAAAACGACGATCGCGTGCGCCGCTGAATATCAGGCCGCCGGCCGACACCAGCAGGGAGCTGGCAACCGGCGCGCGCTGGCGCTGCGACCAGACGACCTGTTTGGTCTTAAGATCGATCGCCTCAATGCGGCCGAAATTGCCGTCGTTGCCCGGTTTCGGACGACCCTCCAGGCGCACGTCCATGCCGCCCGCCGCGATCTTGTCGGCTTGTCGTTCGACCCAGCCGTAGTCCATGCAGTTGCTATCGAGCAGCGGCACATAGAGATAGCCGGAGGACGGGTCAAACGCCGTCGTCGGCCAGCTCCGCGCGCCCGTCGCTGCGGGGCAAACGACATCGGTTCTGCCTGCCTTGGGCTCGAACTCGGGTTTGATGGTCTTTCTTCCGCTCTTCGGGTCGATGCCGGCGATGAGATTCTGTAGACCAAGATCCTTGGAGAATTGGTACTTGCCGTCCGTGCGGTTGACGGCGTCAAAAATCGCGCTCTTGCCGCCGGTCACCACCAGTGGCGTGGGTTTGCCGTTGACCGGCAGCGTGATGAGCGACTGCTCGAACGCCCAGTCGAGATCCCAAACGTCGCGGTTCATGTGCTGGTAGTGCCAGACCAGTTTCCCGCTGTCGGCATCGAGCGCCACGGTCGAATCCGTGTAGAGCGCATCGTTATTCGACAGGCGCTTGCCGCTGCGCGGCGCCAGCAAGGTTCCGACGTCATAGGTGTTGCCGGTTCCGAAGTAGGCGAGATTCAAATCGGGATCGTAACTGCCGATCGACCACACTCCGGCGCCGTAGCGCTCAGTGACGGGCGCACCGTTCCAGCTGTCGCCGCCGGGTTGACCCGGGCGCGCGATGGTGTTGAAACGCCACTTCTCGTCGCCGCTTTGCGCGTCCAGTGCGACGATGAAGTCGCCGCCGCCGGTGTCGATGCCCAAACTGACGCCGACGATGACCTTGCCGTGAACCAGCAGCGGGCCGCCGGAAATGTGGAAGTAGGCGCCGTCGAACTGGCCGGGGTGAACTCCCTGCTCCGGGGTGACGACGGCATGATCCCAACGCAGATCGCCGCTCTTGGCGTCGAGGGCGACGATGTGACCGTCGGCGGTGGGGGCGTACAGCTTGTCCTGATAAATGGCCAAGCCCCGCACCCGTGCGTCGCGGCCGTTGTGCAGCGCCTCCGGCAGTGCACGGACGTATTGCCAGAGAATGCTGCCGTCGGCGGCATTGATCGCTTCCACCGTGTTGCCGCCTTCGATAAAGAGCACCCCGTCGTGGATCAAGGGTGCGGTTTCGTCGGCACTGGGCGGCAGCGCCAATGTCCAGGCGACGCCGAGATTGCGCACCGACGCCCTGTTGATTTGATCGAGCGGGCTGTAGCCGAGGGTGGCATAGGTGCCGCGCCACATCAGCCAGTCGGCGGCGGCCGGAGCTCGCAGCATCGCATCAGAAACCGGTGTAAGCCCATCGAGGAGGTTCTTTCTCGCGGCCATGGCGGCACGATAGGCGTCGTCCTCATTGGCGGCGAGGGAGGCGCCGACGGTGCGAGGCACCGCATTGTGCTCGGAAGCGGCGGCAACTTCCGCCGGCGCACCGGAGCCCACGAACTCTGCCGTCCCTGCCTTATCGCCATTTTCCTGCAGCAAGTAGGCTTCGATGTCGGCATAGGTCTGGCTGCCGAGGCTGCCAGGGCTCGCCGGCGGCATGCGCTTCACGATCACCGACCGCAGCGCCTCGGGCGACTCATCATGCCAGTGCGCCTTGAATCCCGCGCCCTTCACCGGCGGAGCGAACTGGCCGTCATTCAGATGCGGGCCGTGACATGCCGCGCAATTTTCCGTATAGGCGGTTTGGCCGCGCGCGGCCTGTTGTGCCGTAAAACCAACTGCTCCGCTGTCGAACAACGATTGGGCCGCGGCGCCACCGGCCATGGCACAGACCATTCCCGCGGTCACCCCTGAACGGATCCGCCAGCCCGGCCGCCGGAACCAGCCCATCGACGTCCCACCGTGTTCGGCTCGCATTCTTCTTCTCCAAGGTCGCGACAAGCCATCCTAGCTCATCGCCCGGCGCAATGCGGCGCGCGCCAGCAAGCGGGTGGAGTCGAGCGTCGGCAAGGGAGAGTTGCCGTCGTTGATGATCAACGGGATTTCGGTGCAGCCGAGGATCACGGCGTCGCAGCCTTGATCCTTCATTCGACCGATGACTTTCTGATGAAACGCAATCGCATCGGGCTTGAAAACGCCGCCAACCAACTCCTCCATGATGATGCGGTTGATTTCGTCGCGTTCGGCAGGGCTCGGACGCAGGTACTCAAGACCACGGGCCTCGAGTTTTTCGGGATAGACATCGCTGTCGATCAACCAACGCGTCCCGGTCAGGCCGAGATGCTTGAACCGGCGCTCGACGGCCTCTGCCGCGACGACCTCGGCGATATGCAGCCACGGCAGCGGTGATCTCGACTGGATGAGGGGCAGCGCCTGGTGGATGGTGTTGTCAGGGCAGATCAGGAAATGAGCTCCGATGGCGGCAAGCTTGTTTGCCGAGGCGAGCATCAACTCGCCGACGCCCTGCCAGTCGTTTCGCTCGAGGCACGTCACGTAGTCCGCAAACGATTGGGAATGCATCGAAATCTCAGGATGCGCGTGAGGGCCGAGATGTCGCGCGCCCTCGATACAAAGAGTGCGATAACAAAGTGCTGCGCCTTCGGCGGAGCAGGCAACGATACCGATGTGATGGAGCATAAATGTCCCGTTCATGGCCACCCGCAATTATGCCCCAGAGTACAATGGGCTTCCGACCCTCACGCAACGGCGACACACTCCAATGGAAGAGAGGCGACTTTCGGCAGCCGGGCCATCCAGCAATGCTGAGCGGCACCCTTGATGGGATCCGCCAGCGACAGCGATCCGGTAGCGGATGTCTACGCGGGAGATACGGCACAGGCGCAGCAGAAGGGCCACGCCATTGATGATGCGTTTTCATTCGCGATCGAGGCGGACGCCGATGCCGATGTATTCGGCCGGATCGCCAATTTATTCAATCTGGCGAACATCGCGCCCCAGAGCGCGAGCTTGCATCGATTGTCTTCGGACAGGGTTCAGATCACCGTGGAGCTGGCGCAGGTCAGCGGCTTCACTGCCGACATGATCCGCCGCAAACTGGAACAACTCACCTGCGTTCGGCACTTGACCCTTACCCGCAGCGGCAATGAGGAACCTTGAGACTAGTGGAGCGCGGCCGCGGTCTGCAGAGGTAGATCGCGCGATGAGCCGCCGACGGCGATGGAGTATTGGCCGGAAGCCCAAGTCCAAGCGTCCTTTTTCTCATCGAAGGTCGCTATCGCCAATGCCTCGAGAGGAACGGTAACAGTCTTTTGTTCGCCGGCTTTCACGTCGACGCGTTGCCAGGCCGCGAGGCGGCGGAAGTGCTCGCCGGCCGCCTTGGGCAAGCCCACGTAGACCTGTGCAATCTCCGCACCATTGCGAGCGCCGACGTTTGCCACGGTAAACGTCACGGTTTTCGCCCGCGGCTCGACCCGCAAATCACTGTACTTGAATTGCGTGTACGACAGTCCATAGCCGAACGGGAACAACGGTTCCTTGCCTTCCGAGTCGAACCATTTGTATCCGAAGCGTACCCCCTCACTGTAATCCGCAACGAGGGATTGCCGCTGTTGATCGTCGCCCATCCAATACCCCAAGGGGTCTCCATTGGCGCCATCGGGGTTTGCGCCGAAAATGCGCTCATGCGGCAGGTCGGCTTCCGATTTTGCAAACGTGATCGGCAGTTTTCCCGATGGAACGACGCTGCCGAAGAGGAGATTCGCAATGGCTTGTCCCCCGGCGACCCCCGGATACCACGCTTCCATGACGCCTGCGACACGATCGATCCATGGCATGGTCACCGGATTGCCGGTGATCAATACGACGATCGTGCGCCGATTCGCCGCTGCGACGGCCGCAATGAGTTCATTCTGTCGTCCCGGCAGAGACAGAGTAGGGGCATCGCCGCTCTCGCTCATGTACTGATCGGCAAATACCACGGCGACGTCGGCCGTTGCGGCGAGCGCTGCCGCTGAGGATGTGTCGGTACCCGGATCGAAGCGTACGACGGCTCCTCGTGCATGCTCCCGCAGGTAACGCAGCGGCGGCGACGGAAAGTACACCGCCTTGCCCCACTGGGTCGGGGTGGTGGGACTGATGGCATTGCCGCCGGGTGCATCGACCTGAGCCGAGCCTCCACCCGACAGTACTCCCACATCGGCATGCGCACCGATGACCGCAATGGAGTGCAGCGAAGCGGCAGTCAGGGGAAGGGTGCCGTCGTTCTTCAATAGGACGATGCTCTCTTCAGCGATGTGCTGCGCATCCTCCAAGCCCCGAAATGGGTTGACTACACTGCGCGGAGCCGGGGGATGGTCGATCACGCCGGCATCGAACATCGATCGTAGCAGGCGGTGCACCATGTCATCGAGACGCCGCAGGGGTACTCGTCCGGACGCGACCGCCTGCTTGAGCGCTTCGCCGAAGTATTCATCCCCCGGCATCTGCATGTCGAGGCCCGCCATCGCCGCCTTGTCAGTCGAGTGCGTGCCGTCCCAATCGGACACCACGAAGCCGGGGAAATGCCATGCGCCTTTGAGCACTTGATTCAGCAGCCAGTCGTTCTCGCACGCCCAATCGCCTCTCACCTTGTTGTAGCTGCACATCACGGAGGATGGTTGTCCGATGCGTATGCCGAGTTCAAAGGCCAAAAGATCGCTCTCGCGCGCCGCCTTCTTGGAAAGATGTGCATCGACAATCGTGCGGCCGGTCTCTTGATCATTGAGCGCATAGTGCTTGATGTCGCCCATCACTTGATTGGCTTGAACTCCGCGAATGACATGGCCGACCATGACCCCGGCAAGCAGCGGGTCCTCGCCGGCATACTCGAACAGCCGGCCATTGCGCGGGTCGCGCGCGAGATTGACGCCGCCGCCAATCGACTGATTGTAGCCTTGCGCGCGCAGTTCTCGTCCGATGACGTCTCCATACAGTTCGGCCGCCTGCGGGTCCCACGACGATGCGGCTGCCAACACGGACGGCAGCAAGGTCGCGTAGCGGCCCTGCGGGGCTGCCATGCGGACCCCCACGGCCGAATCCGCCTGCTGCAGAGGCGGTATGCCAAGACGTGCAATGCCCAGCACCTCCCCGGCACCGCCATTGTTATCGGGCGGAATGAAACTTCCCGGTTTCAACGGCCCCCAACCGATGCCATGAACGAGCTGAATCTTCTCATCGAGCGTCAGTTGTGCGATCACCAGGTCGGCCCGCTCGTCGGGCGGCAGCGAAGCGTTCATCCATGGCTGCGCAGGTTGCGCGGTCGCTTCCCGTGCACCGCACAGGGCACCGGCGATGAGGAAAATCGCCGCGCCGACGGCCGCCCTGCGAGAAATCATGCGGCTCCGCCTTGGCGTGCTCTGCCGCCGCCGTGTGTTCGATTGAACGCGGCGGCAAGATCTTTGTACCAAAAACCGCTCTGCTTCAAGATGCGGGCCTGCGTTTGATAGTCGACGTAGTAGATGCCGAATCGCTTGGTGTAGCCCGCCGCCCATTCAAAGTTGTCGAGCAGCGACCACACGAAGTAGCCGCGTACATCGACACCCTCGTCAATGGCGTCGGCGATGGCGCGTATGTGCGACTCGATATAGGCGCGGCGGTCCTCATCGTTGACGTCGCCGTCGACGAGCAGATCCCGATAGGCGGCACCGTTCTCGGTGATGAACAAGGGCGGCAGGTCGTAGTCGCGATCCAATCGCGTCAGCAGGTCGGTGAAGTTCGCCGGCGCCACTTCCCAACCCATGTCGGTGACTGCGGCGCCTTCGCGCGCGGGAGAGAACGACCGTCCCGCGATGGACACGATCGGGTTGTAGTAATTGACCCCCAAGAAGTCGAGTGGTTGAGCAATCAGCCGGGCATCTCCATCCTGGGTGCGGGGCGCATCGCCCGCAAGATATTCCAAGATATCCCGCGGATATTCGCCGCGCAGCAAGGCGTCCATATACCAACGAACCAGCAAGCCGTCCTCGCGCGACGCGAGCATCTTGTCGGCGGGCGAGTCGCTCGCTGAATACACCGGCGAGAGATTGAGCACAATGCCGACGTCGATGTCGCTGCGTGAGCTGCGCATGGCTTTCACGGCCAGTCCGTGGCTCAATAGACAGTGATGCGATACCTGCATCGCGACGGCTCGATCCTTGATTCCCGGCGCAAAATGCCCCAATTCGTGCCCGATCGTTGCCGTGACCCACGGTTCATTGTGCGTCGCGAATGAGCGCACGCGGTCGCCGAGCCGCTCGGCGATGAGCGCGGCATAGTCCGCGAATCGATAGGCCGTGTTGCGATCGGCCCAGCCGTTGTGTTCACGCTGCAGCGCGGCCGGGAGATCCCAATGGTAGAGAGTCGCAAAGGGTTCAATGCCGCGCTCGAGCAATCCATCGACCAGACGGTTGTAGAAATCAATGCCAGAGCCCACGACCGCGCCGGATCCCGTGGGCTGAATTCGCGGCCAGGAAATGGAGAATCGATAGGCTCCCACGCCGAGCCCTGCGATCAGGTCGAGGTCCGACTCCAGCCGATTGTAGTGGTCGCACGCAATCCTTCCATCGGAGCCGTCCGCGATGACGCCGGGGAGACGACAGAACACATCCCAGATCGAGTCTCCCTTGCCGCCGGCGGCCGAGGCTCCCTCGATCTGGAAGGCGCTGCTGGCAACACCCCAGACGAAACTCGCCGGGAAGCGTCTCGATAACTCGTCGAGCGATTGGAGGTCATTCATTGATGCGGGTTTCTTTTTGTTGGAAGGGATCAAGGTTCGTTACCCGCCGTGAGCCGTGGACTCACGAATCACGAGCTCGACCGGAGGTGGGTCAAGACGCGGCCGGCGTCCGGCGAGGAGCTGCAGAACGGCCTGGGCGGATCGATTGCCGAGTTCGCCGATCGATTGTCTGACGCTGGTCAGCGGCGGAAGCCGGTAAGCAGACGCCGGCAAGTCGTCGAATCCCACCACCGACACATCGCCCGGCACCGAGAGCCCCTTGCGATACAGTGCGAGGCAGGCGCCATAAGCCGTTTGATCGTTCACGCAAAAAAGCGCGGTGAACTTGGCCTTCGAGCCGAGCAATTGCAGGGTTGCGCGCAAGCCGCCTTCCTCATGCCAGTCGCCGACCGCCACCAGCTTGGGATCGAAATCAATGCCGCCGTGGGCCAGCGCCTTCTTGTATCCCTCGAACCTCTCGATCGCATCCGGATGATTCTCTGACCCTGTGATGAAGCCGATCTTGCGATGTCCGACTTCGATGAGGTGGCGGACGGCGAGCATCGCCCCGTGCCGGTCATCAATTTGCAGGCTGAACAAACCCGGCGCCCGCAGCCGCCGTCCGGTCACCACGATCGATACTTCCTTGGCGTAACTCTTGAGCTTCGCATCGCTGAGGCGCCCGGCGAAGACGATGATGCCGTCGACGCCGCGGGCGATGAATTCCCGCATGCACCGCTCTTCGTCCTCTTCGTGCCAATTGCCGCTCATGAAAAGCGGTACGTAGCCATGCTGCCGTAAACAGGCCTCGATGCCCCGCAGTCCTTCACCGTAGAAGGGACTGTCAATCGCCTGCGCCACGACACCGATGGTCGAGGTCTTGCCGAGGGCAAGACCGCGCGCCGCGGCGTTCGGCCGAAAGTCGAACTTGACGATGGCCGCCTGAACCGCGTGCTTCAGGCCATGGCTGACGTTGACCGTGCCGTTGATGATCCTCGATACAGTGCTGGCTGAGACGCCCGCCTCGCGGGCAACCATGCGAAGCGTGGCAGACTGGCGCGGCCGGGGGCCGCTCTTGCCGGGAGTTGCTGCCGAGGGATACTTTGATTTCATCTCATGATCCGCTATGTGCGTAGTTGTAGAGCCTGCTTGGGCCGGGTGAGCATCTCTTCCAATTCCTCGAGAGTCTTTCCCTTGGTCTCGGGCGCCAGCATCACGACGAACAGGAGGCCGGCGGCGGCGAGCAGTCCATACGCGAGAAACGTACCCGCAGGACCCCACGTGGCAATTTCCATGGGAAAAACCAGGGTGACACTGGCGCTCACCAGGGAATTCCAGAATCCGACGACCGAAATGGCCGCGGCCCGTTCCTCGTTCGGGAATATCTCGGACAACATCACCCACATCACCGGCCCCAAGGAGATGGCGAATGAGGCGACGTAGGCGATGATGGCAATCAACACCACGTTTTCATGGTTGACCGGAGTGCCGCCTCCGAGCGAAGCACTTGCCGCATGAAACGCCCAGGCGATGGTCAGCAGCGAGAGAGTTGCGCCCGTGAGCCCGATCGCGAGCAGGGGCTTGCGGCCCAGACGATCGATCAGCCAGATGGCGACGAACGTCATGCCGACATTCACCAGGCCTACCAGCACGGACTGAGCAAAAGAGGTCGACAGCCCGCCGCCGGATTGCGCAAATATGCTCGGCAGATAGTAGAAGATCGCATTGATGCCGGTCGCCTGTTGGAAGAAAGCGATGCCGAGACCAAACATCATGACCCGCTTCAGCCGCCCCGTCAGCAGCTCGCGCAGGCTGAAATGGCGCGATTTTTTGACGATATTCGCCTGAATGAGTTCATATTCACGATCCGCGACAGACGGACCATGAACGGCGGCCAGCGCGGCCCGCGCGCCTGCATCGCGGCCCTTCGTCAACAGCCATCGCGGGCTTTCGGGCACGAAAATCAACAGCAGAAAATAAAGGGTGGCGGGTACGGCTTGGACGCCCAGCATCCAGCGCCAGCTCGCCGGCCCCAACGCCAAAAGAAAGTAGTTGGAGAAAAACGAGACCGATATGCCGATGACGATCATCAATTGATTCAGAGAGACCAGGCTCCCGCGGCTGCGGGCAGGAGCGATTTCGGCGATGTATACCGGAGCGGTGAGAATTGCCGCTCCGACTCCAAGACCGCCGCAGATTCGCGCCGCGACGAAAACCGGAAAGCTGGTGGACGAGGCCGCCGTCAGAGACGAGGCGAGAAATAGGAGGGCCGTGAACAACAGCACGCTTCTTCGCCCGTAGCGGTCGCTCAAGGGCCCGGCCGCGAGATTTCCGGCCATCGCGCCCCAGCCGAGACAGCTCACGGCCCAGCCGAGTTTGAGGCTGCCTGCCAAACCACCGAGATCAAAATAGTCGCGAATAAAGGGTACCGCACCGGATATGACGGTGGCATCGAATCCGACCAGAAAGCCGCCGAGGGCCACCGTCGAGGCGATGCGTACGATCTTGCGACTCATGTGCCCCCTTTCTGCCAACACAAACGGGTCTGCCGCCCGCATACCTGCAACCGGTTTCAGGAATGCTGCGTGCACAGGGCCGCCCCTGTCAAGCGCCGGACAGCCCCGCATGTCTCGGGGTCTGTCGTTTAAGGGGCTGGACCCCCTTGCATTTTGAATTTGGCAGTTGCAGAATCGCCCTGCAACCGGTTTCAGAAACCGCTTGCATAGAATCGACGCTCGACGTCGGCACGCAGAATAAACATGGTCCCGGAAAACGGGAGGGGGGAGTACCTTGAAGAAGTCCAGCCGTTCGTGCGCCTCGAAAATCACTCATCAGCCGTCATCGCAATTTACAATGAAGCCTCTGGCTGTCCTGATCGCGATGTATTGCTCAGGAGCGATGGCAGATCCCGCAGTGGCGACCGACACGACGGCGGCACCAAACGACAGCCTCGGGGAAATCGTGGTGACCGGCCTGCGCCAATCGCTGGTGACCAACGAGAGCATCAAACGCAATGCGAGCGGGATCGTCGACGCGATTACCGCCGAGGATATCGGTAAGTTCCCGGACACGAATCTGGCCGAATCCATTCAGCGCATTCCCGGCGTGACCATCGACCGTATGAACGGCGAAGGCTCACGCGTGACGGTGCGCGGCTTCGGTCCGGAATTCAACATGGTGACCTTGAATGGTCGCTCCATGCCGGCCAATATCGGGCCGAACACTGGAAACGCGTCCCGGTCCTTCGATTTCGAAAATCTGTCGGCCGACGGTATTTCGGGAATCGAGGTCTACAAGACCGGCCGCGCCGACGTGGCGAGCGGCGGCATCGGTTCAACGATCAACATCACCACCGCACGACCGTTCGATTTCAATGGGATGCGGGCGACGTTTTCGGCCAAGGCTGACTACGACAGGTCGACCCAAGTCGGCAGCAAGATCACGCCGGATTTCTCCGGCTTGTTCAGCGATACCTTCTTCGACGATCGGGTTGGTTTCCTGATCAACGGGTCCTACTCCAAGCGCAACAGCCAGGAGCAGAGCGCGAACATCAACGGCTGGCTGCAAAACCAGTTTGCGGCGGGCGATCCCCGGGTCGCAAGCTCCAACACTAATCCCGACGGCAACAACTGGGCGCCGCGCAATGAGGGCTGGGGTGTGATCGATCACCAGCGCGAACGCATCAACGGTCAGGCCGTGCTGCAGTTCAAGCCGATCGATTCGCTGGTCGCCACCGCGGACTACACTTACACCTTCTACAAGGACATGAATCAGTCGCACACTTTTGGCGCCTGGTTCGATTACGGTCCGAACCCAATCAGCGCCATCATCAATCCCCAGGGCACCGTGACCAACCTCGTCGACACGGGCAGCGACGACTCGTACTTCGCCAGCAACGACGAAACCATGAACCAGAATGGCTCCGCCGGCCTGAACTTGAAGTGGCAGGCATCGGACAACATCTCGGTCGAACTCGACGCGCATCACTCTACCGCCGATTCTGGCGGCGGAGCCTTGGGCACCAATAACTTCGGCATCGTCGGTCAGATCCCGCAAGCATCGCTCTTCAAGTGCTTTACCATGGGCCCGGCCTTCTCGGCGGGTGGTCCGTGTGCCGGAATCGGCGCGGCGGCGAACCAGATTCCGACCACGTCTTGGATTTACGCTCCGCCCTACACCATGGGCAATCTCGGCACCAGCACGATCGAACCGCTGTTCGGCCAGGCCAATAACACCGTTTTCCACAACACCGTCGAGGAAGCGCTGCTCGATGCCACGTGGAAGAACAGTGATTCAGAGAGCGGCTTGAGGAGCATCAAGGCCGGCATCGATTTCAAGCGCATGACCACGGAAACCGAGTCCTTCAACAGCGGTAATTTCGCCTGGGGCTACTACAACGGCGCGGAGCAAGGGTTGATCCCGGGGAATCTCTTCACCAAGGTGTCGAGCTGCAGCATTGTCACGCACTTCTCGGGCGGCGGCTGCGGGATTCAGGTCCCCTACTTCTATTCGTTCAGCCTGCCGGCCGTCATCCCGATAACTGAGAAAGGTGTCGCGGGAGACGGCAATTTTCCAGCGTATACGTTTGCCCAGAACCCGTTGCCGAACAACGACGACCACATCCGCGAAGACACGCCGGCGCCGTTCGTGCAGATGGATTTCGCCACCACCTTTGACGGCATGCCTTTCAAGGCTTTGGTCGGCATGCGCTATGAAAAGAGCCATGTCACGGCGCAGAGTCTGCAGAAAGTCCCGGTGTCGGTCTCGTGGAACAATCCCACGGAGTTCAGCACCAACTATGCGGCCAACGCCACCTACAGCGACGTCACGAGCTCGTACAGCGAGTTTCTGCCGAACATCGATTTGAGTTTGGAGGTGCAGCCGGGCGTGGTGCTGCGTGGTTCGTACAGCAAGACCATTGCCCGCTCTGATCTTCTGTCAATGATCGGCACCACCTCCGTGACTCCCACGCCGAAACCGGGCTCACGCACCGCTACCGAAGGCAACCCCGGCCTCTTGCCCTACGAGTCGAACAACATCGATCTCGGTGCGGAGTGGTACTACGCCAAGGGCAGCTATCTCGCGGCCAATTGGTTCACCAAGCACGTGACGAACTTCCTGACGAACACCACCGCGCCCGGGCCGTTGTTCGGCATCACGGATCCGAATGCGGGTGCACTCGCCCAGAAGGCCATTGCCGAGCTCACGGCGGCGAACAAAGCCGTAACCGCGCAGAGCATCTACGCGCAGATGCAAGGCGATACCGGATCCTTGGGGCCCTTCCTGGGGCAGCCCGGCGATCCCTTGGTCATTTGGGATATCACGACACCGAGCAACGGCAACAAGACCGACATCCACGGATTTGAGCTCTCGTTCCAGCACCTGTTCTGGGACACGGGTTTCGGTATGGAGGCCAACTGGTCGGTTCCCAGCGGCGGTGCCCCTTTCAACTCCGAGACGATCAATACCCAGTTCGCGCTGCCGGGCTTGAGCCGTTCCTACAACGTCGTGGCATTCTTCGAGCGGTGGGGCTTCCAGACTCGTGTGGCCTACAGCCACCGCGGCGCGTTCCTGGCCGCATTGAACCAGACCGACCAGAACGGCGAGCCGGTCTACACCGCGGCGTACGGCCAGCTCGACATGAGTGCGAGCTACGACATCACTCCACACTTCTCCGTGATGTTCGACGGCATCAATCTGACCTCGGCCTCGACCCGTCAGTATGGCCGATTCAACGACCAGTTCTATTCTGCCAACCAGGGTTTCGCCCGGTTCCAGGTCGGTTTTCGCGTGGTGCTGTAGTCGCGCATCAGTCTCCGAGGCCGCCCCCTTTCGGGGGGCGGTCCTCGCGAAGGCCTAGGGAGTCTTTCGGCTCAGGTTCTTCAGCAGGAGTGATCTAATCTTATCGGCCTTGATTGGGGTGAGTTCACCAAACAGCCCCTGCACGGCAGGCGGCAGATGTTCAAGAGCCGGACCTTTCGATTGGAAAATCAGGTAGTCGAACAGGACTTTCCAGCCGAGTCGCTGCGAGGCCGGCAGTCCCTTGATCGTCAACAGGCAGTGCAGGAGAGCGTTCGACGGTGAGTCAAAGTAGTCCGGTACGTCGCGCCACCAATAATTAACGAGTACATTGAAATCTTCGAGCGCCTCGACATTGTGCCACCACAGTGCAGGAATGTAGACCGCATCGCCGGGGCCGAGCTCGGCCACTTCGGCGACCTTGAGCGCCTCGCTGTAGCGCGGAAAGCGCTCAAAGTCCGGATTGCGAACATCCACCAGGGTGATGGGCTGACCCGCGGGGGTCAAGTCGAGCGGGCCGACGTAGAGATTTCTGATCTGCTCCGGCGGAAACATGGTGAAGCGGCGCCGCCCGCCCACGACACAGGCCAGGTTGTCGATATTGTCGAAATGCGCCGCAATGCAGGTGCGATTTCCGATCCAGATCGACTCGCGCACCGACTCGGCGGTAATCAGGCTGCGGAGGTGGTTGGCGCCGGAAAAGCCGGGAAAATAAATCGGCAGCGACACGGAACCGGAGTAGAGCGCCGGTGCGGACTCATTCTCCAGTTCCCGGCAAAGACGCGTCAGTACATCGCCGAGCAACGCGCGTTTGGACTCGAAGTTGAACCCGTCCAGCGCGTCATTGTAGAAAAATCGTCCCTTGATGGACGCGGGTCCTTCGAACAAGGGCGCGGCATGGCCGCTGTCGAAGGTCTTGAGATAGG
>Ga0193726_1000432_pt1 | contig 45322 bp, 35 predicted proteins | sample H2c1metaG_FD_144928 | JGI IMG/M metagenome (GOLD analysis project Ga0193726, IMG submission 144928) | Soil microbial communities from a riparian zone of the East river system, Colorado, United States - H2c1 | ecosystem: Environmental > Terrestrial > Soil > Riparian zone | place: USA: East River... | reverse complement strand
GTGCGTTGATGGCCGCATTGATCGACGCGACTGCCGCGTTTCCGGGCTTGGGATCGAGCGCTGCGCTCCCAGACATCAAAACCACAGATCCGTTCGAGGCCTTCAAGGCGTCCCAAGCCTGCATCGTCAGGCGACGCGCGCCGTGAAACTTGAGCGCCATGCCGTCGTCCCACTGCGCGTCTGTCATCTGGAACAAATCAATCTGCGGCACGGCTCCGGCAATGTTTAGCAGGGCGTCGATTCTGCCAAAACTTTCGAGAGTGCCCTTGATGACCGTCTCTGCCGATTGCGGCAGGCGCAGATCAATGGCAAAGACCATCGCCTTGGTGCCCACCGATGTAATCTCTGACGCTGCCGTCTCCAGGTTTGTTTTGTCTCGCGCGACGAGAACGACGGCTGAAAAATTCCGCGCGAGTCTCAAGGCTGCGGCTCGTCCTATTCCCTGACTCGCACCGGTGGCAACAGCGACGGACTTAATTTCCATAAGACGACCTCTTACAGATATTCAGCTGGGCTACGCTCGCCGGTGTGTTGCGCCTTCTCGGTTTCGCACCGACACCCGCGGCAAAGGCCCTATTTCGAAAGAGTCTTTCGCGCAGCTTCCAGAATTACGTCGACCACGAGTGCCGGCTCTGAATACATGGGCGTGTGGTCCACACGATGTGATCGAACCGTTGCGGCCATGCGATCCGCCATGAAATGCTGGGTCTTCGGATTGATCATGCGATCTTCTTCAGCCACCAGGTACCACGACGGTTTTGATTTCCAGAGCGGCGTCGGTGCTGGTTCTTGAATGCATTGAACCGAAATCGGCCGTTGCACGGCGGCCGCGATCTTTGCCTGATCGGGTGACGTCTTCTGTGCGAGCGCCCGGGGAAACGCGTCCTCGGGCATCCATACAAGGCCGTGGGAATCTGGAACCATCTTCGGTGCTTCCGGACTCGGTGTATCGCGATAGAAGACCTTCGCAACTGTCTCGCCCTCGTCCGGCGCCAGAGCGGCGACGTAGACTAGCGACTTGACACGCTCTTCCTTCACCGCGGCGATCACGGCGCCCGAATAAGCGTGTCCCACCAGGACCACTGGGCCGCTGGTCCGTTCCAGCGTCCAATTCAAAGCTGTGGCGTCGTTGGTTAAGGACGTGAGCGGGATCGGCGCACAAATGACTTTAAGACCGCGCCGCTCCAGTGGGAGAACAATGTTGCTCCAACAAGTGCCGTCGGCCCACGCCGCATGCACCAACATCACTGTTGAGTTCTGGGGAAATTCGCCCACCTTGGCAGCCCGCCCAGGCAAACTTGCGGCAACTTGTGCAGTGTTTTGCGCTCGCGTAAATTCAGAGAAAAAGCTCTCGAGCGCAAAACTAAGAGATGCAGCTGTGAGAGCGCCGAGAAAACTACGACGTTCCATTTCTTCCTCCTCGTTCCAATCCCCTCTTGCTGAAAAATGAGGTGACAACAAGCACCCTTCTCATTGACCTCTCGCCAAAACGATTGTCGAGTTACGAGGGAAGGAGGTCACCGTTGAGCTGCGCTTTCTGTGGTGGGCCTGTTGGGGCCATTTGCGACGAGGAAGTCCTTCATTGCGGAAGCAATTTCTGTGACATGCGTCTCTATCGCAAAATGGCCGGTATCAAGGAACTGAACCTTCGCGCTAGGTATGTCCTTCCGGAACGCTTCCGCTCCTGCGGGGATGAAAAAGGGGTCGTTCTTGCCCCAGATCGCGAGCAAAGGCGGTTTCGATCTGCGAAAATATTCCTGGAATTTCGGATAGAGCTTTACGTTCGACGCGTAATCCAGAAATAAATCGAGCTGAATCTCTTTGTTGCCCGGGCGTTCGAGCAGAGCCGTATCCAATGTGTACGACTCTGGTGGAACCATCTCCGGATTTGCCACGCCATGGGTGTACTGCCAGCGCGTTCCTCCCGCGGTCAAAATGCTTTGGCGGAGGATGTCCCTATTCTCTGGCGTGGGTGCCACCCAGTACTTCCGGATCGGGCCCCAAGCTTCACCAAGGCCTACTTCGTATGCGTTCCCATTCTGCGAAACAATCGCGGTGACTCGGTCAGGGTGCGTCATCGCCAAACGGAAGCCGGTTGGCGCGCCATAATCGAACACGTAAATTGCGTAGCGGTCGATCTTAAGCACTTGCGTGAAAGCGTCGATCGTGAACGCCAATCGATCGAAGGAGTACGGATATTTTCGTTCGGGCGGCACTTCTGTGAATCCGAAGCCCGGAAGGTCTGGCGCGATCACGCGGTAGTCGCTAGCCAGGCGCGGAATGAGTTCGCGGAACATGAACGACGAGGTTGGGAATCCGTGCAGCAAGAGAACGACGGGCGCGTCCGCTTCGCCGGCCGCACGATAAAACACCTGCACGCCATCAGCTTCGACCCTATGGATGGATGTAGGAGGCAAGTTAAATCGCGCATCGTTCTGGCTCGGCGCTGGGCGTTTTGCGGCTGTTCGTGACATGGCATCACTCATAGGTGTTCTCCTCACTTCTTTGGTCTTTAACGCACGTAAGATGCCAAGGAAGGCACAGCTCCCTCGAAGAAAGGACACTCAATTCAAATCATTCTGGCGATTGAAGTTCGTAAGGAAGGGGCAGAGCAAGATCTCAAACACTGCCTGACAAATCGCTGACGGATATCCGCCGCTGACGGATTTCCGTCGGATTCAGTGCTACCACTGGTAGGTAGCTTGCTAGATCGGCTTATAAGCTTAGTCGTTGCCAGCCGCACCGGCGACACTGCGTTTCTGCGGGAATTCAGCAGGCCGGCAAATACCAAGCTTCTTCATCCTGTAGGCCAACGAAGTTCGCTTCATCCTTAAACGCGCGGCCGCGCCACTGATTACCCAGTTGCTCGCCTCCAGCGCACGAAGGATATGATCCCGCTCTACCTCTGCGAGATCATTCAGAGGGGCAATGGACGCTTTGTTAGGTTGGAACGGCTCCAGCTCGGAAGTTGGCGCGCATAGTGTCGACTGCGGCGAGAGAATTACCGCGCGTTCGATGAAGTTTTGCAATTCCCGGATGTTTCCGGGCCATGGGTATCGCACCAACGCATCCATAGTCTCAGGAGGAATTACGTCAACTCGTTTGTTCATGCGTTGAGCGTAGAGTGCTGTGAAATGCCGCACCAATCTCGGAATATCCTCAGTGCGTTGTCGCAGCGCCGGGACCTGTATCGGAAATACTTTCAGACGATAATAAAGGTCTTCGCGAAAGGTTCCTTGTTTCACCATCGCGGGTAAGTCCCGGTGCGTGGCCGCGATCAGCCGCACGTCGACCTTATGCGTGCGGTTGCTGCCGAGCCTCTCGAATTCCTGCTCCTGCAAAACGCGTAACAGTTTCGCCTGAAGTTCCAGAGGAATGTCGCCAACCTCGTCAAGAAACAGCGTGCCTTTGTCGGCGAGCTCGAACCGCCCCGTGTTTTGGGCGATTGCGCCTGTAAATGCTCCTTTTTCGTGACCGAACAGTTCGCTCTCGAGGAGTCCGAGAGGAATTGCGGCGCAATTCAGTTTCACGAATCCCTTCTCGCTGCGATTGCCCAACTTATGTATCGCGCGCGCAACGAGCTCCTTGCCCGTTCCCGTCTCCCCAAGAATCAGTACGCTGGAGTCGGTCGGCGCAACCACAGACACCAGGCTTAGCGCGGTCTTCAACGCAGGGCTTTGGCCAACGATTTCGCCAAGCTCGGCGCGAATTTCCTCTTCGAGATAGCGCCTTTGCTTCGTCTCCGTGTCGCGGTCCTTGATCGCCCTTTCGTAGTCCAATGCATTCTCCACCGCAATGGCTACCTGGCGGGATACCTGTTCGAGAAATTCGACGTCCTCTCTCTCAAATCCCCTTTCTGACCGCTTGAGGGCGCCCAAGACACCGAGCACTCCTCGTCTGCCGACCAACGGGAGATCGCAACCCGACTTCAAGCCTTCCGCCACCATCCGTTCATAAAAGAGTCGACCCACCTCGTTACCGAAACTTTCGGGGTCGTCGCGTACTTCCTCGAGGCTGTTAAAGTGCTGACTCTTGCCGGTCCGGAAAGCCTTGCCACACAACGAACCACCGGTCGGAATGGTCGTTCCCTCGGAAATCGACCCTCGCGACTCTGGGTTGTAGAGGATTGTCAGGCGCAATTCCCCGCCGCCGCCATGCGGTAGCAGCAAGGCGAAAAAATCACATCGCGTTACTCTCAGCAGATTCGTAGAAAGCACATCAAACAAATGGCGAAGGTCCAGCTTGGACGTCATGCCATTGGTGATTTCAAGAAGCAACCGCAATCGATCGCGCTCACGCTGTAACGCCTGTTCCTTCATGTGGCGCTCAATCGCGATTCCGGTGATGTGGCTGGCATTCTCGATCAACTGCAGGTCATTGGCAGCGGGACTTCGTGATTCACGATAATTGATCGAAAAAGTGCCGAGGGCTTTGCCTTCACTCGTAAATAAAGGAAGCGACCAAACGGAACGAATTCCATAAGACAACATGCGGTCACGATAGAGGTCCCAAGCAGGATCAGTCAGGATGTCAGTCACGTACACAGACTCCCTCCGATAAATCGCTGTGCCGCAAGATCCGCCTTTCGGACCAACAGTCATCGTTCCTACGTGAGAGCTAAATCCAGGAAGGCTGGGTGCCGCTGCGCAATGGAGCTCCTTTCCGTCCTCATCGGGAAGCCAGATCGTACAAAACATGTCTTCGGCCTGCGATTCAACCAACTGAGCAATGTTCGTCAGAACTTCGGACAGAGGAGCGCCAGCAAAAATCAGTTTTTGCAGCTTGAGCACAGACTCCATGGAAAGCAGACCCGTCTCGTCCTTCGCCGGTCCGCCCGGCGATAGGACTTCTGCGGGAGACCGTACTGCCTTCTCCATGAATTGTCCTTCCTTCTGCTACTAACTTCTGCTACTAACTTCGGCTACTCCATTCTTGGTTCCAACACGGAGGGAGCACCGACGGCGTCAGCCAGAAGCTCGACCATCTTCTGCCGTTTCTGCCGGGAGTGTGAATTTACGTCTATCCAAGCCGATTTCATAGCATCAACTTCAGCCCAGATCACACTTTACTTTAAGCCGGAACGGCCGGAACCGCCAGACTCTAGCCAATCGAGCGAGGGTGGTTTTCGAGGTTTTTCATTGGTCTTCGAGTTCGCCAGTCATGGAACGCTCGCGTTCTGAACACAGGCGCCGAACTCAGTAATCTCACATACGTTAGCGCCCGACTGATCGCCTCAAAGGTCTCCAAGGCTTTTTCCCCCGCAGCAATACAAAGAGAAACGTTGTGAACGGTTTATTTTGAAATCTAGCAACAATAAGCCGTTTGACAACAATTGAACTAATTCACTGCGAACTTTTCGATGCGTGCTGAACGATTTCAGAGATCACGGAGCGAATGCTGATACGGCATCTCCAGGAACTCGTCGCCGATGGCATCCTTAAAAGAGACGACAAGAAAACGATGTCAGCGAGACGGTGACTAACGCTGGGCCTGCACTTGGTAATCTCAATCGAGATGGCTCCGTTCATGCTTGCTCAGGACTCCACAAGGTTCAATTCCAAGACGGTCGGCCAACCGAAAGCTATCCAGCTTCCGCGGCGGGATTAGTATTGGGGAGCCGGCTTGTGGGAAGTGACCGCGATTGCTCCCGGTTGATTGGCAAACCGGAAATTACCAGAAATTCGAAAGGTTACAAGGTCCTCGGGATTTGCTGAAGGTCTCAATCTGATGCTGGGCGACTTCGCGGCGATCAGACCCTTGACGAATCCCATATCGTCGATGTTTTTGATATGCGCAGCGACGGTGGCTTTCGAATGGCAGTCATTCCAGTTGTGCTTAGCCATCTGGGTAGACGACCACGAAGCCACGCTGATCCGCCAACAAGTCGAATTCCTAGTGTTAACGGGTAGGTCCAGGCCATGCTCGTCCAGCTGCAGCACCCTCTTTGTACTCAACCAGAATTTCCGCCCAGCAGGGCAACTCCCATTCTCCCATTGAACTACCGCCCGCTCGTTGTTTCTGATTGTACTCAAAAATTAATTAGCCGTTTGAGTAACTCGATAGTTAGGTCCCGGCGAGTCTGCGGGACCGCTTATCGTGTCTGCCTTCTAGACGCGCCCCCAGAAGACAGCATTCGGCTCCCTGCCGAACGGTGGGGATTCGATATTAGCAGCCGAGGAACGGACCGGCCCTGCTGAGAAAAGTATTCGAATCAAGGCGGCGGTTTGGAAAACCGCCCAGAGTCTAGATCACTGCCAAGCGTTCGGTTGAATACCGAACGGAACACAAGGATTCTAGATTGGAAACGCTGAATTCGTAATGCGACGCACCCGGAACACGGTCGTGGAAAAGAGAACCCGAAAACCACGATTCCTCAGTCTCCAGAGCAAGGAACTCTCGGGGTGTAAGTTGTCGCATCCCTCCTCAAGGAAACCATGTAGGAGGGGGCCGTAGATTATCCAGTATTCGGGATTCCGCTCTCAAACGGCGCACCGGTCTGATGAATCAGCATTGAAGATGGTTAAGGATCAGCCGATATGGTCAACTCCCATTTCTGGGGCGTACCTGCTGACAAAGAAATGTTTTTTGATTCAAGGATCAGGTGTAAGGGGATTGGCCCTCGATCGCTCCTGCCTAGGGGGTTGTCACCGGTTGAAAACGCGGAGATCTGCACCGGCCAATCTGATTGTTTTACCTCCACATTGAGTGTTTCCTTATCGGAAATAAGGCGATCAAGGCGATCGCCGCCTATGTCCAGAGTTTCAAGACGATTGTAGCGGCTCGGAATCGCGAGCCAGAGCCGGCGAATTCGGAGCGGTTTCGATGACGTCAACGACTCCACGCGCCGTATTGTTTTTCCCTGCATTGACCAGGTAACTTCCGAGACAAGACCTTCGTCCGCGGACTCCCCCGCTCGCGCGCCCGTGACAACCCAATGTTTCCACACTGCGATGACACTCATCCCGTCTTCTCCTGGTCTGATCTCATCAACTCCGTCAACTGCAGCAATCGTCCGTCCGTCTTCCAGCTCCAGGAATGGTACGAAGCACGGATAGATTCTCTCCACAGGTACTGCCAGACCCGGAAACCCATGCGGCATCGGTTCGTAATCGGAAGTCGCAGCCTTCGGGCCCGTCACAAAGGGCAACACAAAGTGAACTTCATTCTGGCGAACCAACCAGATTCCAAACTTGCGGCCGTCTCCATTACGGAAAAACTCAAACCGCGCAACGTTTCCGAAAGAGGGGTGTAGAGGGAACTGCGTGATGCTCTCGTTCGTCATCGCCTGCATAAACAATTTGTGCGCCGACATGACTTTTGCCAGGAACGTCGTCGTTTGTTGCCACTCGCGCTCTTTTGTGATGTAACTGTAGTCACCCCGACCAAACACAAAAATGTTCAGCAGGTGCGTCCCTTTGTTGAAGTCGCCCTCCAACCATTTCCATGCTGCATTGTATGCCGCGGCAAGCTGCACGAGCGGTGTCGGCCGGAATTCCGGATGAACACCCAGAAATCCCACAATCTCCATCGTGTCCATGTAACTGATCGCGCCTAGGCTCCGCCCCCACGAATAGCCGTATCCGTCGGGCGAAAGCAAATCCCACCACAATTTCATTTGTTGCTTCAACGACGGCCCAACCGCCTTAACAATATCCTCGCGTCCAGCGAGCTTTGCCGCGTCGTAAATTGCCCGTGCGTATTCGTTTGAGTACCGGTCGTAGCGTCCGGTGGGAGGAGAATCGTCGGCGTATAGCGCGCCACTCGTAAATTGCGCCGCCGCATGATTCAGCAAATCGTCCAGCGAAGTGCGATCCTTATTCAATCCCAGGTCGTAGTCAATCGCCGCTATTCGTGCCGCCACGCCGAAATAATTCTCCGGCAAATGAATCAGCGTATGAGTTTTCCCGTCGTAAAATCGCGCAGGATCAAGCAGTGCACGATAAGTCTCCCTGCTCTCCGGAGACAAACTCTGCCACAGCGTGTTATGCTCCAGATCTCTTCCGTAGCTGTGCAGTGCCATCGCGGCATAGAGCTGCGCCCACGTTTTTCCGCCCTTGTTCAATTCAATCGCAGCCATCTTGCCCAGCATTTGAGGCACATCGTGTCCCCCAATCGCATTGGTGTTAGCGAACGCCGAATAATCTCCCAGCGTCCGCATAAACGTCCCCCACGAAAATTCTCCGCTTGTCAGCGCGCCAACTACGCGATCCGGCGGAGGGTCGAGTGTCTTGATGTCCCCCACATGCGCCGTAATCTCCCTCGCCAGAAATGTCCGGATCTCCCGATCGATTGCACCCGTCGAGACCGCTTGAGCAGCGGCACCTGCGGAAAGAACTCCGATCGAGCAGATTCCAAACAGAATCGCTGCGACGAAAATTGTTTTTCGCATGAAATTGGCCCCTGAAAGTAAAGCTCGTGCATTTAGCTGGCCGCCGGCCCGAAGCGCTTTACTACTTTGCTTGCTTGTGCTCTTCCAGCCATAACAAATCCTCCAGCAGGTAATACTGCCCATAGATCAGCATCGCGTCGTGCGGCCGCACTCCGCTTCCATGCCGCAATCCTCCCGGCGGTGTCTTGTCGCCGTTCCCAACGGGAGTGAGATAATGATCGATCAGCGACTGCACGATCTTTTCGCCCACTTCCCGATATCGCGCCGCACGCGTTGGGTCTTTCGTCGCAGTCGAAAGTCGAAATAATCCGCCTGCCATAATCGCTGCTGCCGAAGAATCTCGATTCCGGAAGTGCACACCCTGGTCGTCGAAGTCGTACCAGGGCACCAAATCGCTCGGCAGCAGCGGCAGCGAATAGTCCGCAATTCGTTCCGCTGTGGTCAACAGCGCCGGTTCCTGCGTCGCAACATACGCCGCTGAAAATCCATAAATCGCCCAGCTCAAACCGCGTGACCATGTCGTATCCGCCGCATAGCCTTGATGCGTGTGTGCAAAAACGCGTTCTCCCGGCGCTGCGGAATTCTCCACCTTCAATTCCATATCCTTAATCGACCCGCCGTGTAGCACAAAACTCTGCCGGTCATCTCCCGGGTTGTAATGAACGGACTGAATCACCGACCCATTCGGGCGCACAAACCAATCCGCCGCCCGCAGCGCGTGGTGCTTTCCCATCTCGCGCCACTTTTCATCCCCGGTCCGGTCGCTCACCCACCACAGCAGCTGCAGATTCATCATCGTGTCCACGATCGTGTCGTCGCCACCCACGCTCCACGACGCAATCAGCTGCGTCCTCGGGTTGAACAATTGTTCCAACCTCTGCGCTCCCAACAGCGCGCTCTCACGCAACGCCGCATCATGCGTCAAATCGTTCCCCAGCGCCGATGCATAGTAATACAAAAATCCCGCATCGTGATTCGCTTGCAACTCCTGACCACGCAGCTGCGAACCCCACAGTTCCGCCCACGTCCTGTACTTCTCGTCGTGCGTTTTTCCGTAGAGTTGCCACAACTCGCCAACCCAGAAACTCCCCGTCCAGTAAAATCCGCTCTGTTTTTCCCACTCACCGGTTTTGTTGTCCGCTTCCGTAAAAAAACCCGGTACCGCCTTCGGATTTCCATTTTCCGGCTCGCCATGGACAATCGGCTCCCACGCTGTAGCCGTCCGATCTACCGTCTCTCGTAACAACGCAATCGCTTGTTCTGTGGTTTTCGCCTTCGCCGGCACGAGTGTGTCTGCCGGCGCATTCGCAACGCTCGCCCTCTTCGACAAAATCCGCGCCGCCGCTGGCCGCTCAATTCGGTCCACCTCTTCCGCCACGGCAGTCAAAAACTGTTCACGAGTTGCAATCCCATCCGAAGGCAGCACAAACGATTGCTGATCCCTCGCAATCTTCCGGTTCGATCCTTCTTGATCCCAAGCCGCCATCGCGTACCAGCTCGCTGTGCCGCCCTTCAACCGAAATTCCACCAGATGATTTAGTCCATCGTTCTCTACTTTCGCGCCGCGCGCGCCGGTCAAAACCGCGAGTCCCAAATTCTGCCCGTCCAGCATCTCCGTAGCGGTCGCCGTCGGTGCCACAACCTGTTTGCCCCAGCTGGCCGTCCACGTCACGCGTGCATCCTGGGCCGAACTCACCGCAGGAATCTCCGGTCGTGCCGTCAGGCCCGTTACAAACGCAAAATCATCCCCGCAATCCGCCGTAATTGCGTGCTCGAATCCGCGTTCCCCGGCCCACTGAGTAATCCGGGATTTCAGATGCATGGTTTTCCCCGCCACGTTCCATCCGTCATATTCCACTTCCACAATAGAGCGCACCGGCCCGCTTGCCAGAATCTTCCACTTGCGATCCTGCACGTCTGCCACTTTTACCAGCTTGCCGTCCGCCATTCCCGCTACCGCGCCGATACCAATCGCATCGCCGATGCGAAAGATGTCGCGCCCTTCTGGAGATTCATCGTGATAGACGTAGTCCGGCGATGCATACATCCCCAATTGCAGCGTAGGCCGCCGCTTGCCGTAAATATCAATCGCGTTTCGCGGATCAAAATAGAGCCGGTAAGCAATCCGCTCGGACTCCCATCCCAATCCCTCGAATTTTTTGTTGAACATCGCCGCGGTCCGCTGCTTGTAGTCGCGCCGCAGCCGCCAGATCGTGTCCTCATCACCATACGAAAGCGTGACTATTCTCAATTGATGCGCGCCCAAGTCCACTTGAAACGCCAGTTCGTCCGCTTTGCCATCGCCATCTAGATCGTCCACCTGCGATGCCAGTTCCTCCGTCTGCAGCACCATCGCGTCTTGTTCGAGCGTGCTCGCATCGCTCGTCGTTACTACCAAAGCGCCCGGCTTAAAGTCCGCCGCAACTTTGCGCAGCTCCGAAACCGATACAACGATATTCGCCCCGATCCGGGTCATGTCGCTCGGATTCGTTACCAGTATCTTGATGTTCTCAATGGGCTGCTGCGCCTTCGCTGTAACCGCGAACGCAACCAAGCTCAACATCACCGCTCGAAACGGCGTTTTGTACATGGATTGGCCTCGAAGAGAGGAATCACGAACAATTCACTCACAAATCTACTTTACGTAGTCCTCCCGCCACGGCGTAAACACATCGATCACCAGCGACTCTTCCAGCGCCGATGCTCCATGCTCCACCCCGCCTCGCACCACAAACGTATCGCCTGTCCTTACCTCAAACGTTTTTCCCTCGCACGTCACTTTCAACTGCCCACGCACCACGTAAACAATTTGTTCCTGCGGATGGCTGTGCATCGTTCCCGCCCAGCCCTTCGCCATCTCGTGCTCCGCCAAAAACAATTTCTCGTTGTAAGCCAGCACGCGCCGTTTCAACCCTACTTCCGGCTCGCTCAATGCGCCCTCTTTGTGTGGCACGACCACCAGATCCGGAATTTTCTTCACATCTTTCATGATTTGCACCTAGCCCGCTTGCATCGTTTTCTTGGCGACGCCAGCCATCTCGCCGCGCGCCCACCAAATCCGCGCTCCGTAAAATTCAGCTGTGCGTCCAACGCTGTCGTAATCCACCGACTTCCACCAAGGAGGAATCCACGCCGCCTGGGTAGATCAAATCCTGCAGCAGCGAGCCAACCGGATTTTTTGCAAATGCCGTGACCACCATCGCGTCTAGTCCAAAGCAACGCTTCAATCCGCGCGCAACGTTGTACTCGCGGCCTTCTTCGCTCACTGCAAATTGTCGCGTCGTCCAAATCCGGCGTTCGCCTGGACCGAAGCGCGGCACCACTTCGCCCAGGCTCGCCACGTCCCAGTGGCAATCCTTTTTTTTGTTTCACCGCAAGCGTCATCGTCGCCTTACCGACCCAGCCATCCGCCATCTACCGTTAAGACGTGCCCGTGAATGTAATCGCTTGCCGCCGAACACAGAAAAACCGCCACTCCCGCTATGTCGCTTGGCTCGCCCCATCGTCCCGCGGGAATTCTGTCCAGAATCTGTTTGCTCCGCACCGGATCTTTCCGCAGCGCCGTCGTGTTATCCGTCACCATGTATCCCGGCGCAATGGCATTCACATTTATTTGTTTGCTCGCCCATTCGTTCGCCAAAGCTTTCGTCAACTGTGCCACGCCGCCCTTCGCCGCCGCATATGCCGGCACCAGAATCCCGCCTTGAAACGAGAGCAGGGAGGCGATGTTGATGATCTTGCCCCCTTTTCCGACCTCGATCATGTGTCGTCCCGCGAGTTGTGAGAGTTGGAACACCGCCGTCAGGTTCACGCTGATCAATTCATTCCAGAATTCCGCCGAGTATTCCGCCGCCGGCGCACGCCGAATCACGCCAGCGTTGTTCACCAAAATATCGATCGATCCAAACTCGTCGAGCATCTTGCTGATGAGCGTCCGCGCCGCGCCAGAGTCCGCCAGGTCAGCGGGTAAATAGAACGTCTTGCGACCCGCCGCCCGAATCTCATCGCATACCGGACCCGGATTCGGATCGCGTCCGTGGCAGCCCACGTTAGCGCCCGCTTCGGCCAAAGCCACGGCAATCGCGGCGCCCAGTCCCCGGTGTGATCCAGTCACCAGCGCGTTCTTGCCATTCAGTTTGAATAAATTCGAATTCATCGCGTTACGTTGCCTCGATCTTTGCGGGCTCCAGCTTCGGGCTCAGCGTGTGAATAATCAGCAGCGCCACCAGATACGCGGATGCCGCAATGAAAAACGGAATCATGTAGCTGTTCGTCCACTGCAGTACGTGACCGACGATCTGCGCGATCAGCATCCCGCCCACCGCTCCCGCCATTCCTCCGATTCCCACAACCGAACCAACCGCGCGAGACGGGAACAAATCCGACGTCAACGTAAAGAGGTTCGCAGAAAATCCCTGGTGGCCCGCCGCAGCCAAGCCGATCAACAAAGTTGCCGGCCACAATCCGGAGATGCGGTACACCGTCGCAATCGGCAGCACCGCCACCGCGCACGCCAGCATTGTCCACTTACGCGCCGGGTTCACCGAAAATCCCCGTCGAATCAATGCGGAGGAGAGCCATCCGCCCGCAACACTTCCCACGTCTGAAATCAGGTAAATCGCCAGAATCGGCAATCCAATTTGCGTCAACCGCAATCCATGTTCGCGCTGCAGATAATCCGGAATCCAGAAAAGATAAAACCACCAGATCGGATCGATCATGAATTTTCCCGCGGCGAACATCCACGTCTGCCGGAACCGCAAAAGCTTTGACCACGGAATTCTTCCCATCGGCGCTGCTGGATCGTTTTGAATGTATTTTCGCTCCTCCGCCGTACAGCGCACGTGCTCTTCCGGCTTGTGGTAGAGCAGCAGCCAGAGCGCCAACCACGCGAATCCCAGAGCTCCCGTCAACAGAAATGCCCATCGCCATCCCAGGTGCGCGGCGATCCAGGGAACGATCAGCGCCGTAATAATCGCCCCAATGTTGGTCCCCGCATTGAAAATCCCCGTCGCGAGAGCACGTTCTTTCTTCGGAAACCACTCCGCCACGCTCTTGATGCTTGCCGGAAAGACGCCCGCTTCGCCAAACCCCAACGCCGCCCGCGCGATCGCGAACGTTCCCAACGAGTTCGCCAACGCGTGCGCCATCGAGGCCACGCTCCAGAAAACCATCGCCAACGCGTAGCCGATTCGCGTTCCCAGCCGGTCGATCAGCCGCCCTACGAAAATCATTCCCAGCGCATACGCCGCCTGGAACGCAAACACCAGATTCCCGTAGTCGACGTCATTCCAACCCAACTCGTGCTGCAACGGCCCTTTCAGCACGCCAAGCACTTGCCGGTCCATGTAGTTTTTCGTGACGCCCAGAAACAGAAGTCCGCAAATCACCCAGCGAAACCGCCCTGCCAGAATGCCGGCTGTGTGCAGCACGCCGGATGACGATGCAACGTTCCCCGCCCGCGCCGCTGACCTGGCACTTTCGATTACGTTTTCGTCCGGCATTCGTTTCCTTGCGCCGCCTTTTACTTGCGTCCGGTTTCCAGTCCAGACCCGCCTTGCTGAAAGCCCGGCTGAATATTCACCACGCCAAACTGCCGGTCTTCCACTTCGCGATGCGCCGCCATCGCCCACAAGAACGCAATTCGATGGCCCGGGACGGAGACATTCGGGTGATATCCGCTCGGCATGAGCACGGCATCGCCGTCGCGCACAACTGTTACCAATTCCGGATACTGAGTGTTGTTGTAAACCAATTGAATGCCGTATGCCGGTTCCGGCATATCAAAATAGACATACATCTCTTCCAGCATTTTCTCGTGCTCATGCGGCGGCCAACTTGTCCAGTTGCCTGGCTCGGAGTATGTAAAGCCTGCGACGAGACGACCTGCTTGCACATTCTTCGCGATGAGCATGGTCAATTCACGCGAGGACCCTGGACCGCCGGCTGCGAACTTCAAACCCGCATCCCTGATCACGTCGGCGTAGCGAACAAATTTCAACGGATATTTACCGGTAACATGGGACGAAAATTCCGCGAAGTCCACGGAACGACTCGTCGAAACCTCGATGGTTGAATCTCGCGGAATGTAGATTGCATCAAATCTTCCGACCTCGAGCTCTTGTCCTGACGTCTTGACCATGGCATTTCCTGCGAGACATATGAGTCCCGTCTCCTGATCGCCATTGTTGAACAAAACAGAGGATTGAGATGCGCCCAGAATGATGCGACCGTAGGACAAATGGCGCATCGTGCTGTTCGCAGGAGTCACCGCCAGGTGACGTCCCGTTTGACTATTGGTCTTCCTGAAAACCATTTTCTCGACGTCCACTTCCGCTTGCGTCCCCATCTACGGCTCCTTGTTCGTTAACTCTCCTTGAGTCACGGAGTTCGAGCAAGCCCACTACATCCCCGTGGGCGCTCAGCTGTGCTGACGGCGAACTTTCCGTACTCCGTCAAACTTTTCAAACGCGCGCTTCGCTTAGAACGTAAAACGTAAGCCGAGTTGAAGCTGTCTCATGCTGCCAGCCGATGAAATGGTTCCAAATGTACCGGCGCTGGCCAGACTGGCCGGCGCAGTAGCGGCGGGCGGATTCAAATTCACAAAGTTGAAGGTGTTTGTGCCGTCGATGCGGAACTGCAAAACGTACTTCTCGAAGAACCGGAAATCACGGAAGACAGCCAAGTCCACCGTTTTGAATCCGGGCTGATCCAACAAGTTGCGCGCCGAATTTCCATCGACGGGACTCCCCGTTACGACCGGATTCCGCGCAAATGCTGCGATATTGAACCAACAGCTGGGGGTTTCAACACTGGCGCCGTTGGGACAAGTGCCCGAATGCGGATCTCCCACCGCGTTTGCACGATCGGCTCCCGCGCCGTCCAAGTTCGCGTCGACACCGTCTAGGACAGTAAACGGTACCCCGCTGTGGTATCTCACGATCGGAGAGATCGACCATCCATTTAGAATGGCCTTCACAACTCCATTTCCTCCGTAGGAAAACTCTGGTTGCCATACGGCCGAAAAGGAAACGGCGTGACGCTGGTCGATGTCGGCGCGACCCTTTTCCTCGTTAAGGGCTAGCATGTTCTGCGCACCTCCTTGCGTTTGGTTGTTGTCCAATTCAAGACTATTCAAATTCTTGCTGAATGTGTAGAAAGCATTGAAGAGAAGGCGATGAGACATGCGTTTGGTTACCGTCAGCTGCATCGCATGGTAGGAAGCCGTCTGGTTCGATTGCACGAGCAGAACCTGCCCGAATCCAGAATTGGGGCGGCGTTGCTGGACGTTACCGGTTGATGGCACCGGGGTAGTCGTGATCAGGGGATAGTTCACATCTTGTGCAAAAGGCAGATCGTGCGCCAAGCTGCCTACATATCCTATGGACACACTCAAATCGTTCGTGATCTGGCGTTGCACTGTAAAGTTCATTTGATAGCTGTACGGCCACTGGAACTCCGTATCGATTCCCAGAATTCCCCCGCCTGGCGTGTAAGCACCTTGATACGGGAAGGGATCTCCTCCGGCGAGGCCTTGATATGGATCAGCGAGTCTGCCGCCAGTTCCAAATTTTCCCGCTCCGGTATTCGTGAACGTCAGACGGGTGGCGAATGGCTCGAAGTTTGAGGGCTGATTCCAGTTGTTCCCGGAAAGGCTACCGTAGAAAACACCAAACGCAGCTCGAACAGAGGTCTTTCCGTCACCGAAGGGGTCCCACGCTAGTCCTAGTCTGGGCGAAAGGTGATGGTAGCGCACCGGAACGATTCCTCGCGTTACTCCACTATCCCCGGGAAACAGTTGACCCACAGGCGCGGCAGGATTGGCCGTGGACTGCATCCCCGCAACGAATGTTCCTTCGCGGTCTTGGGGATCAGTCGGCGGCGTTTGAATGTCCCACCGCAAGCCAAGGTTCAACGTAAGGCGCGAGGAAATTTTGTAATCATCCTGAGCAAATATGGAGGTAAACCAGCTGTTGGTCAGGGAACGAATGGGTGCGTCCTGTGTAATGGCGTTCGGAATACCGAGCAGAAAATCCGCCAGCGCGTTGCCGGCCACCTTCGGATTTGCAGCGCTATTTGCTGTAGCTGTGCCATTGAATGAATAAGTTCCGTAATTGTTCAAGAGGGTGTCCTGAACGTCCTTTTGCAACATCACCTCACCCCCAAACTTCAATGAGTGATGTCCTCGCGTATAGTTGAACGTATCTCGCACCGTGTAGAAGTTGCTACCTGCGGTTGGCCCACCAATCGCATTGGTTAGATTGAAGAAATTGGTGACGGAAATGTTTGGGAGCGATGGCTTTCCTTGAACGGTGATTGCCGATCCGAAATCGGCCAGCGAAGCATCCGCCGGAAGGTCCAGCACGGGATTGGAAATATTCAACCGCCCGCCAAAATAACGCGTAAAGCCAACCCACACTTGGTTCACTTTTGTCGGGCTGATAATCCAAGTGTCGCTCACGTTCGCGTTATGTTGGCGCCAATCAAACTCTTGAAGCGCCCAGGGCAGACCTTGCCCAGATGTTCCTGCCCGAATGGTGTTTTCACCCGCTGTTGTGTAGTAACTGACGCTCAGCCGATTACCGCTTCCGAAGCTGTGATCGACCTTTCCCAAGTACTCATCGGTGTTGAAGGGATTTGGAATCACACCCTGCCATCCTGCTTGGCCGGAACCAGTCGTTGTGTTTGACGTTGGAACTGCTTGCTTCACGATATTGGCCGCAGCCAGATCGAAGAAGCTCGGACAAATGACATTGTTGGTCTGCGTTCCTCCGGTCGGCAGTTCCGTTGAGAGATCGCAGTGAAACGGAGTCAGGGGTGTCTGCCCCGCATACGAGGTTCCTGCCGGCACCACGAAGTTCGCTCCTGGCGTCTGCGAAAAATCTCCATTCCGTTCCGCCGCCGTGGGGACAACTGCGCCGTTCAGGAATGAGCTCTGGTTTTGCCGCAATCCGCCATACGAGAAAAAGAAAAACGTCTTGTCTTTTTGAATCGGTCCGCCAGCGGTTACACCAAATTGGTTGCGATGCAGCGGAGAAGCAGCCGGATTATTCCAATCATGCGCGTTGAGCGCGTTGTTGCGCCAGAATTCAAAAAGCGATCCATGAAATTGATTTGTTCCCGATTTTGTCACCACGTTGATGATACCGGCGGCAAACCGGCCGTACTCCGCGTTGTAGCTATTTGTCTGCACGCGGAATTCTTCGACCGCGTCCGGATTCGGTGTAGCGTTTCCCGTGTTGCGCAGTCCGCCCATGTTCGGACCGCCGTCCAGATAATAGTTCACGGATCCCGCGCCGCCATCCGTGCCGCCGTTGATGAGCGTTCGCTGTTCCGGATAACCGAGCACGATGCTGTTGTCGTTGCGCTCTACGCCGGGAGTGATATCCAGTAGCGTATAGACATTTCGATTCACGAGCGGAAGGTTTGTGATTTCGGCGTTCTCAATCGTACGACCCAATTCCGGTGAACTTGTATTCACCAACGGCACTTCCGCTGTCACGTTGACTGCTTCGTTCACATCGCCAATCTCCAATTGTGCGTCGGCTCTGGCGTCCACACTGACCTGGAGCACGATCCCATGCAGGACCGCCTTCTTGAATCCCTTGCCGCTGACTTCCAGTTCGTAACTCCCCACCGGCAGGAACTCGATACGGTACTCCCCTTGTTCACTTGATGCCACCGAGCGCATCAGGTTCGTTTGCGTGTTTCGTGCCGTCACGCGCGCTCCCGCCACTGCCGCTCCGCTCTTGTCCGTCACTGTCCCTAGAATCGTTGCCGTCGTCGATTGCGCTTCTGCGCGAATCGAAAACAGCAGCCCCAGCACAAACGCAAACAACAGCGCGATTTGCTTGCCCTTCATGATTTCCTCCGGGAACGTTCCCTTTACGCCTAAAAAGAACACTCAGTGGGCTGTTCCGTATTATGAGACTGCATCTCACATTGCAATTTGGCCCAAAAAATCCCCGGCTTTCGCCGGGGTACTCGCGATTAAACTCCTAGCTCGCCGCTCGCCGCATCGCCTCCAGCGGAAGCTCCTGATATCCCAGTTCCGTGGACAATTCACTCGCCGCTTGCATCAGCGCCTGCCCCACTTCCGGAATCCGTTCTCTCGTCATCCGGAACGCCGGCCCGGAAATGCTCATCGCCGCGCTCAATTTCCGCGAATGAGTCCGCACCACAACCCCCACGCAGCGCAGCCCTTCTTCTTTTTCTTCGTCATCGATTGCATATCCCCGCGCCCGGATCGCCTTCAACTCGTTCTTCAATTTCGCGGCAGTCGTAATCGTGTGCCGCGTAACCGCTCTCATTCCCGACTTCTTCACGATCGAACTGACTTCCGCCTCGCTCAATTCCGACATCATCGCTTTGCCTACCGCCGTGCAATATGCCGGCGCGCGGCTTCCAACTGTGCATGCAGTACGCACGCTACGTTGTGATTCCATCTTGTCCACGTAGAAAACCTGGCCCTCATCCAGAATGCAGAAGAACACGGTCTCACCGAATTTTTCCTGCAGCCGATCCAGATACGGCCGCGCTCTTCCGCGAAGATCCAATCCCTCCACCGCACGCGAGCCTAGTTCGTACAGCCGCAGACCAAGGCGGTAACGCCCTGTCTCCGGGTTCTTTACGACCAACCGGTGTTGCTCTAATACCATCATCAGGCGGTGGGTCGTGCTCTTGTGCAAGCCCAGAGCGGGGCACAGCTCCGCAAGACTGCAATCGCTTGAGCTGTTCGCTAAGCTAGCTAGTGCCGCCAAGGCGCGGTCCAGCACCTGCACCTTGTAAGGCGATTTGGTTGTCTTGGAATACGGCACGCGTGCCATATTATGGAATTGCGATTTGATGTCAAGAAGAAAATTTGATAGTTCGCGTTCAAGAATTACTGCCCCTTCAATTTCAACCGGAGCGTTACCCCCCAATCGGGCCTCATTTCGAGGCGCACCGATTTCTTGTTACCCAATCTATCCAAGCGTATTAACATCCCTGGTCGCGCTAAAAGATTCATTCGTTGCACTGAGGTGATCTGAGATGAAAAAACTCTGGATGCTATCCCTTATCGCTATCCTGTCCCTCGCTGCGCAATCGCAGGCGCCGCTCCCGTCCGGTTTTGAACATTGGACGGTCGGGGATTTGCAGGTTGTCAAGAAGTCGCTTGCCGCGAAAGCGGCGGACGATTCGCATCACGCCGCTTCGAAGCCTCTTTCCGATTTTCCGAATGAGTTGTTCATGCTTGCTCATCGAGAAGCTGACGGCCAGCCGGAGCTACACGAAACGCAAGCGGACGTGTTTATCGTTGAATCTGGTTCTGCAGCCTTGATAGTTGGAGGCACGTTAGTGAATGCGGAAACCACGGCCCCACACGAGAAACGCAATGGAATGATTCAAGGTGGCGCGCGCCAGAAATTGTCCGCTGGTGACATAGTGCGCATCCCCGCGAACATGCCACATCAACTAGTTCTTGATGGGGCGCAGGAATTCACCTATCTCGTCATTAAGATTAAAGGCTACTAGCGTCCTTTAAGATCTCATAACGCAGTTGACCATTAGGCACCGTTGGTTTCTAGGGCGATTGGCGCGACATCGGAGGTTGAGCGTAACCTAGGAAGCTCCGAGGATTCTGAAACGGGGGTGCCTGACTCTTTGCCATGAGCGCCGGTCCGAGGCTTTTTCGATTAATAGAATAATGGAATGGGCGGAAATGGCGAGTAGAGGGATGTAATTCTTTGTCTTTGAAATCACTCCTCGGCAGCGGCGTTTCCGATCAAGGCCGGCGACAATCCGAATTACTTCCATTGACGGACTCTAGCGCGTTTGTTTGGAAAGGCGGCAGAGCCAACTACTTTTCTTTGGCTGTCACGTCCATCCATTTAAGATCCAAAACGAAAATCGAGTAAAACACAGGAACCAAGAGCAGGGTAATAAATGTAGCGACGGCGAGGCCTCCGATTTGCGCATAGCAAAAAGGTTTCCAGAGCGGGCCGCCTTCCAGTGCGAGGGGAAACAAGGCGAGAATAGTAGCGTCATCCCGGTATCCGGAAGCGCTCGCTCCGGTGTATTCACATTCGCCCCGCTCGGTTTCGCCGCCTCCGTTTTTGCAGTACTGGCTTCATCTTTCTCATCCGCAAAGACTCTGAACGGAGCTGCACTGGCATACAGCAATCCAGCGGATGTAAGCCCCAGCAGTATTATTCTCTGAATAGAAGTAAACATATTGTTCCTCTCCCGTTTCTAATCCCTTAGTTTGGCATTGCGACCGTGAGTAATCTTACAGATCTACGTCACGAGGGCTGATTGCGCTGCGTTGCCACCGGAAGATGCACACGCTTCCTTTCTGCCGGTCAACGACCCCGCAATGCTTTCGTAAACGTCCTGCTCCATTGCGCTCCACCCTGGTCCGCGAACCTGGAAGTGGCGCTCCGCTGCGGCGGCCCTTAATGAAGTCCGGGCGGCCATGTGACGGCCTCTAACTGCATACTTTCGGGACCCCACCGCGCGTGCGTGCCCACGCGAAAGCCTTTTGTTGCTCCGCTTTTCGGCCATGTAAAGGATGCCTTTGGCGCGCTTGGTGTCTCGCAAACACTGAATCAGAACCAATAGATAGAAAACGCACGTCATGACACCAATGATTGCAAGCAGCATTACAGTCACCTGTCTCCTCGAGGCCTTGCACTAGTTGAGCGTTCCCTTCCGCCTGAGCTTGCAGGATTCGCGATAAGGATTTTGTAAAGATTGCTTGCGAACCGTGACAAAACCTGGCTCAGTGACGGACTACTGCCGCAGCGAAACGATTCCGTTTATCGAATCTATGGCAAATTGAAGTAGTGTGCTGAAGGTACTTAATGGAATTCGTGTACATACCCGGAGATAGCAGCGATGACCTATCAGTCGGAAACCCCGTTTGACGATATCGAGAGCGCTCGTGACTATGTGGACCAGCTGCTTTCCGCGGCCCGCGAAGCTCAAGAGGAAATCGAAACAGAAATCCTTCGCGCCCAAGATCCCCAACTCGCCCGCCGCCAGCAGGCCTTACGACTCGTGAAGTACAAACTCTCCCAGCTTGCTTCCCACATCGGCGCCAGCCGCCGCATCCTCAACGACCTGACCAAGCTCCGCCGCCTCCTCCTCGAAGGCAAAAGGTCCGGTTGACCACCCCGTGATTTGAAATCTAAGCGACTTCGAAGCCACTCTTCTGTCGCACAAATCCCGCGAAAAAAAACACCCTCGCAATCGAGGGCGTTCTTCGTTCTCCGGTTTTTTTCGAGCGCACTTCCCTCTTCGAGATGCGCGCTCAAGCACAATTACGGTTTGTCGTCAGGCGGTTTCTTCTTTTCCTTGTTAGGAGGAGGCGGTTTCTTGTCGCCCCGAGGCGCAGGGCGCGCTGCCGGCTTTTCCGCTGGGCGTGCTGCCGCTGGCTCTGCAGGCTTTTGCGCCGGCCGGTCCTGTTGTTGCGGCGCTGGCCTGGCGGCCGGTGGAGTTGCTGGTTTCGGTGCCGGCCGCTCCGCCGGTCGCGTCGCTGGAGCCGGTCTATTTGGTTGAGCTGCGGGCGCCGGCTTGTTCGCGGGTGGATTAGCTCTCGCGGGTTCACGCGCCGGAGGCTGCGCAGGCCTATTCGGCTGCGCGTTCGGAGCGGGCCGGCTCGGCTGTGGAGCTGGCTTCGCCACCGGCCGTTCAGCTGGTCTGTGTGGTTGCGGCGCAGGCGCCGGCTTCGCAGCAGGTTGTGCCGACGGTGGCGCGGGTTTCACGGCAGGCGTTACCGATTTCGGTACCGGTTGCGCCGCTGGAGCCGGCTTCGCAGCAGGTTGTGCTGACGGCGCAGGTCTCGCGCCGCGCTCTGCATTCGGCTGTCGAGAATTCGGCCGCGCGTTTGGCTGACCCGGTTGAGGCTGCGTCGGTACCGGCTGGCCTGGCCGTGTTGCTGGCGCCGGTTGCGGCTGACCTGGGCGATTCGGTTGCACATTTTGCTGCGCGTTTGGTTGCGCCGCAGGCAGGCCGGCCTGGGCAGGCGCGTTCGGACGCGCTCCCGGCGCCGGTCGCACCGGCGCCGGACGCGCCGGAATCACTGCCGCGATCGGCTTCCCCTGCTGAACCGGTTGCTTCGCCACCACCTCCGCCGGCTTGCCCTTGTTCACGGTCGCAAACTGCGCATGATTCTGTGCCGCTTGCTGCCGCACCTGCACCTGCGTCGTCATGGGCGGAATGCGCTGCTCGCGCTTCGCCGCTAACTCCACCGCCAACGGCCGCCGCGTCACGCCGCCCGGCCCGGCGTAGCTGGCCCGCGACGTGGTATTATTTATCGTCACATTATTAATGACCGTGTTCGTCACCGTGCGGTTGTACACCGTCACGTTCGTCGTGCTCACGTTATTAACCGCACGGTTGTAGTTGAACCGGTCCCCACGCCAATAACCACCCTGGTAACCCGCGCCGGTGTACCCATTCCCGTAATTTATCCCGCCGTAGTATCCAATGTGCGAGCCCCAATACCCGTTGTGATAGCGATACCGCCCGCCCGTATATCCCCAGTACGGCGGCGTCCATAAATATCCCGCTTGCGGCGGACGCGTCCACGCCCCCGGCACCCAGTAATATCCCGCCGATGCGTAGCTCCAGTATCCCGGCGTCCACAAATATCCGTCGCCCGGAATCTCCGGTTGCGAATATTCCGGCAGCGGTGGCGGCGGCTGCTGCGCATAAACCTCTGGCTCCCCATAATTCGAGTCATCATCGTCGTAATCGTCACCGTAATCCTCGTAGTCTCCGTTCGAACCGTTCCCCGCGTAGTAGTCCCCACCACTCGGCTGACGGTCGCCACGATCGCTCGAATATCCACGGTCATCCGGCGGCGGCGCATTCGAATACCCTCGATCATTATTCGCCGGAGCAGAGTTACTAGTCCGCTGCGGCGCATCATCCGCAGGAGCCGGCGCGCTGTTATCCGCGTACCCGGCGGGCGCCGGCGCGAGATTCGCATCCGCCACCTGATTCGTTTGCGACGCATCCGCCGGCGTAGCCTGATTTTGCGCGGAGCTGTCGGCCGTCTTGTTGCAACCCGCCATACCAATCATCAAAACCGTGCTCAGCCCCATCGCCGCCACCGCGCCAAGCACACCGGAAAATTTCTTCTCCGCGCCACCCAAATCTTCTTTGTCGGTCGAATTCATATTGATCACAGGTAGATAAGCGTCCTCTCTCTGTCAACTAAGATGCCAACGCCCCCCGCACAGGTTCAGAAAAGAATCGCCAGCCAAATTCTGGTTTCAGAATTGGCCGCCATGACGAACAAAGCGGAGGGCAGTAAATCGGAATCCAGCTCCAATCAAAAAAACGCGCACGGTGTCCACCTTTAGATTCTTGGAAGGTAGGGTTTGTCACGTCGTCACGCGGAAACATTGCTAAGTAATCCGAGATGTATTTGTCAAAATTTGCATGTGTCTTCCACCGCGCGCACAACTTGACTCCCCCCAAACTTACGCCTATATCTAAAATGTAAAAACAATGCGCGCCCATCTACTATCAGTAGCAACCCTCTCGGCCTTCGCTCTCGCGTCATTCTCATCACCAGCGCGCGCCCAGCGCAGTTCAGGCTTCGCTGTCGCTCCGACAGCTCGCCGGCAGGCAATCGGCGCGCCCCTCCCCGGACACCTAGTCCGCGCCAACCGCCTCCGTCGCCACCACGCCAGCTCCGCCTACGGCCCAAATTTTTACCCCGACTACAGCCCCTACGACTACACTGACGACCCCGACGTTCGCGAAAACACTCCAGCGCGCATCATGCAAACCGCCGCTCCAGCCACTCCCCCCGCGCCCGCCAAAATCCCCGAGCCCCTCGTCATGGAGCTTCGCGAGGGCCACTGGGTCCGCCTCGCCAGCACCTCCGCCGACCCCAACGGCCCCTACTTCGATCCCGGAGCCGCGCGCACCACTCTTCCCCACGCGCCTCTCCCCGCGGCCATCCTAGTTTTCCGCGATGGCCACCAGGAAGAAGCCGCTCGCTACACCATCATCGGCCGCACCATTTCCATCAAGTCCGATTACTACGCCACCGGCTCCTGGACGCGCACCGTCCCCCTCGCCCAGCTCGATCTCCCCGCCACCCTCAAGCTCAATCAGTCCCGCGGTGCAAATTTCGCTCTGCCCTCCCGCCCCGGCGAAATCATGATGCGACCCTGAACCGCCTTCTGTAAGGAGCCCTACATAAGCAACCCGCACTGGCAATTACCCACCTATCCTGCTATAACTCCGCTGTTAGTCCCGGCCCGGGAGACAGCATGCCCATCCGCGTACTGCTGGCTGACGACAGTGACATCATGCGCAAAGCCATCCTCGGCACTCTCGCCGAAGATCCCCGCATCGAAGTCCTCGGCGAAGCTCTCACCTTCGAGCAGACCATTCAGCTCGCCAACTCCCTCAGGCCCGACGTCCTCCTTATGGATCTCCACATGAACGACGAACACGCCTACCCGCCCGAGCTGGTCCGCGCCAAAATCTCCGCCGCCACCCCGTGCGTTTTAGCCATCTCGGTATGGAACGACGACAAGGCCAAAGCTCTCGCTAAAAGATTCGGCGCCAAAACATTGCTCGACAAAGCCACTCTCTACACCACGCTGCTTCCCGCCATCGAAAAATCCTGCGGCATCAAACACCGCAAGCCACCACTCTCGTTCAGCAAGGCTGCCGGCCAATCCGTCAGTCCCCGCAAACTTCTTCCGTAAGCGCAGCCCGCAAAACAGGCAAAAAAACAACCCCGCGAACTGTGCCCTATTGCATAGCCCCGCCGACCGCGCGATGAGACTCTCAAATCGTGGCATCCAGAAAAAAGCCCGCGCGCAAAGCTTTCTCCGCCTTATCCGCGGAGATGAATGTGCCGCACATCACCACTTCCGCCTTGCGCGCTCTGCACCATCTCGCGCCGCACTCGCGCAAGCTCGATTTCATCGATCCGTTTCACGGCTACGCCTGCAGTTGGTGCGGCTGTCGCTTCCCCGAATCCCGCCCCGCGCAAGGCAATTCCTACGCCGAAAATCTACTGTTGCAAAAATTCCAGCGCGAAAAACAATTCTCCCAGCACATCTGCTCCGAACGCCCCACCGCCAGGAGCAGCCACTAGGCATTTTTACTTGTAAGTCACATCCCCGCGTTCTACACCTTAGTGGGTATTCAGTTAGGCGACATTCTCTATGTGTTGATCAATTCTGTCCCGCGACTGTTTTCGGTATTCTCGCCAATCCAGAAAAAAATCGCTATCAAGGCGGCCGCCTCGAGCCAAACAGCTACCGATTCGCTTTTTTTTCATCCAGTCGAGCCCCGACAATAGGAATGGGCACATCCTTATCCCCAAGTCTTGATTTCTTAGTGGCCCGTTTTCTAGGCGAAAATATGCAGAAACTGTGGTGCGTACGACAATAGCTCCAGGCGACCAGCCTGGGTTACTCAGCCAGTGTCAGTCACACATTTGCATCGCCAGCAAATAAAATCTAATATCCCATGAAATGACAGTGACATTTATGCCCCATCCATCTCACCGTTGTCGCGACAGCGCCACCACGCTACGCGCGTTCATCATGCTTTTACTCTTCGTCGCCGCCTCCACCCTGGCCACCCCCGCCACCCCACACATCCGCGTCGCCGTCGTAGGACTCGTCCACGGCCACGTCAAAGGCTTCCTCAGCGCCCTCGCCAAAAATGAAAATGTCACACTCGTCGCGATCGTGGACCCCCACGAAGCTTTCTTCCGCGGCTACGCCGACAAATTCCACTTCGACCCCAAAATCTTCTACACCGATCTCGAAAAAATGCTCACCGAGCAGCATCCCGACGCCGTCCTGGTCTACACCGCCATCGCCGACCATCGCCGGGTCATCGAGGCCGCCGCGCGTCACCACATCAGTTCCATGGTCGAAAAGCCCCTCGCCACCACTCTCGAGGACGCCCTCGCCATCCGCGACATCGCCCGCCGCGAAAAAGTCCACGTCCTAGTCAATTACGAAACCACCTGGTACTCCAGCAATCGCGAACTATTCGCCCAGGCAGCCGAGCACGGAAAATTAGGCGACATCCGCAAGGTCGTCATCCACGACGGCCATGAGGGCCCCAAGGAAATAAATGTCGAGCCCGAATTTCTCCACTGGCTTGCCGATCCAGCGCAAAACGGCGCCGGCGCCCTCTTTGACTTCGGCTGCTATGGAGCCGACCTCATGACCGTGCTCATGCAGGGCCAGCCGCCCACCAGCGTCACCGCCGTCACCCAAACCGACAAGCCCGACATCTATCCCCGCGTGGACGACGACGCCACCATCATCCTGCGCTATCCCAAAACCCAGGCCGTGCTCATGCCTTCCTGGAACTGGCCCTTCTCCCGCAAAGATTCCGAAGTCTATGGCACCGCCGGATACGCCATCACCGTCGGCCCCGATCATCTCCGCATCCGCTACCGCGGACAGGACGCCGAGTCCCAGCTGACCGCTCCCCCGCTGCCCGCGCCAGAAAACAATTCGCTCGACTACCTAGCCGCCGTCCTCCACCACCAAATCGATCCTGAAGCCACCGCCGACCTCAGCTCCCTAAAAATCAACATAATCGTCATGCAAATCCTAGACGCCGCCCGCCGTTCCGCCCAAACCGGACGAACCGTCACGTTGTCTCCACTCCCAAATAAACTCTCGCAATAATCTCTCCGCAGTCTCCTCATCTCGCGTTGTCATCTCTCTATAAATCCTTGCATCTCTTTTTTGAGCTGACCTTTTCATTTATTTAAACCTGTCAGCTCGTTGTTCAAGGTTGTCATCTCTGGGTTCAAGCTGGCCTTCTCCTTATTTAAGCTTGTCATTCCGAATCCCGCCGGTTTTCCAAGCGCGTGAGCAACCTGCACTGCTTTGTTGCCTCTTCTCGCATTTTTCAAAACTAGGTATACAATCTCGCCACTCACTCCAGGAGAGGAGCCTCAATGAAAACCATCCGTCTGGCCATCGCTACCGCAGTAATCTTCGCAGCCGCAGCACTCGCCACTCAGGCCCAAGACAAGGTCCCCTCACAATTTCAAGGTGACTGGGTCCCCGCCACCGCAGCCTGCACCTCGACGGTACGCTTCCGCGTAGCCGAGTCCCGCATGACCCTGATCAATGGGGCCGACAAGGCCGACTACGGCAACCTCGGCGCCAGCACCAGTTTTTTCGGTCCGGAATACCACGGCATCTCCGTAGTCTTCCTTCCCGAACTCAACAGCAACAACCCACCCTTCACGGTCTACTTCAACGCCGACGAAAAAAAAGGCATCACCCAGGTAGACATCTACACCGCAATGCCCGGCCCCATGAACGCCCCCGGCCGAGCCCTCCAGGCCGCCGCCAAAAAACTGGCCACCCGCTTCCCGCTAAACAAGATCCCATTGAAGAAGTGCGCCACAAAATAAGTTTCAACACACCTTCACACCACGCGCGCACATGGTGATCCCGAGGCAAAGCCGAGGGACCTGCTGTTGCTTCCATCTTGTGGGTTGCCTCTCTTCGATCTATCGCGTAAGCCAGGACGAATCGCGACCAACCGCACGGGCAACGTTCTCTCCATCTCCGAAGCAAATTCAGTGCTCTTTCCTCCCACAACTCTTTCACCTTCAGCCCCAAACCTTGCCTCTTCCAAAAAGAGCGACCTTTTCTTTCAACAACTTATGGACTCTCGCTCGTTCTTGAGAGACACCCATCCCCTTTTCTCTCAAGCAAATCCGAACTCTTTGCGGAATTATGTACTTGACAAACCCACGCTAATTTAAGACAATTCATTCATCGGAGCTAAGCCAATGAATCTCACCGACATAGCGCAATCCTACCACGATGAAGATAGCGCCCGAGCGTTCTTGGAAGCGCAACGCTGGCCCAAGGGCGAAGTAGGCTGCCCGAAGTGTGGCGAGATTGGCCGTTCCTACCGTTTGCAGCCTAAAGCGAAAGGCGATACTCACGTTCGCAAAGGCGTGTGGAAGTGTGGCGCGTGCCGCAAGCAATTCACCGTAACCATTGGCACGATCTTCGAAGATTCGCACATCCCGCTAAATAAATGGCTGATGGCAATTCATCTTCTGTGCTCTTCGAAAAAAGGAATGAGCGCCCATCAACTTCACCGAATGCTTGGCGTGCAGTACAAGAGCGCGTGGTTTATGGCGCATCGGATTCGCTACGCAATGGCTGAATTGAATCTGCCGTTGCTCACTGGCACCGTGGAAGTTGACGAGACCTATATCGGCGGCAAACAAGTCTACGGGCCGCATGGACTCCGCAAGAACAAGAACGCCAAAGCGCCAGTGGTTTCTCTAGTTGAGCGTGGCGGCAAAGTCCGTTCGTTCCACAAGGAAACGGTAACGGGCAAAACTCTAAAGGCGGTCATCCGCGAGAACGTTGCCAAGAACGCTCACGTTATGACCGACGATCATCCGGCCTATGGTGGCCTGAAAAAAGAGTTCAAGCACAGCGTAATTCGCCACTCTTGGAAGGTGTACGCTCGCAAGGAAGGTGATGTGCTCATCAGCACAAACACGATTGAAGGGTATTTTTCGATACTCAAGCGGGGCATCAATGGTGTATATCACCATGTAGGAAAACATCACCTTCACCGCTACTTATCTGAATTTGATTTTCGATACAACGCAAGAGATATTAAAGATGGCGAGCGATCGTTGTTGGCCATAAGGAAGGTCTCTGGAAAGCGATTGATGTACCGGGACTCATCTCGGGCATCAAGCTAAAAAGAGAACAGCCCGCCTGTAAGCGGGCTGTGATGTTGACTCTGAATACGTTGCGGTCCGGCAACCGCGCATATGCAGTTTACTGCGCGGAGCCGACAATGAAAAGTCAGTTTTTCCGCATGCCCAGAAAACGCCCGATAAGGACTACGGAGGATGTCAGGGACTTCCCCCGTTACAGTGTTTCGGAAGCTGCGCACTACGTGCGCATTCCCGCTGCCACGCTCTATGCGTGGACAAAGGGACAGGATTACAAACTTAAGTCTGGTCACCGCAAAACATTCAAACCCTTAATTCACCTCGCGGACGAAGAACACAGCCTGCTGTCGTTCTACAATCTGGTTGAAGCGCACATCTTGCGCTTCACCACGGAAGTGCGGGACCTGCCATTGCAAAGTGTGCGTAAAGCACTGGACTTTGTGCAGGACGTTTTCCCTGGACCTCATCCACTACTTACACACGATTTTGAAACTTCAGGAAAAGATATGTTCGTCACAAGGCTTGAGAATACCGTGAATGCAACGGCATACGGTCAAGTTGTGATGAGAGAAATACTGGAACAATATCTGAAATTAATTCCGCGAGACGCGAAGGGACTTCCAATGCGCGTATTTCCCATCAGATCCAAGCATCTCGCAATTGACCCATATTTTGCCTCTGGAAAGCCCATCGTGCGCGACAGGGGCGTAATCGCTTCCGTTCTCTGGGGCCGAAACAAATCAGGGGAAAACTTCGCTGAAATAGCAAATGACTACGGAATGAGTGAGAGCGAAGTAAAGGAAGCGGTTGAAGAATACGAGTGGAAGGTCGCAGCCTGACGAAACGCCTGTCTTTTTTCTCGACAGGACGTTCGGAAGGAATCTCGTCGCGCAAATGCTGCGTGATGCTGGTTTTATTCTGCGGACCACGTTCGAGGAATGGGGTGAAGCAGATTCCAAGATCGCAGATCCGACCATAATCGCGAACTGCGGACTGCTTAACCGAGTTTTATTGACCGGCGATAAAGACCTCGTTCGAACTTGGAACAACGAAATTATTCAAGCAGAGATAGCTGTATTCACGACAACTGAGAACAACGAGGGGCCCGCAGCTTGGGGGCCTAGAATCATCGCAGCAAAGGACGGTATACTGCGCGAATTGCGGCGCAGGCAACGACCATTTACAGCCAGCATTTCAAAAGACGGTCACGTGGCGCAGGTGAGGATTTACGATGGTGCAAACTGGAAAGCAATCACGATCAGGAAAAAGAATCCGTCGAACTTCGAACGGAAACAGCAAACTCCACGTGCCACTTGAATATGAACGAGCTGTTTCAGCGTTTCTCACGGTCAAGCCAGAGCCAAAGAAACCCAAAAAGTACGTCAAGTAGCGTATGGAAAGCAACGCGATTTCTTTACGCAAGCTTGTCGGCGAAAATATATTCGCCAAGATCCCTGCCTTCAAAGAAGGGAAGCTGGTTACCCTGAAACTACTCTCCGTTGATCTCGGTGGAATCTGGGTAGAGAGTCAAGAATTTATGGAAGATTTGCTTTCCGGAAAGCAGCAGACCATGACCGCAAGTACTCTCGTATTCTTTTTGCCATACGCACAAATATTGGCCATCTATACGATCGTGGATTCCCCTTGGATTTCGAAAAAAGCCGCTGAATAGCGTCCCTAGGTAACTCGTCAAACTTCAAGTCAATCTGTTCTATCATGACTTTCATAATTTACCAGCCTCCTGTGATATAGCCTCTCTTTGATAGTGGTATTCCAAGACGCTGCACTCGCTATTCCCGCTGGAATTTGAAGGAGGAATTATGTACTTGAGAATCCCAACTTCGTTGGTGTCTTTTGCTCTAGGCGCTGTATCAATGCTCGCAGTGGTTCTCATTCTTTCCGGCAGCAGAACTTCGATTGTCGCGCAAGACTTGGCGCGGTATTCATCTCTCGGACCGGATACTAGGCCAGTAGTGGCACCTATATCAGGCTCTCGATTCTCCGGGGTTATCTTGGGGGGACCGTGGCGTCTCGACGGTTTAAATTGCGACCGATGCGGATTCAAGAATGTGCGCTTGGAATACTGGGGCGGTCCAGTAAGCTGCAACAACTGCATGTTCGATGAGGAGGTAACAATAGAATTTAAGGGAGCGGCATTGAACGCACTACAGGCCGTCAAATGGTTCCAAGATTTAAACAGGCAACGAGTGCCGATTCCTTCCCCGGTAATTTCAATGGAGAAGGCCACGATAGAAAAAACGATCACCGCTGACATCATCAGCAGTGGTAACGGCAAATAGCCAGAAGCCCTGTCACGGTAAGTCAAAATGCACCAAGAGTCGTGGGTTTGTCAAAGACATAATTCCGACTCTTTGCTACAAAAAGGTGGAGGTATTCTTACAGCGCTTCAAAACAAAGGTTTGAGGAAGTCGAATGAAGTTCCCCGCTCTTGACACCGTCAGTACTTCACTTCCGCTGACGCCCGCCATAGAATGCGTGCACAAAAATGTCGCACTCATCTCCCCTGAAAGCATTCTTCTGCTTCGGTGCTTCCTTGCTCGCCGCCATCTCCTGCCTCGCGCAAAACAGCACTACCGCCCCCAACGCCACCGTAGCCACCGAGACCACATCGGTCTACTCCGAGATGGCCACCTCCAGCGAAGTAGTCGGCACCCTGAACAAAGGCGACGCCGTCATCGTGGGCTTCGACATCCGGACCACCGTGAAGTGGTGCAGCGTGCGCCTCGTCGGCCAGGCCAACAAACTCGGATTCGTTCCCTGCCAACGTCTCACCCGTCAGCAGGCGTCACTCGCGAACTCAGGTCCAGTATCCGCCTCCGCTTCCGATCTCAGCGCCGCGCCGCCTACGCGGCACGCCGGAAAACCAGCCGCCCCGCTGCCGGTGCACGCGCCCAACGGCTACGTCGAAATTCGAAACCAGGTCATCCGCGAAGACACCATAGACATAGCCAAGCTCGGGGAACTGGAAGCCGCCGCCAAATCCGGCTCCGTCGCCGCGATGAATCGCGCCGCCATCGCCCACTATGCCGCGGGCAATTTCGAGCTCGCCCGCAACAGCCCCGATGAAGCCATCGAGCAATATCAAACCGCGCTGAATTTCGCGACGCGCGAGCCTGGTCTGCAGCTGGTAAATCTACAACGTCTCGCCTACGTGTATGTAGTGCGCAGTCAGTACTCTACAGCGCTCGAATATCTTGATCGCGCCCGCAAAATTTCTCCCAACTCCGTGGGTGTCGCACGCCTTTCCGGTTGGGCCTACTCCGGCATGAATCGCTTGTCGGAAGCCGCCGGCGAATGGCAGCGTGCGCAGAAAATCGAACCCAGCGCCGAAATCTCCACGGCCCTCGAAAGAATCGAGGGCGATCAAACCGCAGAGACCGATTTTCGTGAAGGCCAGACTCATCATTTCAGCGTGCACTACCAGGGCAGCGCCACCCCGCAACTGGCCGCCGAAATTTTAGGCGCGCTCGAAGAAGATTTCCGCACCCTGCAATCGCAATTTCATTTCGCTCCCGCAGATTCCATCTCCGTGGTTCTTTACACCCAGGAAACTTTTCGCGACATCACCCGCGCCCCCGGCTGGGCCTCCGCCCTGAATGACGGCCGCATCCGCGTCCCCATCCAGGGCCTCAATTCCGTCACCGATGAACTCTCCCGCGTGCTCATGCACGAGCTCACTCACAGTTTCATCGAACAGAAAACTTTGCGTCGTTGTCCCACGTGGTTGCAGGAAGGTCTCGCGCAATACATGGAAGGCCGCCGCAGCGATAACTACGCGCGCGTTCTCGTCGCCACCTACGACCAGAGCTCACACATCCCGTTGGATCGCCTCGAAGGCTCGTGGTCTAAATTCCCGACGCCGCTCGCCAGCTATGCGTACGCTTGGTCGCTCGCCGCCACCGAAACCATCGTAGCCAGCTCAGGTATGTATGGATTGGAGCGCTTCTTCGAGCACTTCCAGAATGACACCGCGGTAGAACCCGCGCTGCGCGAAGCCCTGCAGATAAATTACGCCGACCTGGAGCGCAACACCGCCGACTACCTCCGCCGCACCTACATCAAGCAATGACGCAGCACAACAAATTCAGGCGAGTGCTTCACATTCACACACGCGATAGCGCTCCTGACACGGACGTTTTTATCGAATGTCTGCGAGCGTAGCTTTCACCGCGGCTATGTCCAGCTTCCCGTAACCCCACTGGGTGTTAGGCACAAGTCCTGTGGTATCGCGATCTGCGGAAGCATGGCGCTGCAACAGATTTTTGATTTCACCCACGGTAATATTCGGTTTCTTTTGCATCATCAATGCCACAATACCCGCCACGTAAGGAGCGGACGCGCTGGTTCCGTCAAACGCCACGTACTTTCCCGAATGGTCCACCTGCCAGTAAGGCTCGCCATCTTGTTTTGGCAGCATCGCGTTTAATTCGCGCCCATCCGTCAGCCGCGCATACGACGCAGTGAACACCTGCCCCGGCGCCACAATTTCCGGTTTCACAATCGCCGGGCTTCCGTCCATCGACGCGCGGTTGTATCCCGGATTGGAGTAGCACGATAACGCGCCAATATTTATCGGCGCCGCGCATCCAGATTTCGCCTGGCCGTCGAATTGATCCGTCCAGTCGTAACTGCCCACGGTAATGGCGTTCGTGGCCGTCCCCGGCGAAGTAACTTGTTCGCCGTGAAACGCGATGTTCATTTGTCCGCTCGGCGAACCGACGTTCTCGAGAAAGGCTCCGCCGCTGCTGCCATCCACGAAATACGCGTCGGCCTGCACCGATTGTCCCAAGGAGGTGTACAGGCGCACGCCTCCAGGTCCTCCGCCTACGGTGATGCTCAGGGACCATTCACCGGTGATGAGATTGTAGGTAGCGGAAGTAATTTTGTGCAGTTGTGTAGGATGCGGAGCAGCACGCTTCACGGTTCCGTCAACTCCGCGGGACTCTGGCCCGTACAAATTCACCGGATCGTAACTCATGTCAGCGGGATGGAACAGGAAACCCAGCGTGGCGCGGAGAAATATTCGTATCATCGCGCCATCGCGCGCGTTCCACGCCAATACCCCTGGCGTCGATTTGTCACCCACTTTTACTTTTGCATGCACGGCATCTTGCCGCTCGTTGCCCGCGGCGATAACGATGGCGCGCCCCGCAACACCGGGAGCGAAGCGCGCACTGAGATGGCGTTCCTCGACACTGGCGCCGTCATGCCCGGTGAAGTGTCCGCCAAAGCTGCAGGAAATTACCGCGGGCGCGCGGGCCTCGCGAGCGACTTTGTCAACCCACTCGGCAATCGCGTTGAGAAGAAAACCTTCCGGCATGGTTCCGCGGGCGTCACCGATGCGCACGGCGATGATGTCGGCGTCGGGCGCAACGCCGGCGTGTCTGTCGTCGCGAGGCGAATTATTTCCGTTGCCTACCGCGATGCTGGCGGCGGCAGTGCCGTGTCCGTTTTCATCCGGCGAGGGAATTTTTTGCTGGGTAAGCGGCAAGCGCAGTTCGGCGTTCAGCTGTTCGCGCGAGTAAAGCGTTCCGATGGGGCGCCCGTTCGGATAATTGACAGGCGGGCGCATGCCCAGGTTTTTCGACTCGAATGCATCACTGAGGGTGTCCCAGAAATAAAGCAGTCGAGAGCCACTCGCAGCAGTGATGAAATCGGGATTGCGGAAATCCAGGCCGGAATCAACGATGGCGAAAATTACGCCCTTGCCTGTCAGGCCGGAGATTCCGCCACTAACCACCAATTCGCTGAGGCCGCGCGAAGCCACTCCCGCAGGCAAAATCGGAGACGGAGGAAGGTGGATGGGAGTTTCCGGCTCGATCCTGCGAATGCCCGGAACACTTACGAGCGCGTTGATCACCTCGTCGGTGGGCTGCACAAACATTTCCGCGAAGGGCCCGGCTGCAGCGAAGACAGTGGCCCCGGAAACGTGGAAATTTTCGCGCGCCGCAGTGGTGGTGAATTCGACGTTCAGAACGAGGGACGTCGTACCGGCGCTATTCACTTGCACGATCGGCGCATTGGCTGGCGTCGACGATTGTTCTGGCGCGCCCTTGCGGGTGGTACGTGCGAGTTCCTCCCGCGTTTCGGAAGACATGATCGAATTTTTTGCGTCGACGGCGGTCAGCGCCACCGGGTGATTAGAAGGTTGGAACGTCCATGACTCGGTAGAAGTTTGCGCTTGGGTGGCGAGCGCCGCGCTTAGCAACGCCAGCGCCACGACAGCCGCGGGGATCGAGCATGAGCGAATTACGATGGAGGTTGGCATTGGCGCGCGGCGCGAATCGCGGAAACCATAAGGCAGCGGTCGGCGCAGTGTCAAGTCAAAGCGCCGGGCATACTCACGGCGTCAAAATAAATGGCGCGGAGAAACAAGGTAGCGCGACGAATTCAGGCGAGCGCTTCGGATTGACGCGGGCGCTTGCGCTTCCACTGGTAGTCCTTGCGCAGCAGAGCCTGGTGCTTTTTGGTTTGGGCTTCGAGTTCGCTGAAAGCCTGCTTGCAGGCGGCGCGAACATTTTTACCTACGCCGGTGGCGTGCAGCGATCCGGTGGGAAGTGAAAGATTCAAGGTGCAGGAATATTCTTCCTTGTGAGGATTAGCCGCGAACACTCCGTGCAGCTGAGCAAGATCCGGCGCGTAAACTTTCAGCAGTTTATTTAATTTTTCAACGTGACGATCAACGTCTTTTTCGACGTCCTCGGGAAATTCCACGTGCTTGTAACTGATGGACAATTTCATGGAGAGCACCTGTAGTGTTTTTGGGGGTCAAGCAGGCTCGACTTGATCTGCTTGTGTTGGGACTAAATTGAGGTACGAGATTCTGTTCGACAGCAAACATGAAGCTCACCAGGGCAGCCTAGCAGCCTGACTCGTAAGCAGCAATCAGGTTTTTATCCGATGTGACTGGCGTTGACAGTAAGTATCAAGTGACCCTAATGTCGAGTTTGGTAATCGCTCTTTCCTAGGGGAATATGGCTACAGGAAGTCGCAAAACATCGGCAGCGCCTGCTCCACAACTGAGCGCGAACAGCGTGCCGTTTCTCAAGATTGGGCCCGCGGGCTGGGCTTATAAAGATTGGGCAGGCTATGTGTATCCGCAGCCGCGGCCGAAAGATTTTCATCCCGCGACATTCCTGGCGGAGTATTTCGACACCATCGAGATCAATACTTCGTTTTACCATCCGATGAAAGCGGAGCACGCCGCACAGTGGATCGATCGGGTGGCGGCAAACCCGCGATTTGTTTTTACCGCCAAGCTATGGAAGAAATTCACGCACGAACATGACGCGACCGTTGCGGACGAACGCGAAGCGCGCGCAGGCCTGGATATTTTGCACGCTGGCAATAAACTGGGCGCCCTGTTGCTGCAATTCCCTTTTTCATTTCACCGCGAACCGGAAACCATCGCCTATCTGCAGAGCATTCTGAAAAAGTTTGCCAGCTATCCGCTGGTCGTGGAAGTGCGGCACTCCTCGTGGAGTATTCCGGCGACGTTTGATTTGCTGCGCGAGCACAACGCAGGATTCTGCAACATCGATCAGCCCATCATCGGGCGCTCGCTGGAGCCTTCCACTGCGGCGACCGCGCCCGTTGGGTATGTACGGCTGCACGGCCGGCGCTACGATACGTGGTTCACCAACGATGCTGGCGTTTCGCCGCACGAACGCTACAACTATCTGTACTCCAACGAAGAGCTGGCACCGTGGGCCGCGCGCATTCAGAAGGTGAGCAAACAGGCCGGAACCGTTTTCGTCATCACCAATAATCACTACCAGGGCAAGGGCGTCGTCAATGCGCTGCAGCTGATGAACATTTTGACAAAATCGAAAGTCAACGTGCCAGAGCCGCTCCGGCAACACTTCCCGCAACTGGATTCCATCGCCACATCCGGTGCGGCGGAGCCGACGCTGTTTCCAACGGCCACCGCGATCACTCCGGACTCGCAGTAACACACCGGCTGTCGCGGTATAATTTTCTATTGTGCGGCGAAAACAGAAAAACCGCGGAGCAGTGCTTGTGCCCGCAAAGGGCAAGACACAGCGCAATGTGGGATTGGCGCGCGCTCTCTCCAAGCTGGGTTACTGCTCGCGCAGCCGCGCCGAAGAGTTGGTACGCTCCGGTCGCGTTCGCATCAACAGCATCGTAAGGACAAACGTCGAAGCTCCTGTACACATCGGAAAAGACCGGCTGGAGGTGGACGGCGAGAGGATACTCGAGAACCAGAAAATATATTTGATGCTGAACAAACCGCGCGGCGTGGTGACCACGGCAAGCGACGAACGCGGGCGCGAGACCATCTACGATTATTTCGATAAGGAACTGGAATGGGTGGCGCCGGTGGGACGCCTGGATAAGGCCAGCGAGGGATTATTGCTGGTCACCAACGATTCGGAATGGGGAGCGCAGATTGCCGCTCCGGATTCGCGCATCGCCAAAACTTATCACGTGCAGATCGCGGCGAAATTAATAGACACCGAACTACATAAACTGGAAACGGGAATCACTGTTGCGGACGGAGATTTTTTACAAGTAAGCAGCGCCAAAATGCTTCGTCATGGCGAGCGAAATTGCTGGGTGGAGATTACCCTGGAAGAGGGCCGCAATCGACATATCCGGCGAATGTTTGAAGGACTGGGGATAGAGGTGCGGCGATTGATCCGCGTGGCGATCGGGGACCTGCAATTGGGCGATCTGGCAAAAGGCGCGGCTCGCAAGCTAGACGCGGCGGATAGGCTGTTGCTGTTTAAGAAAACGAAGCCAGCAAGCTGACGTAAGAATGATGATACGGCGCATCTAAAGATTAGAATCGGAAAGTAATAGTAAGACGGTAGAGTCAATGTGTGCGCCGCGCGTCCAGCCCGGTGAAAACAATCACAAACTAGAGCGTCCTAAGCTTATTGCGTGAGTTAAGGTTAGGTGTCGCACATTTATTTCGCTTTGGGAGTGCAAGATCAATGGGAAACGCGATCAGCATGAAAGTTGGGCGCCGTGAACGTGCTCAGCGAAGGACTTTAGCGGCAACGCTGATAATTGTCGCGGTTATGGTGACGACGTGGTGTGCGCCGAAAACTGCAAGAGCTGATGCAGCTTCGGCATTCGATCTTTCGGGGCCGCGCGTGGAAATGAAAGTGATGCGCGCGGGCAAGACTTTGCCGATAGCGAATGTTCCCAATCTGCAGGCTGGTGACCGCTTGTGGGTGCATCCGGATTTTCCGGATTCGCAATCGGTACATTTCCTCGTGGTAGTGGTGTTCCTGCGGGGATCCACAAATCCTCCGCCGGACAACTGGTTCACCAAAGCGGAGGCGTGGAACAAGGGAGTGCGCGAGGAGGGCTTTTTTGTAAATGTGCCGGAAGGCGCGCAGCAGGCTTTGCTGTTTCTGGCTCCCGAAACCGGCGGAGACTATGGATCGCTGCGGGCGTCGGTGCGTGGAAAACCGGGAGTGTTCGTGCGTGCCTCGCAGGACTTGAATCAGGCCAGCCTGGATCGTTCTCGATTGGATCAATACGTGAAGGAAGTGCGCGAGAGCGAAGGAATGGACGCCAAAGAATTACACGACCGCTCGGTGCTGCTGGCGCGCACGTTGAATATAAAACTGGAGATGCAGTGCTTCGACAAACCGCTCGAGCAGCAGCCCACCTGCCTGATGCAAAACAGCGACCAGAAAGTTCTGGATGACGGACACAGCCAGTCGATGGTGGCGGCGCTGACGTCCGGGCCGTCCACGGATTTAATCGGCGCAATGAGCACTACGCCGCTGGCCGGAGGCGGGTCCTACAGCCCCTACGTAGGCGCGATCGTGGACCTGGCGAAAATCATGGAGAGTTTCCGCACGCCGGACTATCAATACATTCCTTCACTGGCCTTGCCTAAACAGGAGCAATTGAATTTACGGCTGAATAATCCACCGTCGTTTCGCAAACCGAAATCGGTGATCGTAGTGGGATTGCCGGCAGTGGAAGCCGCGCAACTGCCGCCGCTACGACCGGTTCATCCGGGAGAGGTGACGTGTCTGGAAAATCCCAAGCTGGTGCTGCCGGTGGAGGGAGCGCCGCTGGTTTTTTCCACGGACATCGGGCATCACTTTGTGCTGGAGCTGAAAGACAAGTCCGGCGAACAGATGCGTCTGCCTGCAAAAGCTGACGCGGTGCGCGGAGGATTCGTGATCGACACTCGCGTGCTGCAGGGTCACGAAATGGAAGCGGATGTAACGGGCGTGATTCGGGGCAGATGGGGATTTGAAGCTTACGAGGGGCCACGCTTTGATTTCAAGAGTGCGCACAACGCGAAGTGGAACGTCACGCCGGGCGAGCAGAGTGCATTGATCGTGGGACGCGACGATGTGGTACGTGTGCAATCAGGTTGCGCGGCGTGCGTGGAACACGTCGCCGTTAAAAACGAGAAAGGCTCGGAAGTGAAAACGGGATGGAACGTGCTTCGGCCGGAGGCCATGGAATTGCAACTGGCGTTGAAAAACGAAACCCCGGGCACGTTGACCGCGATCATAAAACAGTTTGGGCTGACGAAGACGGATGAGATTGCGCTGCACACGTACGCGGAGGCGGCGCATCTGGAGCGCTTCACACTTTTCGCCGGCGACCAGCAAGGTGTGTTACGAGGAGCGCGTCTCGATGATATAGAGAGTGTGGAGCTGAAAGGTGTGCGCTTCACGCCTGGTAAATTAGCGCGCGCGAACGAAAAGGATGAGTTGAAGGTGACGGCAAGCACTTCCGGGTCCGGGGAGCTGCCGTGGCAGGCAGACGAGAAACTCACGGCACACGTGACGTTAAAGGATGCGCGGGTCCTGGACCTGCCGACGACCGTGGAAGCGCCGCGGCCCAAGGTGGTGTTGATCAGCAAGTACGTGCAGCAGGGCGCCACGCCTACGTTGTTACAGTTTGGAAATGCGGATGAGTTGCCGCAGGATGCGCGGTTGTCGTTTTCATTGAAGACAGCGGTGCCAGAGAAATTTTCACGCGCCGCCAAAATCGAAGTGGCGACTGGTGATGAAGCGTTCCACGTGTCGTTGAGCGTTGCCGACGGGAGCCTGGTGCTACAGGACAGCCAAAACCTGGTGGCGACGCTGGATCCGCTGAAAAGTTTTGGACCTTCGGCGTTTGGCCCTTTGCGTTTCCGGCCGGTGAGCGCGGATGGCGTGGCGGGCGACTGGCAACCATTGGCAAACCTGGTGCGATTGCCGGTGTTGAACGAACTTCGCTGCCCGGAGAGCCCGGATAAGCAGTGCACATTGCGCGGGACGAATTTGTTTTTGATCGATTCAGTAGCGTCGGACGCGCAGTTCACGCATACGAGTCCGGTGCCCGCGGGATTTGTGGAATCCACGCTGAGTGTGCCGCAGTCGAACGGGACGTTATATATAAAGTTGCGGGATGATCCGGGGACGGTGAATACGCTGACGTTGCCGGTTTTGCCGGAGGCGCGGTAGTTGCGAGAGACCGGCGGCGGTGGCGAATGGTTGGATCGAAGAGAGATTCCTCCGCTGCGCAAGCCGACCCCTTCGCAGGAGCGAAGGAAAAGAAAATGCGTCGGCTCGCTTCGGTCGGAATGACCAGCTTGGGCCTCTTGTTAGCAGTTGCGATCGATTAGACGAAGCAGTGAAATCAGATCCCCACAATTAGCGCGGAGTGATCGAGTCGCGAAGGCGAAGCGGTTTGTCTGCATTTTCGTCCGCGGCGACGGTGAGGCGGCCGGGGCGCGTGTGGCGCGTTGGAAGTGGCGTGGCGAACTGCAGGCGCATGGTGGGATCGCCGAAAAGGATCCAGGTGCGGCGGACGTCGGCGTCCGTGACTCCGCTCTTGGCGGCGAGAATCGCTGCGCCGAGAGAGAGATTGCGATTCTGGGACAGTGTGGCGAGCAGCGATTGATTCAGGAAAGCCTGCGGCTGCGCGTCAGTGAACCCGGAGGAAGCCCAGACCGCGACAGCTCCGCCGTTGGGGGACAGCATGAGCGATTCCGCCAGGCTTTGCGTGTACACATCGTGGAAAAATCCGTTCAGACAATCCATTAACAGATAAACCGGGAGGCGCTGGCCGTTGGTGAGGCTGCCGGCGGCATTGTCATCGAGCAAGTTGGCGAAAGACCACTGCTCGGTGGAACCGTGTCCGCTGTAATTCACGATGAGCGAACCGTTGTTGAGCGCCGCGAGAATCTGCTGACGGGTGGCGTCGGGATCCTGGCCGTCGGCTAGGATTTTATTCACGGTGAGCGACGATTGTAGCGTGGCCGCCGCCGAATTGGCGGTGGTGGAGAAATTCGAGCCGATATTCTGATCGGCGACGACTAACGCTTGGCCATTCCAGGTGCCGGCGTAAGAACCATTTTCATAGTCCACGATTTTTTTGATGGCCAGCGCGGCTTCCGTTGCAGTGCGCACAGGCAAACGGCCGGTTGGAATGGTGGCGAAGCCACTGCTTTCGAAATCGGTGAACCAGTCGTCGGACGCAGTCTTGAATGCGGCAGTTTCAATGATGCGCGTGGGGACCAGGTCGAGCGTGTCGCCAAAACCGAGGTAGTTGCGCGGGTCGAGAGACGCGTCGCCGATAAATAGAACGGCTTGCGGCGGATGATTTTGCAGCGCCGCGAGGTGCAGAAATTCGCGAATGGCGTAGGGGCTGCGCTCGCCGAAATTGAAAGCGTCGAAAAGTTGATCGACGGTGACGATAGAGACGTCGTGTTTTTGAGATTCGCGGAGGCGCTTGAGCGGCGAGAGGCTGTCCACGAAATCAGGATGCGTGATGTAGATGAGATCGGCGCGGTCGGGGCGCGCGGTTAGGCGGCCGGGTGCGTGATAAGTCAACGCGGATGGCGTAACGATCTGGTCGTCGGCAAAAGCGAGCAAGGTGCGTTCGGCGGGCGAACCGGGACGCAACGCAGCGGTGACGGAATATGTCGAGCCCTCAAGCTTCACCGAGCCGTTGAGTTGCGTGATAGCGAGCGGATCGGTGATGTCGTAGATATGAATCTGCGAAGTCGTGAATCCAGCAATATGCACCCCGGAGCCGGCGGGGGCGGTGGCGCGCAGCCAATTCTGATCGGTGACGTAAGTATGCGGGTAATGCAGCGCGATGGATTGCACCACGCTGACGTCGTTGTCGCCTTCCAGCGCGGTGAGCGTTACGGTGTTCGCGCCTTCGGTAAGCAAACTGGAATCAATCGAGAAAGTATTGGTGACGTTCACCTGGCCGGTGAAATTCATTTCGCCGATGCCTGCGCCGTTGAAGGAAACGGAAACCCGATGAGCCTGGCCTTCGGTGCCGCCCTGCAAAGTGATATCCACGGTGACTGGCAACGCGGAACTGGAGGCGTGGTTGGCGACGTTGAGAGTCTGGTCAACGGGCTCGGAAGTGACGGCCGCGCCGAAGAAATTGTCTTTATCTTCGCCATTGAGGAGCGTGGCGAAATAAGTGGTGCGGTCCTCACGAATGACAGTGCACGGGAAACCTTGGGCGTTGTCGGCTGCGCCGGAGTTTTGCGACGCGAGTGTTGTGACGCGTTTGCCGGGACGTGTGCCTTTGACGAGCCAGTAGACGCGGGTGTCGGAGTATGGCGTGTCAATACCCGTGCCGTAGAATTCGATGGCATCGTTGGGGCCGAGCGGTCCGATGCCGCGGCCGGAAATTTGTAGAGGCTGTTCAACGCCTTCCGCGTACAGCTGCAGCAAGCGCGCGTCGGTATCGGCTTCGAGGCTGGCGGCGACGAGAGAGGCACGCGTGACGCGGTACCAACCTTCGGCGCGGACGCTGATTTTTACCGCGGGAACTCCGTCGAGACTGGCGCGGAATTCGCCGGGGAGAAGTTTGGCGATGGTCGGTTGCGGAGCAACGAGCGTGCGACCCTTTGGCGCCGTGAGTTGCGCGGTGGCCACGGCAGCCCCATTCAATTGTGTGAGCAGCAAGGAATTTGCGGCGCGAGGCGCGGCCATAGCGGCGCGCGATGCGGACGTCACGGCTCGTGTGGCGGAGTGCGTGGTGCGCTGCGCGGAATCCGGCGTTGATGCTTCCACACGAGCGGGGCCACGTGACGTGCGCGTGCCATTCAGATCCACATCTTCCAGCGTGTAGGAAGATTCAGCGGTGCCCGCGGGATCAACCCACTGATACGTTTTCGCGCCGTGCTGCGGTTTTGCGCCGCGCACGAAGAGCGCTGCGCCGGCGATGATGGATGGATTCACGCGATGGCGGCCCAGCGCGTCTTCGCGATAAATATTGAAACCAAGATTGCGAATTTCTTCACGCGTGCGCCATTCAAGGAGCACGCCCTGTTCAGATGCTTCGGTCAACGGGTGCGCCTGGAAATAGACCAACTGCACGGCGTTGGGAGCGGCGACCGTGGAAGTAAACGTGGAACTGTTATTGGTGTTGTCGGGATCGGACGTGGAGGAGCTGACGCTCGCGGTATTCACGGCGTAGCTCGAGGTGCTCATGGTGGTGGCGGTAGCGTTGATGGTGACGGTGACGATCTGCCCGTTGCTCATCGTGCCGATGTTGCAAGTGACGGTGCCCGCCGCTTGAGAACAAGTTCCCTGCGTCGCGGACGAAGAAATGTACGTAACAGCGGTAGGCAGCGGATCGGTGACGACCACGCTGGCCGCGGAGGCCGGCCCGTTATTGGCGACGGTGAGGGTATAGACCAACGTGTCGCCTTGATTGACGGGATCGGGCGAAGCCAATTTAGAGATGGAGAGATCGGCCTGCGACGGCGACGTCACAACGGTATTGGTGGTCGCGGTGTTGTTCGCGGCGGTTGGATCAGAGACGGCGGATCCGACGGTGATGGAGTTGATGATCACGGTGCCGGGCGCAGTGCCGGCGGCGACAGCGAATACAAACGTGAAAGTGGAACTGGCGTTGGCGGCCACTGATGGATTGGTGCACGAGACGGTGGTGGCGTTGACCACGCATGTCCAACCCGCCGGAACAACGTCAGAAACGAAAGTTGTGTTGGCGGGAATCGTGTCCACGGCGGTGACGGTGGTGGCGGTGGCCGGTCCATTGTTAGTGACGACGGCGGTGTATGTAACGTTGGCGCCGGCGAGAACGGGGTTCGGCGAATCCGTCATGGTGACGGCCATGTCGGCCTGGCTGGCGGCAGCCACAGTTACGTCCACAGTGGCACTGTTGTTGGCGCTGTTGGGATCGGTGATCGCCGAAGACCCCATGTCGGTATCCGAAATGATGGTGCCAGTGGCGGTGCCGGCGTTGACTTTGGCGACGAAAGAGAAAGCGGCGGTGCCGCCCGATGCCAGCGAAGCGATGGTGCAGGAAATGTTTCCGGTAGCGCCGACCGCGGGCGTGGTGCAAGTCCACGTACCGGGCTTAGTAAGAGAAACGAAAGTGGTGTTGGTGGGAACGGCTTCGGTGAAGCTGACGGTGGTGGCCGTGGACGGGCCGTTGTTAGTCAGCGATTGCGTGTAGGTGATGTTCGCTCCGGGAGCAACGGTTGTAGGCGCGGCGGAGTTGGTGACGGAGATGTCGGCGGACGCTGGAGTGGCTACCAGTGTATTCACAGTGGCGGTGTTGTTGGCGAGATTGGTGTCGTTCACGCCGGAGCTGACGGAATCAGTGTCGCTGATGGTGGTGCCACTGGCAGTGCCGGCACCGACTTTCACGACGAGGGTGAAGGTGGAGAGCACACTGGGATCGTTCGAAGGCAGCGTGCAGGAAATATTTCCGGTGGCGCCCACCGCGGGCGTAGTGCAGGTCCAACCGGCCGGCGTCGCCATAGAAACGAAAGTTGTGTTGGACGGAATGGCTTCGCTGAAAACGACATTCAGGGCCGGTTGCGGACCATTGTTGTTCACGGTTTGCGTGTAGGTAATGTTGCCGCCGGGAACGACGGGATTCGGCGTGCCGGAGTTGGTGACCACCAGGTCGGCGACAGAACACTGCGCGCCCGGGCGATTGCCCGGTGTCTGCGTGAAGCCAGTCGTGCCGAGATTGGTGATGACGATTCCGTTACCGAGTCCCGGTGTGGCGCCGTAAGAATCATGGATAGTTGTGGACGTGCCGTTTATTCCGGGCAGCACGCTCGCGGAGGCCGGTGCGCTGGAAGTTAGAATGACGCCGCCACCACCACCACCGCCTGGTCCGTGACGGTTACCGGGGTACGAGCCCGGAGCTTGGGTGAGCCAAGTATCGCCACCGTTGCCACCGTTGGCGGTGATGGTCGCGCCGGTGAG
>Ga0193726_1000431_pt1 | contig 45343 bp, 36 predicted proteins | sample H2c1metaG_FD_144928 | JGI IMG/M metagenome (GOLD analysis project Ga0193726, IMG submission 144928) | Soil microbial communities from a riparian zone of the East river system, Colorado, United States - H2c1 | ecosystem: Environmental > Terrestrial > Soil > Riparian zone | place: USA: East River... | reverse complement strand
GAATTGGGGTGCTTCGATGATTTGAGTGCCGTTTTCGGTGACCCGTGCTTCGGGCGCGGCCGGTTCAGCCTCGCGCACAGGACTCGCCTGCGAAGTGAGCGATCGCAGCATCGCAAATTGTCCATATAACGCATCGAGCTTTACCGCCAGCGGCAGGAAGTCGCTGCCGCTCAAGGTCTCGCGGCTGCGCAATTCCTGCAATGCATCCTCGAAGTCGCGCGCGGCGGTTTGCAGACCCGTTAATTTAAGGGCAGCGGCGTCGCGCCGTATGCGGTCGACTTCTTCCAGGGTTTCCTCGAGTTTGTTGCGAAATGCTCCGGTCTCGCGCGCCGGCTTTTTCAATACGCCGTTGATGGTCTTCATCGAGGCGTCGGTTTTTTGCAAGAACCCACCGAAGCGGGTTCCGCCGGCCTTGAGGACGCTGCGCAAGATTTCGCCCTGAGTCAACACCTGGACCCGCAGGTCTTCCAGTTCGCGATGCTGCTGGGTGCGCGCGGTAATGTCGGTGACGCGCACCATCCAAGAACGCGGCTCGTGCGCAATCTCGACGGCGCTGAATTCGAACGAATAGTGGGCGTTGACGAAGCTGCCATCGGCGTTCGTCAATTTGCATTCCACGTCCAGAAGCGGATCCGATTCCGCGGCCTCGCCGTGGCCGAGTTCCAGAAAGTGTGTCATGTGGGTGCGGACGACGCTCAAGGTTTTCGCCGAAACCAGCGGAGCGATCAATTTCTCGACCGTGAGGTTTGAAAAATCCTGGCGGCGAAACAAGGCGCCGAGAGAGCTAGAAACCTGCGGTTGAATCTTGCCCTTCGAATCCATCAGGAACAGTCCGATGGAACTGGTCTTCAGGATGGCGTCGGTGAGCCGACTGCTGGCGCTGATCAGTTCCTGTTTTTCGCGCTCGTGGCGCTTGACGGATATGAACATGACCTCGACAGGGTGCCAAAGGCCGCGCGCAGGAGGCTTGATGGCTGTCACAGCCTCAAGCCCGCGATTTACTTAATATGCGCCGTCGAAGCGGCCTGCGACATGGGTCACGCTTTGGACGGGGAGAGCCGGTTCTAGGCCACCGCGGCGATGGGTCCCAGGTCGGCCAGCAGCTCATCCGCTGATGCGTAGCGGGCGCTTTGCTGCTTCGCCATGAGGCGGTCGAGGAGCGGTTGCTGCATTGCCGTAGACTCGGGCAGTGACGGCACGGGCGAACTGGTGTGTTGCGACATGATGGCAACGGCACTTCGACCGCTATAAGGCCGCTGGCCGGTGAGCATCTCGTAGAACATCACGCCCAAGCTGTAGAGGTCGGTGCGCACGTCGACCCGCTGGCCCTGCGCCTGCTCAGGGCTGATGTAGTAAGGGGAGCCGAGCACCTGGCCGACGCCGGTGGTGCCGATTTCATCCAGTGAACGGCGGGCCAGACCGAAATCGATGAGCACCGGAGAATTGTCCTCGCGCAGCATGACATTCGCGGGTTTCAGGTCACGATGCAAGATTCCGAAGACATGAATGACGCGCAGCGCCTCTGCGATGGCGCGCAGATAATAGAGGCTTTCATCCACGCTCAGAGGATTTCGCAGCCGATCGCGCAGGTCGCCGCACGGAAAATATTCCATGGCCAGGTACAGATGTCCGGGCAGGGAGCCGAAGTCGTGGATCTCGGCAATCGCGCGATGCGTGATGCTGGAGATGATTTCGTACTCTCGCTGGAAACGTTCGGCATCGCCCAATTCCCGCTCCGATTCGCCGCGCGTCATCACCTTGAGGACGACGTTTCGGCGCAAGCGGTCGCTGCGCGCGAGAAACACGGATGAGAAATTGCTGGTGGCAATCTCTTTGACGATGGCGTAGCCGGGAACATCGATGATGGTGGAATTCTCGCTCTCTGCCATCATGGCGGCGGCTTGCGCCGCAACGCGCCGTTTGGAACAAGCTTCGCCGACGGCCGTCAGCAGCTGGTCGCGCGTAATTTGCGACAACGGCAGATAGTCCTTGGCACCGCCCTTGAGGGCGCGGACCGCCGACATTTCGTTGCCGTTGTCGGCCAGCAGGATGCAATGCAAGGCGGGCTGCATGCGCAGCAGTTGGGTCATGCCATTGAGGACCCCGGCGGCCAGGGCTTCGTTGGCGAAATCGGCCTGCAGGACGACGGCGTCGGGGGTGCGCTCGCTGATCAGCCTGCTCAAGGGCGCCGTCTCTCCGGCACGGAGGGTCGTCACCTGCGCATTGGGCCAATGGCTCGTGACATGGTGGGTCAGCCATTGCAGGCGCTTGGTGTCGCCACCCACCACCACCAGAATTGGAGCTGCCTCTGCCATACTGGTAAGGGTAGTCGGTGAACGCTTACGATTACCCGTGGGGAATTCACATTTCAGCCCCCTTAAGCGCCAATACCTTGAAAATTACCCCAATTAGACTGGAAAATTGCAACCAACACCCCAGCATTGGGGTCTGTCATTTCAATCCAGAATCTTTCTAAAGTCAGAGGACGTATTTAATGGGAAGCATCAGAACTTGGTCGCTCGCCGTGATTGCGGGCATCTTTGTGATGGTTGTCGCTCATCAGCGCTCAAATGCCGATGCGCGCCCGGGTCAATCGGGTGCAGCAATCGTTGCCGCTGCGGTCGGCCCCGCGACTGCGCCGGCCGGACGCGTGACGGGACTGCCGGATTTTTCAGGGCTGGTCGCCGAAGCCGGCGGGGCCGTGGTGAACGTCAGCGTGACCGAGAAGGCTCAGAAAATGCCGGGTCTCCCCGGTCTCAATGGGCAGGGGCAGGGGCAGGGGGATGGGGACGATCCGCTGTCGCAATTTTTCCGCCGTTTCCAAACGCCGGCGCCTGGTCCGGATCGTGCGCCGCCAAGCCGAGGAGTCGGCTCGGGTTTCATCATCAGCGCGGACGGCTATGTGTTGACCAATGCGCACGTGGTGATGGATGCATCTGAAGTCGTCGTTATGCTGACCGACCGGCGTGAATTCACCGCCAAGGTGATCGGCATCGACAAGGCGAGTGACGTGGCGTTGATCAAAATTGCGGCGAGCGGTTTGCCGACCGTGCGTTTTGGCGACCCGGCAAAACTGCGCCCCGGTCAATGGGCGATTGCGATTGGTTCACCGTTCGGCTTTGAGAGCAGCGTGACCGCGGGCGTGATCAGCGCGCTGGGACGTCCTTTGAGCGATGGCAGCAACACCAGCTACGTGACCTTCATACAAACCGATGCGGCCGTGAATCCCGGCAATTCCGGCGGACCGCTGTTCAACATCGACGGTGAGGTGATCGGCATCAATTCGCAAATTTACAGCCGCACCGGCGGCTATATGGGCGTGTCGTTTGCCATACCCATCGATTTGGCCTTGAACGTCAAGGACCAACTGCAGAAGAACGGCAAAGTGATGCGTAGCCGCATCGGCGTCTCGGTCCAGGATATTCGCCAGCAGCTTGCCCTGTCATTCGGATTGACGACGCCGCATGGCGCGTTGATCAGCTCGGTGGATCCGACGGGTCCTGGGGAGAAGGCCGGCTTGAAAGCGGGCGATGTCATAACCAGCGTCAATGGACGCAATATCGATCATTCTTGGGACCTGCCCGCCATCGTGTCGCAACTGCCGCCGGGCAGTCAGGCACGATTGGGGATTTGGCACGATCGCAAAGCCACCGAAGTGACGGTCAAAACCGTATTGCTGGAAGATGCGCCCAGCCAGGCGTCCCGCAGCTCGGGCGAGGACGGCGGCGGCAAGCTGGGGCTGGTCTTAAGGTCGCTGCAGCCCAGCGAACAACAGGAATTGCACACCAAGGGCCGTCTGCTGGTCGAAGATGTCACCGGCCCGGCTCTGGCTGCCGGCTTACAGCCAGGGGACGTCGTGCTGGGCGTCAATGGGGTGGGGGTGGCCACCTTGGCTGACCTGAAGCGCGAGATTGCGCGCGCGGGGCATAACGTGGCCCTCCTGGTGCAGCGCGAAGATGCGCAGAGCTATTTCCCCATCGACGTGGGGTGATGGGTTTCGTTGTACTTAAGCCTTGCAATCAGGCTTAATCGCGGCCGTGCAAAGCGCCGCGCCCCTGTTTTCCAGTAGTTCCCGTGTCGCCGGCTCCTCGCCGGCGACCTTCCTGCCGACCTCGCGCGCCGAAATGACGGCGCTCGGCTGGGAGCAGTGCGACATCATCATCGTCACCGGCGATGCCTACGTCGATCACCCCAGCTTCGGGATGGCGATCATTGGGCGCGTGTTGGAGGCGCAGGGATTCAAGGTCGGGATCATTGCGCAGCCGGACTGGCATAGCACCCGAGATTTCGAGTCGCTGGGCGCGCCCCGGCTGTTCTTCGGCGTGACCGGCGGCAACATGGATTCGATGGTCAATCGCTACACCTCGGATCGGCGCGTGCGCAGCGACGATGCATATACACCGGGGGGGCAGGGCGGCAAGCGGCCGGACCGCTGCGTCATCGTGTATTCGCAGCGCATCCGCGAATCTTACAAAGGCGTACCCATCGTCGTCGGCGGCATCGAAGCCAGCCTGCGGCGAATAGCGCATTTTGATTATTGGTCCGAACAAGTGCGCCGCTCCGTATTGGTCGATGCGAAGGCGGATCTTCTGGTGTACGGCAACGCCGAGCGGCAGATCGGCGAGATCGCGCGACGGCTGGATGAGGGCGCGCTCATGGCCGACATCACCGACCTGCGAGGCACCGCGTACTTACGCCGCGGCATGCCGGCGGGCTGGGTGGAAATCGACTCGAGCGAATTGGATACACCCGGACCCTTGAGTCCGCCGGTCGATCCCTACGCCGGCGAGGAGGAGCGTCGCAGCGCGTTGGCCCCGGCACCTGCGGTGAGCACCGCTGCTGATGCGGGCACGGCTGCGGCGACTACCGCGGCTCGTGCGAGTGCCGTGCCGGCCGCGTCTGAAAAAATTGTGAAGTTCTACCGCAAGGTGCCGAACGCGCAGCGCGAGCGCAGCGTCATCCGCATGCCCTCCTTTGAGCAGGTAAGTTGTGACCCCGTGCTGTATGCGCACGCCTCACGTATCCTGCACCTGGAGTCGAATCCGGGAAATGCGCGTGCACTGGTGCAACGCCACGGAACGCAGGAGCTGTGGCTGAATCCGCCGCCCATTCCTTTGGCAACGGCGGATATGGATGCCATTTACGAATTGCCTTACGCGCGCCGGCCGCACCCCTCCTACGCAGAGGCAAAGATTCCCGCCTACCACATGATTCGTTTCTCGGTGGCGATTCAGCGCGGATGTTTCGGCGGATGCACCTTCTGTTCGATCACCGAACATGAAGGCCGGATCATTCAGAGCCGCTCGGAAGACTCCGTCATTCGCGAGATCGAGACGATACGCGATGATGTGAAGGGATTCACCGGCGTCATTTCCGACTTGGGCGGTCCGACGGCAAACATGTATCGCCTGCATTGCAAGAGCCCGGCGATTGAGTCCGCCTGCCGACGCCCCTCCTGTGTGTTCCCGGGCATTTGTCCCAATCTCAATACCGATCACGCGCCTCTCATTAGCTTGTATCGCCGCGCGCGGGCGCTGAAAGGGGTCAAGAAAGTATTGATCGCATCGGGCGTGCGCTACGATCTGGCGATCGAATCGCCCGAGTACGTCAAGGAACTCGCGACCCATCATACGGGCGGTTATTTGAAAATTGCGCCCGAGGCGATTGGTGAAGGGCCTCTGTCGAAGATGATGAAGCCCGGCGTCGGCAGCTACTACAGATTCAAAGAGCTGTTCGACAAGTATTCGAAGGAAGCGGGAAAGGAGCAGTATCTGATTCCTTATTTCATCGCCGCCCACCCCGGCACCCGCGATGTCGACATGCTGGAACTCGCCTTGTGGCTCAAGAAAAACGGCTTTCGCGCCGATCAAGTGCAGGCATTCTTGCCTTCGCCGATGGCCACCGCCACCGCGATGTATCATTCGTCCAAGAACCCTCTCAAACGCGTCAGCCGCAGCAGCGAAGAGGTGGTGATCCCGAAGGGCATCAAGGTGCGCCGCCTGCACAAGGCTTTCCTGCGCTATCACGATCCCAATAATTGGCCCATTTTGCGCGACGCTTTGAAGCGCATGGGGCGCGCGGATTTGATCGGCAACGGCAAGCAACATCTCATCCCTGCGTACCAGCCGGTGGGATCGGGCCACACGCCGGCGATCCGCCCGTTTCGCACACAGCACACGGGACTGCCAAAATCCGGCCGGGCCGGCAACAGTTCGCGGCGGGGCAGAGCGTAAAACTCGAACGGAATCGCTTGCTTGCGTGCCTTTGGTGCGTTTAGAGTTCCGGGCTGTCTAGCGGCTCACCGCCGCATTTCACTAACGTTACGGTTTGGGAGCGCGAACAACGCCTTGGGCTGTCAGGGCGCGTGTGCAGAATGAGCAAGTGGGTTGTACATAAATTTGGCGGGTCCAGCGTCGCAGACGCCGCCTGCTTCCGGCGGGTCGCGGAAATCGTCGAGGCGTCACCGAACCCGCGGGAGGCCATCGTGCTATCCGCCTGCCGTGGCGTCACCGATGCGCTGCTCGAGCTGGTCATGCTGGCGGAGCAGCCGAACAAGGAATTCGGACCGCCTATCAGGGCGCTGAAGGCCCGGCACTTGGACTTGGCGGCCGAGTTGATATCCAAGTCCGCTTTCGAGAGTTACAAGGCGCAATTCGAGCGTGATTGCCTGGATATCGCCGGCATGCTGCAGACCGTGCGGCTGATTCGATCATCGACCTATTCGATGCGCGATGTGATCGCCGGCTTCGGTGAGATATGGTCGACGAGGTTGTTCGCGCCGTTTCTGCGGGAGCGGGCCCGCATCAAGGGCGATATCCTCTGGGTCGATGCGCGCGAGGTCATCATTGTTGAGTGGGCGTCCCTGGGACCGGCGGTGCAGTGGACGGTGAGCGAAGCGAATCTGCGGAAATTGGTGCCGCCGAATTTTGCCGGCCGCCTCATCGTCACCGGCTTCATCGCAACCACCACCAAAGGCAAGCAGACGACGTTGGGCCGCAACGGCAGCGATTTTTCGGGCTCGATTTTCGGAGCGCTGCTCGATGCCGTGGAAATCATCATCTGGACGGATGTCGACGGCGTGCTGTCGGCTGATCCGCGCCTGGTGCCGAATGCGCAGGTCATCGATCAGCTTTCGTACAACGAAGCGATGGAGCTGGCCTACTTCGGCGCCAAGGTCATTCATCCGCAGACCATGGCGCCGGCCGTGGCTCGCGACATTCCCATTTTCATCCGCAATAGCTTCGCGCCTCAAAAACGCGGCACGCTGATCTGTGCCAATCCGGTTTCGGCGCTCAAGGTAAAAGGCATCACCAGCATCGATCCGGTTGCGCTCGTGAATCTCGAGGGCGCCGGCATGATCGGTGTGCCGGGAACGGCGCATCGCTTGTTCGGTGCGCTGCGCGACGCCGGCATCTCCGTGATTTTGATTTCGCAGGCCAGTTCCGAACACTCCATTTGTTTCGCGATTCCGGAAGCGCAGGCAGCACGGGCCGAGGAGGCGGTGCGCCGTGCGTTCGACGCTGAATTGCGCGACGCACAGATTCAATATGTGGAAGTGACGCTCGGCATGAGTATTCTGGCGGTTGTCGGCGATGGCATGGCCGGTGTGCACGGGGTTGCCGCGAAGGTATTCAATTCGCTCGGCGATGCCGCCATCAGCGTACGCGCGATAGCCCAAGGTGCGTCCGAACGCAATATCTCCGTTGTCGTCGACGGCAAGGGCGCGGCCAAAGCGCTGCGCGCGGTGCATGCGGCCTTTTATTTATCGCCCAACACGCTGTCGATCGGCTTGATTGGGCCGGGCACGGTCGGGCGCGTGCTGCTGGCGCAGATCGCAACGCAGCTCGAGCGCCTCGGGGAGCTGAATTTGGACCTGCGGGTTCGCGGTATCGCCAGCTCGACCCGCATGCTGCTCGAAGAGAAGTCAGTGGACTTGAGCCGCTGGAAGGAGCGCATGGCCGAGGCGGGCGAACCGCTCGACCTGCAAAAATTCATCAACCATGTTCAAGCGGACTATGTGCCGCACACGGTGGTCATCGACTGCACGGCAAGCGCCGAGGTCGCCGATCAGTACCGCGACTGGCTGGCGCGCGGCATTCACATCGTCACTCCCAACAAAAAAGCCAACAGCGGCACGCTTCCCTATTACCGGTCGCTGCAAGAGGCGAAACGCGCGGCTGGCACGCATTATCTGTACGAGGCTACGGTGGGCGCTGGATTGCCGGTCATTCAGACCCTGCGCGACCTGCGCGGCACCGGCGATGACATCACGCAAATTGAAGGGATATTTTCCGGCACGCTGGCTTACCTTTTCAATGTATTCGACGGCAGCGAGTCTTTTTCCACGATTGTCCGCGCTGCCAAGGCGAAGGGTTATACCGAACCGGATCCGCGCGATGACCTGTCGGGAGTGGACGTGGCCCGCAAGTTGATCATTCTCGGCCGCGAGATGGGTCTTACGCTGGAAATAGCCGATGTTCAGGTGGAAGGGTTGGTGCCGGAGGCGCTGGCCCAGTGCAGTGTCGAAGAATTCATGGCACGGCTGCCCGAATCGGACGCCGCGATGGCAGCGGTGCTCGCGGATGCGCGTAAGATGAAACAGGTGCTGCGCTATGTCGGACGTATCGACGCCGGCGGCAGGGCAACGGTGGGTTTGATGCGCCTGGACGGCAAACACGCTTTTGCGAATATTGCGCTCACCGATAACGTCGTGCGCTTTGCGACGCGCCGCTATTGCGACAATCCGCTGATCGTGCAAGGTCCCGGAGCGGGGCCGGAAGTGACCGCGGCGGGTGTGTTTTCAGATCTGTTGCGCTTGTCCGCTTACCTGGGCGCTCACCTCTAAGGCAATCACGAGGACACTGTGCTCAGCGACGTCACCGCCTTCGCGCCAGCCACCGTTGCCAATGTCGGCATCGGATTCGACATCTTGGGTCATGCCGTCGATGAGGTCGGCGACCGGGTGCGAATACGGCGAATCGAGGATAACGAGGTGCGAATCCGCTCCATCACGGGTGTGGCCGGCGACCTGCCGGTGGAGCCGAAGCACAACACCGCCGGACGCGCGGTGCAGGCCATGCACGATGCCTTGTCGCCGGGATTCGGGTTTGAGCTGGATATCGAAAAAGGCATCCCTTTAGGATCCGGCATGGGCGGATCGGCGGCCTCCGCCGTCGCTGCGGTCGTTGCCGCCAACGCGCTGCTGCACGCCCCGGCGCCGCAGTTGCAGTTGCTGAAATTCGCCATGGAAGGGGAGATTGTCGCGAGCGGCGCAGCGCACATCGACAATATCGCTCCCTGCCTGTTCGGCGGATTGACGCTCACCGTCGGCATCGACAACCCGCGCGTGAAGCAAATTCCCGTTCCGCGGGGGCTGCGCTGCGTGTTGGTGCATCCGCATATGTATTTGGGGACGCGCGAAGCGCGCGCCATCCTCAATACCAATGTCAGCCGGTCTGATTTTGTTTGGCAGAGCGCAAATCTTGCCGGCTTCATCAGCGGCTGCTACTCCAATGATTTGGAAATGATTCGCGAATCATTCAACGACGTGATCATCGAACCGCAGCGACACTCATTGATTCCCGGCTTCAAGGATGTGCAACGGGCCGCCATGTCCGCGGGCGCACTGGGCTGTTCGATTTCCGGAGCGGGTCCTGCCGTCTTTGCCTGGTCCGCCATTCAACATGCCGAGGCGGTGCGCGGCGCGATGGTGGCCGCATTTGGCGAGCACGATTTGCAGTCTGACTCGTGGGTGTCCCTCATGCAGAACTACGGCGCCCGGGTAGTCAAGGCTTGATGCCCGGACTTAAGTTTGCAAGCTCGCGCGGCGGTGCGCCGCTCGTGAGCTTGAGTGAAGCCATCGCGCAGGGGCTTGCTCCGGACGGTGGGCTGTATATCCCGAGCAAGCTGCCGACAGTGGATGCCGCTGCGTTCGCCGGAGTCTCGGGTCTGCCGCAATTGGCACGCCTCGCGCTGGCAACTTTTTTCAGCGGCGATGGCTTGCACGATGCACTCGCAGAGATCGCCGACGCCGCGTTCACGGTAGCCGCTCCCACTACCATCGTCACGGCTTGCAGCGACCCCTTGTTTGCCCTCGAGCTGTATCACGGACCTACCGCCGCCTTCAAGGACTTCGGGGCGCGGTTTTTGGCGGAGAGCCAGCGGTGCCTGCAGGCACCTGCGCCCGCACAACCGTTGACCATCTTGGTGGCGACTTCAGGCGACACCGGCGGCGCCGTCGCCGCCGCCTTCAATGGCCGCGCCTGGGCCAGGGTCGTCATCCTTTACCCAAAAGGACTCGTCAGCCCACGCCAGGAACAACAATTGACCTGTTGGGGGGACAACGTGCTGTCGCTGCGGGTCGACGGCACCTTCGATGATTGTCAAGGATTGGTCAAGGAAGCGTTCCAAGATCCCCAATTGAGCCGCAAGCATCGATTCAGCTCTGCCAACAGCATCAATATCGGGCGCCTGCTGCCGCAGATGGTGTACTACATCGCCTCCAGCCTCGAGCTGTCTGAACGCACCGGATTGACGCCTTGCTACATCATTCCGGCCGGCAATCTGGGCAATGCGTGCGCGGCCTTATGGGCTCGCGCCATGGGGTTTCCCTTGGGCCGCATCATCCTGGCCCACAACATCAATCGCGCCGTTCCGGATTTTTTGGCCAGCGGACGATGGCAGCCCCGCCCAAGCATCGCGACGCTGGCCTCGGCCATGGATGTGGGAAACCCCAGCAACATCGAACGCATTCGCGCGCTCTATCCGAGCTTTGCGACCCTGCGCGAACACTTGAGCGCGGACACCGTGGATGACGTTACAATTCGCGCTCGTATCGGAGGGGACTTCATGCAGTACGGACGCGAATGGTGCCCGCACACCGCGACCGCGGCGGAAGTCTACAGCCGTTTGAGCGCGACGGAGCGGCGTGATCAGCCGTGGGTGGTGGTTGCCACGGCGCACCCGGCCAAGTTCAATGAAATCGTCGAGCCCATCATCGGCAGGCCAATCCAGGTTCCGCAGAGTCTCGCCCATCTTCTGCGCCTGCCCCGGCATTGCGTGGATCTGCCGCCGACGCTCGAGGCACTGGCCGCAGCGCTCGCATGAGCAATATCAGGATCGAACCGCAGTGGATCGGCCTTGGCGCAGCCGTGTTGCTGCTGCTGGCGCTCGGTTTCTTTGGGGTGCGCGCTTATCAGCGCCGCGCGCGGCGCAAGTCCCTGCTGGCGCGATTGGAGCGCGTCGCGTTGGCGGCCGCGCACCAGGTTCTCGTTCCCGACGGGATGGGCGGATTCATCCACATCGATCACGTACTGCTCACGTCGCGCGGAATCCTGGTTCTCGATACGCGCCGAGTCACGGGCCTGATATTCGGCGGCGATCAAATGAGCGATTGGACCGTGATGGGCCGCGGACATCGCTACACCTTCGATAATCCGCAGCCGGCGTTGTATGACCGAATCGCAGCGGTCAAGGCAGTTGTCGGCGACGTGCCGGTCGAAGGGCGCTTGTTGTTCTCGAACGTCGGAAAATTTACCAAAGGAATTCCCAAGTGGGTGGTGATGCTGGACGGCATCGAAGTGGAATTTCCGGTGGTCGATCGGGGCAGCCAGGCGTTGGAGAATTCCGATCAGCATACCGATGCATGGGGCCGGCTGATCGCGCAGCTGCGGCCGAGCCCGCACATATTCACGAACCTGTAAGCGCGAAGAACGTCACGGCGTTGCGCGTGGTCATGGCCGCGACCGCTTCCAGGGTCTCGCCGCGCAGGTGCGCGACCGTCATTGCGATATGCGGCAGGTACGCGGGTTCATTGCGCCGCGATTTCGGCGGCGGTGTCATATCTCGCGGTAATAGATAAGGCGCGTCGGTCTCAATCAACAGCCGATCGCCGGGTACGCGCGGCACGACTCGCCGAAGTTCAAGACCGCGCCGCTCATCGCAAGCCCAACCTGTGATTCCGATGTAAAGACCGAGCTCGAGATACGCCTGCAATTCAAGTTCACCGCCGGTGAAGCAGTGCGCGACGCCGCCTGCAAGCCTGCCGCCGAAATCCTTCAAGATTGCTGCAAAATCGCCGTGCGCATCCCGTTGATGCAGGAACACGGGTTTGCGGATTTGCGCGGCTATCTCCAATTGCGCGATGAACGCCGCCCGCTGGGCGGGCGGCGGCGAGAGATTGCGGAAATAGTCGAGGCCGCACTCGCCCACGGCCACAACGCACTTCAAGCTCAACAGATCAACCAGTTCGCTGCGTTGCGAGGCCACAAAGGATTGCGCATGATGCGGATGCACGCCGGCCGTACTCCAGAGGTGCGCGGGGTGGGAGGCGGCCAATGCCGCGGCCTGTCGCGAACTCGCCAAGTCCGCGCCGGTGACAATGAGGCGGCGTACGCCGGCCTGCAACGCGCGCGCCATGACGGCATCACGATCCTCGGCAAAACTGTCGTGCGTGAGGTTCGCCCCAATATCGATCAGATCCAGGCTCAAGATTGCAAACCTCGGTGTGTTATCTTCGACGCATTCTAAGCGCGGTGGCGCCGCTGTAGAGCTTTAAGGACAGTTTAGATGCCTATCGCAAGATACATTCTGTTAACCGCGATGCTCACCGCCGCCATCGGGACCCGCGCGCAAGAGGGAGGCGATACGCAGGCACGGATCGACTACGCCTACCAGACCGAGGATGGCAACAGCCTCGCGAATCTCATTCAAAACTTGACGACGCAGGTCAAGAGCGACCCTGCCGACGCTGCGCTGCGTTATCACCTGGCGCATGCGCAATACCGCTTCGGCCAGCTGTCGCACGAGCGGCATACCCGCGGGGCAGAGGCGGCATTTTCAGATTGCATCGACGAACTGAAGCCGGTGATCGAGAAAAATGTCAAATCGGCGGAAGGCATGGTGCTGCAAGCCGCGTGCTATTTGGGGCTTGCCGACTTGACGATGCTGGAAGCCGTGCTGTTGCGTACGCGTGCGGCGGACCGCTTGAAATCAGCTCTGAAGCTGGAACCGCGCAATCCTCGCGCGGTGCTGCTGTCGGCCATGCAGGAGATGCACCACGCAAAGCCCGGGTCTGCCGAAAATCAGCGGGCCTTCGCCGCGCTGCAGTTGGCGGCACAGCTCTTCGAACAGTCCTCAGGCACGAGCAACGATGCGCCGGGGTGGGGACATGCCGAAGCCTATTTGGCGCTGGGCCGTGAGCTGCAGATCCGCGGCGATCATCTGGGCGCGCGCAACTGGATTGAAAAGGCCTTGATCGCGGCGCCCGATTACAAGATGGCGCAGCGCCAGCTTGCATTATTGGCGAAGCCTTAGCCCCGTCACGCGGTCGGCAACACCGCTAACCTGGTATCATGCGCCGCGATGAAGCCACAAGGCACGCAGTTATCTTTGTTTGAAACGCGCAGCTCGACCGACCCGTTCGCGGTTCGCGTCAGTCCGCGCGCGCGGCGCCTCACGGCTCGGGTACACGTGGGTGGGCGCGTTGAAATCGTCGTACCGGTCGGAGTAAACGCGCATGCGGTGCGCGACTTCGTGCAGCGATTCACCCCGTGGATCAATCGCAAAGTCGCCGCGATGCGCTGCTTCGTCACCCCGATGGAACCGATGCCTGCGGCAATCGAGTTCGCCTTCACGGGCGAACACCTGGCCGTGGAATGGCGTCGCGGCTCACCCCGCAAGCTCGAGCAGTACAGCGACCGGATCGTGGTTCAGGCGCCGGACGATGCGGCGGCGCGCATCCAGCTTCAGGGCTGGCTGAAGGGCGCGGCGGAGGAGCGGCTGGCGCCGCGGCTGCTGCAGCTGGCGGCCGACCTGAAATACTCAGTGTCGCGAGTGAGCATTCGCTGCCAGCGGACGCGCTGGGGAAGCTGTTCGACGCGCGGCACCGTGAGCTTGAACTGTTCCCTGGTGTTTTTGCGGCCGGACGTCGTGCGTTATTTGTTCATCCACGAATTGGCTCACACCAAGCATATGAATCACTCCGCGAGCTTCTGGCGTCTGGTGGAGAAGCTCGAGCCGGACTATCGGCGGCTCGACCGCGAGTTGTTGGCCGGCTGGCGCACGGTGCCGGCCTGGGTTTTCAAGTAGGACTTGCGACAGGTTCCCAGTCAATGAACGAAACGCCGCCACGGGTCAAGCCCTTCGTGGACTTAAGCGACGAGCACGTCCATTGGGACTTGAGCGAGGCGCTGAGCTATTCGCAGTACCTCAATCTCGATAAGCTGCTCGCAGCTCAACACCCGCTGTCCTACGAGCACGATGAGATGCTGTTCATCATCATTCACCAGGTCTCGGAGCTGTGGATGAAGTTGTGCCTGCATGAACTGAACGCCACGGTCGCCTGCGTAAGGCGCGACGATCTCGGGCCGACGTTCAAAATGCTGGCGCGCGTCTCGACCATCCAGCAGCAGCTGCTGCAATCGTGGGATGTTTTGGCGACCATCACTCCCCACGACTATTCGGCATTTCGCAATACCTTGGGAAAGTCTTCGGGATTTCAGTCGCCTCAATACCGAATGCTGGAATTTCTGATCGGCAACAAGAGCGCCGACACCATCAAGGTGTTTCGCAGCGATCCTCCGGTTTATGAGACCCTCGAGCGCGCGTTGCGCGCGCCCAGCCTGTACGACGAGGTATTGCGCCTCTTGAGCCGGCGGGGATTGGATGTGCCGGCAGAACTGATTGATCGTGATTTCACCCTGCCGTATCAGGCGAGCAAGCAGGTTGCGGCGGCGTGGCTCAGCGTCTATCACAACTCGGTCAAGGAATGGGACTTGTACGAGCTTGCGGAGCGCCTGGTCGACCTGGATTACAAGTTCCAGCTGTGGCGGTTTGCGCACGTGAAGACGGTCGAGCGAATCATCGGCGACAAGCGCGGCACCGGCGGGACGGGCGGCGTCTCGTACTTGACCAAGGCGTTGGAACTGAAGTTCTTCCCGGAACTTTGGACCATTCGCACCTCGATGTAGGCAAAGGTAATGGCGAATATTCAAGAACAACTGCAAAACGTCAATGTCGTTTCCAGCGACCTATTGGCGACGCCGGAAGAGGTCAAACGGCGTTTGCCCCTGACCAACCAAGCGGCGCAGACCGTATTGAAATCCCGGGAGGCGGTGCGCGCCATTCTGGAACGCCGCGAGCGGCGCCTGTTCGTGGTCGTGGGGCCGTGTTCGATTCACGATGTCGCGGCGGCGCGCGAATATGCTCAGCGGCTCAAAGGCTTGGCCGATCGGGTCGACTCCACGCTGCTGCTCGTCATGCGCGTCTACTTCGAAAAACCACGCACCACGGTGGGTTGGAAGGGATTGATCAACGATCCCGACCTGGATGATTCCTTTCACATCGAAAAGGGCATTCTGCTGGCCCGGGAACTGCTGCTGTACGTGGCCGAACTCGGACTTCCCGCCGGTACCGAAGCCCTCGACCCGATCATGCCGCAGTACTTGTCGGAACTGATTACTTGGACAGCCATCGGCGCCCGCACCACCGAGTCGCAGACACATCGGGAAATGGCAAGCGGCTTATCCACGCCGGTGGGTTTCAAGAACGGCACGGATGGCGCGCTTGCCGCCTCGATCAATGCGCTGCAGTCGGTGCGGCATCCGCATCATTTCCTCGGGATCACGCAGCAGGGTCAATCTGCGGTGTTTCGCACGCGAGGCAACCCACACGCGCATATCGTCTTGCGCGGCGGAGGCGGGCGGGTCAATTACGATGCCGTCAGCATTGCGGTCGCGGAACGGCAACTGACCGCGGCCGGATTGCCGGCCACCATCGTGGTTGACTGCAGTCACGGCAATTCAAACAAGGATGCGGATCTGCAGCCGCTGGTCGCGGAGAATTGCGTCACGCAAATCGTCGACGGCAACCGCTCGATCGTCGGCCTGATGCTCGAGAGCCATTTGCAGGCCGGGAGCCAATCCATACCGAAGGATTTGAGCAAGCTCGTCTACGGAATGTCGATTACCGATCCATGCATCGACTGGGACACCACCGAGAGCTTGGTGCTCAAGATGCACCGCGCTCTCGAAGGTCTGTCGAATAAGGCCTGGGAGCGGGGCTGCTAGTTCCAGTACGACACTGCAATATCCAATTTTACGGCCAGTCGACGCGCGTCATCATTGCCGTTGACCAGCAGCGCGCGGTCCGCATGGCGCATATGGTCCAGATCCGAGGCGGAATTGCCATAAGCGATGATGGGCAGACCCGGATATTGCTCGCGCAGCCAGGTCATGCAGCGCAGTTTCTCCTCGCCGCGCCGATTTGCCGTCTTAAGGTGTCCATCGAGCCGGTCTCCCCGCCATTCAATCTCAGTGCATACGATTCGTTCGAATCCCAGCAGCCCGCCGATGAGTGGGACATAGAGATCCGGGCTTGCGGACAGTAAAACCAGGCGATCGCCGGCCGTGCGGTGTGCCTCCACGACCGCCAGCGCAAGCGGTCGGAAGCACTGCTTCGATTTTAGAGTGTTCACGAAAGTGGCGGCCCAGGCATCAACCACGGCGCGCCTCTCGCCACCCATGATCATGCGAATGGCAGCTGACTTGAGCGCGCCGCGGTCGCGTTCTTGCCAATAGCGTCCCAGCGCGAAAGGCAGCCGCCAAAGCCCCAATGCCCGATGGGGACGTCTCCTTAGGAATCCGAGCAGGAAAGGCAGTAACGTATCCCGCCAAGTCAACGTTCCGTCCAGATCGAACAGCGCCACCCAGGGCTGGGGGACGACGCTGCCGGTACTCACTTGAGTCAAATTATGTCCTTGTAATACAGCAAGATATATAACCTATCTCAATACATTCTCACTGCGAGCGGCGCTTTGTGTCCCACGCATACTCCTATACAGCCGCCGCCGCTGGCTACTGCCCTGATATTGTTGCCCGATGGTTTCTTCCGTAGCGATCGTTGGCGCAGGCGCCATTGGGGCATGGATTGGCGATGCCTTCGACCGGGCGGGGTGGAACGTGTCCATGCTGGCGCGAGGCGCGACTCTCGACGCCTTGCGCGCTTCCGGCTTGCATGTCGCGCAGGGCGAGAAGATCCGTGCAAGTCGGCCGCGGGCCGGCTCCGCGGCCGAACTGGGTGTGCACGACTATGTGTTTCTCAGCGTCAAGGCGCAGCGCCTGCCTGAGCTTGCGCCGCATTTGAGCCCTCTCATCGGCCCCTCTACGGTCGTCATCAGCGGCACCAACGGCATTCCCTGGTGGTTCTTTCATGATTTCGGCGGCCCGTTGGCAAATCGATGTCTCCAGTCGGTCGACCCTGATCGATCGCAGGAAAATGCGTTTCCGCGGGAACGCACTTTGGGCTCCGTTGTGCATGCGTCGGTGCGCGTCACATCGCCCGCAAACGTTCGGGTGGTGGCTGCCGATCGATTCATCCTCGGCGAACCCTGCGGGGCGATGTCAGCGCGGGTTGAATCGGTCGTCCATGCGCTTCGCGGCGGGGGCATCAATGCGCACGTCTCGGATTGCATCCGGCGCGATGTGTGGACCAAGCTTTGGGGCAATATGAGCATGAATCCTTTGAGCGCGCTGACGGGATGCAGTACTTCAAAGATGCTGGCCAATGCCGATGTGCGTGAGTTGTGCGTTCACATGATGGATGAGATGCAGCGCTGCGCGCAGCGGCTCGACTTGGGCATTGCCATGTCGCCGGCGGAGCGCATTGCCGTCACACAGCGCCTCGGCGATTTCAAAACCTCGATGCTGGCCGATATGGAGGCCGGGCGTGCGCTCGAGCTCGATCCGCAGCTGGGCGCTGTGGTTGAGATCGCCCGCTTGCTGGATATTCCCGCGCCCTTTCTGCGCTCGATCCTCGGGTTGACCACGATCGCAGCTCCGTAGGACGGGCCCTACACTTAGTCCGGTGCGCTACCGACGCGGGGCCTCGTTCGGCCGTGGCATAGTCCGCCGATTCCAATAATAAGCGGTGAACGCCATGCTGATACGACTTGGCTATGAACTGGCATATGAGTTTCCGCAAGCCACGCCGATGATTCTGAATCTCAATGTGCACTACAGCCGCACGTCGGATTTGGTCAGGCCCGATACACTGATCACCACCCCGGCGGTGCCGATCTCCATGTATCGCGACAGCTTTGGAAATTGGTGCACGCGCACCGTGGCGCCTCCGGGAAGGTTTACGGTTACGACCGATGCCTTGATCCGGGATAGCGGCGTGCCCGAACCCTCCTTCCCATACGCATTCGAGCACGCCCTTGAATCATTGCCGGATGAGACGCTGGCGTTTCTGCTGCCCAGCCGCTATTGCGAGACCGAGCATCTATCGGCAACCGCCTGGAGCTTGTTTGGCGAAATGACGCCCGGCTGGTCGCGCGTGCAGGCGATATGCGACTTCGTGAACGAGCACGTCAGGTTTGACTATCAATGCGCCCGTCCTTCCAGGACCGCATGGGAGACTTTCAACGAACGAACCGGGGTGTGCCGGGACTATGCACACCTTGCCATCGCGCTGTGCCGGTGCATGAACATCCCGGCTCGATACTGCACGGGGTATCTTGGCGATATTGGGGTGCGGGCCATGGATGCGCCCATGGATTTCGCAGGCTGGTTCGAGGCGTATATCGGCGGCGAGTGGCATGTGTTTGATCCGCGCAATAACCAGCGGCGCATCGGTCGGGTACTGATCGCGCGCGGTCGGGATGCGGCGGACGTGGCCATCAGCATGACATTTGGTCCCAACACCTTGCGGCGATTTAAGGTGTGGACGGACGAAGTTCAGGCAATTGCCGCGTAAATTCCGCATAATTGCCTCTCACCTGAGTAATCGTTGGGAGAGAGCATGTGCGAGCAGGGCATTGGCAAATCGTGCGCGTATTGGGCGGGCGTAGCGGCACTCTGGGCCGTCACCGCCGCTCAAGCCGCACCGCCCGCGGCTGCCGCTGCGGCGAAGCCCGCAGAGAGCATGGTGGCTGGCTTTTCGTATATCAAATCACTGGGTGGAATCGACGAATATCGACTGGACAGCAACGGTTTGACCGTATTGCTGGTGCCGGATCATTCCGCGCCCGTGGTCACTTTCGAAGTCACCTACGAGGTGGGGTCGCGCAATGAAGTGACCGGCGCCACCGGGGCCACGCACATTCTCGAACACATGATGTTCAAGGGTAGCGATGCTTTCAACGATCCGAAGGGCAACAGCATCAAGCAGTTGCTGGAGCACGTGGGCGGGCAGTTCAACGCCAGCACGTCTTTCGACCGCACCAACTACTTCGCAACCATAGGCCGCGAGAGCCTCGAGAGCTATATCGCGATCGAAGCGGACCGCATGCGCCACCTGTGGCTGCACGAGTCCGATCGACAGGCCGAAATGACCGTGGTCCGGAACGAGTACGAGCGCGGCAAGAACGATCCGGAGAACGTCCTTTTGGAAGAAGTGAACGCGGCCGCATACGTGGCGTTGCCCTACCACCATCCGACGATCGGCTGGAAGAGCGATATCGAGCACGTGCCCATTGCCAAGCTGCGCGAGTTCTACGACACCTTTTATTGGCCGAATAATGCGACGCTCACTGTGGTGGGCGATATCGACACCGAGCCGGTTTTGGGGTTGATCAAGAAATACTACGGTGTGTATTCGCGTTCACCGGCGCCCATTCCGGCCATCTATACCGAGGAGCCGGCGCAGAGCGGCGAGCGGCGCGTCATGGTCAAGCGCCCGGGTGAACTCGGCTCCATCATCGTGGCGCACAAGGTGCCGAATGGCAGAGATGCCGATCAGGCGCCCATCGAGATGCTCGATGCCATTTTGAGCTCGGGCAAGAACGCGCGTCTGTACCGCGCTCTCGTCGACCAAGGGCTGGCCTTGAGCGCAGGTGCCGGTACGAATCTGCATCATGACTTGTCCCTGCACACCGTGTTTGCGGCGCTGACGCCGGGAACCACCCACGAGCAAGTCGAGAAGGCGCTTTTGGCGGAAATCAACAAAATCAAAACCGGCGGCGTGACGGCGGCCGAGGTGGCGAGCGTGAAGCAGCAATACATTGCCGAAGATGCCTACAAGCGTGACGGAACCGCCGCAATCGCCAGCGAAATCAGCGAATGGATAGGTGTCGGCGATTGGACGCTGTACGTGACCTTTCCGCAGAAAGTGCAGCAGGTGACACCGGCGGATGTCCAGCGCGTTGCAAAACAATACTTCGGTGCGGAACAGAGTACGACCGGCTGGTTCGTGCCGGTGGCGCCCAAGACGGAGAAGGGCTCGTGATTCGACTTTCCATGATCATGGCGCTGCTGACGTTGAGCGGTGCCGCAGCGGCGGCGAATATGGCCGATCAGACGCACCGCTCGAAAATCGGTGCGATTGATCTGATCACCTATCGTACCAACGTGAAGGATGTGGTCGTCATCCTGGGTGTTCTGCCAGCGGGCGACGCCATGACGGAATCCGGCAACATCGCGATCCCCACGCTATCCGGAATGATGCTCGACCGCGGTACCAAGGCGCTCGACAAGTTTGCGATAGCCGACAAATTGGACAACGTCGGTGCGGAAATCAGTTTCAGCGTGGGCGTCCAGTCGCTGGAGATCCGGGCGAAGTGCTTGAAGAAGGATTTGCCGCTGATTGTCGAGACCATAGCGGCGGAGCTGCGCACGCCGGCGCTGCAGCTCGCGGAATTCAACAAAGCGAAGCAGCAGTTCGTCGGCGAGCTGGAGGCCTCCGCACAAAACACCGGCGCTCGTGCGACGGAGGCCTTTAATCGTGCGGTATTCCCCGAGGGTCATCCGAATCACCCGCATACGTTGAGCGAATACACCGCAGCGGCGCGCTCCGCAACCCTCGATGAGGTCAGAGCCTTTCAGGCGAAATACTATGGTCCCGCGCATATGTCTCTGGTGGTGGTCGGCGACGTCTCCGATGCCGACACGCAAACCGAAGTAACCAAGGCATTTTCCGGGTGGAGCGGCGGCCAGGATTACGTTCGACCCGCGAAACCCGCGGCGGCCACGGCCGCCAGCGAGGTGACGGTGCCTCTTGCGGATAAACCCAGCGTCACGATGCTGCTCGGGCAAGCGACCGGGCTTCGCTACAGCGACCCCGATACCTTGGCGCTGCGCATCGGCACGGCAATTCTCGGACGCGGTTTCACCGGAAGATTGATGGGCACGGTGCGCGACAAGGAAGGGCTGACCTATAACATCGGCGCCAGCGTGGCCGATGACACTATCGTCGATGGCGTGTGGGAGATTTCCGCGAGCTTTGCGCCGGCGCTATTGAGCAAAGGTGTCGACTCGACGCGCCGTGAACTCCTGAAGTGGTGGAAGGACGGGGTCACCGAGCAAGAATTGGCCGCGCGAAAGCAGGGGGCGGTCGGCAGCTATTTCGTCGGTTTGTCAACGACCATAGGGTTGGCCGAAACCATCCTGATCAACACGCAACGCGGCTTCGATCCTGGCTGGCTCGATGCCTACCCCAAGGCGCTGAAGGCGCTCACGCGCGAGCAAGTCAATGCCGCCATCAAAACGCACCTGAACCCTGACGCCTTGGTGCTGGTGGAGGCGGGCAGCGTCCCGCCCGCCGCCAAAGGGCAGTGATTTTGATCGGTTGGGAAGCGCTCGCCTCCTGACGAATGCTCTCACCGATCAGCATCACATGCCCTGTTGCACCGGTGCCGTGGTTAGTGGTCCTGCGGCTTACCGAGATAATCCTGCTTGCCGATTTCCAAGCCCGCCTGCCTGAGAATGTCGTAGGCGGTGGTGACATGGAAGTACACGTTGGGGAGTACATGAGTGAGTAGATAGGGGCTGCCTTGCATGCTCTTGCTGGAAGTGCGTGTTTGCCAGTTGATGGTCCTATCTTCGGCCCCGTCGAACTGCTGTGGTTTCAACGCGCCGAGATAGGCGACCGTGCGGCGCGTGTTGGCAATCAATTCCTGCAAGGTTTTATCCTTGCCGTCAAATGTCGGTACCTCGATGCCTGCGAGGCGTGCGGCCCCGCCGCCGGCGATATCGTTGGCGATAAAAATCTGCGCGCTCAGCGGCAGCATGTCGGGAGCCAGCCGCGTATTCAGCAGCACAGCAGGATCAATCTTTCGCGCCTCGGCGTAGGCGGCTGCTTTTTCGAGGATCGCGGCGAGGCTGTTCAATGCGCGGCTACAGGGTGATACGGTTGCTTGATGCATCGTCAGAGTCATGATTCATGCCGCCTTGGTGGTTGCCGCGAGTTGCCGCAATACGTATTGCAGAATCCCGCCATGTTGGTAGTAGTCGAGTTCTTTCGGCGTGTCGATCCGCAAGCGCGCCTCGAACTCCGTCGTCAGCGTCCGCGTGCCGTCATCGGATTTGGCGATGACTTTGACGAACTTCGCCGCGCCGCGGTTGAGTCCGACGATTTCGAAGGTTTCCTTGCCCGTCAGCCCCAGGCTCTGCGTGCTCTGTCCTTCCTTGTATTGCAACGGCAGTACGCCCATGCCGATCAGATTCGAGCGGTGAATGCGCTCGAAGCTCTCAGCGATGACCGCTTTGACGCCGAGCAGCATGGTGCCCTTCGCGGCCCAATCGCGTGAGCTGCCCGTGCCATATTCCTTGCCTGCGAGAATCACCAGCGCGGTGTTCGCCGCCTTGTATTTGACCGACGCGTCGAATATCGACATTTGTTCGCCGCTGGGAATGTGCAGCGTAACGCCGCCTTCGGTGCCGGGCAGCAGCAAATTGCGCAATCGAATGTTGGCGAATGTTCCGCGCATCATGACCTCATGGTTGCCGCGGCGCGCGCCGTAGGAGTTGAAGTCCACGGCCTGCACTCCCTGCTCCACCAGGTACTTGGCGGCCGGACTGGATTTGGAAATGTTGCCGGCCGGGGAGATGTGATCGGTGGTGACCGAATCGCCCAGCACGGCCAGCACGCGCGCGCCCTTGATGTCGCCCAACGGCGCCGGCGTCATGGTCATGCCGTCAAAGTAGGGCGGATTCTTCACGTAGGTGGATTTACCGTCCCAGGAATAAATCTTTCCCGCCGGCGTCTTGATCGCTCCCCAATTGGCATCGCCTAAAAATACGTTGGCGTAGCCCTTCTTGAACATGGCTGAGTCGACCGACGAGGCGACCGCGGCCGCTACCTCTTGGGCACTCGGCCAAACATCCTTCAGGTACACCGGCTTGCCGTCCTTGCCCATGCCCAACGGTTCGGTGGTGATGTCGGTGTCAAGGCTGCCCGCCAGGGCGTAGGCCACGACCAGGGGCGGCGACGCCAAAAAATTCATTTTAATTTCAGGGTGCACGCGCCCCTCGAAATTGCGATTACCCGAGAGCACCGAGCAGGCGACCACATCGCCGCTTCTCACGGCCTCGGAAATCTCGGGCTTCAGGGGACCCGAATTGCCGATACAGGTCGTGCAACCGTATCCCACGGTATAGAAGCCGAGCTGTTCCAAGTCGTGCAACAAGCCCGCCTTGGTCAAGTAATCCGTCACCACCCGCGAACCCGGCGCGAGCGAGGTCTTCACCCAGGGCTTTGAAGCAAGCCCCAATTTAAGCGCATTGCGCGCCAGCAGTCCTGCCGCCACGAGCACCGCGGGATTCGAGGTGTTGGTGCAGCTCGTGATGGCGGCGATCAGCACCGCGCCGTCCTTCACCTCGAAGGTGTCTGTTCCAACTTTGGCGACCGCGCTGCCGTTGGCCTTCGGGTTTTTCTGCGTGCGCTCCTCTGCCATCTTCTTAACGCTGCTGCGATAAACGGCCTTGGCATTGCGCAGCGCCACCCGGTCTTGGGGGCGCTTCGGCCCGGCGAGAGAGGGTTCAACCGTCGACAGATCCAGTTCAACGACATCGGTGTAGTCGGCTGCCGGTGCGCCGTTGATGCGCCACAAGCCCTGCGCCCTGGCGTACGCCTCCACCAGGGCAATTTGCTCGGCAGGGCGGCCGGTCAGCTCGAGGTAGCGAATGGTTTCTTCGTCGATGGGAAAAATCGCACAGGTTGAACCGAACTCCGGCGACATGTTGGCGATCGTGGCGCGATCGGCGAGGGGCAGTCCTTTGAGTCCATCGCCGAAGAATTCGACAAACTTATCGACGACGCCCTTCTTGCGCAGCATCTCGGTGACGGTGAGCACAAGATCCGTCGCCGTCGTGCCCGGCGGCAGTGCGCCGACGAGCTTGAAACCGATCACCTGCGGAATCAACATCGTCACAGGCTGACCCAACATGGCCGCCTCGGCCTCAATTCCGCCAACTCCCCAACCCAAGACCCCCAAACTATTGACCATGGTGGTGTGCGAATCGGTGCCGACCAGGGTGTCCGGATAGGCCGACTTCTTGCCGGACGCCTCGTCGGAGAAAATCACCCGTGCCAATCGCTCGATGTTGACCTGGTGCACGATGCCGGTGTTCGGCGGGACCACTTTAAAGTTGCTAAATGCCGTTTGTCCCCATCGCAGGAACATATAGCGCTCACCGTTGCGCTTGAACTCGATTTCGTTGTTGTGCTGCAACGAATTGGCGGCGCCGTATTCGTCGACTTGAACCGAGTGGTCGATGACGAGTTCGGCAGGCGCCAGTGGATTGACCTTTTGGGGATCGCCGCCCAGCTTGACGATGGCCTCGCGCATCGCGGCCAGATCCACAATGCAAGGAACCCCGGTGAAATCCTGCATGATGACGCGCGCGGGAGTGAACGCGATTTCGTGGCTGGGCAGTGCCTTCGGATCCCACTTGAGCAGCGCTTCGATATCGCTCTTGGTGACGTTGATGCCGTCTTCGAAGCGCAACAGATTTTCAAGCAAAACCTTCAGCGAAAAAGGCAGACGGTCAACATTGAGCGACTTCAGCGCCGCGAGACTCAAGATGTCGTATTGTTGCGTGCCCACCTTGAGCGTCGTTCGCGATTTGAAGCTGTCCGTCATGACCCCTCCACGGAAAAAAGAGAATTATAAGTGATTCTGCGCGCCTCAGGCGCGAGCAGGGAATTGAATCGCTGCGCAATGATGCCGCCGCCCAGGCAGCGCTCGCCGCGATAAAACACTGCGTACTGGCCCGGTGTGACGGCGCGCGCCGGATGATTCAATGTCACACGCCAGCCTTGATCGCCCCGCTCGGCGATGGAGCATTTTAAATCGCTTTGTCGATAGCGCGTCTTGACCATGCAGTCGGCCGCATATGCGTCGCCCGGATTGATCCAGTGCATCTGCTCCACATCGAAAGCATCCGACAAAAGCAAGGGATGACTTTGATCCTGGACGACGACGAGAGCATTGCGCTCAGTGATTTTGTCCGCAACATACCAGGGGGCCGCGGCAGCATCCGCGCGACCGCCCACGCGCAGGCCCGAGCGCTGCCCCAAGGTGTACAGCGCAAGACCCCGATGTTCGCCGATGACGATGCCCTCAGCGGTCTCGATCGGCCCGGGTTCGGTGCGCAGATGACGGCTCAAGAATTCTTGGAACGGCCGCTCGCCGATGAAACAGATGCCGGTACTGTCGGGCTTGTCGAAGACCGGCAGGCCGGCCGCATGCGCCATCCGGCGCACCTGCGCCTTCTGCAGACCGCCGATGGGAAACAGTGTCTTCGAGAGTGCCGCAACCGCGACGCTGTGCAAAAAATAGCTCTGGTCCTTGGCCGTATCCACCGCCTTGAACAGTTCGGGGTAGGTGTCGGTATGGCGAATCTGCGCATAGTGGCCGGTGGCGATCCGAGCGGCGCCCAGCCGCTGCATGTAATCGAAGCACACGCCGAATTTGATCTCGCGATTGCAGAGGACGTCGGGATTCGGCGTGCGGCCCGCCGCATATTCCCGCAGGAAGTGGCTGAACACCCGCTCGCGATACTGCTCGGCAAAACTTACCCGATGCAGGGCAATGCCCAAAGTCTCGCAAACCCGCCGAGCGTCCTGGAAGTCGGATGCTGTCGTGCAGTAGCCGTCATCGTCCTCCCAATTGGACATGAACAGCCCCTGCACGGCGTATCCGGCATCGCGCAGCAGCAAAGCCGCGACGGCCGAGTCGACGCCGCCCGACATGCCGACGATGACGGTGCCGTCCGGAGGATTGGGGAGGGGTTTCTGCATCCGCCCATTATACGGGCAATGCCTGAAACCGAAGATTTACATGAGCATTTGCCGCATTTGCGATTCTTGCATGCTCGTCTGCCACACTTCGTCGAAGAAGTTCAGGTAGCGGCGCACCACGGCCGGATCATTCATATCCGAAATGCCGTCCCAACGATCGGCCTGCAACCGATACACCAGTGCCTTGTCGTCCGCGATGATAAATGCCCCCGCGCTGGCCGGGTATTCCGGACTCATCGCACGAAGATCGATGCAGCTCGTCAGCCGCCGCGCCAAAGCAAGAAAGCGGTTGTTATCAACCATGGCGCGTGACGGGTCGGCCAGCAGCACCCTGACTTTGGCATAGGAACGGGCCAACACGAGTCGTTTGATGGCCTCGAGGAAGGGCTCCTCACCATATATCAACGGCTCCAAATCCTGTGTAAAAATGGACAGCAAACGCTGCGCAGATTTCGCGACCTTGAGGCTGGCGTCGCGAACTTCGGGCATGGTGCTCAAAATGGTACGGGTTCCCGATCCCATAGAAGCGTCGCCGCCGGTCGCAGGGACCTTGTCCACCGCCGGTTTCGAGCGTTCTTCTGTATTACCCGCCATAAGCTATTGACCCCGACCCCGCGTACTTTGAGCCTGATAGTACCGTTTGACCCAACGGTTCCCGTGCTAACTGCGTCACGTTTCGAACAACGCTGGCAGCTATCCCAAGCTTTCGCAGAACGCTCAGACAGGCTCCGCAGGCCCACTTCTGCGCAGCGCCAGGGTCGGCGCCAAGCCCACATAACCCCCCGGCGTCAGCTCCATGAGGCGCGCCTTGTCCTCGGGGGGCAGGGCGAGGGAGCTGATGAATTCGCGCAAGGAGCGTTCGTCCACGGCACGGCCTCTCGAGAAGGATTTCAGTTTATCGTATGCATCAGGGATTCCATGAACGCGCATCACGGTCTGCACGGCCTCAGCCAATACCTCCCACGCGCGATCCAAATCCTCGGCTACGCGACCTTGATCGAGTTCGATTTTATCCAGGCCCGTCATCAGTGACTTAAAGCTCAAGACCGTGTGACCGATGGCGACGCCCACATTGCGCATGACTGTGGAATCGGTCAGATCGCGCTGCAAGCGCGATATCGGCAGCTTAGCGGCGAAGTGGCTCAAAAGCGCATTGGCCAAGCCCAGGTTGCCTTCGGCGTTCTCGAAGTCGATGGGATTGACCTTGTGCGGCATGGTCGAGGAGCCAACTTCGCCGGCGACGGGCCGCTGCTTGAAGTAACCCATCGAAATGTAGCTCCACATGTCGCGCGAAAAATCCAACAGCACCGTATTCGCGCGCATGAGCGCGTGACAATATTCGGCAATCCAGTCGTGCGGCTCGATCTGAGTGGTGTAGGGATTCGACTTCAATCCCAGCGACTCGACGAATGTCGCGCTGAATTGCGGCCAGTCGACGCGCGGCATCGCGGCCACATGTGCATTGAAATTGCCGACCGCTCCATTCATTTTTCCCAAGATCGCAACCCGTTCGAGACCGGCCCTCTGCGCCTCGAGCCTGGCCGCGACGTTTGCGAGTTCCTTTCCCACCGTGGTGGGCGTCGCGGTCTGGCCATGAGTGCGCGCCAGCATACCGATGCCGGCGTGACGAACCGCCAGCGCATCGATCTTCACGCCCAGGTCCGCGAGCTTCGGCAGCAGCAGCGTGGCGCGGGCCTTCTTCAGCATCAATGCATACGCGAGATTGTTGATGTCCTCCGAGGTGCATGCGAAATGCATCCATTCCAATTCGGCGGGGCTCGCGCCGCGCGACTGCAATTCGCCACGCAGCCAATACTCAACCGCCTTGACATCATGATTGGTGCGCGTCTCGATCTGCTTGATGGCGGCGACATCGGTCGCCTGCGGATCCTTGGACAGCGACGTGAGCCATTGCCGGGCGGAGAGCGGCAACTTCGACAGCGACTTCTCAGCGGGCCCCGCGGCGAGTGCGAGAAACCAGGCGCATTCCACGCGGACGCGCTCACGCATCAGCCCGGCTTCGCTGAATATCTGGCGCACATCGGCGAGCTTTCCGGCGTATCGGCCATCGAGGGGAGACAGAGCGTCGGTGAAAGAGGTGTGCATCTGAGGAGCCGGCAGCTTGAGTGGTAGAATACGCAGATTCTACCGTAAACAACCCGGAGTAAACGCGCGATGACAGCAACCACCCGCGTCGAGCGCGACAGCATGGGCCCGCTCGATGTGCCCGCCGATGCGCTGTGGGGCGCCCAGACGCAACGCGCCCTGCAGAATTTTCCGCCGAGCGGACTGCGAATGCCGCGCACGTTCATTCGGGCGCTGGCCCTCATCAAGCATGCCGCCGCGGGCGCAAATGCCGAACTTGGCGATCTGCCGCCGTCGGTGGCAGGCGCCATTCAGCAGGCTTCACTCCAGGTGGCCGCGGGTCATCGCGATGATCAGTTTCCGCTGGACGTGTTCCAAACCGGATCCGGGACCAGCAGCAACATGAATGCCAATGAGGTCATTGCAAGCATCGCGACGCGTCTCCTGGGAGCCGCCGTACACCCGAACGATCAAGTCAACATGAGCCAGAGCAGCAACGATGTCGTGCCGACCGCCATCCATGTCTCGGCGGCGTTGGTGCTCAAGGAGCATTTGCAGCCGGCACTGCAGCGATTGCGGGAAGTGTTGGCGACGCGATGTGCCGAGTTTGCCGACGTGGTCAAGACCGGGCGCACCCATTTGATGGATGCCATGCCGATTACGCTGTCGCAGGAATTGAGCGCCTGGCTCTCGCAAATCGCCGCGGCCGAAGCGCGCTTGACGTCCGTGACGCCGCGCCTGCATGCGTTGGCTCAAGGAGGAACCGCCGTCGGCACCGGTATCAATGCGAGGCCGCAGTTCGGCGCGGTGTTCGCGGGTCACCTGGCCGAGAGCACCACGATTGCCTTCCGCCCGAGCGACAACTATTTTGAGGCGCTATCGAGCCAAGATACCGCCGTGGAACTGTCGGGGCAGCTCAAAGTCCTAAGCGTGAGCCTGATGAAGATTGCGAATGATTTGCGCTGGATGAACAGTGGTCCGTTGGCGGGATTGGCGGAAATAGCGCTACCGGCATTGCAACCGGGCAGCAGCATCATGCCCGGCAAGGTGAATCCGGTCGTCGCGGAGTCCGTCACGATGATCGCCGCGCAAGTGATCGGCAACGATGCGACCATAACGTTGGCCGGTCAGTCGGGAAATTTTCAGCTGAATGTGATGCTTCCCGTGATCGCCTATAACCTGCTGCAGAGTTTGCAATTGCTCGGCATAGGCTGCCGCAATCTGGCGGATCATGCGCTCCATGGATTCACCATAAATCGCGATCGCATGAATGATGCGCTCGCGCGAAATCCCATTCTGGTGACCGCACTGAATCCGCTCATCGGCTACGAAAAAGGCGCGGCGATTGCGAAGAAGGCCTATCGCGAGGGCCGCCCGATCCTGGATGTTGCGGCGGAAATGACCGACTTGAGCATCGATGAACTGCGCCGGCTGCTGGATCCAAAATCCCTGACCGAAGGGGGCATCAAGGGCGCAGGCGCGTAGGATTTCACGATGGACTCGCTTTATACCAAAACGCATATTCGAGATGCGCTGGACCCGGCACCCTCGACGCCCGAGGAAGACATGCATTGGCTGGCCGGCGCGTCGCCCGAAGTCGTTGCCAGCGTTCGCGCCACGCTGACGACGCGCCGAACGCCCGCCGCGGTGCTGGTGCCGCTGGTGGAGCGCGCGGCGGGCATGACGGTGCTGCTGACACAGCGCGCGACCACGCTCAAAGATCACGCGGGACAGATCAGCTTCCCCGGCGGACGCATTGAACCCGAGGATGCCGACGCATGGCACGCGGCATTGCGCGAGGCGTACGAAGAAATCGGTCTGCGGCCTGAGTTGGTTGAATTCGCCGGCTATCTGCCGGATCACGTGGTGATATCAGGTTTTCGCGTAACGCCCGTGGTCGGCTTCGTCAAGCCGGAGTACGAACTGCGGATTGCGCGGGCCGAAGTGCATGATGTTTTCGAAGTGCCGCTGGATTTCATCCTGGATGCGGCCAATCATAAATCCCGGCAGCGAAAAATCGGCGAATTGACCATCGACATCCACGATATCCCATACGGCGAACGCAATATCTGGGGCGCGACCGCGGGCATGCTGATGACCCTGAGGCGCTTGCTGCAAACGCGCACGGCGCACACGTGAGCCCGCGTCTCATCGAATTGCTCGCGATCATGGCGCGCCTGCGTGCGGCCGATGGCTGCCCGTGGGATCGACAACAAACATTTGCCAGCGTCGCGCCCTATACCATCGAGGAGGCCTACGAGGTCGCCGATGCCATTGAGCGCGGCGACATGGCCGATCTCAAGGGCGAATTGGGTGATCTGCTGTTCCAAGTGGTGTTCCATGCCCAGATCGCCCGCGAAGCGGGTCAGTTTGATTTTGAGGCCGTGGCCGAAAGCATTTGCGACAAGCTCAAGCGCCGACACCCTCATGTTTTCGGCGATCACGGCCCTTTGAGCATCGCCGAGCAAGGCGCAGCGTGGGAGGATATCAAGGCCGCTGAGCGCGGCGGAGCGGATCCCTCGGCGCTGCAGGGCGTGCCGAATGCGCTGCCGGCGCTGATGCGCGCCGACAAGCTCAGCAAGCGCGCGGCGCGTGTCGGTTTTGATTTCGAGCACGCGGGCCAGTGCGCGGACAAAGTCGATGAAGAACTGGCCGAAGTGCGTGCCGCGTCCCGCGACTCGAGCGGTGCGTCTGCGGAGATCTTCGAAGAAATCGGCGATCTGCTGTTCGCGGCCGTGAACCTGGCGCGCAAGCTCGATGTCGATGCGGAGGCCGCCTTGCGCGCCGCCAACGCGAAATTCGAGCGTCGATTTCGCGCCATGGAAGCCCTCGCGGCGGAGCGTGGCTGGGAATTCCAGGAGCTGAACCTGGCCGCACAGGAAAGTCTTTGGCAAGCGGTCAAGCGTGACGAGTAAGCGTTGCAAGCAAGCGTTGCAGGCAAGCATTGCGGGTGAACGATGATCGGTGACAGCGCCGCACGGCAGGCGGCGGCCCGCGCGGCGGCGCAACTTGTGTTCAAACACGACCCCGACCTGCCTATTTCCGCCCGGCGCGAGGCCATTCTGGAGGCGCTGCGCGAGAACCAAGTACTGATCGTTGCCGGCGATACCGGTTCGGGCAAGAGCACGCAGTTGCCGCAATACTGCCTCGAACTCGGCAGGGGCATGACGGGGATGATCGCGCATACGCAGCCGCGAAGACTCGCAGCGCGTGCCTTGGCGGCGCGGATCGCCGAGGAGTTGGACCAAACGGTCGGCAGCAGCGTCGGATTTCGCGTGCGATTTGCGGACCATGTGTCCGACGGGTCGCGCTTGGTGCTCATGACGGACGGTCTGCTGCTGGCGGAACTGGCTTCCGACCCGATGCTGCGCCGCTATGACACCATCATCGTGGACGAGGCGCATGAACGCACGCTCAACGTCGACTTGCTGCTGGGTGTGCTCAAGCGATTGTTGCCGCGCCGCCCGGAGTTGAAGCTCATCGTGACCTCGGCCACGCTCGACGTGGAGCGGGTATCGCAATTTCTGGGCGGCGCGCCGATCATCACGGTGAGCGGGCGCAGCTATCCCATCGAAGTTCGCTATCGGCAATCGAACGAGGACCGGGAAGACCCTGATCTGCCGTTGGCGGTCCTCGATGCATGCCAGGAAATTGCGACCGAGCCGGGAGACATCGGCAATGGCGACATCCTGGTGTTTCTTCCCGGCGAGCGTGAGATTCGCGACGTCGGCGAATTGCTGGAGCGCGAATTACAGTCCCGCGTCGAGGTGTTGAGCCTGTACTCGCGCCTCTCTTGGGAGCAGCAGAGCAAGATATTTCAGCGCGGAGGCCGCCGGCGCATCGTGCTGTCGACCAATTTGGCGGAAACCTCGATCACCGTGCCCGGCATTCGCGCCGTCATCGATTCAGGCCTGGCGCGCATCAGCCGCTACAGCGTACGCAATCGCCTGCAGCGGCTGCCCATCGAGCCGGTATCCCGCGCCAGCGCCGATCAGCGCAAGGGCCGCTGCGGGCGGCTCGCGCCCGGTCTGTGCATACGGCTGTACAGCCAAGAGGATTTCGAACAGCGGGCGCCGTTCACGGAGCCGGAGGTACTGCGCACGAATTTGGCGGCCCTGCTGCTGCGATTGGCCGCCGACGGATTGGGTGCGGCCGAGGACTTTCCATTCATCGATCCGCCCGATTCGCGGGCGCTCAACGATGGCTACCGCTTGCTGCAGGAACTGCAGGCGCTGGACGAGGATCGGCGCATCACGCGCCGTGGCCGCAGCATGGCGCGGCTGCCGCTCGACCCGAGGCTCAGCCGCGCACTGCTGGAGAGCAAGCGCTTCCATGCCGAGAGTGAGCTGTTGGCGATTGTGTCAGGCTTGAGCGTGCCCGACGTGCGCATCGGCGAAGAGCCGCCGGGGGGCCCGGTTTTCGAAGACAGCAAATCGGAGTTCTCCGCGCTCGTGAAGCTCTGGCGTGCGTACCGCACGGCACGCGAAGGCACCAGGCGCGAGTTGCGCCGCTGGTGCAAGGAGCGCCATCTGTCGGTCCTGCGCCTGTCCGAGTGGGACGATGTCTATTCCCAGGTGGTTGATCGGGCGCGCGAGATCGGCATCGTGGCGCAGCGCCAGGCGGCGAGCTACACCGGCGTGCATCGCTCCTTGCTGGCCGGATTCTGCACCATGGTGGGCACGCGCCGCGAGGACGGCGTCTATGAGGGTACGCGCGGCGTGCATTTTCATATCTTCCCAGGATCGATGCTGGCGCGACGGCGGCCTCGCTGGGTCATGGCCGCGAGTATCGTCGAAACCTCGCGCGTCTTTGCACGCCGTGTGGCGGAAGTCGAGCCGATGTGGATCGAGGGCGCAGCATCGCATCTGGTCAAGCGCGAGTATCTGGAACCGGATTGGGATGAGTCGCGCGAGGAAGTGGTTGCGCGGGAACGCAGCAGTTTTCTCGGCCTCACCTTGAGCGCCGGGCGGCTCGTGAACTATGGGCCGATCGCCCCCGAGGAGTCGCGCCTCATATTCTCGCGCGAAGCGGTCGTGTATCAGCGGCTGCGCCGGCGACCGGATTGGTTGCTGGCGAACGACGCCGCGGTGCGCGATGCGCAGCAGATGGAGGAGCGCCTGCGTACCCGCGATCTGCTGCGCGGCAGCGAATCCTTTGTCGAGTTCTATGATCAACACTTGCCGCGCCAGGTGTCGAGCGCCGCGACCCTGGAGCACTTCAGCAGACATCTAAGTCCTGAACAGCGGCTGGCTCTGACCCTGACACCCGCAGTAATTTTCGCACGCCTGCCCGAGGCTGCGGCGTTGGCGCAATTCCCGGAGAACACCCGGGTGGAGTCCTTGTCGGTCGCGGTCGACTATTGTTTCGCGCCCGGAGAGACCCAGGATGGCGCCAACCTCAACGTGCCGCTGTTGGCGCTGCCCATGCTGACGCGCGCGACGGTCGATGCAGCCATTCCGGGCCTGGCGGCGCCGCGCATCGAGGCACTGTTGCGCTCACTGCCCAAAGAAGCACGCCGCAGTTTGATTCCGATCGCGGCGACCGCGGCGGCATTCCTGGCCGATGCGACGGTTGCTGGTGCCGATGCCGGACACTTGAAAAAATGGCTGAAGGAGCAGCGCGGGGTCGCCGATGCGCTGATCCGATTTGATTTTGCGGCGGTACCGCCGCATCTGACCGTGCAATTGACGGTGACGCAGGACGGCAGGGAGGTCGCGCGAGGCTCGGATCTTGCGGAATTGCGCCGCCGCTGTGCCGCCGCCGGCCGTCTGGAACTCGAGCGCCGGGCGCGGGAATCGTATGGGCCTTTCGGGTCCTGGCGTCGATTTATTGTGGACGAATTGCCTGACAGCGCAACATTGGTCCTGGAACAGGGTGCGTTGCAGGTATATCCGACGCTGATACAGCGGGGATCTTCGCTGCAGGTTCACTACGAATGGTCCGCCGAGGAGGCGCAGCACGCATGGCGGGAGGGCGCCGTGCGCTTGGCGAGAGCGATGCTCGAGCGCCAGGCGCGTGACTTGAGCAAATCCATTGCCGCATCAGTGCCATTGCTGCTCAGTGCGAGCCCTTATATCAACAGCGACGATCTCACCGACATGCTGCTGCAGCTTTCATTTCGCAGCGCATGCTTCGGCGAGGCCGATGCGCCGCGCACGCGCACCGCATATGAACTTGCGCTCGACCGCGGGCGCGAGCGCCTCTACCCCAGCCTCGAGGAGGCGAGTGCCATGGCTTCGCGCTGGCTCAACGAGGCGCTCAGCGTGCGGCAGGCTCTGGACGATCCGCGCATTCGGCTTTTATCGGACGCCGATGAAACCCGCCAACACCTGCGCCGGCTCTTGGATCACGGCGTGATAAAAGCCATGTCGCCGGAATGGCTGCGCCAGTTGCCGCGTCACTTGAAAGCCGAGCAGCGCCGTTGGCAGCGAAATGCGGTGCGTGGCGGCGAGCCGCCGAACGTTGCACGAGAATTGCACCTGTGGTCGGCGCGTTATCTCGACTTGGAAAGACAACTCGGCGCGGAATTGCGATGGACGCCCAAGCTTGCCGAGTTTCGATTTTGGATCGAGGAGTACCGTGTTTCGCTGTACGCCCAGGAACTGAAAACGTTGGCGCCGATTTCGGCGGCACGCTTGGAGCAGCGAGCCGCCGACATAGAAGAATGGCTGGGCCGATAGCGGCCGGTCTCAAGCGTTCCTAAACGTCGAAGCGAATTCCTTGCGCAAGGGCCATTTGCCCGCTCCAGTTGATGGTGTTGGTCTGGCGGCGCATATACGCCTTCCAGGAGTCAGATCCCGCTTCGCGGCCGCCGCCGGTATCCTTCTCACCGCCGAACGCTCCGCCTATCTCAGCCCCGGACGTGCCCAAATTGACGTTTGCGATACCGCAATCGCTGCCGTCAGCGGATAGGAATCGCTCCGCTGCCTGCAGGCTGTCCGAGAATATCGCCGAAGACAGTCCATAGGCCACCGAGTTCTGCAGTGCCAGCGCCTCATCGAGCGTGTCGTAGCTCATCAAGTACAAAATGGGTGCAAAAGTTTCCGAGCGCACCACAGTCATCCCTGAGTTGGCTCGAATGATGGTGGGCTCCACAAAATGGCCCGGCCGTTTCAATACTTTGCCGCCGCACAGTAGCTGTCCGCCTTCGGCCTGCGCGGCTGCAATGGCCGCGGAGTAGCGCGCCACCGCACTGCCGTCAATCAGGGGTCCCATGAGCGTATCGGTATCGAGCGGATCGCCGATGCGCACTTGCGCGTAGGCCGCGATGAGTCGCCGTTCCAGTTCGGCGGCGCGCGAGCGATGGACCAGGACCCGCCGGGTCGTGGTGCAGCGCTGACCGGCGGTGCCCACGGCACCGAATACGATCGCGGGCACCGCCAGATCCAGGTTGGCAACTTCATCGACTATCAGTGCATTGTTGCCGCCAAGCTCGAGGAGGCTCTTTCCCAAGCGCTCGGCGACGCGCACGCCGATTTGCCGGCCAATGTGCGTCGAGCCGGTAAAGGAGACCAGTGCCACGCGCCGGTCATCGACAAATCGGCCTGCGAGTTCGGTACCCGCGTCGATGAAGATTTGGAACACGGCCGGCAGGTCGTGTCGCTTCAGCACCCGATTGCAGATGTGCTGAACCGCCAGCGCACACAGCGATGTTTTGGGCGAGGGCTTCCAAACGGTTGCATTGCCGGCAATGGCGGCCAAGAAGGCATTCCAGGCCCAGACGGCCACCGGAAAATTAAATGCCGATATGACGCCGACGACGCCGAGCGGATGCCATTGTTCGTACATGCGGTGCTGCGGGCGTTCCGAGTGCATGGTGCTGCCGTACAACATGCGCGACTGTCCGACCGCGAAGTCGGCAATATCGATCATCTCCTGTACTTCGCCGTCGCCTTCCGCCTTGATCTTGCCGTTCTCCATCGACACCAAGCTGCCAAGCGCATCTTTGTGCGCGCGAAGCTCCTCTCCGACCAACCGCACCGCCTCGCCGCGTTTGGGCGCGGGCACGCGCCGCCATGCAGCCGCCGCGGCCACCGCCGCCGCCATGACATTTTCGTAATCCGCAGCCGTCGCGCCGTGCACCTGCGCCAGCCGTTGGCCGGTCGCCGGATTGATCGATTCAATCAAGGGGCCGCTGGTGTCGGCACTCCAGGCGTGGCTTCCCGACGATGCGCCGGCGTTGGTGTCTTTGAGTCCCAGGGACTCGAGCGGGTTGTTGCTGTGCTTCATTGTTCAATTCTCGGCGCGTCAAAGGTGAAGGGGCCGCATTTTGACTTGGCACAGCCTACAACGCTAGCATCGCTGCGATGTCGACCACCCCCGCCTTGACCAACTGGCATCCCGCGACCTGGCAGAGCCGTCCCGCTGCCCAGCAGCCCAAATACGCCGATCCGAGAGCCTTGGAGCGTGCCGTCGGCGCTTTGAGCCGACTGCCACCCCTGGTGGTCTCGTGGGAAATCGAGGCGCTGACCGCAAAGCTGGCACAGGCTCAGCGTGGCGAGCAATTCCTGCTCCAGGGAGGCGACTGCGCCGAGAGTTTCGAGGACTGCGAATCCGACAATATTGCGAGGCGGCTGAAGATTCTTCTGCAGATGAGCCTGGTGCTGCTCCAGGGGCTGAAAAAGCCCATCGTGCGGGTCGGTCGATTCGCCGGTCAGTATGCCAAGCCCCGGTCCGCCGATACCGAAACCCGCGACGGTATGACGCTGCCGTCGTATCGCGGCGACAACGTCAACCGCCCTGGTTTCACGCCGGCGGAGCGCGAGCCGGATCCGGAACTGCTGCTGCGCGGCTATGAGCGAGCTTCCCTGACCTTGAATTTCGTCCGCGCGTTGATCGACGGCGGCTTCGCTGATTTGCACCATCCGGAATACTGGGATTTGGGATTTTTGCGCCACGCGCCGCTGCGCGATGCCTATCAACAGATTGTCGATTCGATTGCCGAGTCGATGGATTTCTTTGAATCGATGAGCGGTCAGCGGGTGCATGCGGCGACGCGTGTCGATTTTTACACCAGCCACGAAGGGTTGCACCTGCTCTCCGAGCAGGCTCAGACGCGCTACATCGAGCGCCAGAAGCGCTGGTACAACCTGTCCACGCACATGCCATGGATCGGCATGCGCACCGCCGACATCGACGGCGCGCACGTTGAATATTTCCGCGGCATTTCCAATCCGATTGGCGTGAAAGTAGGCGCCTCCATGAGTGCGGAATGGCTGCAAGAGCTGATTCAAGTGCTCAATCCACAAAATCAGCCCGGCCGCCTGACATTCATCCATCGGTTTGGAATCAAGGATATCGAGCAGCGATTACCCGCCATGATCCGAGCGGTCAGGGCAACCGGCTCCCAGGTGCTATGGGTGTGCGATCCCATGCACGGCAACACCGAGACCACGGCGGGCGGCGTGAAGACGCGGCGCTTCGACAATATATTGGGCGAGGTCGAAGCCGCATTTCGCATTCACAACGAAGAAGGCTCGATGCTCGGCGGCGTGCACATCGAACTGACCGGCGAGGATGTGACCGAGTGCATCGGCGGAGCGCGAGGATTGACCGAGAGCGACCTGGTTCGGGCGTATCGATCGCAAGTGGACCCGCGCTTGAATGCCGAACAAGCGCTGGAACTGGCGATGCTGATTGCGCGCCGGGCGGGTGCGGGCTATCGGCGGAAATAACTCCGCATGACCGCCACTGAATTCTTGCAGGAGCCGCTGCAAGGGAAAACTTCACTGTCCAGGGTAATTTGGCTGTACGGCGTCGTGGGCTCACTGCTTTTCAGCGCCATCGAATTGTTTCTCAATCCGGAGAATCAATTCGTGATGCGCGTCTACACGATTCTCGGCCTGTTTTTCGGCATTTACATCACCGTCGCCACCTACCGGTGCGCCAAGAATTGCAAATCGCTTGTTCTGGCGCGGTTTGTGCGGGTCTGCGCGGTGATTTCGCTGGTGTTGCTGCCGGTGCTGACGTACTTCGAGTTGACCGGCGCCGCCCTGCTGAGCGATTTTCTGCAGGGCCAGTTGCCTGAGTAACGGCAGCGGACTGCAACTGGATCACGTGTTCATCGCGTGCGCGGCGCCCTGGCCGGAAGCAAACGCCCTTGTGCAGCTGGGTTTTGTCGAAGGGTCGAGCAATACACACCCCGGCCAGGGCACGGCGAATCGGCGTTTCTTCTTCGAGAATTTCATGCTGGAGCTGCTGTGGGTCGCCGATGCCGCCGAGGCGCAAAGCGAGCGAACCCGCCGCACGCGTTTATGGGAGCGCTGCGAACAGCGCGACCTCGGCGCCAATCCGTTTGGGATCATTTTCCGTGCGGCGCAGGTTCAACCGGCATCGGCGCCGTTCCCGACGTGGAGTTACACGCCGGCGTACCTGCCCGCAGGCATGTCGATGCAGATTGCGGAACGGACAACGCTGTACGAACCGGAACTATTCTACCTGCCGTTCCTCAAGCGCGCGGCGATTCGCCGTGAGCCGGTGATTCACGCGCTGCCCATACGGCGGGTGAGCGGGTTGGCGGTCGGCGTTCCCCGCCTTACGGAGCTGTCGGCCGCATCACGCATCGTTGAGAGCCGCGCGCTTCTCCGGTACTTCGAGTCGCCACAGCATGTTCTCGAGATTCTATTCGAGGGGCCGCCGGACACGTGCTTCGATCTGCGGCCGCACTTGCCGCTGGTATTTCGCAGCAGCCCCGCCTAGGAAGCTCTGTGCGATTTAGGTCCGAAGATAGCTTGCGCCGTTGACATCGATCACGCATCCCGTCATCGCGGCGGGCGCCTCGAGAGCGCAGTACACGGCGGCATTGGCGATCTCCTCGGTGCGGCTCACGCGCCCCAGCGGGTGCTGCGCCAGAATGGCGGGACCATCCGGCCCTTCGAGATGGCTGGTTGCCATTTCGGTTTCGACCCAACCCGGCGCGACGCAGTAGACGTAGATCGCGCGCGGCGCGAGCGCCTTGGCCAAGGACTGGGAGAGCGCATTGAGTCCTGCCTTGCTGGCGCCGTAGGCGGGCGCGTCGGGTTCGCCGCGAAACGCGCCGCGCGATGAAATGTTGACAATGCGGCCGCGGCCGAATGCTCCGTCTCGCGGCGCGGTTCGCGTCGCCATGCTCTGCGCCGCGAGCAGCGAAAGACTTGCCGGCGCAACAAGATTGGTGGACAAAGTCTGTTGCCACGCGGATGTCCAGTTTTTGTAGTCGACTCTTAGAGGCGAATGCTCGACGTACACACCGGCATTGTTGACCAGGACATCAACCGCGCCCAGCCGCTCGACGACCTGTTGCCAGAGCAAGGCCGTTGCCGCCGGATCCGACAGATCGGCGTTGAAGATGGCATGCCCGCTTCCCGCCAGACTTGCGAGGCACTCCTCGGCGGCACGTTGGTTGTTGCGATAGTGAATCGCGACCCGCACGCCGCGTTGCGAGAGCTGCAGTGCGATAACCCGGCCGATCCCGCGCGAGGCACCGGTCACCAGCGCAATCGCCGTGGGGTCAGGGCGCAAGGTCTTGAACCACGGCAGTCTTGATCGCCGCCAACGAGCTTGCCGTCACCGCTAATTTCTCCGCGGCGGCGGCCCAGGGTGGTGATGCATGGGCCGATGGGGATGCTCAGGCCTTTTTCGCGGAAGGAATGCAAATCCCTGAACGATGGCGTAGGAGTTGCCTGGGGCTTCTGCTGCGCCTTGCTCACCATAGACATCATCTTGATCCGAGTACGAATTTGGCTCGGTGTATGCCGGCGAATTACGCGGGTCCGGCGCGTAGCCACGTGCGTAGCGAACCACGGGAGTCGGATTCATGGTGTTGATCGCGCGCAGCTCGAGCAAGGTCGACTTCTCCCCGCAGGGGTTATTGGAAAATGTCTTGACGCCGTTCGTCATGCATTGCCAAATCTGCCCGGATTGCGGCACAGGTTCCGCCGCAGCCTGTTCCTGAGCTGCCGGCAGGGGTGCCGCTTCTGGTTCCGGTCCGGAAGCCGCCGATAAAACCGCCGGGGTCGGCACGGGCGCCATAGACGCCGCAGGTGCCACAGGCACTGGCCCGGGCGCAGGCGTGGGGGACAAATCAGGGGTCGATGTCGGCTGCGCGACGGCTGCACCGGCGGGGTGCGAACCGGGCGTGCTGGTTCTGCCAGAGGAAGCCACAGCAACGACGACCGCAACGGTCGCCACCGATAGTGCGCCTAAGATCCAGGGCAGCAGATCGCGTTGTTTGTTCATGGGCCGATTATCCTCCTGAAGACCAGTGAGTGCGGTGAACCTCTACAAGAATTAACCCTGAATTAACCCGTGGCACGGACATTTGACAGATTGGGGCAATCCCAGCCTGGGTCTGGACATCATGCTAAATTGCCGCCATGACCACCCTCAACCATCCCGTCGCGGATCCGGTGCTGCCGGCGCCTGTGCCGCGGCAGCGTCGCCTGTCGTTCTTCGAGTTCGTGCGCGCGTTGCGCGACAGCGCGATCACTTCTTTTGCGCAAGAGGCGTACGAAAGCGACATCATCGAAAGAAAGATGTTTGGGCGCCGTTTGTTCGTCGTCAATGACCTGGCGGCGATCAAGTCTGTTCTGATCGACAACGCGGCAAATTATCAAAAGACCGAGATTACGCGGCGGATTCTCGAGCCGGGTCTCGGGAAAGGACTGATTACCTCGGAGGGTGAGACGTGGCGGCAACACCGCCGCACCATGTCACCGGCCTTTGATCATCGCAGCATTGCCGCCTATACGCCCATCATGACCGGCGCCGCGGAGGAACTCATAGCCGAGTGGGGCAGGGTTCCGGCCGGAATCGGCATCGATGTCTCCGCGGCGATGATGGAAGTCACCCTCAATATCATTTCGCGCACCATGTTCTCCAGCGACTCCGACGACATCGTCACCATCATGGGCCGCAGTGCGGGGCGTTATCAGGTGGAAATGCGCCCGAATATTTTGGATATGATCGGTTGGCCAAGATGGCTGGCCGCGCTGCCGCGCTTCGGCGTTGCCAAACGGACGCTGGGCGAGTTCGACCGGGTGATCGATCGTCTGATCGAGGAACGCGCGCGTGATCCTGGAAGCGGGCCGAAAGATCTACTGGCGCGTTTGATCGCGGCGCGCGACGAGCAAACCGGCGGAGGCATGACTTCGCAAGAAGTACGCGACCAAGTCATCACGATCTTTTTGGCCGGTCACGAGACCACCGCCATGGCGATGACCTGGACTTGGTTTCTGTTGTCGCAGCATCCAGCCGCGGAGGCGAAGTTGCACGCCGAGTTGGAAGCGGTGCTCGGCGGCCGCGTGCCGAGCCACGACGACTTGAGTAAATTGACCTATACCCGCATGGTGGTCGAAGAGTCCATGCGGATTTATCCGCCGGTGCACACCATCGCGCGGCAGGCGATGGCCGATGACACACTGGCGGGCCGGCGTGTACCGAAAGGCTCGACCGTGATGATAGTGCCCTGGCTGCTGCATCGACATGTCAAGCTTTGGGAAAATCCCGGGCGATTCGATCCCGAGCGCTTCTCGCATGAGCGCTCGTCCGCCCGCGCGCGTTTTTCCTATCTTCCGTTCGGCGGCGGCAAGCGAATCTGTATTGGCGCCGCGTTCGCACTGGCCGAGGCAACCATTTTGCTCGCGACCCTGGCGCAGCATTTCACCCTGCGGGTCGTGCCGGGGCACCCGGTCGAGCCCCAAGGCTTGATCACCCTGCGTGCGCGCCACGGAATGAAAATGTTGCTGACGCCCAGGGCAGGGTAATAATTAAAAAAACACAGTAAAATCAAAAATATACAGTGTTTTTTTCGATTTTCAGCCTTTTTTGAGAGGCAGTTTTTAAAAACCCGGCTTGCCCCGCTGGCGGCAGGTGCTATTCTGGATCCGGAACCTTCCCCGCAGCCCAATCCTGAGGCGCCATATGGCCGCTTGAGGCCAGGGACAGCCAACAAAAATAATTGGCTGACTGCGAGGAATCTTCTCCCTGATTTGGGGGTCTGACGAAGTTCTAAGCCTACTGGGCCAGGTTCAGTTGCGCTCGGGTTAGTCCAAAGTCCAAGCGCGATCGATGGCGGGCTACGCGGTGAATCCGCGTAGCCCGTTTTTTCATCTGCGCCATCGTTGTGATAAACCTTCTCAAGTATGAACTCCATTTTTGACGCCGATTGCAGGCGCTGCCCGCGCCTTGCGGCATTTCTGGATGCCGTCCACGTCGAGGAACCCGACTACTACTGTCGCCCAGTGCCGGCGTTCGGCGACCCGCTTGCGCGCATAGTGCTCGTCGGTTTGGCCCCGGGCATGCATGGCGCCAACCGGACGGGCCGACCCTTTACGGGCGATCATGCGGGTATATTGCTTTACCGCACCCTGCACAAGTTTGGACTGGCCTCGGGCCCCGTATCGGTCGCTGCCGATGACGGACTCCAGTTGCTGGGCGCTCGAATCACCAACTCCGTGAAATGCCTTCCCCCGGCCAACAAGCCGCTGCCCGCGGAGGTCAAGGAATGCAACGCCTATCTGCGGGCGGAGCTTGCGCAAAGCCGGAGCGCCCGGGTGATTTTGGCGCTCGGAGCTATTGCGCACGCCGCGGTACTGCGGGCGTTCGACCTGCCGGGCGCCGCATTCCGATTTGCGCATGCGGCCGAGCACGGGCTCGGCGCGGGGCGGGTGTTGCTCGACTCCTATCATTGCAGCCGCTACAACACGCAAACACGGCGGCTCACCACGGAGATGTTCGAGGGTGTGATTCAAAGGGCGCGGGACCTCGCGTTCAAGCCGTGAGTACCGAATTGTCCACGCCGCAGGTGCGCTTCGACGCCAAAGTGTTCGTCGAGAGCCTTCCTGGGCGTCCCGGCGTTTACCGAATGCTGGACGGGGAGGGGCAGATTCTCTATGTCGGCAAGGCCCGCAACCTCAAGAGCCGCGTCGCTTCGTATTTTCAGCCGAGCAATGTTCAGCCCAAGGTGCAGGCGCTGATCGCGAAAACCGTGAACATGGAAGTGACGATCGCGAACTCCGACACCGAAGCGCTGCTGCTCGAATACAACTTGATCAAGAAACATCGGCCGCGGTTCAACGTGGTGTTGCGCGACGACAAGAGCTTTCCGTACCTGCATTTGGAGACCAACCACGAGTTTCCGCGCTTGAATTTCTACCGCGGTTCACGCAAGGAGCCGGGCAAATACTTCGGGCCATATCCTTCTGCCGGCGCGGTCCGCGATACGCTGCAGCAGCTGCAGAAACTATTTCGTATACGCAATTGCGACGATGCCTATTTCGCCAATCGATCCAGGCCCTGTCTGCAGTACCAGATCCAGCGCTGCACGGCGCCTTGCGTCGGTCTCATCTCCAGGGAGCACTACGCGCGCGATGTGGGCGCGGCGATCAAAGTGCTGGAAGGCCGCAATGACGAGGTCAGCGAAGATCTCGGCCGCAGGATGGAAGCCGCGGCCGGGCGGCTGGAATTTGAGGAGGCCGCGCAGATTCGCGACCAACTGGCGAAGCTCAAGGTCATTCAAGCCCAACAGATCGTCACCGCGGGCGCCGATCATGATGCGGACGTCATCGCCATCGCCGCCGCCAACGGCGAGTACTGCGTTGCGCTGATGTTCGTGCGAGCGGGCCGCAGCTTGGGCAGTACCACGTTTTTTCCGAAGGCGCCGTTTGCTGAGCTGCCGGAGGTGCTTGCGGCCTTTGTCATGCAGTATTACCTGGAGCGCGACGCGCCGGCGGAGATCATCGTCGAGCAAGACTTCGATGAAATGCAGCTGCTGGAATCCACGTTGACGGAGCGCTTGTCGCACAAGGTGCGAATTTCCTCTTCGGTGCGCGGCATCCGCGCGCGCTGGCTGGAGATGACGCGCAACAACGCGGAGCAGGCGCTCACCATGCGGCGACTGGCGCGTGCCGGCATCGAGTCAAGCCTCGAGGACCTGCGCGAGGCCTTCGATCTGGAGGAGGCACCGAATCGCCTGGAGTGTTTCGACATCAGCCACACCGGGGGCACGGACACCGTTGCATCGTGCGTGGTGTTCGGCATGGAAGGGCCGTTGAAGAACGATTATCGGCGCTTCAACATCAGCGGCATCCAACCCGGCGATGACTATGCAGCGATGTACCAGGCATTGACGCGGCGCTATAAGCGGATCCGCGACGGCGAAATCGTCAAGCCGGATGTGCTCCTGATCGATGGCGGCAAAGGACAATTGGCCGAGGCGGCCAAGGTCCTCGATGAGTTGGGCGTGGGGGGGATCACGTTGATCGGCGTCGCCAAGGGCGTCGATCGGCGGGCCGGCCAGGAACAACTGTTCTTGTTGGGTCAGGAGACGCCCACTATACTGCCCCCAGACTCGCGTGCATTGCATCTGATTCAACGCGTGCGCGACGAAGCGCATCGCTTCGCGATCGCCGGGCATCGGCGAAAACGGGCCAAACGTCATAGCCAGTCGATACTCGAAACCATCCCGGGTTTGGGGCCGGTGAAACGACGTGAACTCCTGAAGCAGTTCGGCGGCCTACAAGGAATACTGCGTGCCGGCATCGATGACTTCATACAGGTTCGCGGCCTTGGGCGGGAACTCGCCCAGCTAATTTATGAACACCTCCATCCCGGCCGCTAAGCCTAAGTCGCATTGGAACCTGCCCAACACGCTGACGTGGCTGCGCATTCTGATGATTCCGGGCGTGGTGATTCTCTTTTACCTGCCATTCTGGTGGGCGCATCCTGCCGCGGGGGTCGGCTTCGCGTTGGCGGGCATCACCGATACCCTGGATGGCTATTTTGCGCGCAAGCTCGGACTGACCTCGCGGCTCGGTGCGTTTCTAGATCCCGTCGCCGACAAATTGATCGTTGCGGCTGCCCTGGTGCTGATCGTCAGCGCGGATCCACGCTGGTTCATTGCCATCATGGCAACCGTGATCATCGGCCGCGAAATCGCGGTCTCCGCGCTGCGCGAGTGGATGGCAGAGATCGGCGCCCGCGGCCGCATCAAGGTCTCGATGTTGGGAAAGTACAAGACCATCATGCAAATCACCGGGCTGTCGATGATGCTGTTTCGGCACGATCTGTTAGGCATCCCGATCTACAAGCTCGGCCTGGTGCTCACGGCTGTGGCGGCGGTGTTGACGCTCTGGTCGATGATCCTGTATCTGCGGTTAGCGTGGCCCGAATTGCGGGACAGTTCGAGCCTATAGTTGCGCGGCTACGGCTGGAATTACCGGCTGGTTCAAGGCTTTAGCTGCATTTTTCGTCGACTTTCTTCTTG